>Ga0315312_1001400_pt1 | contig 18985 bp, 14 predicted proteins | sample TDP7_MG_FD_203629 | JGI IMG/M metagenome (GOLD analysis project Ga0315312, IMG submission 203629) | Freshwater sediment microbial communities from Lake Towuti, South Sulawesi, Indonesia - TDP7 | ecosystem: Environmental > Aquatic > Freshwater > Lake > Sediment | place: Indonesia: South Sulawesi... | reverse complement strand
ACTCCCTATCACGTCTGACGATCAATGCGGACAATACTGTCGTGATCTATATTAACGCGCCCGCTCCGCCATTCTACCATGGTCAGAGTAAGCTTCGGATTCAGTGATTCCTCTGAGGCCAGTGGCTCCTTCTTGATGAGTCCCCTTTACCTCGTTCGCCTTCTGGCGTTCGGCTCTTTATGCTATTCGTTTGCGCTCTCGATTTCGAGCCGAAATGCGGAAAGCATAAGTCAGAGATACAGTGCGTAAAGAAGAGTCTAGACGTGTGGAGATATGAAGTTCGAAGAGAAAGTTTGGAAGCTTATGGAGAAGATTCCCAGGGGAAAAGTCACAACCTACGGACTGTTAGCCAAGAAGCTGAATACCAAGGCCTACAGAGCTGTTGGCAATGCCTGTCGTAGAAATCCTTACGCTCCGAGGGTCCCGTGTCATCGGGTCGTGAGGTCTGATGGAACTGTTGGCGGCTTTGGTGGAAAGACCTCCGGCAAGGCGATAGAAAGGAAAATCCGGTTGCTAAGAAAAGAGAAGATTGAAGTCAAGAATGGAAGAGTTGCTGATTTCAAGAGAGTTCTGTTTACGTTCTAAGGTGAAGACACAGGCTCGTCATTAAGATCAACGTTACAGATGGACGGATACACGGCAAAACCTGCATCCATCGCAGTTTGACAAGCGCTTCCTTCTTCACTGTTTCTCAAGCGCGGCCGCAGGTCGTCTACGATCTTTGATACGCATGATGCGCATCTTGTTATGACCCAAGCTTATCCATCTACCTTTCGGATCTACTGCTATGTTCTTATAGCTTGTCGTTGAGGGCGGAGAGCAGGCCTTCAAGGACTCCTATGATTCAAAGTAACCAGTTTCCCTCATTCGCGAGCCTACGCAGAGCCTTCAGTAAAGAACCGGACAAGTATCTCCGTCAGAATTCGAAGGTTGTCTATGGATACGCTCTCGTCATAACCATGCGCTTGGCTTAACTCGTCTGCCGCTCCATGAGATATCACGTCGATACCTAGATCGGTCTTCACTCTAGAGACATCAGTTGATCCAAAGCTCACCGCGATTGGCAGCTCTCTCTGCAAGATTGATTCAGCCGTCTTCTTGTAGAGTTGAAGGAACGGGTTCTCCGGCGATGTGGCGAAAGGTCGCGAGGCACCAGGCCGCACCTCGAATTCTAGGTCGATATTGTTCCGGATTTTTGTGTCAATGATCGTATTGGTCAACTCAAGTGCAGCGTCGTCAAAACTTTCGTCAGGAACAACGCGTCTGTCGCCTTCGATTTCGCATGTCTCAGGGATCGCGTTCTGGGCATGTCCACCTTTGATCAAGGTCACGTTGAGGCAGGGCTTCACTCGGGCTACTCCTGCCTTGGGCGAGGCCGGATAAGTGGACCATCTGGATTCAACTTTGAGACTTAGTTCTTTGATGGCTTGAAGCACAGGAATCATCGCAAATATCGCGTTGACTCCCTTGTGAGGCATGGAAGAGTGAACGGTCTTTCCCATTGTCTTGACCCTGTACGAGATGAATCCTGCTGCACCGATTCCGATGGTGTCAATTCCACCGTCAAGAGAGAGGAGAACATCAGAGGCTAGGTACTTCTCTCCCTTCTTGGTGGCGTCAACCAAATACCTGAGCCCAGTATATTCTCCATACTCCTCGTCACACGTCAGACTGACATCAATTGTGAATTTCGGCACAAGCCCCTTTCTCTCCATGATATCTAGGGCCTTCAATAGGCAGGCGATTGAGCCCTTCATATCCGAACCTCCTCGACCGTATAGCCTTCTCTCCTTCAAGATTGGATCGAAAGGTCTGGTCACAGTCCAGCGTTCAGACTCGCCCGCCGTCACGACGTCAAAATGTCCATTTACGTGGATCACTTTCCTCTGCTTGTTTCGCGCCTTCAGCAGGAAGTTAAGCCTAGGCCCTACAAACTTTGCCGCCAGATCTGGATAATTCGAATAGCTCTTGTTTGGGACCTCAACAACCTCAACCTCATACGACGATAGGTGGGACCTTGTCCAACTCTCGACAAACTTGACGAACTCCTCGTAGCCCTTTCCAGCTGGAGACTCCGTTTGAATCGAGACCATCCTACTCAGAAGAGCAGTCAGGTCCTCCATATCATTGTCCAAACAAATCCTATCGATACTCAATTGCCAACCACGCACTCCACTCCTGAATGTTGAACCACTACTTGTATCTTAGTGCGTCAAGGATCAGCAGCTCCTCAACATTTTTGGTAAGACCTGGTCGTCAAGTCTTCTCTTCAGGGTATCGATTGGCCTCGACATCGGATCATCTTTCTGATGAACAATGACCGGGTGTGAGGTTCTTAGCGGTTTTTGCAGAATGGGTAACATGACTCCTGGCGATTGCCTAGGAGGATGATAAGCCTTTTGAGCGACCCCGATTCTACAAGGACTGACAGTTCACGTTGTTCACTTTGCACAGAAAGGCCCGCATTGCATTCATTATTGTTTCAGTCGTCATTCTTGCTCTTCACCAAGCTGCAGTTTCGATAGCCATTGATTCTAAAGAGCTGGTGGTGAATGGAGGCTTTGAGACAGGAAACTTCTACGGGTGGACAGCTGACTACAAATGTGATGTGCGGCCACACAGTACCTTAGGTACATGGTTCGAGCCTAGTCGCTCAGGGCAGTACTCAGCGCGCTTAGGAGGATATCAGACAAGCGGAACAATCAAGCAGGAAGTATTTCTACCGAAAGGTTGCCGAGGAACCTTCTCATTCTGGTATAGAGTAGAGAAGGACTGCCGTCTCGACGTACGGATTAAGCGAAGAGACGGTTCAACAGTCATGGATTGGACAAAGATGTCCTCTACCGGACTCTCGGAGGAGCCATGGCTTAAGGAAACCTACAATGTTGGAATCAGTCGTGGAGAGGACCTCGTAGTCGAGTTATCTGGGATTGGCTCCTACCAACCTCCAGAGTACCGGTACGAATGGCAGTACGACCCTATTACCAAGAAATGGTACTTGATACGGATACTGGTGACTTCGGAGCGGAACTTTTGGCCATACATTGATGATGTATCCTTGGTTGCTGAGAAGACATCGTATGAAGTGACAGTGAGTGTCTCAGGACTTCCGCCAAAGCTACTAACGAGCATTGTTGTTGATGGCTCAGGGAAGTCCACCATTTCTAGCGGTCAAAAATTCACCATGACTTTTGACGCTGAGACATCGCATAGAATCCAAGTGGATTCAGAATTGAAAGAAGGTGACCGTGTGAGATATCAGTGCATCGCAAACAGCATAGATGTTTCCGACAACCTATCTCACGATTTCCGGTATGTTGCGCTATATCTCTTAGAAGTCACATCACCCTATGGTTCTCCTAAGGGAGGCGGCTGGCATGAGGCTGGGTCGGTCGCGAAGATATCCGTGGAACGAGAAGTCCAGCCGAATATTCTTGTCAGATATGTTTTCAAGGGATGGTCCGGAGACTACGATGGAGCTGATCCTGAAGCTACCATCACAATGGATTCCCCAAAGGTCATAACGGCTCAATGGCAAGCAGACTACACAGCGCTCATTGTTCTGCTAGTAGCTGCTGCTGCGGTGGCAGGTGGCGGAATAGTCTTCTTCCTCAGACGACATCGTAGGGCTATGCCCGCCGTTCCACTAGGTGTTGTTAGTCCAGAGTCGGTTCGCGCAGGTGTGCCATCAAAACCCGTGCCTGAGGCAGCCGGTGTAGCCAAGGAAGTCAAAGAGGTAAAAGGGGTCCCCACACCTAAGATAATACCGATGGCCCAGACATTGCCAGCTTTGGACGAAAAAGTGTACAACTACATCGTGGAACATGAAGGAGCGATATCGATCTCGCAGGCGGCAAGAGATTTGGCGGTAACTCAGGATGAATTGAAGCAGGTGATCGAGAGGCTGAAAAGTCAAGGCAGACTAGGTTAGTATATTTACGTTTCGTAACAAGAAGTGCATGCCAAGTCAAACCTTGAAGACGAAAACTTACTTAAGATCGTGATGTATACCACGGGGCGTTGCGCCATGCCCAACATCGCCATACTGTTCATTGTTCTTATCGCTCTTCCTTTGGCGAATGGTGAAAGTTATCCTGAGCACATATCAGGCTTTGCTGCAATTGACTGGATCACACCTCCAACGGAGAGGCCGGAAGTATTTTGTGCGACAGACGTTGCGCTGAGAACACAAGAGGCCCAGTTTAGAGATCCAGTCACAGGAATGCGGCGGATCATAATGATTCTCGTGGAGTTCACTGATATTAAGCATAGCGAGAGCAGAAGCTCTATCGAGACGAGAGTGTTTTCAAGAATGGACGCCTACTGGAGAGAGGTTTCCTTCAATTCCATACAGATCTCTGGCTCTTCTGTAGGCTGGTACAGCCTAAGCTACCCTATGGCGCACTATGGAGCTGACGGAAAAGTCAAGGATGATCCAAACAACGACGGAAAAAGCGAGAGCTGGTGGCTCATACGAGACGCAGTTGAGAAAGCTGACCCTGACGTAGACTTCAGGCAATACGGTCACGTAATGGTGATTCACGCTGGTTTCGGGCAAGAAAGCGACAAGAAGAGAACGGACCTGATTTGGTCATGCCGCTGGTCACGCGACATATCGACAGATGACGGGGTGACGATCAAGAGCGCTACGATCACTCCTGAATACGAGGTGGATGGAGATACGCTTGGCGTGGACTCGCACGAGTTTGGACATGATCTTGGTCTCCCAGATCTCTATGATGTCGATGGTGAGGAGGACTTCGTGGGGCAATGGTGTCTGATGGGAAAAGGGTCATGGAATGGCCGACCAAAAGGATCCAGTCCGGCCCATCCTATGGCTTACTGTAAGGTAAGACTTGGCTGGATACCGGCAGGGAGAACAAGAATGGTCTACTCTTCCGAAACGGCATCACTTGAGGCTCTTGACACTAGCACCACCAAATTTCAGATATTGAAGATACCACTCACAGATGAGAGGTACTATCTTGTTGAGGTAAGACTTAGACGTGGATTCGATACATCGCTCCCCTCAGAAGGCGTGATCATTTCCTTTGTAGACGAGAGGAAGCGCTCAGGCGAAGGAATTGTAAGAGTGATCGATGCGAATCCAAGCACTCAGACCCTGAATGACGCGGCATGGACTCGCGGCCAGACATTCAGAGACACGCAAAACAACATCTCCGTCTCAGTGGAATCCCTTGTCGGTCCTAGCTACAGCTTAAGAGTGGAACGCTTACCGATTCATTTCTATTTCACGATTCGGATCCAGCATGATGTGTGGGTTCGCATCGACAATAACAACTACTCCATAAACGCTAACGTGCCCTTCAAATTGCAGCTTCCCGGCAGAGAATACGTAATTGAAGTGCAGTCCTTACTTCGCATAGGATCAGGCTCAAGGATAATCTTTAAACAATGGAGCGATGGCGATACTTCAAACCCCAGAACCGTAGGTCTGTTCCAAGATACTACGCTAGTCGCTGTTTACGTGAGTCAATACCATCTAGAAGTCAGATCTAGATATGGTACAACGAACGGCACTGGCTGGTACGACGCAGGCTCTTTGGCTCATTTCTCGGTCGGTCCAGTAGTCGTTAGTGAAGGCGCGTGGCAGTATCAATTCGAACGATGGGAAGGAGACATCTCTGCCGCGACGTCTGCCTCCACTATTTTGATGGACGGCCCGAAAGCTGTCACTGCCGTCTGGAGAACCGCTATACCGATGGCAATAGTTCTCATGCTCATCGCGGTCGTTTCATCATGTGCAGCAATTTCGGTGATCATTGTGAGAACAAAGAAGAAACCTACGAGAACGGTTCTGCGAACGCAGATCACGTCATGCCCGACATGCCATCACATCCTGAGATGGGTCCCTGAACGTCAAAGATGGTACTGCGCGACCTGCGCAAAGTATATCTGAGTTCCCCAAGACATCGCTATCGGATTCTTGGTGTATCCCTGCGGTACCGCTAGTCAGGCTAGTCTTCCCTGGCCTTTTAGTCTTTCAATCGCAGCGTTTAGCTCGTCTACGGTTATTCCCAGATCCTTAGCCGCCTGCGAGAGTGCTATCGTGCCCTCATGCTGTATGATATAATCGTAGACCATTTCGTCCAATTCAGGTGTAGCCTTTCCTATAGGGACTATCTTAGGGGTCGGAACCTCCTTCACCTCCTTAGCCACTGGAGGACCCTCTGGAACCTTTTTCGCAGGCATGCCTTCGAGCGAAGGTTCTGGCTGAGGGACTCCCAGCGCCGCAGTAGGGGCCGCAGCTTTCCTTTTCTTCGAGTGCACTCTCAAAGCCATAGCAGAGGCCAAGCCGCCCCCTACTCCCAGTATCATGACTACAAGAATAACATAATCGATTCTCCAGGCCGCGACAACATTCTTCGGTGAATTCATAACAATTGCCGATTCAGGTGACGTTGATATTGAGTCGCCAGTCCACCGTTCAAAAACATGGATGCCAAGGTTTGCAGGAGAGGTCACTAAAAATGTCGCTGTCGAGCCTTCATCATACCACCCTGAACCTTGAGGGTTGCCGAACTCGGACTTGACAACTAACTCATACTGCACCTTGAATTGTGCGATACCAGTTATCTGACGGCGATCCGCCAGAATCGTCGGGCCTTCTGTATCGTATCGAATACCGTCCACCATCCAATAAAGGAAAACGTACCGAGTGCCAGGGGTACCTTGAACTATCTTGTCGACCTTCAAAGTCACCGCGGTGTCAGCGTTATACTCTCCTTCTCCAAGCATCTTAGCATAGCGGGCAACCTCACTAGGAGAAGCCCTCAACCAAACCCGACACTTTGTGTAAACCAAAACCGTAAACGACTTGTACCCGCCTTTGAAACTAAGAAAGTACCATCTTGCAAAATCCGGTCCTTTGTAGCACGCGTAAGCGGTTAGGAACCACTCCTTAGGGGTGGATGGTGCTGTAAGCTGAATGGGAAGTGTCCGGAAACCAACGCCTGAAACCTCCACAGTAGCGCTGCCTCCAAGCACATCGCTGCTCAAAGGATCCGCAACATATCCTCCCTCCAATACTACAACTCTAAGTGAATACGGCCCGTATGGAAATGAGTAGTCAACGGTCACTGTCAAAGTGAAGGAGCGCCTGCCCATAACTTCAGATGGGTAGTCCAGCGATACGATGCTGCACTCAACCTGCGCCCTTGTCTCCACACTGAACATTCCAACTTGAAGACATGCAAGCAATGACAGTATGAGGAAGCATCGCGTCCTCGTTCCGACGAACAAATTCCTGCCTCCAATTGGCTTCGGAAAACAGCTCTGATCGAATCCCTCCAGCCAAACCTAAATAGTTTCTGTCGGATCGGGGAAATCTTTGACTTGAGCAGCTTGGGATTTACTGACGCGTGCTCGTGAGGACTGCCGATAAGTTTCGCCGAACACCAGAGGTGGCAGTTCAGTACCAACTGTCGCGCCCTCTTCTCGTTCTTGCGGCTACGTTGGACTAGGTTAGTTTCTCTTGGTGATTCCGATGTTGCAGGTTAGTCTTAGCGCTGGAGTCGCAAGTTTCACAGTTGGCCTCTAACCTGTGCTGCGATGGCAGTGCGAACAATACCACCTGCCGTCGCGAGCACTGTACTTAGCTACGTGATGGCATATCGGACAGGCTCTTGTTGATCTCGACAATGCCGCACGCTCGCCCCATTTCATTCTCGGCCCAGTCGGCTTGCGCATTCTCTGAGTCAGCACAACGACCAAAGAGACACTCACTCCTGCCGCAATCGCTACAGCTGCTATAGCTAGTGGCCATCCGCCAAGTGGGCTCCTGAGTCGAGTGGGCTCTGAAAGATTGATCGTCACGTCTCCTGTAGGCTGAATTGAAGCATCGTATGCTATAACCTGACCTTTTGACACGGAGCCTTGTATCGTGCGCTCCGAAGTCTTGCCACTCACCGCGGCGACGGACTCCAATATGTAGGAGCCGGAGCCTGTGCCGCTCAAGATCACATTGTATTTAACTCCTAAATTGCCGGTTATTACTATGATCTTATTTTCACCATCGGACAAGTATATGGCTGGAAAGCCTTGAGAGAATTTTTCATCCTTTACACCAACATATTTACCAAGATCATTTACCACCGCTATATCCACAGGCGAATGAACTATAAACGATATGAATTGTTTAAAGCGGTCCCTTAGCTCTAGCCACGTGCGGGTATGTGTTGGTTCTCGCAGAATCAACACATCTATGCTAACCTTTCCCCTTGGATCATCTTTGAACGCGCTCAAGCCAGTATAATCAATAATCGTGTAAGTAGCTTTCGAAACTTTTAGGGTCTGACTTAAACCTGGCAAATTGGGATCGTAGACACTTATTTCCATAAACCCGCCTGACTCCTCGACTTTGTAACCGACTACGGCGTGGGGAAAGGGATCTCCGTTCTCAAAGCGCCCACGCAGACCAATTATTACTGGCGATTCATTGCAACGTTTCAGTTTGGCTAGAATCTTTTCTAGTTCCATCTCGTTCGTAGTCTCAACCTCGACCTTTCCAAATAAAGCCAAAAGAGCAGGCTCGGCATATTGCCGCAAGTGTGCATTGCGAACATCAATCAGGGCATCCCTAGCGGTTACACTAGATGCCTCCTTTCCGGAATAGAAATGGTCAAGCGCAATCTGCGCCATACCGTAACAGTACCCGTTTTCGTTGGACTGAGCGCGCCCCCATATGTAAGCAATCCAGGCCCATGGATTTACCACAGGAGCCCGCAACTCAGGGATACGACGAATAGAATCTACAATCTCTTCGAAGCTAGGGTAGGGAGCTCTTCCTGCAACATTCACGAAGTCACGGTTAGAAAATAAGAAACCATCTTTACGAGGATCAAACTTTCGGTCCAGCGTAAATCTGATCTCGTCTTCGACGCCAAGGTGCCGTAAATGACGTACCGTCTTTGCCTCTCCGCGCGCCAGCCTCATAGTCAGTTGTATGCGATCAAATCCCTCTGTCGCAGCAAAGACATCGAATCTTATTTCCCCCCATTTGTGGGAGGCGCCAATTGAGGGAGTAGGTTTGAAATTTAGAGTGACCTCGTTAGAGGCAGGGATAAAGTTACCTGCCACAACAAAGTGTCCTTCCAATGTGTTCTGTATGGTGGGGTAGCGCCCCGAAATAGTATATGCCTTCTGAACCGTACCATTGCCGCTAAGTGCATTATCCTTCTTAACTATAAAGGAGAATGTGCCAGAGTACACTGCTTTGAAGTTGTACCCTGACCCTAGAGCTTCGACCGTGCCCTGGATCGTCCCCTTCCATTCGGTTTGAGCCAAAGCCTCCCTTACGATATAATCTTGGGTTAGAGCCGTTACTGTCAAAACAGAAATTAACAAGATCGCTACGGTTGATGAACAAGAAATTCTTCCTATCGCTAGTCGCACGCGTAAAACACCACTAACAAGAGTAGCAGATCGGCCCAATTGTTCTTTTCGAGGACATAGCTATTACCTACCCATACCTTTTGCATCGGTCACAGTACCATCTGTTGCCATGGCCCAGAGGCCGCATGATGTGCCTGCATTTTGTGCAGATCTTGGCTTGTGCAGGCTGAAGTGCTCCACTGCGCACTCGTTCAAATGGTCTTCGCTGTGGATGTAAGCTCTGTCGATCCCACGGTTGAGGGAACAAAGTACGTGACCGTTCTGCTGCCTCTCTCTTCGGAAACAGTTTCGGCAGTGTGAACCGGATCCTCTCACCCCCGGCTTTGACGTGCTCTTTCAACCCTTTTTGATCTATTAGGGGAGGCTCCAACTCACCATGGGTCTGACTGTCCAACAACTGTGTCTCGACACCAACCCGTATCTCTTGAGGTTGCCCACATCTAATGCAGAACTTGGAGCCTAACGGGGTCTCTGCAGAACAGTACATGCAACGCTGCGTCTGCTCTTGAATTGCCGTGATCGAAGGCCGAGGCAATCTGCCAGCATCACACAACCTATCAATGGATCTGCCTATTTCATCTCTAGTTACGCCAAGATCCTCCGAAGCCTGAGTGAGAGAGACATCTTGTCCAATTCGTTGCACGATATACTCATACAGTTTCTCGTCCAACGACTGTTGATCGTGAACGAGCTTGAGACCTTTCTGTCCTAGAACAGGCACGTCGGATCTCTCTGTCTGAGGAACCCTCGGAGGGGGCATTTCTATCCTGACGGGAGAAGGGCTTGCGTAACTAGTTTCGTGGTCCAAAATGATACGGTTAGCAAGATCTGTCATCACTCTAACATTGGTGTCATACGAATCTGTCAGAATGATGTTCTCGTGGAACTTGCCACGATACGTGTCAGAGTCCAAACCCTGCTTGGCCAAGGCATTTGCGAATACGTCCCAAAGCCTCTTCACATCCACATCTGTCAGTACGGGCTTAGCCTCCGCAGCCTTTTCCTTCCTTCTTTTGGGCAACTTGAAACCCACGGAGATTTACAGAACATTGTTGGTATGTCGTCAACTTAAGACTACCGCTACTCGACTAGAAGAAAATGTTCTGCACATCACATCGTTTCTCTGATCGCACCTGATTGGTCTGTTGAAGAGAACCAAGTGCAAACACAGATCATTGAGTAATGGAATTCTCGAGAATCAGCGTCTTGCTTGCTGCAAAGGCTTAAGAACCGACCGAGCCAATCTATTACGAAACATCATTTGAGGGAAAACTATTGGTCAAGAAGTGCTCCAAGTGCGGAACTGACAACAAGGACGAGGCCACATATTGTTCAGCTTGCGGTAATGCATTGGTTGCGGCCAAACCTGTTCCATCAGTTAAGGTTGTAACACCTATCACACCTGGAGTTGCGGTAGGGATCCCAACTTCTACGGTCCGGGTCACGCCTCCAGGAATGTGTTTCTATCATACGAACCTCAGAGCCTCCTATGTATGCAACAGGTGTGGCCGAGCGATCTGTAGGGATTGCGCAAAGGCGTATGCTGATCTTGTCATGTGCCCCTCCTGCTACAGGGAAACTGCCCCGGCGATACCAACTGCTCCGCCACCAGCCCCATCCACAATGCCTATGATCCTGTCATTGATCGCAGGAATACTTGTACTAGCCTGCTCACTGGGTATCCTTGTGTCACCGCTCCTGCTGATCTTCGCATTCCTGATGTGGTTAGCAACAGGAATTCCGGTTGTCTGGGTTGTGATAATAGGCGTGTTGGCAGGGTTCCTGACAATCGTTGGAGCCCTTGTACTGTACCAGCCTGGATATGAGACGATAGGCAGCATCATTGTATTCGTTGCCTCAATAGTAGGCCTACTTGCCGGCGGAGGATTCGTAGTAGGATTCATCCTAGGCTTGATCGGCGGCACACTTGCACTTACAAGGAAGTAGCCCTTTCAGTTCCCTGTCCTTCATGGGATCCGCCCGGTGACTTGAGTGTTCTACGTAAGCATGTCGAAACCCGCCATGGACAAGGTCGTGGAACACGCGAAGAGCAAGGGACATGAGGAAGTCGTTGGGGTCCTCATAGGCAGTGTTATTGGCCAGACTGTCGTAGTCGAAGATGCGATCACGGGAAGAATAGAAAGCACGGCTACACGGGCGGTATTGCCTCCAGACACGATAGCAAGGATAGCTGACGATATACTGAAGCAAAGAATTCAAGGTAACATCGTGGGATGGTACCATTCACATCCCGGATACGGCATATTCATGTCGAACGTAGACATCGCGACACAGACAAAGCTCCAACAATTCTCTCCGTACGTTACCGCGCTGATCATAGACCCATCAACAGACCAAGTTGGATTCTTTACGCTTGATGCTTCCGGAACACCTCAGTCAATACCACCAGAGAATGTTCGCATTTTTGGAGAAGGAGAGGAACCCGCTCCCCCGGAGTTTGAAGTGCCGATCGAATCACGACCAATCCCTTTCGAGGAAGTCCCTGCACCTGTCTCTGTTCCGAGAAGGCGAACCCGTTATCTCTTGGTGGTTATTTTGCTAGTCATCATCGCAGTGGGTCTCCTTGGTAATATGGTCTTTCTCATCCAGCCTAGGCAAGTGGTAATCCCTGTCATCACTCACACCGAAAGAACCACTACCACAACTCAAACACTTAGTTCAATCGTAGAACTATGGCTAGTCGTGAGTAGAACACGTCCAGTCACGATTACTGACACCATTACCACTGGCACTCTTGCCACCAAGACAACTAGGACTCTTTTCGAAGTAGTAAATGAAACAAGAACTTCTTGGTCCAGCACGACTGTGGTTGTTACGACAACAATCACGTCCGTGCTGACGATTACCTCAATCTCTAATCGAACCATTTGGACTACCCTTATGGCTCCTCCAGGAACCGGAATTTCGGCAAAAAACGCCGCGAATCGGACTGACGATTTCTTACGATTGTTTTTCTGTTCGGGACTAGCCGTTGGAGTGTTTGCACTTAGGAGGCAATATCTGCTCCTTCGAGGAGCCAGAATAGACTTGTAAGTCTGATAAACATGACTTTATGATCCATCTGAAAACAAGATGCTTGTTCTTGCGTCCTGACCACTCTAGTGAATCGATAGCAGTGTCACCCATTAGCTGATTGGTCGCCTAAGAGGCTACAGCCATGGTAGGAAAGCGAAACTCGAGCATTAGATGTATGAAAAGCCTAATATGGAATTCCCGAGCATAAGCCAAGAGGCGTGAATCATAATGCGGTTGTTTATTCAGGCTCCCATAGGTCCACAATCGGGATTAGCTGAGATCGATGTCTTACCTGAACACACGATAATTGAGATAAAGGAGAGGGTGTGCGCATCATTCGGTGTTGCTCCGCAGACAGTTGCGTTGATGTACGGAGGAGTTTTGCTAGATGACGCATCCACTGTATCCGCTGCAGGCATACCAGAAAACGCTCAGCTGGCGCTGATGCCGTATACGATCATCGGGGGATACGCAGAGGATGAGTACAACCTTCAAGAGCAGACTTCTTGAAGAGAAAGCCTTCCTTAAGCATCAATTTCCTCTAGTCACCCCGATGAACGATCCGCCAACGGTGTATGAAGGGTTTTGTAGGTGCGAGAAGGGCCCAGTTAAGGAGCTTGCGGATAGGGGGGTATGGCCCTTCACGGAATACGTTCAAATGCATAGATTCAGGCTTGAATTGCCTGAAGAATATCCACTAAAGCACCCTGTCGCAACATGGCTAACTGAGATATCTCATCCGAATATCGTGCCAAACCTGAGGGGAGTTGTCTGTGTTTCAGTCCTTGGGAAGGAGTGGAAGCCTGACCTCAAGCTCCCCTCCATAATCAACGCCCTGTACTACCTTCTCGTAGATCCCAATCCCAACGACGTTTGGAACCATGTCAAATGTCTGAAAGCCGCGGAAGTGCTGCGCTCTCACGGCTTCCCGAGGAAGGGAAGAGAACTAAAGGCCGGAGTGCCTCCTTCAGATGTTGTAAGATTTAACATCATCAACTTGCCGAGGCCTGCTCCTAGCGATGTTGTTCGCTTCTCGATTCCAAGTCGAAAGGCCAAAGAGGAGAAGCAATGAAAGCCAGGGCCAGCATCCCTTCCGTTGAAGAGGTTGAGGTTGAAGCTTCCCGGAACCTAACCGTCAGAGGCCTGACGAATCTCATATGCAAGAAACTGGGGATAGAGCCGGAGTACAGCAGGCTTCTTGCAGAAGGCAGAACTCTGAACCCGAAACTCAAGATAGGGCGGCTCAACCTTTCGGAGACAAAGCTTATTGTTGACTATGTTTGGGCACGCCACTTGATTCTGTGGGGAAAAGAAGGTCAGAGAAAGCTAAGAGAAGCGAACGTCCTGATAGTTGGAGCTGGCGCAATAGGAAATGAGGTTGCCAAGAATCTAGCTATGCTCGGAGTTGGCAGATTAACCTTCGTAGATTTCGATGTTGTCGAATTGTCGAACACCAGTCGAATGATATTCTTTGATAGACGAAGCATAGGCCAATCCAAGGCAAAGGCTATTTCGAGTGCTATCATGAAGAAGTATCCACACACGCAAGTGACCGCCTACCACTCGAAGCTCGAGGATATCCCTCTTAGTGCTTACTTGGAAGCGGACGTTATCGTTTGCGGACTGGACAACGTCCTGTCCAGAATATATCTCTCGACAATTGGAACGAGGCACCTCATACCAATAGTTGATGGAGGAATTCTGGGGCATCAGGCAAGAGTCCAAACATATGTTCCATCACAGTCTCCTTGTCTGGCATGTGTGCTTCCACGGGGCCAGTACGGTCAACTTGCAGGGCTTAAGAACCCATGCGACGCTCCAATAGAAGACGCCAAGATACCTTCCCTTCCAACAACAACTTCTCTGGTCTCCGCTGTTCAGACGCAAGAAGTCCTGAAGCTCATCATCGGCTACCCGATCTTCAGGGAAAAAGGTACTTGGCCTCAGGAAATAGGCGAACCGATGCCTGGCGTGTGGATTGCAGATCTTCGCTTCGGCAGGTACGCCGCCGTGCCGCTCAAGAGAAGTGAGAAGTGCATGGTCTGTGGCAGGGAAGGGGTAGGCAGGGAGACTGTGAAACGAGTTGAGGTTCCGATTCGCGAATTGGGTGACTCCACCGCGACCCTTAGGAAGTCCATACTCAAGTTTCTTCCGGAAAGGCACGAAGACCTACAGATCACAAAGATCAGCGATCATCGAGTACCAGAAATTGTTGACGGTAGAAAGATAGGCCGAAGCGGAATAGGAGCGGGTAATTTCCTTCAGGTCACCTTTAAAAGCGGACCTGAGAAATATGAGGATTTGATCGTCAAGTTGGTGTAAGATATGAAGTGTCCTACTTGCGGGCAAACTAATGCAGATGCAGCCCGATTTTGCTTCAAATGCGGCGCCTCCCTTCAAGAAGGCGAAAGGGTCACTTTGACTCCGACGGCTCCACCCGGCCCCGTTGTTCCGACACCACCTTCCGTCGCCAGGCCTCTCCCGGTGACTAAGCCTGCAACCCCTGCGGAAGCTTCGTTTGCAGTTTCACCAATGATGGGTCCTTCTCTTCGGGTCCCTTCACCGGGCATGTGCTACTACCATCAGAACTTGCGGGCGACTTACGTTTGCTCCAGATGTGGACGGCACGTTTGTAGAGACTGCGCGAAGGCCTATCTGGACATCATATTCTGTCCACCGTGCTATGCATCATCTATACCGTGAAGAGGCAAGGGCAGATCGTGCAGGTCAAGATTCCAGTAGCTCCAGAGGCCTGGAACACTGTGCCAACGTTTGAGCCTTCTCTGATCCAAAAGGTCTGTAAGTTGCCCACCGTGCTCAAGACATATAAACTAACGGCCACGGTCATAATTTCTGGAAGGTGAAGCATTACGTACTCTTCTAGTTATGGAGGGCGCCTGCTAAGATTCCTGTTCATAGCTTTGCCGGTCATGGTATGTGCAATGGTTCCAGCTTATGCCCAAGTAGGAAGTGTTGTCAGCCACACGATGGCCAAGAGTATCGATGAATCAACCAAGGTTCCGAGAGTAAACGCAACACAATTTCTGACGACGGATGAAGCCGCTCACTCATGGTTTGAGATCAAAACGGACACATTTGGTCCAATCATGTTCAGATGGATATGGTATGAGCCTACAGGATCGACCTATCGGGACACAGGAGACACGAGAATTGAACTAGTCGAGAGAGGCAAGACGTACAGGTTTTGGGACACGCTACCCATCCGGGGCAACCCTCCAGCGGTGAAGAATGGGACATGGCGGGTTGAAGTCTTTGCAAGAACGGAGAAGCTATTCGAGGAAGTATTTTCGATCCAACCTCCCGTCACATCCTACAGGGCCACGGTAAGCGTATCTGGTTTCGGCTCAAAGTTCTTCGCGGCTATCTACGTGGATGGAGCCAGCAAGGGAGCGATCGCTGGGGGATCAAGCTTCCAGTTCACCTTCGACATAGGAACATCACACACATTGTCAGTTGACGAGATTGTTCCCGGGGACCAAGGAACCAGATACCGCTGTCCAGTGAACTCGTGGACTGCAAATTTGGAATCTTCATACACCTTCGTCTATGAGGCCGAGTACTATTTGACAGTGGTTTCTGAATACGGCTCACGGAAGGGAGAGGGATGGTACAGAGCTGGAGCCACAGCCACGTTCTCGGTTGATAGTAGAGTCGCAGGATCAATAGGGGTTCAATATGTCTTCGAACGGTGGAGTGGAGACTCAACATCAACATCGCCCCAAGCCACCATAACGATGGATGGGCCTAAACGTGTTACAGCGGTGTGGATCACCGATTATACCCAATTCTATCTTGTGGTAGCGATAATCGCTGCGTCTGCGGCGGTACTGGCTGTCATACCAATCGTTGCATCCAGAAGACGAGTTCCGAAGGCTCGTGGCCCAGTCCTTCCCAGGCCCGGGCCACCAGCCCTCACATGCAACATATGCGGCAAACCAACGATCTTCGTTTCACGAACCAACAGACACTACTGCACGTCATGCAAGAGGTATTTGTGAGTCAATGGTGTATATTCCTTCTTCCAGCCCGATGCCGTAGTCAAAACCCTTTTCTGATCAATGTAATCTCTATATCCAGAAGAGACGATTCCGCCAAGGTTGCTCTATCGTGAGAATCACTACAAGGAATCTGCGCATCAGGCGAAGCACGAAATGGGCGCTCCTTCTGTTTTTGTTTACATGTCTTCAGATCAGCCAGCTTAGTGTCGAGACTAAGGCGCAGATTGTATGTAGAGTTGCGTCACTGGATTCCCCTTCTGAAATGGCAGCCGGACAACCCTTCACTTTGAAAGTCACGGTTGACTACTCATTCCCATACGGAACATATTCGCTCAAAGTGATGGTATACAAGGGAGGTTTGAGAGATTTCAGCAGCTTTGTGGCAGAGAGCACGAGCGTAGAGATTTCAGGTGCTGGCTCTCAAGTATCATCTATTGGGCTTACGGCTCCATATGGTGTAAATGAATGGGCTCTTACTGCATACGCATGTTACAGGAGACCATACGAGACCACTTGGTACTATCTTCCCGACAGAGGGGGATACAGGACATTCGCAGTTCTGATATACACAAAGTGTCAGGTTTCGTTAAAGACTAATCCCAGTGAGGTTGCTCGTCATGCCAAGATGCTCGGAGAAGGAGAATACGATCCTAATACTAGCGTGACTTTGAAGGTCGATAGAATAGTTCAAGGACCCGCTGGCACCAGATACGTATTCTTGTTTTGGACAGTCGAAGGCCAAAGGTATGACACAGAAACCCAGACGATCAGGATAGTTCAACGTCGGCTAACTGCCACTGCGGAATTCAAAGTGCAACATCAGTTGGTCGTCAAGTCCGAGTTCGGTAACCCTCAGGGCTCAGGGTGGTTTGATGAGGGTTCGGTGGCGACGTTTTTTGTTACGTCACCTGTAGGTTTTGGCATCCAACAAGTATTCGAGCGGTGGAGCGGCGACTCAACATCAACCTCGCCAAGCTCAACGATCGTCATGAATTCGCCGAAGACTGTTGTCGCGGTCTGGAGAGCCGACTACACAATTGCAATCGTAGCGATTCTAGGCGTGGTAGGTGCCTCAGGCGCAGCAATTGGATTCATAGCGTATTCAAGGAAGAAGCGAGCTGCAGCACCTGCTGCACCGTTGGGGGTTGTCCATCCGGAGGCCGCGCCCGCAGGCGTGGCTGCAAAGCCTGTACCGGAGGCGGCGCCCTCTGCGGTCAAGGAGGTGAAGGAAGTTCCCACGCCCAAGATAATTCCGATAGCGGAAGTGGCGCCCCCGCTGGACGAGAGAGTGTATAACTACATTGTGGAGCATGAAGGCACGATAGCACTCTCGCAGGCCGCAAAGGATCTGGGAATAACAGTAGACGAGCTCAACGCCGCAATTGACCGACTGAAGAGTCAGGGAAGACTAGCCTAATAGGTTGTACTGTGACCAATGCCGATACTCTACAGTTGGCGAGTCAACCTAGGCCAGCGCTCTAGTAAGCCAACCGGAGATGTCTGGACCAACAAGGGCTCCTATGCTGTAGGAAGGCAAGTCATCATATACGTTCGCCTCTCTGAAGCGACTATTGGCAGAGTAAAGGCCTTCTGCAGAATCAAGGTAAACAAACCTGACGGAACCTACGTTTCGATCAACGTAGGGTCGCCTGCAACAGGAACCTATTTCCAGTACCTCCACGGCTGGCCGATCTGTCAGCTCGAGAATGTGCCACATGTCATGTGATAATAGAACACGGCAGGTTGCGGAAAAGCCTTAAGAACCGCGTTCATGGAAGTCTGTTCAGAGATCTATGAAGCTAACTTTTCCAGCTTCAGTGCTCCTGCTACTTCTGATCTTTATCCAGACTCTTTCACCTGTGAGCGCTGGGTTGGATTTCAAAATCGACATGCTGGTTTCAGACAAGAATCAATATGGTACAGGCGAAAGCGCTAGACTCTGGGCCAGAATCCAAAATACTGGAACAGTGGAGATAGATACTGCTTACGCCTATTTTACAGTCTTCTCCCCGTCGGGCAGAGTTGCCTTTACAGGGACCGATGGGAAATCAATCTACTTGAAGCCGGGGGCAGTCGCCGTTTTTGAAGCAGTTTGGATGATCCCAAGCGGTGCTGAGGCCGGACGATATAGAATCCAAGTGAGCATTACAGCCTGGCAGGGTCCTAGCAAGACAGGTGCTTCAACAACTCGCAGCGCAGAAACTCGCGATGCATTCAGTGTAAACGCGCCTCCCGCAGCAGATTTCTATTTGTCGGTCTCTCCAACATATCAAATCGCCAATCAAGGACAGTCAACCTCATTCATTGTGACGGTGACATCTACAGGAGGTTGGACCTCACAAGTTACGTTGAGTGTCTCAGGGCTTCCTGGTGGTGCTTCCTCAACTTTCAGCTCAAATCCAGTTACTCCAACAGCTAGTTCAACTCTGAGAATATCCATATCGCCGTCGACAATACCTGGCCAATTCAATCTTGTGATATTGGGAACAAGCGGTACTCGACAGCATACCACTACC
>Ga0315312_1001398_pt1 | contig 19001 bp, 19 predicted proteins | sample TDP7_MG_FD_203629 | JGI IMG/M metagenome (GOLD analysis project Ga0315312, IMG submission 203629) | Freshwater sediment microbial communities from Lake Towuti, South Sulawesi, Indonesia - TDP7 | ecosystem: Environmental > Aquatic > Freshwater > Lake > Sediment | place: Indonesia: South Sulawesi... | reverse complement strand
GTCTCCATCCACCGCCTCCAGGTTCTAGACGAGGATCACTTGGCCATACGCTTGGTTCCGAGGCACCTCCACCAAATGTGGAGGATGGCAAAGGAGGAGAATAGGGACTTGGAGGTGGTCATAAGCCTTGGGCTTCACCCAGCTATTTCCTTGGCCGCCACCATGTCGCCCCCCTTCGGCGTCAGTGAATTCGGCATAGCCAACGCCCTCCTCGGAAATAGGATGACTTTAACGAAGGGTGAAAAAGTGAACGCCTACAGCCCCGCAAATGCCGAAATGATGCTTGAAGGAATTCTATCCGTGGAAAAGGAAACCCCTGAAGGACCCCTCGTCGACATCACTGGAACCTATGACATCCAGCGGAGACAGCCCGTTATTGAAATAGTCAATGTTACACATCGGGAGGATTACCTTTATCAGGCCCTTCTGCCGTCGGGGACGGAGCATAAGTTGCTCATGGGCCTGCCGCGGGAGACCATGATCTGGGAGGCCGTTAGAAAGGTGGTGCCCACAGTTGGGGCTGTGAACCTTTCCATGGGTGGATGTGGCTGGCTCCACGCCGTAATCTCCATAGAGAAGCAGGCGGAGGGGGATGGGAAAAACGCCATCATGGCGGCCTTTGGGGCCCACGGCAGCCTCAAACACGCCATAATAGTGGATACGGACATTGACGTTTTCAACCCCGTGGAGGTGGAGTGGGCCATTGCAACCCGCTTCCAGGCAGATGAGGACCTAATCGTTATTCCCCACGCCAGGGGATCAACCCTAGACCCCTCCGCCGATCAGGAAACGGGCACCACAACCAAACTCGGCATCGACGCCACCCGCCCCCTAACAAAACCAAAGGAAAAATTTGAGCAGGCAAGGATTCCGACAGATGAAAGAATCGCCAAAATCATCGATAAACTTAGGAAAAATGGAGGATTTTAGATGGCGCTTAGCCACACATTTCTTGCTTTAAATCCAATATGTGGTAATTTCGCCGATTGATGTGAAGTGGGGGTCGTTGGTTACGCTTTCTGCTTTGAATAATATGCTGTTGCCACGATGATGGCGTCGGCCATGGACAATCGATATTTATGCCATATCATGGCTGCCTCCTTAGCTTCATTTTCGCCTAAAAAGGATTTAGCAGGCAGGGTGTGGATGTCATGGGGAAACCTTTACGCCTCTTCTAGCCCTTTTGGAGGCGTATCCGATGACTATCCCCACGACAAAGGCTGGAAAGCTGAAGATGAGGACGGTGCCGAGCAGCCAACTCATGATCTCACGGGCAAGAAGGTAGGATGTGGCCGCTGTAAAGGCTGAGAGGAATACGAGCCCGAGGAGGGCTTTCGCGGTCATCCACCGATATCCAATTATTAGTCCTACGGCAAAGGGGAGGACATCGAAGATTATCAGAACGAGGATAATTGACTCCAGTCCTATTGGGGGCAAATCCACTCCCTCCATAGAAAATGATTGATGGTAAGCCTTATTTCATCCTCATCCTTGGAGTAGAGAGCGGCAAAGAACCTTGTGTCATAGACCCTCCTTCTCCTTTTATTTGTCATCGTCTTCCCTCATCCTGTCTAGGAGCTCAAAGACTCTCTTCATACTGTCCTTGCCTGAACCAGCCAAGTCTAATGTTGACCGCTCCTTTCTGAAAACAATTCCTTGCTCCGTATCTAAAACCTCTAGCCGCGTTCCTTCCGTTATGGCGTACTTACGTCTTAACTCCACGGGAATCGTAGTCTGGCTCCGCCGTGTCACAACAATCTCCCTTATCCGCAACTTCTACACTAACCCTATCATTTTAAATTCTTACCCATAAAGATTCCTACTAATCCAAGTGGTAACTGCCCCCAGAATACCGCAGATGTTGGTTAACAGTTTTATATTCTAAAGCTATAATTGTGGCTAGTGATCAGAGTTGAAGGATTTACTCGAAGCAGTCGTCCAAATGGGGTTAAAGGCTGGAGCAAACTTCTGTGAGGCGAGGTTCTTTGAGGAAAGAAGTAACAGCATCTCCATTGAAAATGGCGTTGCAAGGGCCTTGGGTTCAGGGATAGTGCGGGGCGTGGGAATTAGGGTAATCGTTGGAGGGAGATGGGGCTTCGCGTCTACGAATGTGCCCACACGGCGGAGCGTTGAAGGGGCCTTGGTAGACGCCGTCGGTGGAGCAAAGTCGATAGCAACGCGGGGTGGAGAAGAGGCTAAGATAGTGGACGCAAAGCCTACAATCGACACCGTCAATCACAAGGTAAAAATAAATCCTGAGGGTGTGAGCCCCGAGGAGAGGGTTAAGAGGATGCTGGAAATAGAGAAGGTGGCAAGGAGCTACAGTGACAGGGTGAAGGACACCTTCATGAGCTATAGGGACGTGCTGACGAAGGTTGTGGTGTGCAACTCCTTCGGAACATCCATAGAGGAGACGACACCAAGAACTTATGTGTATTGCAGCGTGATCTCTAAGGAGGGGGAGAACATGCAGACAGGGTTTGAGTCTGTTGGAAACGTCGCCGGCTATGAGATCGTTGACGCCATTCAGCCTGAAAAGTTTTCGGGAAAAGCCGCCGAGAAGGCTGTGAAGTTGCTTGATGCCCACCCTCCGCCCAGGGGCACGCACACCATCGTGGTGGACCCAAAGGTCGGCGGCCTTTTCGTCCATGAGGCCTTTGGTCATAACAGTGAGGGCGACCTGGTCTTCGGGGGGCAGTCCATAGTCTCGGACAAGATGGGACAAAGGGTGGCCAGCGACCTCGTCTCTATTATGGACGACCCGACCAAGCTTAAAAACGGCCACTTTATCTATGATCACGAGGGGACTAGGGCTGAGCCCCACCTGATTGTAAATAATGGAACCTTGGTGGGATTCCTCCACTCCCTGGAATCGGCGGCGAAGCTAGGCGGAAAACCGCAGGGCAGCGCCCGCGCCCAGTCCCATCACCATCCGCCCATCATCCGCATGTCCAACACCTACTTCGCCCCCGGAGACATGACCCTTGAAGAGATCCTGGAGGACATAAACCTGGGGGTGTACCTTTCCGGTTCCCAATATGGCTATGTGGAGACCCAGAAGGGGCAGTTCACCTGCAAGGTTGAGCAGGCTTGGCTGATAGAGAAGGGAGAGCTCACCGACCACCTCAGGGACGTGGCCATAAACGGCGTCACCCTGGACGCCCTCAAGAACGTCACAGCCGTGGGTAGGGACTTCAGGATGGAGATGCCGGGCATGTGTGGCAAAGGCGACCAAGGCATGTACGTGGACGCAGGCTCACCCCACATCAGAGTTGAGGGCATAGTCGTCGGAGGCAGGAGGTGATAAACATGGAGGAGATCGATCTCACTACGCCGGTTGAGAAGGCGATCAGACTCCTTTCAACTCTGGATCTGGACGTCTTTGACGTTTCTGCTGTGTACTCGCGCTCACTGAGTATCGATATCCTAGGTAAGGGAATCAAGGAGGCTAGGTCCCGCACCGACTTGGGAATAGGTGTTAGAGCCTACAAAAACAGGGGGATGGGAGTAGCTTTTTCCCAGAGCCTGGAGCCCGCGGACGTGGAAAAGACGGCCCATCGAGCTGCCAGCTTCGCGACGGCGGCCCAGCCAGACCCTTACTTTAAGGGGATACCTGGACCCTCTAAGGCACTGGAGGTTCCAAACCTCTGTGACAGTGAAATAACAGCCCTAACCTTAGAGGAAGCCGGAAGGCTGGCTAAGGGGATGATAGACGCCGTGGAGGGTGTTTGTCCGGGCGCAATGTACGTAGGAGGCATGGGTGCAGGCCACTCAAGGGGTTACCTGATGACTTCCACGGGGGTCTCCGTTGAGGCGGAGAAAACCTCCGTCTCGGCGTTCATAGCACCCACCTACAGGAAAGGGGACGATGTCGGAAGCTCCCATGAGTACGACTACGCCATATCCTTGGCAGAGATGGATTTCGATAAGATAGGTAAGAGGGCCGCTGAGAAAGCCCTGGAGCAGTTCGGCTCAAAGAGGGTGAAGAGCGGAACATTACCCATCATCATCACCCCTGACTCAACGAACTCCCTGATCTTTGGCTTGATGATGGCCATATCAGGCGAATCCGCTGTGAAGGGAAGGAGCTTTGCATCCGGCTGCCTCGGGAAACAAGTTGCCCCCCAAATCCTTGAGATCGATGATGACGGAACTATCCCTAGAGCGATTGCGAGCAGTGCCTATGACGGTGAGGGTGTGCCCAGAAGGTTGACCAAAGTGGTGGGTGAGGGCACGGTGTTAACGTTTCTGCACAACTCCTACTCGGCTGGAATAGCAGGCGTTGAGACGACTGGCCACGCCCAAAGGGGAGGCTACGGAGGCTACGTGGGAGCCGGCCCGACCAACATCAGGGTTAAGCCGGGCGACAGCTCCCTAGATGAGATGGTCGCCGAAACCAAGAGGGGAGTCTTAGCCACCAACGCGGCGTTCTTCCCCAACATGGTCTCAGGAGAATTTTCATCCACCATCGACGAAGGATTCCTAATCGAAGGCGGCGAGAAAAAGCATCCGGTCAAGAACCTGATGGCAGGCGGCCACATCCTGGAGCTGTACAAGAACACCGAGCTGATATCAAGGGAAGGCCGCACCCTAGGGAAGGGTCACTTCTTCCCCGCCATCAAGATAAGTCAGGTAAAGCTGGCTGGAAAATAAGCCCTCTTATTTCAGCAAGGTTGAGGAGGTGGTATTCAGTAATGACTTGTTATTTTAGGCATCTTGGGGAGGTTTTCAAGAAGGCTGAGATAACGGTTACGAACGAGAACAAACAGGAAATCGACAAGGTCATCCACGCAATCGTAGGCGTAGAATACAAGAATTGCCCAGCCGCCTGGAGAAATGTCAAGAAGCGCCTAGCTGAAGACCCAGACACCTTCCTATCAGAGCTTAAAACGGTATGGAACAAGGCGTGAGTAGGCTATAGAAGCTCGAAGTCCCGGTAAATAGTTTTAATCAGGTCTTTAAAGATATTTTCTTGGAAATTTTGCTGCAACAGTCCATAGGTTTCCTAGGCGGACTTTGGCTACTTGGGTGCAGAGCTGGTAGGCATCCCACCGATCAAATCCGTACTCCTTTTCCAGCCAGAGGATCAGTTTCATGAAGGCTATCCTAACCGCTTCTTCTAGGGGTCTGCCGCTGCCGGATGTGGCTACCGCCATGAGGTAGTCGGGTGATTCGATGCGGGGCCAATTTATAGCCTTGCCCTTAACTAAATCGACGGTTAAGGTGGTTTCAGCCGGCATTTCGATGGCTGTCCCGCAGACTTCTCCGTCTCCCTGGGTGGCGTGCACGTCCCCTAAGTAAAGAAGAGCCCCCGTTACGTGCACGGGCAGATACAACTTGTTTCCGACGCAAACGTCCGGCAGGTCCATGTTTCCTCCGTGGGGTCCTGGCAGATAGCTGGATATGGCTTCGATTTCTGGCGCCGTGCCAATGGTTCCAATCATGGGCTCATAGGGCAACACTATTCCATCATCGAAATAGACTTTATTATCTTTAATGGGGCATATCCTTGTTCCGTGGGGAATCTCCAAGTTTAAGAATTGGGAAAGGGTGGCGCTTCCATCCGGGCCTAGGTACCACCACCAGGAAGATATCCTAGTGGCTCCCTGTCCAGTCAATGGTCTAATGTCCTTTATGTCCACTATTAGGGTGTCTCCCTTTTCAGCCCCTTCCACGCGGATGGGCCCCGTTTGGGGATTGCTGAAGGGTATGGCTTTCATGTTTCGCCTATCCTTCTCCGACTTTATCTGGCCGGAAAAGGCGTCTTCCGTCTCAACTATTACGGTTTCGCCGGGTTTAACGATTAGTTTAGGCTCGTTGAGGGGGCTTAGGGCGTAATGGAGCCTTCCCTGTTGGGCTAGGGTTAACCGTTTCACCTTCAATCCATTTTCCCCTATAGAATTTCTGCTTCCTTCAGGGCCCTCTTTAGGGTTTCCCGCTGGTTTTCGTTGAGGGGAATTATGGGCTTCCTTGGATAACCACCCGCCTTGCCGATGAGGTTGACAGCCTCATTAACCGCTGCTGGAAAGGTTCCGAGCCCTAGGGCCTGTCGTATGATGTTCACTTTGGCTTGGAGGTGGAGGGCCTTTTTGTGATCTCCCCTTTTCACCGCGTCATACAGTTCAAGCAATAGCTTTGGGGCAATGTTTCCTACGGCGTTAACGGTGCCCTTGGCTCCCAGGGTTAGGGCGGGATATATGAGGGTGTCTCGGCCCATGATGAGGGGGATTTTGTCCCCCGCCTTTCTAAGGTACTCCTGGAAAAGGGATAGGTCGCCACTGCTGTCCTTCATTCCAGCCACGTTATCGAAGCCCGTCAGCCTCCCCAGAACTTCTGGAGATATGGTGATTCCCGTCCTCGGCGGGTTACTATATAGGGTAATGGGCAAGGGAATAGCCTCAGCTATCGCCTTATAGTGGAGGAAAACTTCCTCGTCGTTCAGCTTCACAAAGTAGGGGGTTATGACGGTAACGGCGTCCACGCCCACATCCGCGGCTTCCCTAGACATGAGAATCGTTTCTTTGGTGGAGACGGCGCCGGTACCGGCGAACACAGGGATTTTACCGTTGACCTCGTCAACGACGATTTCAAAGAGCCGTTTCCTTTCCTCCCTTAGGAGTAGGCAGAATTGGCCAACCGTTCCAGCCGCTAAGATGCCGTGCACTCCGCTCTCCACTAGGAAGTTAACCATGGTCCGTAGCCCCCGTTCGTCGATTTCTCCACGCTTGTCGAAGGGAGTAATCATGGCGGGTATAATGCCCTCAATCTTCACGGGGCTTACCTCCTTTAGCCTTCAACACTTCAGGGTTCACAATGTTAGTTGGCGTTTCCCCCTTTAACACTTTAACTACGCCCTCCGCCACTTCAACGGCCATTTTTCGCAGGGACTCCACAGTGTGCGAGGCCATATGGGGCGTGACGACAACGTTACCAAACTTAAACAGGGGATTTTCTGGGTCAGGGGGCTCCTTCTCAAAGACGTCTAAGCCGGCTCCAGCCAACCTACCCGTGGATAAAGCCCTTATTATGGCCCTTTCGTCCACCACTCCGCCCCTAGATGTGTTAACCAAAAAGGCTCCGGGCTTCATGAGGCTAAACTCCCTTTCGCTTAGAAGTTTTCGAGTTTCTTCAGTCAACGGCACATGGATGGTGACAAAGTCTGAAGATCCCAGGAGGGTTTCCAAGTCAACCAGTTCGACTCCAACCTTCGACGCGCCGTCCTCATTTACATAGGGGTCGTAAACTAGGACCCTCATGTCGAAACCCCTGGCGCGCTTGGCCACCCTCCTTCCTATTCTTCCGAGCCCAATGATGCCCAAGGTTTTGCCGTAAACATCTGTGCCCCGCTGTTCGTATCTGAAATTCCAGTTTCCCTTGAACTTAAGGGCGCAGTTTCCCTGAACTATGTTCTTGGCTAGGGCTATGATTAGGCCCATGGTGTGGTCTGCCACGGCTTCAGCGTTGGCCTCTGGAGTGTAAACCACGGGGATGCCCCGTCTCGTGGCCGCCTCCACATCGATATTGTCTACTCCAACTCCGTGGCGACCAACCACCTTAAGCCTCGGCGCGTTACCCATGACCTTAGCTGTGATCCTACCCATGGCCCTTATGACTATGGCGTCTACACCCCTGCTTTCCTCCATTAAGGTTTCCTCTGAGGTCCCTGAAGCAAACTTAACTTCGCTGATACCTTCAAGGAGTTTTAACCCAGCATCATCGATTTTTTCAACCAACAAAACCTTGAACTGCCCTAACATAGATCATCCCTTTACGCATGGTTTTGACCAAGATAAGGTTAACATTGAAATTTAATCGTATATATTCCCGCCTTTACATTAGCCTATAATACGCTTGTTTATAGTGTAGCGCGTCCGTTAGTAGTGGGATGGGAGTATTTCTCAGGGCAGGGGATTTCGACGGCAACATCTAGTTTTGTGTACCATCTCTTTATTTCATCCATGGGTCCACTTTAACTGCCAGACTCTGCGAACATAACGCGGTCTGTTCCACGCTTTCCCTTGGTTTCTATTCACCTTCCATTCGACCTTGACGACATGAAAAAATTTATGCCCCTGCTGTGTTAAGTTTTATAAAATTACCGTTGTGGTGCGGAGTATGAGTCCTGCAGTTTTTAGGAGAATGGACCTACACGTTCATAATCACTACTCGGGAGATGCTGAGGGTTTAACCCTAGAGGTTGTGAAAGCCGCTGAACTAAAGGGGATAGGACTTCTCGCCTTAACCAACCATGTACCGCCGGCCCCGCTGTGGATTCCCAGGCTTAGGCGTGAACTCCAGAAAGCCGAGGCCCTCTACAACGTTAAGACACTGCTGGGGGCCGAAATCGGAATCGCTTCCAAGGATGGAAGGTTATTCGCCGAAGCCCATGAGCTGAGGAAGTTGGACTTTGTTTTAGCAGCGGACCATATATTCCCCGGCATACCATACGAGTACACCAATGGCATTTTCTTTAAGGGCCCGATCTTAGAAGGGCTTTCCGGGGACGAGATTTTACGCGTATGGGCCGATGGTTTTCTGGGCGTCATGAAAAATCCCCTCGTAGATGCGATAGCCCATCCGGGCTATCTATTACTTGTCGAAGGCCTCATTAAGGATCCCGAGCGCGAGATCCCAAGAGGTCTTAAGGAGGAGATCGCGGAGGAGGCCGTAAGGCGCAAGGTGGCGATAGAGGTAAATTCCGGATGTAGGCTTCCTGACATGGAGTTCCTTAGACTATGCGTGAAGAAGGGCGTCAAGTTCAGCCTCGGAAGCGACGCCCACAAGCCTGGGGAGATAGGGTGCATTAACTGGGGCCTTGAAGCACTTGCAGAGGCTGGAGCTACGGACGAGGACCTGATAGACTTGGATTTCTTAGCCAAGCGTAGGCCATGAGAACCCTGCGACACTAAGGGGCGGTAGACGACACAGGCAGGGCAACAAAATAAGTCAAGGAAAGCCCTTATCTGAGGATCGTTAAGGACAAAATTCACCCTATCGGAGTAGAGAAGCAAGTAGCAGATAGGGAAGGAAGAAACGTTTATTTGGGATTTATTCTAGTTAATGCACTTATTTGCTCCTCTAGCTCTCGCACCCTTTCAAACACTTCCTCAATTCTTATGTTTTGTACCAATTTGTGTCGGAACCCTTCACGGGAGGAAAATATTATTTTTCTGGTCGACAAATCACACTGGCGTAGAATGTGTTTTCTGGGTTCGTCTACCCTTCACCGTTATTTCTAATTCCCTCTTTTGGTTAGGGCTTTAAGAAAATCTTTAACACTCAATTTTTACACCTAAAATGAGCCAGGGTTAAAAGGTTAATATCCTTTGCGCCCTGCTGGTTACCGCCTCCATTTACTGGATGTTCTAACTTTTAGCCTTTGCATTGGAGCGAAAAATTTAACAACATCTTCTATTAAGGGGAAGGTATAGTAACCATGAAGGTTTAAAGGATGAGAATTAACATTTTCTACCTCATCGCAGGCCTCTCATCCCTCTTATTGGTGGCAATCCTCTGGATATTCTTTGTCCCCTCCTTTTATGGGACTGGTCTCTACGAGGTGTTCAGAAACTTGGCCCTCATCATGTCCACCATCCTAATCATAGTCGCACTAATCCAAATCTACCTGGCGGTTCAAAGGGAAAAAGCAGACTTAGAAGGAGAAGTATAAATCTCCTCCCTTAGCTCTCTCCCTTAGAATAGATAGAAGAGTAGTAGTCGCAATATTACATTGTGACTTTTTACACTTATATTTCTTTCTTAAAGGAAAGTAGTATAAGAGTTTAATTGGGAGAGGAAGGGCTTTTAAGTTCCCTGAAAAAAGGTTATTGGGAGGCGCTGTAAATGAGGATCGTTGATTTGAGGAGTGACACGGTCACCCTTCCCACGGAGGATATGCTGGAGGCCATAAGGCACGCGGAGCTGGGGGACGACGTTTACCGGGAAGATCCAACAGTGAATAGGTTGGAGGAGTTGGCCGCTGAGAAGATGGGGAAAGAGGCATCCCTCCTCGTGACGAGCGGCACCCAAGCCAACCTGGTTTCTCTAATGAGCCAAACAAAAAGGGGAGACGAGGTCATCCTGGAAGCCGAAGCCCACACGTACTATTACGAGGTTGCGTCCATGTCCGCCCTGGGAGGGGTGATGCCAAGGACCATAAGGGGCAAAATGGGGGTTCTAGACCCAAAGGACGTGGAGAACGCTATAAGGCCCAAGAACATCCACTGCCCAGAGACTACGCTAATCTGCATAGAGAATACCCACAACAGGGCTGGGGGCACCTGCTGGTCGCCTCAGCAGATTAAAGCCGTCAGCGATGTGGCAAGGGCCCATAACATAAGGCTTTACATGGACGGGGCGAGGGTGTTCAACTCTGCCGTGGCTCAAGGCATAGACGTGAAGAGACTCACGGAGCACGTGGACTCCCTCATGTTCTGCCTCTCCAAGGGATTGAGCGCCCCCGTGGGCTCCCTGGTGGTGGGAAGCCAAGAATTCATACATAAGGCTAGGAGGGTGAGGAAGATGCTGGGGGGCGGCATGAGGCAGGCGGGCATCATCGCGGCGCCAGGCATCATCGCCATAGAAAAGATGGTGGACCGCCTCAAGGACGACCACAGAAACGCGAGAATCCTAGCCGAGGGCCTAGCAAAACTGGAAGGAATATCCATAAACATGGAAACTGTTCAAACCAACATAGTAATCCTTGATGTCCGTGATTTAGGAGTTACCTCCGACCAATTCATATCTAAACTGAGGGAACAGGGCGTCAAGGCCTCCAACTACGGGAAAACCTTGGTTAGGATGGTGACCCACCGCGGAATAGAGAGGGAAGACATCAAATACGCCCTAACTGCGACTGAGAAAGTGGTAGAGGAGATAAGGAAATAAAGGGTCCATTAAATTTTAACTTCAAACCCAAACCCCTTTCGGGACTTGGGAACCTTATGCTGAAGGGAGAAATGGGAAATAGGGCTGAGCTAAAGTTTAGTCAAAAATGCTCTCTTTTTGTTTGTAACAATTTAAGAAGATTTGGGTGTGTTAATAACAGTTGAGGGGTAACAAGTTTTAAATTCTAAAGAGAGGATAAATGATAAATACAGATTTGGGGAGGTGATGAGATGGCTGAGAAAAAACCTATCTTCCGATTCCTCCTGCTGAAAATTAGGGAAGCAGGATATAGGCTACTTGAAAACGAAGAGGCATGGAAAAAACTCCTTGAAGAAGATGGTAAGAACCTTGAAGAGGTTGGCGGTAAGCACATCATCGACTGCGACTGCCGTTGGTCAGACGGAGAATGGGCCTTCTCTTCGGTTTCGGAGTTTCCAGACATAGAAGCCCTTCAGAAGCACGTCAAATTCGAGGAAGAACACGGATGGTTCAGGTATTTCGACTACAAGTTTTATTTGGGCACTCGTATGGAGTTGAGGTAAGTTAACGGTTCAAAAGTGTTCACCTAAACCCCCTCTTTTTTGTTGGGCATAAACGGAATGGAGTTTGGGGTTAAAATTTAACCCACCCGCTGTGACCAATCTAGTTTACGCTGATTATATCTTGTAACTTTTCTTATTTTTCAATCACTACTCTAAGGGTCCACGGAGTATTTCAAACACCCCATGGGTCAGCTTCTTATAATCTCTAGGCGGCATCTCTGGGCCTGTCAGGACTTCTAATAGTTTTTCGTAGCTTTCGACCTCATACACACCAACAAAGTGAAACTTCCTGTTGTCTGGTGCGTAACGCCCTTTATACTCAACCCCGTCCACTTCAGCACAGGCAGCCTTCACTTTTTCGTCCAACTCCTTAAGCTCTTTAGCAGTTCCAAACCAGTCGAAATACAATAATACTATCACGGCTTCTCCCTCCTTCTTTTCCTTCATCTCAAGGGAAGGGTGCCTTCCAAGTAAATATAAGCTTAACTTTCGCTGGCTAATGCCACTAAAGCTTAAATTGTTAGAAAGGAGAGAATTAAAATTTAACCTTTTCCCCCCTTTCTTTTTCTGTATAATGGAACTGCCCCTGTATGGCGCAGACTCTGGTCTTTTCAAGTAGCGCGCGCTGATACTACTGAAATTTAAAACTTTACCCCCAAACCAACCAGAAAAAGCGGGTATTAAAAGGTGGTGTCGGTTGGTTGAGTTAAATTTTAATCTTTCTCTCTTCTTCTTCCCTATCTACCATCCATCCTCCCCCCCCCACCACCCATTATCTCTAAAATACAATTACAATTACAAACACACAATATTACTGAAAAGTAAAAATTTTCTCTCTTTTCCTTTTTACCTTTACCTTCCTCATATCCTCACAACATCCCATCCCATCCCGTCATACAGAGATCACCATTAAATTAATAAGGGAAGTAGGCGATTCAAGTATAGGGCCATATAATTATAGAGGGAGGTGATATTATGGTTAGGACAGAAAAGTCGATTGAAATCAGGGCTCCGCCCGAGAAAGTGTGGGAAATTCTTGCTTTAGACAGGATGCCAGAATGGGCCTTTGGTGGTGAGCTGAGCGTGAAGTATACTTCCGAGGTCCGTACTCCCGAAGACAAGTATAGAGTGGGCGCAACTGCTCACATAATTGATAAGCGCAGGGAACATGATGTGGAGATCACGGAGAGTCTCGAAAACGAGAAGATGACGTATCGTTCGAAGCCCCCATATTATACATACACTGCAACATATATCTTGAAACCCGTTGAAGGGGGAACTAAACTCACGTGGACAAGTGACGTTGAAATGCCTTGGGGGGTTTTTGGCAAGGCTCTCGGCAGATTGGCAAGTGGTGCAAGCGAAAAGGAAGTTGAGAGATCGTTAGAGAAGTTGAAAAGCATTCTGGAGAAATAGATGCTCACACGAAGACAGCAACTGATAAGTGTAAAAAAGAGAACTAGACAAACCCCTCAGTCAACAAGAATTTCTAAACAGGCTAGCGCGCCCTTCAGTGAAGGAACGCCTCGCATCCGAGGGATACGGATGAGCCATCCTATACTTTCCTCCTTCCTACTAGGTTTTTGTGTTTGTGTAATAGATAGGGGTGTAGAGAGAAGGAGAAGAAGAAAGGTTAAATTTTAATCCCCAAACCCAAACATTAAAATTTACTAGTTAATAGGTGAGATGGATATTGAGCCACTTGTTATTTACCCTTAGATATGTTTCTTCTTAAATCTGCTTCTGCAAGCACTTTTTCAAACAGTAAGTCTTGATTCGCTTCTGTAAATAACCGCCCATATCTCTCATTCGTGAATTCTAAGTCTATAAATTCTAACTTTTTCGTTCTGAGGAATTTGCCGTATTCGTATATCATAACAGGTGAAGCTTCTACCGGCAACTTTTTTCGGAAGAAGCTTCCTTTAAGCTTTAATCTTCCTTTAGCCAAATCGTCTACGCATGCTTTGCACCAAGGAAAGCTCAAATACCAAACCCTTCTCCAAACCTTATCCAAATGCGTGCCTTTCACTTCTACAGCAACCATTTTGAAGGGGGGAACATTTCTCTCACAGTTAACGCAGAGGTTAGTTGGCACTTTAATTTCATTGGGGACAAACCACAATCTAACCTTCAAGCTTTAACCTCCTTGTGTAATTTCTTATACGAACCATGACTCCCCACCTTAACATTATCTATCTATTAGTATTCTAGAAAGTTATATTTATTTGTTTATAGAACAGCGATTCTTGGAATCCACATCTCCCGTTCATCCCTCAGAAACTTTGCCAGCAACAAGGCTTCCTCGTTGATCAAAGTTTCAATGGTTTGCTTTTCTCCAAACCTTATCCTTGGAACCTACATCATTTCAAGTGTGCATCTCAATCGGTGGTGGTGGATTAAAATTTAACCCTTGGCAAAGGCCAAACCTATCTAGTAGCAATAATAAAGTAAGAAATGAACGGCCAAACTTATTTACATAAATACATGCTTAATTATTGAAGTATATACTTCTCGTATTCCCTTTCAATTTTGTTTTTGTGCACCAGCTCCTCCTGGGCTAATCTTGAGAAGAGTTGGCCTATCCCAGTTTCTCTCAGTCTTTTCGCCAGCTCAGAGTAGTACTCGTGGGTCTCCTTCTCCCTTTTGCCCGCGAAGATTAGTATATCCTGATAGTCGGAGTCCTCGGAGAGCCTCACGTCCCCAAGCCAATCCACAATCTTAAGGTCCTGAACCCTCTGAACTTTAGAACCGATTTCGAGAAGCCTCTCCTTATCCTTTAGGGCGGCTGAAAGCTTAGTCCTGTGCCTCCGCTCCTCCTTGGCCAAGTCCTTTAGAAACTTTTTCGCTTCAGGATTCTCCACCTTTCCCTGAGCCCAAGCATAGAGGTCATGGGACTGCTTCTCCATGGAAATAGCCCTGTTAAGGACCGTGTCCACCGTCCAACCAGACATGACCTAAACCCCACACGATTTAACCTTAGGATAATAAAAGACTGCCGTGGCTCATATAGATTATCGCAAACGTTCCATTAAGCTTCACTGACGAGACCACGGTGGAGACTATGCACGTTTACGACGTGAGCCTCATCATGAGTTTCGATCAAGACTTCGATAAAGTACCTGCCATCAAAAGAGGGAGTAATAGGCACCCTTATTGAGATTAAGGCATATAAAATACGGGGGGGTATCATCTATAACGTGGGGGTATCATCTATAAATGAAAATTTCACGTAAAGACAACATTTCGAGACGCATGTCATCGAACTTAGAAAAAAAGGTTAAGGGCAAAGGCATCACCAATAAACTTAGGTGATCAGCTATGAAAAATGAGAACCTTTTTTTGAGGATTAAGGGCTGGGTGGATTCTGTTCCCCTGGTGGACATCCACTCCCACATTGATGGGGAGCACCCCAACGCCAAGGATGCCAGGCAGATCATACTCTACCATTACATTGTTACGGAGCTCCTGTCCGCGGGCATGCCTCCTAAAACCATTTCTCCAGACCTGCCAGTTGAAGAGGCGGTGAAGGGGGCCGTCCCCTACCTCGCCCTAATCAGAAACACGTCAACCTACTGGTATTTCACCAGGATGCTTAGGGAGCTCTACGGATTCGAAGAGGATGAGATAAACGAGAAGAACTATGAAAGCCTATTAGAAGCCATTGAGGCGCGGAAGGGGCAGAGGGGCTGGTACCGTCAGGTCTTGACGGAAAAGGCGAAGGTCAAGAAGACGTTCCTAACGTTCAATTACGACACCCCTATTCCAAAGCACGACCCCCAGCTTTTCGTTGGCGCCCTTAGGCTCGATCCCCTCATCGGTAAGCTAGATAAAAGCAGTATCGCGGGCCTAGAAAGGGCCACGGGGACTTCCATCGGCTCCGTCAATGACTTTGAGGACTCCCTAGCCCTGCTTTTTAAGAAGTTCTCCAAGTGTGCAGCGGCCACCGCGAGTTTCCCCCCAGATGAGGTTTTTACAAGGCCAAGCAGGGCTGAGGCGGAGAAGCCCTTTGGGAAACTGCTCGCGGGGCTTAGCCTAGACGCGGTGGAAAAGCAGACTGTTGGCTCCTTCGCCCTAAACTGCATACTCGGCCTTGCCGAGGAACGCGGTCTTCCCTTCCAGGTGATGCTGGGTGTAAGGAGACCCGTTCCGGGCGCGTCGCCTCCAGACTACGCCATAAGCGGCTTCGAACCCAAAATGTTGGTTTCCCTTTGTCCCCTCTTCCACGACTTCAGCGGAGTCAAGTTCGACGTATTTTTGGCGAACAGGGTCATGTCCCACGAGTTGACGGTTGTGGCCAAGAACTATCCCAACGTTCACGTTTCTGGGTACTGGTGGTACGCCTTCTATCCAGCCATCATAAGGGAGTTCCTGCGGGAGAGGCTGCAGATGCTCCCGCGGAATAAGGTGAACGGCTTCTTCAGTGACGCTTATGTGGTGGAGTGGAGCTACGCCAAGGCCAGCCTAGTAAGGCTTCAAATCGCAGCGGTCCTAACGGAAATGGTTGAGGAAGGCTACTACGCAGAGGAGCTGGCCAAGGAGCTAGCCGCTGACCTGCTGGCCCACAACCCTGAAAAACTTTACAGGCTAAAATAAACCCGCAACTTCCTTCTTCACCTCAATGAACGGCCTTGTGCTCATTCCGAGAGGGAAGGGGTAGGCGAATACATGTTCAAACGAAAACCTTGAATTTGAAACTTTAAACGTTAATAAGGATCACCGTTCAAACATTAGCATGTTCCCACCCTAATTTGAATATGAGGTCAAATAGAATAATACAAGACAAGTTTGGTATGAGGGATGTATACTATGCCATTAAGTATTTCGACCTTAAACGTTGAAAATCTCAGTAAACCGAAGCCTTCTGCGAAGGACGCGGAGAAAAAGCAGTATACACAAAGGCTTTCTCTGCTTCGGGATATCATTTTCCGCCTTGACGCGGATATACTGGCTCTTCAAGAACTGATAAGCCCTGAGGCGTTGAATGATTTATTCAATTTCGATTTTCCCAGCTCCTTTCAACCATATAAAAAACCCTATGTTGTAGGGAAACCGGCTGAACGTGGCGTCCGCTGTGCTGTGTTATCCCGTTTCGAAAGCGGTCCCAAAATTGATCATGAAACTGCTGCCAGGTTCACTTGGCCGGATCGTGGCATCGATTGGCAGTTGGAGTGGGATAGACCTCTGCTCGAAGTGCCAGTTAGGATAAATTTAAACCTAATAATCACTGTTTTCGTCGTTCATCTAAAATCTAAAATGGTGACCTTTCCCAGAGACGTGAACTCAGGACGTTACGAGTGGCCCAGTCTGAAAAAATACGCGCAGGGAAGCTTCTTGAGTACGCTCAGACGTGCGGGTCAGGCAATGGACCTTAGGGAGAAACTAGACGCCGTTTTTGAGCGTGATCCTAAAGCTAACATCGTCATACTGGGCGATTTTAACGATGGCCTGGGATCGGTCACCTTAGACACCATCATAGGAGACCATATAGGAGCAAATAACACAGAATTGCGGGATTTCGAATTGATCCCGTGCGAATTATCGCTTCCCACCGAGAAACAGTACACCTACATTTTCCGAGGTAAGGGCATAATGCTGGATCACATCCTGATCTCAAGGAACATGCTTCCCTTTTTTAAATTCGCAACCGTGTATAACGAGCTGCTTAAAGAAGAGCACGTACCCTATCGAGGTGATAAATTCTTTCCAGAGCCAGATCACGCCCCCGTGATTGCCTATTTCACCTATGAAGCATGAAAAGCCAGGACAGTCGCCGAAGAGAGCCATCAGTTACTCAAGATCTAACTAACCCAGCCCTCCAAAAGAACACATAGAAAAACTAAAACTGGAATGGGAAAGGCTCTCAAAACAGAAAAAGGGAGTTTGCTGGGGATTTCGTCGCGATACGACCCTTTAAATGGAATAGTACCTTAGCCCTTCAAGGATGTAGCCTACAGCGATGGCTGCAATGAACATGGCCATGATCCTCGCTATCACTACGGAACCTGTCTTTCCCAGAAACTTGTAAATGGGGTCGATGAAGCGGAGGACACTCCATACTATGCCGAAGTTAATTATGACCGCCACCAATGTAACGATTACGCCTGAGGTCTGTAAAGTCAAGATGGTGGTCGTTATGGCACCTGGTCCAACAAGGAGGGGAACCGCAATAGGAACCGCGCCAACACTTTCAGGCGAAGTCACAGTTTCTTGCCATCCTCCAGATATTAGGAGTCTTATGGCTATAATGAACAACAGGATTCCGCCGGCGATCATAAAGCTGTAAATGGTTATTCCAAAGAAGTTGAGGACCTCCCGCCCCGCCAGGGCAAAAAATAATAAAAGTACCAAGCCCACCAAGGTGGCTGTATGGAAGGCCTTTCTTCTCTCTTCCCTATCCATCTTCTCCGTTAAGCTTACAAATATGGGGATGTTCCCAAATGGGTCAACGATGATGAATAGGGCTATTATTCCCTTCACCAAGGCGGGGAGCATACCCATTATTTCCGTGATTATGTCTGCCACGATGACAACTCCTAGGGGTCGACTAACATTGCAAATGTGGAAGTTGGCTAAAAACCTTCAGGGCTCTCATCGTGTACATCGTTCTTACTACAACACGGCTAGGGCTTACTACTTGTAGTGGCTTGTCCCTCTGGAGATATGTTACTCAAGTTGGGAAATTCTTGTTACCGAGCAAAGGGCTTTGAGGGACTTTTCGAGTATAGTCAATTAATATTAATAAATGATTTTAGTTGTCCTATTTCGAAAAGTAATTATGCTCTAAACTGAAGTTTATTATTTGGGTTGCTGAAATGATGTTGGATGGCAAGGTGGCAATCGTTACTGGTGCTGGCCGTGGCATAGGGAGGGCCATTGCCCTAGCTCTAGCGAGAGAAGGAGCGGATGTGGTGGTTAACGATGTGGACTCGCGTTCAGCGGAGGCAACAGCCAATGAGGTGAGGGCCATGGGCCGCCGCGCCTTATCCATAGTAGCTGATGTTTCAAATGGGGAGGAGGTCATCAAAATGGTCGAGACCGCTATCAAAGCCTTTGGGAAGATAGACATACTTGTGAACAACGCCGGAATCTTTTCCTCCATCCCCTTAGAAGATATAACGGAGGAGAATTGGGATAAGATGATGAAGATAAACCTCAAGAGCGTTTTTCTATGCTCCCAAGCTGTAATGAAGCCCATGAAGCGCCAGAGGTCAGGCAAGATAGTAAACATTGCCTCCATGGCTGGTAAGGTGGGTGGCATCGTCGCCGGAGCCGACTACGCCGCATCCAAGGCGGGAGTAATGTGCCTAACTAAATCCTTGGCTAAGCAGCTGGCCCCCTACGGCATCAACGTGAACGCGGTGGCTCCGGCATGGATCGAAACGGACATGATGAAGGATTGGCCAAGGGAAACCAAGGAATCCATTTTGAAGCAGATTCCCCTCGGCCGTTTTGGAAAGCCCGAAGAAGTGGCTGAAGCCGTGGTCTTCCTGGTCTCCGACGGGGCAGGCTTCATAACTGGAGCAACCATAGACATAAATGGCGGAATCCTAATGGATTAAGAGAATATTTTAT
>Ga0315312_1001397_pt1 | contig 19002 bp, 22 predicted proteins | sample TDP7_MG_FD_203629 | JGI IMG/M metagenome (GOLD analysis project Ga0315312, IMG submission 203629) | Freshwater sediment microbial communities from Lake Towuti, South Sulawesi, Indonesia - TDP7 | ecosystem: Environmental > Aquatic > Freshwater > Lake > Sediment | place: Indonesia: South Sulawesi... | reverse complement strand
TCCTTCCGCATGGATTTCAACAAATCTTCTATCCAAGCGTTGACTGTTATCTTCGGCTTCCTCAAGGCGACCTTCTCGCCGCATTTCGGGCAGACTCCTCTCGCCTCATAATCGTAGGCTTTGAAGATTTCAAGCTCGATCTCTTCAAGCTGCCTCTTGACCAGAATGGCACTCAACTGGCCGTGCTTCTTGAAGCTTCTAGTCATCTCGTCCAAATGCTGTTTTGCGTAGTCTCTCCCTGGTAGGCGAGGCGTATATTTCCCCAGCTTCAACCTGTCAACCTTGACCTTCACGGCTAGACCTCCCTCCCTTTCGTCTCTTCCTTCTCGATTCAGGGATCCTGACAGCGAACCGCCAACAGACCAAGGCTCACATCTCAATCTAGAACCGTCGGGTCTAAACTTACGCAGAAGTCTCTTGGCTGGAAGTCAGCTCGTCGAGGTCCCGCTTCAAAGCTTCTACGATGTGTTTTTTCCATGCGTTGACTGTTAAGCGCGGTTTCCGCAAAGTGGTGCGTTTCCCACATTCAGAGCAAGTTCCGCTAGCCGAGTAGTCGAAGTCCTTAAAGAGATGCAGCCTTGTGACGTCGAGAAGGCTGTCTCGTATGCGCGGTCCAACCTCAGTGACGGAGATCACGTTTGAGACCTGAGGCTTCGGTTGGGCGTCAGACGCCATCGGGCGCTCTGGTTCAGATGAGGCTGGGACAACCTGCCTATGAATCAAGGCAACTTGGACTTTCTGAGCAGTCTGTTCGTCTGTCAGCTTCTTCTCAACGATCTCCCGGGCGATTACGAGCTGATCCTTTGGATTCAGCTTCGCTAAGTGCCTTGCATGCACAGGCGTTATCCTTGACTTGCGATCGCGGAGTGAGGCCTGAATCTCAGGATGAACATTGGTCGCTAAACGTAGACGGTCAGCAACCCAAGTTTTGCTCTTACCGATCTTCTTCGCGATCTGGCGTATCGATAAGCCTTCGTCATGCAGAGACTTGATCGCGAAAGCCTCCTCCATCGGATCTAGGTTTCGCTGGCTGATGTTCGCGTTCAAGGCTATTAGACGAGCTGTCTTATCCGGCACGTCCAGAATCTTGGCTTCAATCACACGCCAGCCTAGTCGTTCAGCCGCTTCGACGCGAGTCTCACCTTCAATCACATAGAAGTCACGGTTTATCAAAATGGGACTCCACTGACTGAACTCTTTCAGGCTTACCGTAATTTCAGCCAGATGTTCTCGAGCGTAGTTGCGTCCTGGAAGCCTAGGCGTGAACTTTCCAAGCTTCAGCTTACCAATCTCCACCTTCATATTTTCAATCCTTCAAGCTTTAGAACGGTTTCAACCATATCTTTCACTTCCCGTTTCGAGAGTTGGGTTCTTTGGCGAATCGCCTTCCGGATGCTTATCCCTAAACGGCTTGCTTCGCTTTCAGAGAGCTTTCTATGGTTTTGCGTTTCAACCGCCTTGATCTCGCTGCTGAGGATCTCTAAGGCTAGACGCATGTTGCGGTCGTCAATCGGCTTATCCCAGTCCTTCAGCTTCCAGAAACGCTGTATATGCGTTTTGTAGTCTGACCGAGGAACATAGCATCCTGGAAGACCGTACTTCTTCGCCTCATTCACAGCCAGCGTCAATATCTTGTTGCGGTTCGCTCTGCTACTGCCGAGGTTCTTATCCCATACGGTTCCATGCTCAGGACCTCGCCCGTACTTCAAGTCCTCGATGCTGAGCGAACATTCCTCAGTCGCCACGCTCACCCCGCACTGCTTGCAGTAGACCGTTCTGATCGGGACGCCGTTGTAGCTTCCAGATACTTCTGAGTGAAAACGTTCCTTGTTACCGCATGAAGAACAAAACAGGCTGGTCATCCGGCTCTCCCCCATTTTTCTTGTTGAGGAAGGCCGATCGGTCCTAGCCTCTGGGAGAGAGACTGTTCGGTTCTCGCCTTCAGCTCTCTCCCAAATCATCTTTCTATTGGTCTCGAGGTTTCCAATATGCTTTTGCATTGTCAACACTCCTGTAACGGAGTTCTTCTTCCATTCATAGACCTCTCGCGTCACTATCCGTCCAGATGAAAGCTGCACTCTGATGCGCTTCCGTCGCTTCACAACATATTGATGTTCAAGGCTGGTTAAGATGTGGCAGACACGTTGAACTGAAAGCCCTGTCTTGCTAGCTACCTGCCGTGAGGTTTGAAATTCTGTTGCTGAAAGCGCGTTCTGAATCTTCTTGAGGCGCGCTATGAAGTTCATGACCGCTGGGCCTCGAGCTTGAACTTATGCCAAGTCCCCTTGCCTTCCTCCCACAAGAACTCATGTTCGCGTAGATCCAGGATCGCGCTAGCGGCAAGCGGATCATAGTCTTCGATGAGCCTCGCGCTGATTGGACCCAACAGAACCCTTGTATTCGACATAACCTCATCGGCTAACGGATACTGGCTGAGCAGAAGCGCCTGTATTCCGCAGTGTCTACCTCGAGAGACAGCAGCTCTGCAATCAAACTTGTTAGCTTCCTCAACGACTAGAAGCACCTCTGGATTCCATGCGGTCTGAGTTAGGCGTTTCAGGACTTCTGTGACGATCATGCTCTCGGCGTTAGGGTCCACTATGTTGAAGCGCAGGCTCAAGCTTTGGTCTTGGCTCTGCAGATCGCGTATGATGTCTCTGGCTATTCGGTCCACGTCAGACCAGATGTTGCTGAGGCTGAACATCTCGAACAAAGGATTCTGAGTTGCCGGAGAGGTTCGATCGTAGCTGACGACCAGAGACTTGAAGTCGTATTCGCCGTGAGGGTCTACAACGATGACTCGCTTCGCGCTCGAAGGTATGAACAGATTTTTCGCCAGGAACGTCTTGCCATACAAGGTTGGAGCTATCAAAGCGTAATGGTCTTGTCCGTTAGGGGTTAGAGGCTTGTAGTCAATGCGGTAAGCGTCGGAGTAGCGGCTTAAGATGTTGACGATGACTCGGCTCCGCGTCAGCTCCTTCTCAGCCGCCACTTGGTCGAGCACTTTCACGATTTCAACCGGTATCCTTATGCTTGTTGGCTTCCGACCTTCTTCCTGTGATACAGTTGTAATACTGGACATCGACATTCAAAGAAAAAATGTCTAGAGCATTGGCTATTTTTCTGTTGATGGGGTATGTCGTTTCCATACCGTCAAGATAAGCCGATGCCAATTGACACGCGTCTGCAGAAATGGAACGAAATAGGCCAGCCTGTCCACAGCGCAATTCTAAGCGAGCGTTTGCGAAGGAGAGTACGCCTTGTCTTCGAGATACTCGCCCTCCTGAATGAGGATGAAGAGAAAGCCATAGGGGTTGAAAAGCGGTGGAATGAATGGTTGAGAGGAGCCCTCAGGCGAGTGGATGACTATGAGACAGACATGGCTTGGTATCTGTGGAATATAAAAAGAGGGTTCCCTGGGTTCTCAGACTATGGAACTGACAAGAACGGCAAGAAGCTAACCGAAAAACAATGGTTGGACAACGGGAACAACGTAATTTTCGATATTCGAGAGGGCTGCGGAAACATGTTGAGGCTGATCTGCGAGTTCTGCGAAAGCAAGGGTGTGCGGATCAGTCGTGGCGTGGAGGCTGAGGGTCCGAGAGGACACGTCATCGGGGTGAGCAGGATTGTGGGCGAGAGGGTAGAGGTACAGACCCGAAAAGAGATCGCCGGATCGGCCGAAGAATCCACTGAGAGCGAAAGCGCTGAAAGCGAAGCATCGGAGAATCAAGCTGAACAATAATGATTCAATATTATTCTACATTTACTAGTATCTAGTTATTAGGCTCGCATTTTTTTGATTGAGACGAGGCTGAAAGCTTGACTGAGTCCAGGGAGCGCCTTCATGAGTGGGATTGGGTTTGGCAAGATACGGTTCACTGCGGAATCTTCGGGACCACAGGCAGCGGCAAGAGTACGTTTGGAGAATACTTGGCTGAAACCTTCTTCGACGCCGGGGAGAAGGTTATCGACTTCTTTGACGAAGGACGGTTAGAGAATGCGTTCTACCGTTTTCCAGAGGACCGCCGCGAACTCATCAAAGTCAACAGGGAGTTGATACCTGACTGGAAGCCGAGAGCGTTTCCAGTCGAGGTTTGGTTTCCAAGGTACTGCGGCAAGGAAGTGACCAGGCAGATCCCTGAATATTTCAAGCCGTTCACGCTTCCGCTCAGCGACTTGACTACAGACGATCTTAAGACATTGATGGGCTTGAGAGCTGCGGAATGGAGTTTCACAAGCGAGCTTATGCTGGATCGGGCTCTAGCTGACATCGAACCTGAAGACGAGTTTCCAATCCTTGTCGACAAGGTAGCGAAGACGTTGAAGGAAGGCGTGATCAACTTCTCAGGTGAGAGCATTCCGTTAGGCGACAAGCGAGCTGTCTTCCCGATGGTCCGGCGTCTCAGCGAGCTTGAAAGGCTTGGAATCATCTCCAGCGCAGAGGATCCGCGTTGCATAGACTTCAAACAGGTTCTAGCAGACAAAGACCAGATAACAAGCTTCACGGTCTATCAGATCGCAAGCATCCGCATCAGATATGGGATTTGGGCCTACCTGTTGCGTAAGCTTCTGGACACGAAGCGGATAGCCAGAGCGCTGCCGAGAACCGTCCTGTTCATTCGGGAGGTTCGCAACCTCGCGCCAGCGAAGCTAGGAGTCTTTTCAGATGCAGTTTACACGCGAAGGAATCTAGCGAGAGTAGCCAGAGAAGGAAGAGACGTTTCAATCCGGCTGCTCGTTGACTCGCAAAGGTTCTTGGACGTGGATATCGACGTCCGCTCGCAGCTTGAGTTTCTGATCTTGCTGAGGCTGTACTATGATGATGTTGTCTCCGCTACGAGCAGCGTTTTCATGGACTGGTCCACGCAGTTGAAGATTCAACGTCTTGAGCGAGGCGTCGGCGCTTGGATAGGTCGCGGCCAATTCCGCTACCCGGTTCACATGCCTGTCTCCTGGTCCAAGCACAAGGCGGAAGGCGAACACTTGTTCGATGTCTGCGAAAGATCCGGCGTAGCGCTGCTGGAATATGAGCCTGAGAAGTTTCTGGGCTACAGCCCTAAGATGGTCGAGAGGGTTTTGACGCTTAAGGATTTGCCGGACAGGTTCGGCTACAGGGAGTACGCGGAACGCAACCCTGGTATACCGATAGGTACAGCTCGCAACCTATTCGTATGGTTCGTCGACCAGAGGTTGGTCGGGCGTCTCCAAGAAGGCGAGTTCAAGATTCCCTTGGAGACTCGTGAGCTGATTGAGAAGCTGGGGAACGCCGACAAGACTTCTATTTAGATAAATAGTATTTAGATACGTAGTACGTATATATTTAGATAATCTCTATGGTATAGAGAACCCTAAAACAGGCTTATCAGAGCGAATTAAGCCTGAAACAGCATAGAAATCGCCCAAATCACGTATGCAGATGCATACTGCACACAAGCATACAACTTCACTATGTTGGAAAGGCTTTCAGCAGGCTGAACCGCGTCGCCAGCCCTAGCATCTTTGAAACCAACGCCGAGACGCGTTTCAAGCGATTTCAAATTTTGGCCACAGTGGCAAGTTGAACCATTTGGGTCTTCTGCAACTTTGCGTAGGCTTTCAAAAATTCTACCAGTGCCGTTTCAGAGCGTTCGAAGAGGATGGATTCGAGTTCCTCAAAAGGCCTTCTCAGTTCTTGTTGATATGGAAAATTATGGGCTTCTATTGCCAGTAGATGGAGGTAGGGTATCAAATAACCGTCTATGAACCTACTTATGGTCGTCTGGACCTCGCTAACGGTTTTTGCCTCTGCGGCATCATCTATGGCTTTAGTAGTGTTGGCTAAGATGGACCCGATTGTCCCGTTGAAGAAATAAAAGGTGAGATCAAATTTGAGTTTCTTGTCGGTGATTTTTGGGAGAATCTTCCAAATCCCCGCCCATCTTCCTATCGATATAATATCGATCAGGTCAGTGGATTTCCAAAGTTTTATGTTAGGTTCCATGCTGTGAGGCCTAATCACCGATTCATATTTTCTTTCAGCATTTCGAAAGACTATGTCTCGTTTTTGTAGACTCTTCAAATGTTTGGCCACGACAGGCCCTGACAGGTGTTGCTCCTTGACAAGTTCTGAAAAGGTCTTTGCTTTTTCCTGCAATGATTTCAGTATGAGTAATTCGTTCCCTTCGAGCGGTTTCATAGGCGTGAGCATGGCATTAAGTTACTTAGCACTATGCTTATAAAACTGCTGATGTGTATTAGTTAGCAGGGTGCTAACAATTTGCCTGGTCGTACGGACCGGAAGATAATACCCGCTGGAACGAGCGTGGCGATAACTCTTCCGCCTCATTGGCTTAGAGCTCTGAAGATCAAGAAAGGTGATGAGGTAGAGGTGTTGTATAATTTTGTTCTTCTGATCAAACCCAAGAACATTGCGATAGATTTTGCGTTTCTCGAGAAAGAACTCCGGATGCTTGCTAAACTAGACAAACAGACAGAGGTTGTCGCAGCGACTTGACTGATGATTATGGGCCGGAAGGGCCCGGACGGCCCACGAGGAACCCTTCCGGCGGAGGCACAGCGGCTGGAGCCTAGTCTCAGGTGTTAGCCTTGCCTCAAACTAAAAATATAGCGACTAATTCCTTCCGCGTCGAGGAGACAAAGCCTTTTCGCGAATGGGAAACCAAATTCGAGTCCTACTTGACACATAGCCAATGCGGCCTTTGTCTTTATTTCAAATCTCCCAAATGTACGTTTTCTGGCCTCTCAGACGTGATGAGAGCCACGGATTCTTCATGCGCTTCTTTCTACCCCTTGGCTGAAAGATTAGAGATCTTCTATCGTTCTCGGCGGTCTGACAAGCAGTTCTTGAAAGAGGTTGAGAAGCTTTGAGCAGAACCATAGAGCTTGACGACATAGCGATCCAACCTCGCTTTGATAGGAGTCTCAAACCTATCCACCCAGCGATCGGAGTGATTGACGATGTTGCGTATGTTGGAGCGTGGATACCAAGTCTCGTAAGAGATAAGAAAGGGAATGAATCTGAGCGAGATCTTTTATACCTCATCACAGACAGCCATGAGGCGATCCTTGCAAATGATAAGGTTTTAGCAGAGAGAGGGTGGCGACTGGCTTACAGGCCAATTCTTTTTGAGAATCGTTGGCCCTTGCAGGATGTAAAGAACTACTTGAATGAGCAGAGTTCCCGCATCGATCCAGTCACGGTTCTAGTGCATGTTGTAGATCCTTGGTTCATTTATATGGAATTACCAGCGAACGAGGAGTATTTCTATGAGGGGACGTTTGATATTGGAACTTTGTTTTATCATCTATTCAATTCCTTTCCGTACAGATATCTAGGCGGAATCAAGAGAGTCGGAAAAAGCAAAGATCTCACTCTGCATAGTTGTGTTGCTTTTAACGCGATTTTCAGCAATAACATGAGTGTGAGTTCAATCTTTCGTTTAATACAAAATGCCAGATCGACCTTATTGATAGATGAGACGGAGAAGTTACGGAATCCCGAGCGGGCCCAAGAGTTTCGATCTATCCTTCTAGCTGGCTATAAGCGTGGAGAAAAAGTCTACAGGGTCGAAAAGAACCGGAAGGAGCAACTTGTTCCAGAAGCATTCGAAGTGTATGCCCCTAAAGTGTTGGCTAACATTGGTGGGATTGAGGACGTTCTCGAAGATCGATGCAAAGTAACTTTCCTTAAGCGTAGCATCAACAGAGCTGTCGCTGACAGGGAAATTGATGTGAATGATGAAAGCTGGCCTCAACTTCGATGTGAAGTTTTTCGGCTCTACCTTGATTGGTGGCGCGATATCAAGGCATCCTATGACAAATTGAATAAGCTTACCGAAGACGGACAACTCATCGGCTTTCTAAAAACTTGTGTGAAGGAGACAAGCGAAAATGATTTTGAATGTCTGACGGCTAGGGAGCTCGAGTTATGGAAGCCGATTCTTGCTTTGGCATTGTTTTTCGACTCTAAGGATTCATCGGGTAGTTTGGCTAGATTTCTTGAGTCTAAGGGATTACCGAGTTCATTATGTGCATCGATGCTGAAGCTAGCTATCGAAGACGCGAAGTCAAAGCAGACTGAAAATCTCACCGAAACCAGCGAAACTCTTCTGGTTCAAGTGCTTGTCGATCTCGTCCGATCTACCGATTGGTACTCAGTGAAGGTTGTGAAAGCAGAGATGGTCTCTAGGCTTGACGAGGAAGCGAAATGGTTGACGAATGAATGGCTTGGGCGGGCTCTCCGTAGACTTGGCTTTCGAGAGAAACGGCGGCTGGGTCCTGGAATCCAGTATAAACTGGCTCCCGAGCAGGTTGAGAGTCTTGCGTTGCGTTTTGGCATAGTGAAGGAAGTGAAGGAAATGCATGAAGTGTACCCTCTGAGACGAAACGACATGGGAGGAAAAGCTGGGTCAGCGAGAGAGGGGTCTTTCACCTCAGAGGGTACACAACACGCACTTCCTACACAACCTACACCTGAAGCAAGCGATAAGCTGCCCTGCGAGGTCTGCGGTTCTCATAGCGCCAAGATGCATCTGATTCCGAATCGAGGCGTAAAGTGGCTCTGCGATCGTTGTTTGGAAAATTATCCAGAGAAGGTGTGAAAACGTGAGCGAAACAGAAACTTCCATAGTACCATCTGAAAGGGAGATCGTTGCTCCGGCCAGTCCTGAAAGGGTCCTAGCTGCTATGAAAGCATTTGAATGGTTCAAATCGAATGCCTTGACGCCTAACGACTATCAGCCGATCGCAGGCAAGAACTACATCAAGAAATCCGGTTGGATGAAGATCGCTCTCGCATGTAACGTGAGCCTCGAGAAACGGGAGGAAAGAGTCGAGGACTTGGAGAGCGGTGTCCGGGTTTATCATTATACTTACCGCGCGATAGCTCCGAGCGGAAGATTCGCAGACGCTGTAGGTAGCGCTAGCACAGATGAACGTGAGTTTACCCATGAGGTTCATGACGTCAGAGCTCTAGCTCAGACCCGAGCATGCAACAGAGCCATATCGAACTTAGTTGGAGGAGGCGAAGTCTCAGCGGAAGAGATGGTTGGAGCCGAGAAGAAAACTGAAGCCAAACCCGTTGAACCTTCCAAGCCTTCTGAGCTCGTCCTAGTTCGGTTCCTTCAAGATGTGCCTCCAATCGTCGGCGTGGACCTAAAGACGTATGGTCCATTTAAGAAGGAAGATGTAGCGAACCTTCCGAGAGAGAACGCTGAAGCGCTTGTGAAACAAGGGCTCGCCAAACGGGTTGGAGCGCCGGAACTAGAACAGCCACCTAAAGTTGAAACTATCGAGGTTAAATCTAAGACAGGAATTTTGCTCGGAATCGCTGAGGCAACAGTTGACAGCTTCATCGTTGAACCATGCGTTGAAGTTAGGGTAGACCAACGTCCCTTTCAAGGATTCTTGATTCCGAGGATTCTAGCTCCGATCAAGGAGAAGTATGGAGCAGCGTATCGGGTGGACGTAGATAATGCTGGCTTCTTGACGCAGATCTCGTTGACAGGATTGAAGCTGGATGAAACGCGAGTTAAGGAGTTGGTCAAAGCTGTCGCTTGGACACTTGAACGCGCAAGCGAGAAGGCTGGAGGCACTTAGACATGGAGAAGAAGAGGCAAGATCTGATAACTTGTCCGAGTTGCCAAAGCCCTAACTCGCCCGAGAACATAGAATGCTATGCCTGCAGTCGTCAACTTGTATCGGACGCGGAGCTGCTCCGACGTCTCAACTGCGAATACTTCAATCGCTTCGCCAAAACTTGCGGAATCGGAGATTGCTTACAAGGTTGCTGCTTTCTCTGCCCAGATCTTCGAACTTGCATCTCAAGATGCTTCAAGGCGACAGAGAAGAGAGGGCTTTCAAGATGAACAAGGATCCAAGTCGCTGTCCGATTTGTGGAATGGAGACATCCCCGACAGCGGATCCCTACCTCGATATCTGTATCAACAGCGAAGCCCATAGACCATTCTTCTTGCGACGCAAACGCCCACGCGAAGAGTTCCCTGCTGAACCCGAGCTTTCTCAGCATGTCAAGGACCAGCTCTCAAAGTCCTGTCCACGCGGAAGTGAATGCGATGCCTAGAGCTAAGATTACCCGCCAGCATCCAGAGGTCTTGAGGCATGTTACGATACTGGCTCAGCATGGCTTCACGTTGAGAGCTATCGCAGAGATGGTTTCGACGGTGAATGGAGTGAGACTCTCACACACAACCGTTGCGAAAATCCTTCAGGGGCGGGGGTTTGAAAGTTTACACGAGCCGAAACTTTACAAGCGAAGCGATCGGTCCTGCCCTGAATGTCAGGGTTCAGTTCAAAATGCCTTCATGCCTGACGAGGTCTGCTGCGTAAAATGCGGGCTTGTCCTGAAAGAACGTGAAGCTCCCATAATCAGCAAGGAGATGCAGTTGGGTCAGTATATGCCTGCAAATCACATCAATTTTCAGCGTCTAGGTCAAGGAAACCCAGATGCTTTGCTCATTAACGCGATAAATCAAGCCAGTCCGGAACTGTCTCAGAACGGAGAATACAAACTCTTCCTTCAAAAGCTGTGGAAGTTGAAAAGCTTTCTAGGGATCGACGATCGACTGCGGAAGCTCAAGGATAAAGCCAAGAAACGATTGAGCGAGCTTGGATTCAACGAGAAGAAAGATTACTTAGTCAGCGATGAAGTTGGAAAACTTCTCGAGGCTTTCTATGAACGACATGTAAAACCTATGCCACAATGCTTCCAAATGAAGGACTACGACTCTCTAGTTGAAGCCCTGATAGTCTGTCATCTGGGTGAGCCATACCGTGCAAAGCTGGAGAAGATAGAGAAGAAACTCGTCTGTCCGCGTTGTAGGAAACCGCGAAGCTATATCCTCGACAAATCTGGCAAGAACTACTTATGTATGCAATGTGGCAAGCAGATCCCCACAGCTAAAGCCCGGTTCAAAGTCAAAGCCCACTCGATCAACGAAAAATACGTGTCTCTGATTCGCGAAGCTCTACGAGAAGTCTCCGACAAGGTTGTGGCTCAATGAGCCAGCAGGAGCTTTGCAGCCGCTGCAGAAAGTCAGATGAGCCGATCGTCCTCTATGTGGGTGAAAAACGGAAACCTGTCTGTAAGAAGTGCTGGCTGAAGATCGGTAGCTCAGACGAGGAACTAGGTTGACATTTTTATTTTGGGATGTCGGGAGAGAGGGGTCTCCGCAGTCGTAGCATCCAAGGTTCGGGAAGCGTAAAATGTGCATAAAGCGGAGAGAGACTTCCTCATAGAAACGGTTTATAGCGCATGTGTTTACTCAGCGTTCTCACTAATAGCTTACTGGCTTGTCGGACCGATCGGCGTCATAGTTGAGCTAGCTGTTTTCCAACGCTGGTTCTTCCGAAACTTAGACACGCTGCTCATCAAGATGGAGCGTTCATAGGTTGTCCCGGGACAACTATTCTGTCAAATTTGACATAGTTTCTAGGTTGTCGTCATGTGACGACAAGCCCAAGCCTACCCTTGTGTTACACTTTCAAAGCTGCTTGGATTGTGTCCACACTTATTCTGTCGTCCCAAGATGACATGAGCAAATGTTCACACGTGTGAACTCGGTTCTCCTGGGAGAACGGTTTTCACAAGTGACAACCCTACCATTAGACCTGACCGCGTACAGGTCCTCTCTCCAAATTCTTCCGGCGCGAGATGATTGAAGGGTTGAACAGGCAACACGTCCCGCCAAAAAAAGAATATGGGGAATACTTTGGTTCCTCGAGCAGTTGGCTCAAGCGTTTCTTGTCTACTCGAGAAGCTTCACGGCCTCTTCTCTTCTCACCGCGACAAGGGTTTCCGTTGAGATTGAGTCGCCAAATCGGATGGCGTACTTCATGGCGGACTTCTCATCCTTTCCCTCCGTTATCATAACAATGTCATACCTGCCCAGAGTCCAGTACCAACCCAAGATCTTGGTGCCCATTTCTTTGACCATCTGCTCTACGAGCTTGGTTCCCTCAGCCGTCATCTCCTTTGTCGGCTTCTTCCTCCATTTAGCCAAGGTTATGAAGATCATTTCACCACCTGAGGTATGCTTGGTTACATCTGTCTATTTTCTTTTTCCTAATCCAAAATATTGGATTGAGACTGCATGAGATAGGCGCATTCGAGTTTATCTCAAACATGCCGAGTTCAGAAATCTTTTCGCTTGCGGGATCAAGATGATTTGACGAAAAATGCGCCTGTTTAGAGCTGAGGTCTTATTGGAAAACAATTGGCCTCGCTAGACTCCTCTAGGAACCATTCGCCAAGGTTGTAAGCTTTCACACCAACTTTGCTCCGCAACTGACGCAATATCTTGTGGCGTAGCTGGGATTTCTAATTCCACAGGCAGAACAGACTTTTCCAAGTCCCGGTTCTGACGGTTCTTGCCAACTCGATTTGAGAATTATTATGTCTCCAATTCGATCTATGAGATCGAATGGGATAACTGGTTGCGTTCCTTGTTTGTCGATAACAAGTGCTACCCTCCCTTCCTTGGAATAAGCCATATCTTTTACCGAACCAACTCTTCTTGCCCTAGAATCAAAAATCTCCTTACCAATTAACTCTTCCTTGACGTAGTACTTGGGAGGAGCACCTCCAATTGGCAATAGCGTATTCTTGTCAACAAGGATGTCGTCTTTCATGCAGTACCAACCAGCTGCCACAAGCGTCATTCTTTCCCCGCATTTGAGACAATAAGGAATATCACTCATGTGCCCTCACCTTATGGCTTCGTGTAGTAGGTGTAGGCGTCATTAAAGTAGACATACGCGGTGAATCCTGAAAGAATCAGATAGTCTCCGACAAATGTCAATAACGCAGGTGCCTGTGGTTCGATATTTTGCCAACCGATTATGTCTATCTGGATTCTAACCCAGCCATGTCCTTCACCATTTTCATTCTTACCTCCAACGACGAATACTCTATCGGCATCATACCCAACCGCTCTGTACAGAGAAACCAGCAATATTGCGTAGTCTTCACAGTCACCGGTTCTTGACAGAAGAGTCTCTCTAGGTAATTGCCAATACTCGCGACTCTCATATGAGTATTCTATGTTGTTTGAAACCCAGTCTCGAATAGCTATCCATTTGAAGGGAACAAGTGAGTATTCTCTTAGAATTTCATTAAGGGTATTCCTAACCGCGATGTCATTAGGTGTAATGTAAAGACTAGCCACTTCCTCCGAAAAGTATCTTGGAAGCGTTGCATCTATGGACAAAGTGATTGCGTCTTCTGAGGTTGATAAAGATGCTTTGATGAGAACTGTATGCGAGGTATCATATCCAAATGCGAATTGTATATTGTCGCTCTGATAGCCTTGAGAAGAAATAGAAATAATGATAGAGCGAACCATACCTCCATCTAGAACAACTGTCACTTCCACGTTGTCTGCGTATGCCGTTCCGTCATTGCTAACCGTGTATGATATTGTGCTCACACAACAAGGTAAGTCGGTGGAACTGTCTCTAGCCCAATGATGCTCAGTCTCGCCGGCTTCCACCCTGAGCTTTACATATGGTTCTGGAGTGTGTTGTGGGGTTTCTGTCGCATAATATGGGCCAGGAGATGGTTTCGGCATTGAAACAATTGCTATGGCTCCTATGGCTAGGATTATGATTATGACCACAGCTATTATTCCCGCAGCGACAGGCCTCTTTGCAGCAGTTCTCTCTATCAGAATCCGTGTTCCACAAAGATGGCAAAAAGGTGAGTGGGAAAGATTTGCAGCACCACATGTTGAGCAAATCCTGATTGGACAACCACAGTTACCGCAAAATCTGTCTCGTGAACCTACTTTTCCCCCGCAGCTAGGGCACACGTGATATTTCATTTCAATCTCGCCCCACAGTTAACACAGTAATTTGCAGCATAAGGAGGATTGTTGTAACCGCATGTGGGGCAAGTGACTCCCTTCTTGACAACAGTTGGGACTGTGGGAACAGCTTCCTTTCTCGGCGGTTCGATCTTGGCTTCTGAAATGGGTTCGACCCTTTTCTTTCTAGTTGCGAGTGCAAGGATTATGCCTACAATGATGACAATTCCGATCAACACCATCCACCAGTAATCGAAGGAAGGTGCAGGTGGAGGCGGAGTCTTTGGCGTTGCGCCTTCAACGTCCTTTACAGTGAGATCTATGTACTGTGTATCGGTTCCTCCCCTTCCTTGAGCGAATATCTTTATCTGTTCCAGAGTATCCTTTCCAACATTGAGGCCATAAGCAGAACAGTGGATAGTTACAGTCTCTCCCTGCTTCATATTAAATCCGGTACTAGTCGTTGTAATAGTAGCGACTGGACACGTGATAGCTACAGAAACAGCGCCTTCAGTACCATCGTTCCGCACTTTGACATCAAAATCCACACTTTTGCCTTCTTCCACTACTAACATGGCTGGATAGTCCACAATAACCGGATTCGGTGCGTAAACGTGTACAACAACCGTCGCCGCTCCAAAATCCACGACTTTATGTTCGCCGTCCGCAAGGACTATCGTCTTCGACTCTTCGTAGTCATCGTATGATACGGTTATGGTCCACTCGCCAGCGCTGAGCCCCAGCCTGTAATATCCACTTGTGTCTGTTACAGTCGATGTCTCAAACGCTCCTTCAGCCCTTATAATTGCGCCCGCTATAGGGTTTCCATTCGCGTCCTTCACGTAGCCGCTTATCCATGTCGCTTGTGCAACAACGATTGGAAACGTGAAGAGTCCGAGCATCGATAGAACGAGAACTAATTTTTTCAATATTCTGATCCAAATCCCCATGTCACAAACTGATAGACCTCTACTCTCTTTCGAAATTGTAGCTAACGACCCAGTGGAAAGTTTCAGAGCCTCCGCCAACGTAGTACAGCGCAACCGTATATGTCATAGGAACATCACCTTTCTCAACATTCCATGAAACCACGTTGTATCGCACGTGTTCGGTAGTGGCTGTCCGAATATGCGCTGTGTAGGTGACCTGAGAGATTCCCGGAATTGGGTTCTGACCTGCGTGTTGAGATATGTTCGCAAGCATAGGAAGACCTACGACAACCAGTAACACTACGATTATCAGCACGACTATTATAGCCCCCGCTGAGGAACCCTTGTGTTCGTGGGGATAAACCACCGGATATTGCGATGATGGCGGTTGCTGGTAGGTTTGAGTGGCTGCTGCTAAAACCGCCCCGCAGTAGGAGCAGAAACGATCTTGAGAACCGGTATAACGGCCACATCTACTACAGAATGGCAATACTTCTCTTCTCCTGCTTGTTCGATTAATCGAAACGAAGAAGCACATTTTTCGTTATGTGTATTAGGGCTCCTATATTCCTTTCGATATACATGGATTTGAATGGGTCGTCAAGTCATGCTTACCTATCCTACCAAATAATATTTGACTTATAATAGATTTTGAGTACTTTGGGAATCTAGCTTGCTTTATATACTCTTATGCTTTGTTCAATGAAACGTCGGGGTGTTTCTACTAGGAGACTCTCTATAATATCTCAACTATTTTGGAACGAGACATCGGAAAAGGTTGGTCATTCTTGTTATAGATAACCTATGATGCCTGAAACAATACGAATGACCTTGAGTGAGCATCTGTAACATCGCTGCCAATAGATTGAAAGAAAGGATGCACCAAGTTCTACATACAAGAGGTTGCTTGAACTTGAGTAGTCTGAAGGATGTCCTCAGAATAAAAAGGCGATATGAAAACGACTTGCTGCGTCGCAGGTTGGCGGTAGGCTGTTCTATCGGATACAAAAGAACGAAAGGAAAGATATCCGAGGAACTTTCCATCATTGTCTATGTCTATCCGAAACAGGATGAGCCGACAGAGGAGTCCATTCCGCATGAGATAGAAGGAGTGAAAACGGACGTTCAAGAAAGTAGGCCGTTTGGCGCTTATGCGGCGTGTACATTTGACGTCGCGTCAGGTCCCGAGCCCCTGACCTGCACTAGACTTGAATGCATGAATAGACAGAAAGAGACAATTCTCACGCAAGGGCTTGTCAATAAGATCGACTTTGCGTATGTTAGAATCGTGGATCGTAAGGACATCATACACGTTGCCAAGAAGACTCGGCTGTTTCTTTCTGAGCTGAGAGAACAGCTTGAATATGACAGACGTTATGGTGAACCCTTTCGAGAATCAGGTAGCAGTGTCGGTCGCTACCATTTCCCCATCGATCAGATTTACCCAGGCGCACGTAAATTCATGGAAGAGCTGAAAAGACATGTCGATTCCAAGAAGCGTGGGCGTAGCAAGTTCTACGGGGTTTCGAGTAATCAGCAGGATGTGCGTCTAATACGATCTGAGATAGCTGGCTTAGGACGATCAACAAGGCGAATCATTGACCCTAGGCTCGGAATGGCAGTCACAATGAGTGGTGCTGCATCAGGGGTCACGGAGGGGATTATTGTTGGAATCGATGCCTCCTTATTCATAGATTATCCACCTTGGATGAGCGGTGAAGGCTCGCGCCAGAGTTTAGAACCGATTTTCTCGCCGATGATTGGAGAGAATGGTGCAAGGTTTCCTCTGGACATCCTTGGTTTCGCAGGAGGAGGAATCCCTATCCGCTTTCCTCCCGAGCCCGAGGATTGTCCTCTCGCCAAATCTCGCAAGGTTGTCCATCCGAAACGAGCGCTATTTTCTGGGCAGATAGTCACCACACGAATGGCGAAGAAAGGCGATTCAGGAGCGCCTCTTTACGATAAGCAGATGAATCCTGTAGGAATGCTTTTTGCAGGTTCAGAGTCATTCACGTATTTTCACCCAATGAAAACAGTACTGAACGAATTGTCACGTTTTCAATCGCGCACATAACGCGCTAGGACAAGAGAGGGTTCAGAGGAATCCTCCCTAACTTGCGTGTGCATTTTTCAAAGTTTTTGAAAAACACGCTTACAAATATGACGCTTAGAACTTGAGTCAAATTCTTGTGTGTGAAGATCATATTCTGCCGCAGAGGTTTCACTATTTCTATTATAGATAGACTATGACGGAGAAGAAAACTCAGACGATCTTAAAGTTGAAGCAAGCGGTACCCTACGACATGCTTGCCATTCTTGAATCCGTCTTCTTTCGATCTTATACGACTAGGCCGATGCCTGACGCTCATAGGTTGAAGCATCTGAGGAAAGAGAGGATAGTCGTAACCTCGGTTGACATGGCCAAGAAGGCGCTGAACCTGATGAACCATGTCAAGCAGAGGCAGATCAAAGGAGAACCCTACCAAGTCAAGGAGTGGAAAGAATACATCTCAAACAACGGCTTGACGGTGAGCACTTATGAATCCATCAAGGCGAGGCTTCTTGCGTCCGGTCTGCTACGCCAAGAGAGCCAGATATTGCGCGTCTCAAGCCCAACGGAGTTTGAGTCCGTCCTAACTAGGATGCTGAATGCGGTTCAAGTATGGAGAGAATACGGAAGGTGACGTAAAATGGATAAGAAAGAGGATCAGAGAGTGAAGGACATCGTTGATGAGAGGTTTATTGAGGAGCTTCCTAGATGGGTCTCCATCCTCAATAAGCTTTGGAAGCTTGCTGGAGGCTAGACTGCCTCAACTGCTTCAGCTTCCGTAGGAGCAGCTCCTGCACTTCATTATCCTCAAGTACCTTCGTCATGATCTCGTCTGGAATAGCTCTTGCCTTGGCTTTCTCCTCCTCTTCCTGTAGCCTCCCTTTCAATTCTTCCATCTCCTTCTGTCTCGACAGGTTTTCATCTCTAAGCTTTGCGAGTTGGTCCGCTAGACTCTCGATCTCGCGTGGCTGGAGAGCTCTAGCGAAATTGCATCTCATGTATTTCTCAGCGACTTCCGCCAAGTCGTGTCGGTCGAAGTAGTTTTCTCGGCTGCCTGGGATTCTATGTCCCATGAGTGCTTCTCGAGTGTCTTCGTCGATATCGCCACTGTTGAGCACTTTTCTGAATGCCTTTCTCAAACAGTGAGGCCAGACTCCTTTAGGGTCTATTCCAACTCTGCTTGCCAGCCTCTTGATGATGCGCCAGTAGCTTGAGAGGTTCGGCTTCGTACCTTTTACGGTTGACGAGTCTGTTACGAATATAGGGTTGTCGTCTCTAAGTTTCTCACCTTTCGCGGTCCTTGCGTCAAGATAATATTTGAGGGCGTTGGCGGCTTCGATATTGATGAATGTCCAGTAGTAGTCTAAGCCGTAACCTGCGATCTTCGGATCCATTGTTCTCGTTATCTTAAGCGGTATCGGAACGCGCACCTCAGGGTAGAGTTGCTTTCTCACCAATCCTAAGGTCCAGTTCAATAGGCAGCTCGGTCTGACTCCGCTTTGGAAAGCAGAGAGCACAAGCGCCTTATCCCTAGGCTTCTTCGCCACATCAGCCATTCGATATACCTCTTCCTTTGTCGGGACCACTTGGAATCCGGCTTTCTTCCTGTAAGCTACAACCCGCTCCTTCCTAGTGAAACTAATGACCTTATCATGGGCTGCGAAGAAGCTTCTCGCAGCAACTATAACCATGCGAGCCATAGCCGGCCTATCCCGCTTGAGAAACTCATGTGCTATACGCCGAATCTCAGACTTAACCTCAGGCGAAACCCGAGGGTCATCCCGATCCCCAAGAAGCTCAGGAGGCGTCAAACCACTGGAAACGCATATAACGTGAAGAGCCCTCAAATAATTCCTCCTAGTATTGGAGGCGGTATAACTATCAATCCAATCAGCAACCACACGAAACCTCAGAAGACAGTCAAACGACTTCTCCTGACAAAGAAACAACCCTTTAGCATCACGCAAACGCTCAACCATACCAGAGCCCCCAAAAGAAAAATGATACCTCTCGCAAAACGAACCACATATCTTTGAATACCTATGGGCAGAGGCGGAAGTGTACAAGTGACACTAGCGGACGACAGAGCGAGAACTGGTCGGAGAAGTTACATATGGCATCGGATGTTAACGCCTGAATCAGTGAAAAATCGTAGAGACGCGGAGAAAAATGGATCCATTCACATATCTTAGCGAGATGG
>Ga0315312_1001396_pt1 | contig 19003 bp, 16 predicted proteins | sample TDP7_MG_FD_203629 | JGI IMG/M metagenome (GOLD analysis project Ga0315312, IMG submission 203629) | Freshwater sediment microbial communities from Lake Towuti, South Sulawesi, Indonesia - TDP7 | ecosystem: Environmental > Aquatic > Freshwater > Lake > Sediment | place: Indonesia: South Sulawesi... | reverse complement strand
AGGAGGAGGCGAATGGCGACTACCTGAATGGATGTATCGCGGCGGAAAACGTCCGCAAAATGATGATGCCTACTTCGAGAACATGACCCACGTTATATTTCAAGCTGGTTTAGGCTGGAAGATGATTACACAGAAATGGCCAAATTTCAAGAATGCTTTCGCAAATTTCTCTGTTGAAAAAGTGGCTAAGTTCGGCGACAAAGATGTGGAAAGACTTATGGCTAGCAAGGAAATTGTGAGAAACCGTCAGAAAATTCTGGCAACGGTTCACAACGCAGTTCAATTTCAAGAAATCAAGAAAACATACGGGTCTTTTCAATCCTTCTTGGATAAGCTTGACAAGTCAGATAATTATGCTTCAGTCATTAAGGAGCTTGGCAAACGGTTTGAAAGGCTTGGGCCCTCATCTGCACGCATATTCTTGTATAGTGTAGGAGAGAATGTTAGGCATTCAGAGTGAATTCGACTTCTTTATGAATATAGCCCTATTGCCATGCAATGTTGCCATGAGAAGCAACTCCTTAGTGTTCAATGAAACCTGTTTCTTTCAGTATTCTCCTTAGATCTTTTTGAGTCTTGTCAAGCATGTATGGGCTGAACCAATTTACTTCTAAGGCATCTGAACCTGCCTTTAATTCTCCGTCCACTGGTTCGCAGAGAAAAACTATATGTATAAAGTGGAAATTTTTCTCGATGTCGATTACGTCGAATACACCTAGAAGCTTTGACACCTTTACTATTAAGCCCGTCTCTTCTTTAACTTCTCGAGTAATAGCGTCTCTCGATGTTTCACCGAACTTCACATGACCGCCCGGCAGTAACCACCAACCCCTATAAGGCCCAGTTTTCTGCCTTACAAATAGAACTTCACTTTTGTTGTTGGGGATTATCGCAAGCACTGAAGATACAGGCACCTGCATTTAAGTCACCCTCAATCAATTATCTCGGAAACCATCGCGCTTTGTTAATAGGTAATGATTTTCATCTAAATAAAGTGGGCCCGAAGGGATTTGAACCCTTGACCAACAGGTCTCTCATCAATATGGTTGGTTATGAGCCTGTCGCTCTTAACCGTGCTGAGCTACGGGCCCTCACACTATTCGAATTTCGCATTCTCATTTAAGGATTTTCTGTTTTTTCAATGTGCCAAAACTCTTAAAGCCCTAACGCATTGATAGAAGTTTGAGGTGAAGAGTATGGTTGTGATTGAGAGAGTGTACCATATTACCTTTCCTGTCTCTGATCTAAAGAGGGCTGTATCCTTCTACGAAAAAATTCTGGGACTCAAGAAAACTGGTGAATGGCCAAACTACGTAGAGTTCAACATTGGAGGAGTACAGTTTGGTTTTGAACCACATGGTACGCTGGAAATCTTTCTTCTCGTCGACGATGTTGATAAAGCCTATCAAGAACTTAAGGCAAAAGGCGTCAAGTTCATTACGGAACCAAAAGATATGCATTGGGGTGCTCGAGCAGCAGTGTTCATGGACCCTGACGGAAACAAGTTCACCATAGAGACATTTAAGAAGAAGTAGGGGTTCAAGATTCAATTACTTTTGCTTGTCTAAGACTTCGTTCGCGTGCCTAAGCCTCAGTGTTGTTAATTCGCCTAGCATTGCAACCTGCTCCGTAGACAAGTAATTGCCAACCGAAAAATCAAAAAGAATACTAGCGGAAGATTCAAACTCCCGATTTTCAGCCCACAAAACAATCGTGATAGGCACCAAGGGTAGAGAATAAATCTTGACGGAACAATCTCCATATCTCGCTTTTGAGCCTCCTAAAAGTTTAGCAGTTTCAAAAAGTTTCCTAGGTTCTGACCCAAAAATCTTCTGAATAGGATTTACTGCTCGTCTAAGGAAAGCATCATAATAAGCATGTCCACCAGGCAACTGCCTAAAAGAGATTAGTTTCAAGGTTTCTGAAACAGGCTTTGCATCCGCATAACTAAACAGAATACAGTAGAGGCTAGGCGCAATTGCTGTGAATGGTAGATTTCTTGGCTCATCAAACACTGAACCGTCTTCGAGAGAAACTCTTAATCCTAAGAATCTCAAGAAAGGCGAGTCTGTAAAGCCAAGTTTCCCTCTTAACCCAATAATCTTACTTTTGCAGCGAACCCAAGTCCATAAGTCACCTTGAAAAATCTCTTTTGGCACAATGTTTTCCCTCGATGTTTGGATTCCACTAGTATCCTCTCAGTTCACATATAAAACCCAAAGATGATAAATTGCTTTTCAAATTCTATCAAAGAATTGAAACCCAACAAAGCCTCTAGGAGCCTCTGTCTCAAAATCAGACAGCCAAAATCAAGCAGATTCTCAGCGATTGATGAAAAAAACAAAAATTTTTGAGTTGTCATCCTAGAGAGGAGAAGTCATAAAGAAGTCCAAAGCGTTTAAACTTTAAATATCGCAAAAATTGGTTAACATACAGCGCCGCCGTAGCTCAGTTCGGTAGAGCGGCTGACTAAGCATCTTAACCATTGCTTAGGCTGACGCTGTTAACCAGTCGGTCGTCGGTCCGAGTCCGAAAACAGCGAACACGCATCCTGTTTGACTAAACCGGCGGCGCCAAAAACCTTACTCAGACTCTGCTCTTGCTAGAAGCAGAAAAATGCCAAGAGCGACTAGAGCTAAACCTGCAATTATGAAAACGAATGAGTAGTCTGCAACTCGGCCACCGTTTGCAGGCGGATTGGTATAAGTGAAGTAAACAAGTAATGCACCAATGATGATAGCCAAAAGCCCAAAGAATTTTTCTGCAACAGTTAAACTCATCGGCGTTTGTTTACTCATCGCCACCACCTTGATATCATAGGCTTCAGAGGAATATTTCATGCTCATTTATTAAACTAGCGATGCTCAATCTGCCTCTTTCAATTTCGCCGGTAAATACTCGTCAACAATATATGTTAAACCATAACGGCTAAACGCCTCTTGCTCTGCTTTCTTCTTGATTTTTAAAAACTGTTTAATCTCCCTCTGCCATAACGAACCTTCATAGCGCGGATCTTTCTGCAACTCTAATAGGCGTTTGATGTCTATCTGAGTTAACTCATCGCTTGGCAACTTGTAATCTACGATGTCAGTAGCCCAAACACCACTCCACTTGGCGTCAGGGGTAGTTAAATCTCGCAAGTGTGCAGCATTAGCCGATCCAGAAATAATAACCATCGCTATATGCATGCCCCACGGGTCGCCGTCGGTGAAAATGTAAACAGGCAACTCCAACTCCTTATTTAGTCTGTGAATAAATTGCCTTGTCGCACGTGGCGCTTGTCCAGCAGTGAGGACAAGTAGAGTATTATACTTCTTGTGAACTTCCTCTTCGATAAACCTAGTGAATAGTCCACCCTTTTCAATTGCAATCACAATGTCTGCGGTTGTCTTGACAAATTCTGCAGATGTCAACGCTGGACCAATCATAACACCATCAGGATGAGACGTGAGATTGTATTGTTTCCCCTCATAACCAGGAACCGTGTATTCAATGGTTAAGTCGCCAAAAATGGCTGAACGCTCTTCAGGAAATACCTTAAAATCTTCACGAGCATAGCCAATAACTGTTTCAAGGTCGGTTATGATAGCGTTTGATTCTGGTTGATCCTTGAATGCAACGTCATAAGCCTGTGCAGAATAGTAAACATCTCTTAGAGTAGAAGTCTTCCGATTCTGCGAAAGTTCATCCGCGAAGTAAGCAGCCCAAACCAATTGAGTAAAAGGCTTAATATGGCGAATATTTCTGGCACTTCTACGCACGCTTTTTTCACCTAAAACATATTGTCGAATTTCTGGATTATAGAAAATGTTCTCAATTGATCTGCTAGGCATTTTGATCCATGGAAAAACGCCTTGATTCATCTGGTCATAAAGCTTTTTTCCAAAATCTGTTAAACCTGCTAAAACTTCTTTCCTTTTTCCAGTTACTGAAGTTTCAGTCTCTTTCTTCTTTTTCAAATTTCTTCACACTCCTTAACAAGGCTTCTATGTTTGGCTCCTTTTCTTCTTCTGCTAGTTCTGTTGAGAATTTGGCTATTTTTGGCAAATATTTAGAAAAAACACTTAGTCGCTTTTTCTCTTTTTCAACATGTTCACGCCTACTTAGAAAAAGCTGTAATTGACGAGCGACTTCACGAATTCCATTTAAAACTTCGCTTTTCACTTCTGGTCTATCTGCGATAAATTCTTTTCCAACTGTTTTGTATGGAACTTTTGTGCTGCAGACGTGGACCAGTATGGCGACAGGCATACCAGACGAAACTTTGTATCTGTGCCAATTGATTTCTTTTATGACTTTTACTGAAACATCGCTTGCTTCATCATACAATAATGGAATACGGTTAGCAAAACGGTAAACTGTGATTTCTTCTCTGGTAGGTATATTTCCACCATAGGCAATGGCTGTTTCAACAATGAATGGATGACCAGAATATGCAGAAGGCTTACGCTGACAAACCGCAATGAATTCGGGGTTTAGCTCCTTCAAAATTCCAGCCCTCAATAAATCTTCACCCAAAGGAGACAAGCAACTCGCGTCTGGGGGAAGAAAACCATTAAACCGCTTCATCATTTGCACGAGTTTTACGATTTCCTGAGGCTTCAACTTCTTCGGATCCTTTGCCACATCAATTTCGGCAAACTCCAAGAAATGTCGTGAAATGATCTCACCAACTCTGTGGAAATGAGAGCGCATAAAGTCCACCATGTTTCTACAAGATGTGACCTGAATAATGCGTTGAATGATTTCTACGTCTACTCCATATGGATGTGGAAGCGTCTCTTTAGGGGGCGACGGCACTTTAGTGGTGACACGGTTAAACTTGTATAGTCTTCCTTTTGGGTCAACGAAAGTGATTTTGGCATAAGGATTAAGCAAAGCCGTCTGTTTCAAATATTCCAAAATTTTTGGCATAGCTCTAAGGTAGTCTCCTTCTAAAGAGAATTCAACGATGGTTCCGCGCCACTGCTCCTTGTTTATGCGGATTTTGCGGTCTAAGATAATAGGTCGATTTCTTTGAATATCAATGCTGAGCTTGTAGCGGTAAATCTTTGATGAGCCTGTGCTTGATGTAACCTGAACAGGTTTGTGAGTTGTTATCTGTCCATAGAGAATTGCCATTTTTCCGCCTAAACCAAATGTTCCTCGAGCTTGCTTTAACTTATATTTCGAGCCGAACAGAACTTGACCAAAAGCTGAAGGTATGTGACGTGGATGAACACCTGATCCGTTGTCTTCTATCCTTAACTCGTAGGTACTGACTTCTTGATTCTCTTGGTTTACTTGATTTAACTGATTTTCTTCACTATCATAAGACAACCGAACATAAATTTCTGATGGAACGCACAATATATCAGAGGCGTCAAGAGAATTTTCCACAAGTTCTCTGATAGAAGAAAAAACTGCTTTTGCTGGGCTTGTGAAGCCAGCTATGTCTCGGTTACGGTAGAAGAAGTCGGCGGGACTGATCTCTTCGAAGGTTGCCACCGCCAATTCGCCTCCTTTTAACTAAGATGTCAAACGCAAAATATTCGGTTTTCTTCACTTTTCCAATTTTTCATATGGAGTTTCCCATAATTCCAGTTTCTTTTTCTTTAATTCTCTTCTTTTTTTATGCAAGAATCTGTAAACAGTGCTGTGTTGACTTCCTCTGATTAGCATTGAAATAGCTTCTCGTGCAGTTTCAATTTGATCGGTGCTACCAATTATTGAGATTGTGTATCCATAAACAGAGACGTAAGTTTCGGTTAGTTCTTCTATGATTTTCCTTGTTTTTCCACTTTTTCCAATGACTCTTCCTTCCAATCTTTTTATGTCAGAAAGTGATCTTCCTACAATTTCTCGCAAGTCTATGACCTCTAGCATAACGTCCTCGTCTTCAAAGAGTCTAAATGCACGTTCTGGCGAGAAACCTCTGCCGATAGCGGTAACAACTTCTCGAGCCCTAAAAAGAATAGTTGGGTCCTGCTGCTTGGCATTTTTTGTTATTGTCACATCGCCTGCTTCGCTGTCTACTTGAAGTGACACTGAAAGCCTCTTCTCAACCGTTTCTTTCACACGCCCATCGGGACCTATCAGCACTCCTATACGTTCTTGCGGAATCTTCACAAAAACGCTTGGTTTAGCCACTTACAATTCTCCTGTACATTTCATTTATTGACAACACGTTTACATCAAGGTTATGAAAGTATTGAAATAAATTTTCTAAATCTCTTCTCAGAAACCGACTTGCCATAGGATGCTTAACATGAACTGCTTGTGCAAAATCAAAGAGCACAGGCTTACTCTTCCATAGCATAACATTATATTCGCTTAGGTCAGCGTGGACAAGTCCAGCTTTCTGGTATAGCTTTTTCACATAAACTAGCAATTGCTGATAGAGTTTTTCTGGGTTCTTTGGGAAAGACTCTTTCAGAAGAGGGGCACTAACTCCATGTTCTCCGATAAACTCCATTATGAGCACGTTGTGACTTACGGCGATTGGCTTGGGCACTCTAACGCTTACTTCATAAGCCCTTTGTAGGTTCTTAAATTCTTTCTGAGCCCATGTGTAGATAAGTGAACGTGTATCTCTTTTGACGTGAGCGAATCTTGGATCGCCTTCAATGTAGGAAAGCATGCCTTTTTTAAATTCTGCGGAAACTGTGAGATATATTTTGATTGCTAATTCATTTTCGTCAGAGTCTTTTCCCCAGTATATTCGCGCTTCTTTTCCAGCGTTGACAACGCCAAAAATGCTGTCAATTGTTCCCTTGTTCAAAAAGTCATAAACAGTCATAAGTGTGGAGCGGTCAAAAACTTCCTCTAAAACCGCTCTTTCAGATGAGCGGTCTTTGATGAGCATCCTATCTCTTTTTTCTACTTCTTTGAGATGGTGTTCTAGGCGTTTTCTTTTCTCTCTGTAGTGTCTTCTTTTTTTGAGCATAACCATTCGCTATGTCACATTCATGTCTTTGAGGTTTAAAAGTGGTTTGGTGAAAAGTGCGCACGAAACGTTCCTCATTGACCTTTATGGCAAAACAAAACCCAATTTTTCTTTTTCGCTTCACAATCCATCTGTTGCAGAAGATTGACTAGAGTCTTACCTTTCTGATTCAATTCACGCTTAGAAACGGTGTTCTTCATTGGACAAATATCATCTATAACTATTCCCTCCTCTTCAGAAAATATGACGGGAAAAATGCGACAGCCCAACGGTCTATTCTTATAAATTCTACATTTCCTTTCATTGGAATCGAAAAAAACACAGCAGCCTTCTCTGTTTTTTAGTCGAGTAAAACCCTTCTTATCACGAAATGCAAACTCTTCTAGTGAATAGCCGAGTTCTTTCAGTCTTTTGGCATCAGCTCCGGAAAGCAGCATCTCGGTTTCTTCACAGCATTTGCCACAACGAGAACAGCGCATAAAGAAGAATGAGAATCAATTTCTGCTTTAATTAGTTTGTTCCTCTTTCGTGATCTTGATTATGCGCGCGCAACAGTCTTACCCTTACCCTTCGCCTCACTTAACCCTTTCACCTTTTATGCTCGTTTTCAAGGATTATGAGTCTATTAGTTGTTCCTTTTTTCCATAAACCTTACATAACTCTTAATATTGCACAAAAACTGAGTCCTAAAGGTCCTGTGAAAGTAATTGATATGACGCAGAAAAATAAGAAGTGAAACAGATGGCAAAAAAGAAGAAACCCAAGCGAAAAAAGCAGGAGCAAAAAGGAAGAGTTAGGTGAAAACACTCACAGCGCACGCGCTATTGGACAACAGGTTTATTTTGGAAAGGATACTATTGACAATTGAAAGGTGAGGTGGCAGAAGACGAGTAAAGAACAGAATCTCCGTAGAAAAGAAATGAATGTGAGCAAAACGAAGGGTCATCAAACGAGAAGAACTCGTGGAGGAAAGAAACAGAAAAGAAGGTAAAAAACACAACTTTAGCACGCTAAATCTTTATAAAAGAAACACTTAGAGAATTTTCGCACTCACTCCTTACTGTTTGATGAAGCGCACGTAGGTCTTGGTGATGTAGGTTATGGAGTTGGATCAGTTTCTGTCTAGAAACGAGATTTTGATAGATGACGCTGGATGGGGAGACCTTATTTTAGGAGTGATAATCGGCGCCCTCCACCCTCCAGACCGCAGGTACATGGAACGCAGGATCCCGGTCTCCTCTTTCCAGCCGCCCAACTTCGAAAATAAACAGTACTTGAATGACGCCGTGAAGATTGCAGAGGAGATCGTTGAGGTGATGCAGCCTGACAGGGAAACCCGTTTCAAGGTCTGCTCAGGGTATGTTCTCTCCAACATACGTAAATATCTACAAGACCGGGGATTCAACGTGGAAATAGTTGAAATCACAGGCGAACTCCAGGAAAGGGTTGAGCACGGCTACAAAAGATGGTGTATTGAAGTAGGAGTTCCAGCAGAAACACTGGAAGACGAGAGACGTTTCTGGGCACTTCTAGAATGGGTTGCAGAAAAACCCAAAATCAGAGAAAAACTCGTAAAGACGGGCTGGAAGAGCTGGAAACAAGAGTGGCGAGAAAGGGTGTTCAAAAAGAGGTTTCAAAAAGACTAAAGAAGTGAGAGCGCTTGTTTATGGGCGGTAGATATTGAAATGGGCTTAGAATAGTCTTATTTTAGTTAAAGGTCTGTCTTTTCAGTTTAATTTTTTCTTTTCATTCTTTGGCATTTAACACAGAAGCCAAAGTTCTCTATTGATCCATGCGCGCGCATCCTAAAACCATTGTCTCAGGTTAACAGTCTCTTCTAAAACTTCATATTCTTCACTTCTCTTCTTTTTCATCAACTGTTCAATTTCATAGGCTTCTTCCTTTCGCCTTATTCTTCTTTTCACCTTCCTCCGAAAAGACACCTTTTGCCTCCTCATTTGACAGTAAGGTAACCATTTCTTCTCAGCGTTTCAGCTTGGCTCTTTGTATAGCGCCAAGTGACGTCGCCTCGTTTGTCAGATTGAAAATCCCATGGAGAAACAAGAACCACGTCTCCTTCTCTTATCCACACCCGTCTCTTCATCTTGCCTCTTATCCGACATAGGCGTTCATTACCGTCTTGGCATTTTACTAAAACTCTGTCAAAGCCCAATAGTTTTATGGCTACGCCAAGCATATCATTGGCAGTTGGCAACACCATATCGCTAATTTCCGTTTCACTGAGAACCTTCTTCTTGCCCAAATAGCCACCTCAACAACTACTTTCGCTACAGAAGGAGTGAATCTTCCTTAAAAATATGTTCATAGAGCCAATTTTTCCTTGTCGTGTTTTTTCGTTTGTGGAAGTTTCATCTGGTGTTATCTTTTTTGAGGTGAAATTAATAAAAAAAGGGAAGGTTGGAAGGTTTGATTAGGTTTTATGGGCAACTTTTTCCGAAGTTCGCGAGCACCATGATGACATCTACGATGTCGACAAGGTTGTCGCCGTCCAAGTCTGCTTGCGGATTCCATGATGGACGAGTGGGATAAGAAGCAAATGCAGCGATTATGAGGAGCACATCATCGATATCAACTACGCTGTCGCAGTTTATGTCTCCAAGCATCTTGATTTTCACTATGCCATCTAGTAGGATGTTGTCTGCGTTGTCGATTTCACCTAGAACGGGCCAAGCATAGGCGCTTATGGTGTAGTTGTGATATAGTGTTAGGCCTGTGGTGTTCCAGTTGAATGTTAAAGTGGTGTTCGCGCCTGGGTCCAAATCTGTGACTGGAAGTCTTGCTATTGGAGAACTGTCATAATACGCGGTAACATTGAAGTCTTGTGTTGTGTTTCCTTCATTTTTGACAACAACGGTGATGTTAACTATCCGTCCCGCGTAGGTTTGAGTTGTTGAAGGAGTAACTTCAATTACAGCTATGTCTGGTGCGATGGCGGACTCGAGAACTTCTGCTGCTCCATCTTTTGGTGTGAAGGGTATTCTTCTTGCTTCTCTGTCTACAATTTTCGTGCGGAGTAGTCCTTGAGTGTCTACATGTATAGGGCTTGTGCCAAGTCCTACCGTCGCAAATTCTATCCGGCACAATGTTCCCGAGCCATTGAAGGTTGGATATGGCGAGTTAGGGCCAATAGCACAGACCCATACGACGTAGCCTATAGTATTGTTTATCAACTCACCTGGAGTAATTGGGTTAAGACCTTCGAAAATGTGGCCAGCTGGAAGGAAGATACTTTGAACACTCAAGATTGTTGGGTCAAAAGTTATGTTGACTTGCCATCCAGCAACATTTGTTACGTTGAAAATGTTAATGTTTACTGCGAAAGATTCACCGAGAATCAAAGTTCTCTTAGGCGGATTTACGAAAATGCATGTACCCATAACTGGGACTAGGAACACTGAAACGAATCTAGTTGCATCGTTGTTTGTAGTGAATTCTTCACCTAGCACTGGTGGAGCGCATGCAGTGATGTTGTAGGTGCCCTCTATAGGTGGCGTCCACAAGTAACTGAGGGTATGAGAAGCCCCAATCAGCATCTTGGAAATAACAGTTGAATTAACAACAGTGTCGTCAATCAATAGCTTAAATTCCACGTTAGTTTCATTGCTTAGTCCACAATTTACGACTGTTGCATTCAATAGGCATGAGTCACCAAGCACAAGGAAACCGGGTGCTTCCAAATCTACAGCAAGATCATGTGCAGGTCGCATTATCATCCAGTCAATCATATTTTTGAACATTACTTGACAGTCTGTGTTCAAAGTCCAGTCATTGGCTCCTTCGCCGTTCCAATAAGCAACTTTTCCGCGGGGAGTTTTTGTTGCAATGATTTTGTCATAACCGTCTGCTAACTCTGCTACTGTTACAGCGTTACGTGTTGTGTCTGCTTCTGCTGCATCACAATCGCTGAACAATCCTGTTACGTGATATCCTGATGGAAAGATTCCATATGGTCCATTCATTATTGGGTGTGTCGCATCGACCGCAATTAGATCAGGTTCTCCCACGTTATCGCCGACACTCGATGAACGTACAATATCTGCAAGGAGTGGGTCGTCAGGATTTCCTAGAGAGTCGTAACCAGTAACTATTAGATTTCCGTCTGACGCTAGGTAAGATTCAAGTGTTGAATGTTCGTTACTGGTTATCACTCTGTTATGGTTGTTGAAAATTACTAGTCTGTAATTAAGTAGCAGGTTGAGGTTTTCAGTGTAAAGATAGATGTTGTTATCATTGTAGATGTCATAGGCTATTCCCATGGAATCTAATATGTGTGTTATCGCTGAAAGTTGCGAGTAGTCGGATATCAGAGCTACAATTACGTATCTCACTGGAACCATTTTGCTTACGGCGTTATTTCTTGTCTGATTTTCGCCAGAAACTGGAGGTGCATAGGCTGTAATGTTGTATAGTGACTCTGTTACTGGGGTCCATAGATAGCTGATAGTGTAGGATTCGCTTACTAGCAGTTCTGGAATTGTCCCAGAGTTGACTACTGTGCCGTTGATTGACAGATATAATTCTACATCAGTTTCATTGTTAAGTCCTCTGTTTCGAACTGTTGCATTTAGTAGCACTGAATCGCTGGGATTAAGCCTTAGTGGAGCATCCAAAGATACGATGAGCTCATGTTCATATCGGATTGGGATTGCTAGCCAGTCTATCATGTTGTTTGCGAGACGCAGGTTATCCGCTTGACTGATGGCATAATTCCATAGTGAGTCTTCATCGGCGAAGCCTATGATCTTTCCACTCGGCTGTTCTGATACAGCCAGCATGATGTTGTGTGCAGGGTCCCTCACTAGGTCTTGAGCCACTCCAGTCACATACATGACAGCTATCGGGGAGTTAAGATATACAGTCGTCACTCCTGTGGTCACAGGATGTGGTGTAATGTCTGTTGTGACTCCGCTCATCCCTCCGCTTGTCCATGTTATGCCTGCGAAACTAGTTAAGTCCGTGTAAATGCTTGGATTGTCGTCGCCTATGACAAGGAGTCCACCGCCATTGAAGACAAAGTTCTGTATTGCTACAAGTTCATCTGTCGTGTATGAAGAATGGGCTTGTGGAATAACGAACACGTCGTATCCCTCTAACACGATAGGCGTAATAGGATCAATAGTGTTAGTTTCAACCACGTAACCTCTGTCTGTTATACTCGTTACCCATGTGCTGTAGCTGGAGATACTGTCGGTTCCGTGAGTTTGGTCAAACAAAACATACTTAATTGGTCTAGCACTGACAATCTTCGTTGCAACGTTGTTCCCTGTGAACTCTTCAGTTGATACAGGTGGCGTATATGCTGTAATGTTATATGTTCCCTCGACTGGAGTCCAGAGATAGTCAATGGTGTGGGAGGATCCAGTTAATAACTCTGGAATTAGTTCAGAATCTACTATGGTGCCGTTAATTATCAGTTCCAGCGTTACATTTGTCTCGTTGCTTAATCCACAGTTGTACACAGTTGCGTTCAACAGCGACGAATCTCCCAGCTCAAGGAACTTTGGTGCTTCTAGGGACACAGCCAGATCATGCTCATACGGTGGCAATTTTGTCCAGACAATCGCATTATAAAACAATTGCCTGTTGTTTTCGTTATATTGCCCAAAATATTCTAACATACCGGTGAAGTAGACGGCCTTATGGGTGATGGCGTCACTCGTTATTACAGCTGCGTAGTGATCGGTTGAAAGTGCTTCTATCCATCCGGCGGTGACCCCTTGAATCGTCCAATCCGAGCTGGGAAATGGATAGATAGTAAGTATGGAGTCGCTTAGATATGGATCAGAAATATTACGCCAGAGTTCTTCGTGGCGTGGCGTCAGTAAATCGAAAGTTCCACTTGTATACGTCCCCCAAAGATACTCTATATCTGGGTCCATTCCGAAAAGATCTGCAAGTTTTCGGTTATTGGAAGCCGTTCCATCCATAGTGTTGAATGTACCTGAAGTCGCTATTATTCCATGACCGCTAAGCACGTAGGTCTTTATAGCTTCTATCTCAGAGTCAGTAAATTCCCAGCCATACCCATAGTACCACGCGTCAGAAATTATCAGGACATCAGCGTCAGTTGCCTCAATATCTGCTAGCGTTATGTCTTCCTTGTTGAGAGACGTATAATCTATTATGATGCGCATTGAACCATACGTTGCCCAATTTGTATTCATGTAATCCCAAAATGCATTGTAGCCGTAGTCGGTACCCCATGAATCCAAAACGACAGCGATCACCATTTCAAAGACTCCTACGAATTTGCTTTCTTGATTATTTACCGTGATCTCCTCGCTAGGAACTGGCGGCGCGTAAGCAGTTACGTTGTACATAGCCTCCTTCGTTGGAGTCCACAAGTAGTTAATCGTGCAGAATGAATCAGTCAGCAGTTCGGCAATCGTTGTGGAGTTCACTACTGTGTCATCAATCGACAGATATAGTTCCACATCAGTTTCGTTATTTAATCCCATGTTAGAAACAGTGGCATTGAGTAATACTGATTCGCTGGGTTGAAGGTATCTTGGAGATTCCAATGATACTTCAAGTTCATGTTCCGGCTTTTGGTACCGTGACCATATTATGGCGTTGTAGAGTAATTGCAGGTGATGATGGTAGTATGGTGGCACTACTTCAAGCCATGGAGAAATGTAAACTAAGCCTCTATACGTGACTATTGCGCTTTCTTGATAATGCCCAAGTGCAAGATACTTGCCATCAACTAACTCGTTTGAGTCCCATCGCCCATCCTGAGGAAGCACGGTTGTTACTCGTGGAAATACTAGTGGATTTGGGACATCAGTGAAGATGGGATGAGTTGTGTTCAATAAATGCAGGAGATCTGTCCCAGTCGAAGTCCACCTAGTTGTTTCGTTTAATCCAAACAATGGTGCCAGCTTGTTGTTGTTTGGAACTGAGTAGTAAAATGTTCCAGCCGTGGCTATTAGCCCATGTCCTTCATGAACGTACCGCTCTATTGCCTCAATTTCAGAATCTGTGAATTGCCAACCAGCATATAGGTCATATGCGCATGAAATAATCAATACGTCTGCTTCTGTAGAAGCAATATCAGCGTATGTGATGTCTTCCTTGTTTAAAGTCGTATAATCAATGAAGACCATAGTGTCGCCAAACAAACGCCACTCGCTGTTCAGCACTTGCCAATTAGTGATTGTATTACTTTGAATGTTACCTGCAGAATGCAACACAACAGCTTTCACTGGAAACCCAACATAGATATACTTCCACAAAACATTGTTTTCCAGATTTAGTTCGCCGAGCACTGGCACCACGTAGAGCGTAACGTTATGTAATCCCTCAACTATTGGACTCCATGCAAGACTAACTGTTGTCGAGTTGCCACCAGCTAGAAAGCCTATCAACGTAGAGTCCACTATAGTGTCATTTGCGAAGAGTTGCACCGTTATGTCGGTTTCGTTTTCTCCGAAATTAAGTATCGTAGCATTTATGATTCCTGAGGCTCCAGGCTCTACATAGAGCGGAGTTATCCAATCATAAGCTATGAGTTCATGTGCTGGTGGAGATTGCTCAACAGCCTTTCTGGCATTTATTCTTCCATACCCGTAATATACGTCGAAACCCGGGTCGCCCAAATCGTCAGCAGTTTGTTGCAGCCACATTCTCACCCAGTCTCTTGTCTTGTTTGGATATCGGCTCCATACAAGGGCAGCTACACCAGAAACATGTGGACAAGCCATAGAAGTACCGCTCATATAATCGTAATTCATAGAATAACCCCAATCATTTAGGGTTACGTAATACGTCGGCATCGTTGAGTATATGCTAACTCCAGGGGCTGCCAGTTCAATCCAGTCACCCCAGTTTGAAAACCCAGCCTTGTTGTCATACTCATCTGTCGCAGCAACAGCAATAACTTCGTCGTAGCCTGCTGGATAAGGCTTCATGTTTGTATTGTCATTTCCCGCAGCTGCAATCACCAGCACACCATAGTCATAAGCATACCTAATGGCCTCATGCATTAGCTCGCTTTCGCCATACCATCCCAAACTCATGCTAATTATGTCAGCTCCGCAGTCTGTTGCGTGTATGATCCCGTTGGCAACCCAGTCCAACCAGCCCTCGCCATCACCATAATTGTCTAAGACTTTTTCAGCCATAATCCGAACTTGTGCAAGTCCAGCTATGCCTACATTGTTGTTCAAGACAGCAGCAATTATGCCTGCGCAGTGGGTTCCATGCCCATAATCATCCATCGGATCGCTGTCATTATTTGCCCAGTCATAACCCAACGCAACATAGTTTGCTGCAAGGTCGGGGTGAGTATAGTCGATGCCGGTGTCAACAACAGCTACAAGAACATCATGACTACCTACAGTTGTGTTCCATGCCCAATCTGCCTCTATTTTCTGTGGTCCCCACTGCATGCTCCAATATGGATCGTTTGGAACAAATTGGGCTTGAACCTTAACGTTGGGCTCTATGTAATTCGCCAATCCTACAACACGTATCTCTTCTACGAAAGCTGTCACCGACACCAAGAGAAGATCGACAACTACCGCCCTAACTTCACCTCCGATTGAGACAGTGTTAATGATTTTTGCTTGGTGTTTAGCCGCTATTTCTTCAAGTTCAAGTAAGCTGGTGGGCTTTTCGCCGTTAATTCCAACGATCAGTCTTGTCTTGTTACCGTCTACGTAGGTGAAGTTGCTCCATTCGCTTATGTCGTTAAAGTTCCATCCGTCTTCGTTATCTCGTGAAATTTGATCATGCTTCTCTAAAATCTTGTCTCGCTTCGTATACGAGTTTCCTACATCATTACGCCAGCCATCATCAAAGACTTCTCCTCGATCTAGCGTATTTGCGTTATTTGGTAAAGTCATTTTGCCTGTTTTTCCATCAAAATCCTTACCTAAGATACTGTTTTCTGCCAATGCCGGTCTTGTGATAAATGCCATACTTGAAATGCTTGTGAAAATTATCGCCAACATTAGTGTATCGACTATTTTCTCTTTCATTTTTCTCTCCTTTCTCCTTATTTTTTTGCGTTTATAACGCCTTAAAGGTGCAAATACTATGTTGCGGTTAATTCTGTATATAAATTATGCGAAACTTTGTTCTATAGGAAGATTCTTAATAGTTAGAATGTTCTATTATATTAAATAATTCATAAAACGCTGGAAGAACTTATAAATAGATGAGAAAATGTTTCGTTTGAAAATAAAAAGGCAATTGAGTATCAAGAATTTCACCAAGAGTAGCATCAATTACATTTTGATGATCTGTGCGTGTGGAACACCGGAAATTTTCAATACTGCCTCCGGGTGAATTAAACCCTTCTCCACTGCCTTTTTCACAATTCTATGCCCAACCATGTTAACGATCGTAGAATGCTCTGCAAGGTCTAGGGCCTCTTCAAGGCTCACTTTTAGTCCTTTATAAAATTCTTCGCGTATTTCAAAGGCAATTTTTCCTTGGCGCAAAACCTTACCTAGCAAATCAGCGTCACATGTGGCTAGAAGGGTGCATCCGCCCCATTTCCGCATTTTCACATACACTTGCACAGGCTTCACTTTATACAAGTCTTACAGATGACCTTGCGCCACATGCTTCGCATACCAGAAACATAAACCGTTTTTCTTTAACTATTTTTGTGTCAGGACGTTTGCAGACAGGACAGACGACAAATTCGTTAACATATCTTTCAATTAAACGGTCAATGGTGTCACTTAGAAACTTTCCTTGAAAAATTGCGCGCCCTCCTTCTAAACCCGCCTTCGTAGCCATCTCTCTTGTTAAGAACTTTAGTAAATGGTCTTGCTCTCGGTTAAGCATGTTGCAGATTTCGCCGAAATTCTGAATTATAGTGCGCATGCCAATTGTGGATGAACGAACTTTAGGAATTTCAAAGCGCTTATACTCAAAGACTTCTTGAGGAAGCTGCGAACGAGCACGCTCCAACATTTCCTTGTAGCTAGTTTTCATTTAGAGTCCTTCAAACATTCTTAAAGCCTTATGAACTGCTCAAGTATGAAATTATCATTTAAATATATTAATGTAAGGCTAAAAATGCTCAACACTGAAAAACCTTAAAGAAAAAGAAACTTCAAAATACATCTCTATTCCAGTGGTGAAAACTTGGGCAAGTCTTTCGTTCATCCTTACATTCCAAATTCTACTCCAGAACTAAAGAAGCAGATTATGAAAGAAATTGGAATCAAAGACATTGAAGAACTTTATAGTGATGTCCCACCAAAGTTTAGATTAAAGAAAAAGCTGAAACTGCCAAATTCAATGACAGAGCAAGAGGTGAGATCATACATTGAAAAACTTTTGCGCAAAAATAAGGGTCTTCAGGATATGCCCATATTCTTAGGCGCAGGGTGCTGGCCCCACTATGTGCCTGCAGCAGTTGAAGAGATCATTCAAAGAACAGAATTTCTCACGTCATACACGCCATATCAGCCGGAAGTTTCACAGGGGATCCTTCAAGCCCTTTTTGAATATCAGAGCATGATTTGTGAAATCACTGCCATGGATGTTGCCAACTGTTCCATGTATGATTGGGCTTCTGCCTTGGGCGAAGCTGTTAGGATGGCTGTTCGGTTGACTCATCGCGCAGAAGCGCTAATCCCAAAAATAATTCATCCAGAGAGAAGTGGCACACTAAAAACTTACACCGATCCCATAGGATTGCATATTAAAACCGTGGGCTATAACAAGGAAACTGGGCAACTTGACCTTGAAGACTTGAAATCAAAGATTTCGGGAAAAACTGCAGCCGTTTACATCGAAAATCCTACCTACCTTGGCCTCATAGAAACACAAGTTGAAGATATCGCCCAAGAAGCCCACAGCCATGGAGCATTATTGATCGTTGGAGTAGACCCTATCTCACTTGGAGTGCTAAGACCGCCTGGCGAGTATGAGGCAGACATTGTTATCGGCGAAGGTCAACCTTTTGGAAGTTATATGAATTATGGTGGGCCGCTCCTCGGCATATTCGCCTGCAAGAATGACATGCAAATGATTAGACAAATGCCAGGGCGCATAATCGGAATGACTACAACATTAGACGGAAAACGAATCGGATTTTGCAATGCTTTGCAGACTAGAGAGCAACACATTAGAAGGGAAAATGCGACATCAAACATCTGTTCAAATGAAGCATTATGCGGAGTTGCAGCTGCAGTTTACTTAACTTTGCTCGGTCCAAAAGGATTAGAGGAACTTGGGAAAACCATAATGAGCAAGGCACAATATGCCATGAAAATTTTGAATAAGATTGATGGAGTTAAAGCGCCTATATTCAAATCTGTTCATTTTAAGGAATTCACAGTAAACTTCGCCAGAACCAAAAAAACTGTTAGTCACATCCATGAAAAACTTCTTCAAAGAAGCATTCATGGAGGAAAAAACATTACAGAAGAATTTTCGGAACTTGGTGAAACCGCACTTTATTGTGTCACTGAAATTCATTCCAAAGAAGAAATTGATAATCTCGCAGACACTTTGAAACAAATCATGAGAGAGAGATGATTGTAATGTTTAGACAAGCTCGTTGGGATGAAAAAATCATTTTTGACTTAGGATTTGCTGGAAGAAGAGGCCTCGCTGTACCCAAAATCGAAACTGAAGTTAAAAACATGGTAGGCAATGTCGAAGCATTGATACCTCAAAAGATGAAGAGAAAAGCACCTCCAAAGTTGCCTGAACTTTCCGAAGTGGAAGCAGTAAGGCACTATACACGTTTGTCTCAAATGAATTACAGCGTGGACTTGGGCTTCTATCCGCTTGGAAGTTGTACAATGAAATATAATCCCAAAATCAACGAAAAACTTGCAGGATTGCAGACTTTAAGCATGATTCATCCGTATCAAGATGAAAGCACAGTTCAAGGCATACTTGAAATATTATACAAGCTTTCAAAGTGGCTTGCAGAAACTACTGGAACCTATGAAGTGAGCCTACAGCCCTCTGCAGGAGCGCACGGAGAATTTTTGGGTGCCTTAATTATGCGGGCACATCATAAACTAAATAATGACCATGAGAAAAGAACTGAACTTATTGTTCCCGATTCTGCACATGGAACGA
>Ga0315312_1001395_pt1 | contig 19008 bp, 17 predicted proteins | sample TDP7_MG_FD_203629 | JGI IMG/M metagenome (GOLD analysis project Ga0315312, IMG submission 203629) | Freshwater sediment microbial communities from Lake Towuti, South Sulawesi, Indonesia - TDP7 | ecosystem: Environmental > Aquatic > Freshwater > Lake > Sediment | place: Indonesia: South Sulawesi... | reverse complement strand
CTTTCTAAGAAGGTTCGGGCATGATTTAACCTTTGTGCGGCGGCATCAAAGGCGTACTAGGGCATGGACGAAAGACATATATGGGATTCCTTCTTTCTGAGATGTTTGTCGGGCGGTAGCTCAGCTTGGCAGAGCTTCCGAACCAGCCTTGGAAGAAGGCTGATGGAGATGCTGTAGGCGTCTACACTTGCTGTGGATGCATCTCAGCCTGTCAAGCGTACAGAAACCGGAGTGTCGCAGGAGAGCCAAGGCAAGCCCGTGGCTCGGCGAATTCAAAATAGGACGGCGAAGCAAGCCTCCTATGAGACTCCTGCCCGCCCGACCATTAACCTTTCAGCCTATCAGAATTTCGTGTAGATCCACGCAACGACGTCGCCTTCGTTTAGGATGTAGGCGTCGCTGGCTACCATCCCCGCGTCCCAACTTGAGCTGGTCGAGTTCCAGACATACCACAGCCAATATGTGTTGGGTGCTCCACCTACACCGTTTATGCGCGTAACGAAGGCGCCGTACACTCCCCGGGTATATTCGACCTCTGAGACTATTCGGGTGGCGTTAAGAAGATCAGCTCCACGGACTACGAGGGTGCGATTTGACCAATCCTTGGTGCCGTTTCCATAGTCGACCAAGATGTCAACAAAGATATACCTGTCATATTTCCGCAATTCGTTCTGAGCCTCGTTGCATAGCCCCACGTATCTCATGTATTCCGCGTAATAATACGCACTGAGAGTTATGGACAGTAATGAGATGCAGAGCAGGCCAACAGAAACCCACATCCAACCGACTTTTTGAGCCATCAAGATTCACCTCCTTTCCATACTGCCTTTCGGATAGCATTGATGAGAACCTTCCCGCCGGCCAGAAAAAAGAAGAAGTTTGAAACCTCGTGGGCAGCTGTATATGGTACACCTTGAACTATGCATAGGACAAGAGGGATCCCAAAGGTTACTCCTGTGACAACATTCGTAAACAGATCGTAAGTAAAGGTAAGCAGGAAACCGAGGATTCCCAGTTTGAGGTTGGTTTCCCAGTAGGCTCTTACGGTCATAGCGATGGGAGGGTTTGAGGGCGGTATTAGCCTCCACTTTGCCGTGAGGCCGCCTGCGAATCCGTATATTGTTTCGCCAATGGATGTAGCTGCAAGAGTAGGTAGGTTGAAGCCGTACGGGTTCAGGGTCCCATAGACAAGCCACGTAAGAAAGCCGACCGCCATTCCGGATAGGCTTCCAGCAAGATAGCCGCTGATGAAGACGAAAAGGTCCATGAATTTGACATTGGGCACCCCTATCAAAGCGTAGTTTGAGGCGATGCAAAGTGCAGTCATTACTCCCACAAAGCTAATGTCCTTGGCTGAAACGTTCACTCCTGCTCCCACGCCTGATGTACGTTGGATAATCCATCCAATATATAAGCGTTGCCACTTCGCAGCAACCACAATACGCGTCTGCAGATCGCGGACATCGAGAACCAAAAGCTTCTTTAGAGCATCTTCACCTACGATCAGCCGATTGGACGGTCTAAGAGAGATAGGGATGGCGGAGGACAGGAAGAGGGAAATCGCGGAACTGAGCCGCGAACTCGGTACGCTGAAAGCCGAACGGGACAGGCTTTTGGCTGAAGCTCACAGACAGGCCCAAGAGCGGAACCGCATTCATGGAGAGATGAGAAAACTGAGGCTGGAAGTGGACACTCTAAAAGAGAAACGTGACGCCTTGAACAGGCAGGTTCGACATCTGAAGGCGCTTCGGGAAGAGGGTTGGAGGGATTGCCGTGCAAAGATCGAAGAGCTCAAGAGGCTGAGACGAGAGATCAAAGAGGCGGTACTGAGGAAGCCCAATCGGACTAGGGAATCTTTGGAGAGCGATATTGAGAAGATCGAGTGGAGGATACAGACAGAATCGCCTTCCCTTAAGGAAGAGAGGGAACTGGTCGAGCAGGTCAAAGATTTGGAAAACGAGCTGGAAATATACAGAGATATAGAGAGAACAGAAGACAAGATCGCTACGCTGGAAAATGATGTGGAAGAGCTGAAAGACCAGATATCGGTTCTACGCATCAAAATCTCGGAAGTTGCAGGACAAAGCCAAAGGTTTCACGAGAAAATGATCGGTCATCTGCAGAAGGTGAAGGAACTCAAAGCAAAAGCTGATGAAAAACACGGCGAATACATCGATTGCAGGGAGAAGGCAAAGGTCTTCCATTCGAAGTATCTGGCAACGTTGGATCAAATGAATGCTATCCGTGAGCAAGTGCGAAAAGAGGAAGAAAAGGAAAAAGCCCGAAAGCAGTCCATTCTTCAAGAGAGAATGGAGAAGACGGCTTCGGACAAACTGAAACGTGGCGAAAGGCTCACCTTTGAGGAGTTCAAAATCTTGGCTGAGATGGGGAAGATTTGATTATCTCCCCGCCAAGCATCCTGTGGAGAGGAGAAGGGGGGGAAGACAGGCCATATTCTGGGTTTGAGACAGTTGCTTCTATAACATTTATTGGGAAGGAGTCTGCTATTTTCTACTTGAACCCGCACGTGAGAAGATTGATGGAGAAGCCTGAGGAGCAGAAGTCTGAACGTTTACTTATCCTCGTTGTCGACAGAGACAATGACATAGGCAGAAAAGCCGGAGTGAAAACGCCAATCGTCGGGAAAGAAGAGAATAAGGATGCGGCTCTCAGGCTGGTTCTTGCAGACCCGGAGGAAGCGGACGCCAACGCAATGTTCGAAGCCATCAGAATCTATGACAACCTCGGCAAAGACGAAACTGGTAGTAATCTCTACCAGATTGCGACTATAGCTGGTTCGGAGTTGGGCGGCGTCGCTGCGGATCGGAAGCTCGTGTCAGAGCTAAACGAGATCACAAAGGATTTTCAAGCAGACAGTCTGATCCTTGTCACTGATGGCTTCGCCGACGAGGACGTTATGCCCCTGGTTCAGTCAAGGGTTCCCGTCACTTCTGTGCGAAGGGTGGTCGTGAAACACAGTGAGTCAATAGAGGAGACGGCGGCGGTATTCTCGCGGTATTTTAAGATGCTCACGGAAGATCCCCGATACTCAAGGATTGCTCTTGGATTGCCCGGCATATTCCTCATAGCCTTGGGTATTCTGGCGTTCCTTAAAGTGCTTATACAGTTCGACATCTATATGTGGGCTGGGATCGTTGGTCTCATAATCCTAGGCAGTTTCCTGTTCGGTAAGGGCTATGGTCTTGACAAGAAACTGTCATCTCTTTTTTCCCGCGTCTACCATTCCCCGGTCTCTGGATTGGTGACAGGCTTCTCTTTGGCAGCTGGCTTCCTGCTGATTGGCACAGGCCTTTATCAAGCCGGCTCCTACATAAGTGAACATTACGGGATCAGACTTCAACTTCCGCTCGAGGTTGGCAGACTGCTGGAGTTGCTCCCCCAGATCATCGGGTGGCTGATATCCAAGTCTCTTGACATGGTGATAATCGGAGTCTGCATAATCTTCTTGGGAAGGTCAGTCGGTCACCTTTTGGATCGAGACTCAAGATTCTGGCGAACTTCAGCCTTAGTTGTTATCCTAGCCTGGTCCTGGACAATCTTCAACGAGATATCCCGCATCATTCTGAACCCGACTCTGCCGCCTGATGGGTTGATTGCCTCGATCATCGTTGGCATAGTGATAATCGTGGCTTCAGGGCTCAGCACCCACTTCCTAGGCAAGAGACTCCAGAACATTTTCAAGGAGGAGCCGGAAAAGGAAGAAGAAAAACAGAAGGCTGAAGCAGGTGATGTTGATGGAAAGCAAAGCGCCGTACAGGGCTGAGATTGCTGTAATAGGCGGAACAGGTCTAGAGTCTCTGCTGAAGGGCATCAAGCAGATACGGGTTGGCACCCCCTATGGGCTTCCTCCGTTGATATACCTCGGTGAGGTTCAAGGAAGAGCTGTCGCATTTCTTCCCCGTCACGGCCTCGGACATTCCGTTCCGCCTCATAGAGTGAATTACCGAGGCAACATTTATGCTCTCAACAGACTGGGCGTCGGGAGAATAGTGGCGACAAACGCCGTCGGCGCCATAAACCCAAGTTTCGGGCTGGGTGACTTGGTTGTCCCCCATGACTTGGTTGACTTCTCCAAACAGCGGCCATCCACATTCCATGATGACGCTCCGGTCATTCACATTGACTTCTCCCAGCCTTACTGCCCGGAAATTCGAGCAGTTCTCATAGAGAAGGCTAAGGAAGCTTCTATGACAGCGCGCGAACAAGCAGTCTATGTATGCACGGAAGGCCCTAGGTTCGAGACTCCCGCCGAAATTCGGATGTTCAGGGCACTAGGCTGCGATGTTGTAGGCATGACCGGCGTTCCAGAAGCTGTGCTTGCACGCGAACTTGGGATGTGCTACGCAGCTTTATGTTTCGTATCCAACATGGCTGCCGGGATGGGACAAAGGATCACTTCTCGAGAGGTGATGGAGCTTTCAGTGTCGATGGGTCCAAAGATTGCTGGAGTTCTGACCGGGGTTATTGGACATATCCCGCAAAAGCGTAGTTGCCTGTGCGGCTCCTCAATCGAGGAGTCTAGGATAGGTGAAGCCGGGAAATGCTGAAACTCCTTCTGTCCGCACTCGGCATCTACCGAGTGTATGAGAAGTGGCTGTGGCATCAAGTAAAGGACAACGAGAAGCCTGAACACATAGCCATTATCTTGGACGGGAATCGCAGATGGGCTATGAACCATTCCATGAATCCTCGCATGGGACACTACTACGGCGCAGACAAGACTGAGAAGATGCTCCGATGGTGTCTGGACCTTGGGGTAAAGACGGTGACGCTTTACGCCTTTTCGACCGAGAACTTCAAACGGTCTGAGGAGGAGGTCAGGGAGCTTATGAGGCTCTTCGAAGAGAAGCTTTACCAAGTTCTAAAGAACGAAGACATACATAGGCATAGGGTTCGAGTGAAATTCATAGGGAGGCTCAGTCTGCTACCTGAGCACATACAGGGCATAATCGAAAAGGTTGAGGACGCAACGAGAAACTACGATGAGCACTTCTTGAACCTGGCTATGGCGTACGGCGGCCGAGCGGAGATCGTTGACGCCGCGCGGAAGATCGCTCAGGAAGTGAAAGGGGAAAGGCTCTTTCCGGAAGACATAGACGAAGCGGTCTTCGAGAAACACCTTTACACTGCTTACCTTCCAAAACAAGACCCAGACTTAATCATCCGAACCTCTGGGGAAGAGAGGCTCAGCGGATTCCTCCTGTACCAGTCAGCCTATAGTGAACTGTGTTTCTTGGATGTCTATTGGCCGGAGTTCAGAAGGATAGACATTTTGAGAGCGATTCGGACCTTCCAGAAACGCAAGAGAAGATTCGGAAAATAGCTTCCTTACGCTCTTTTGCGAGCACTCACCACGGAGATTACGTCTCTGTCTTTCAGAACGTAGTCTTCCCCGCGCCTTATCCTACTTCGAACATCGATCGCATGTATGAAGCTTTCCCCAAGTTCCGTGTGAATCCTATAGGCCAGCTCGCGGGCGTTTGTGCCGCCGGGTATGAGCCTAGCATCGGGGAGAACCCTTCCGTCATGGTCAGAAAGTCTCTCGACATCCTCAACCGTGTAGACGACTATCATGCCCAGAAGTTTGAAGAAGGCGGCGTTGATGGCCTCCTGAACTCCTGTCGTCTCATAACGTCTCAGTACCTTCTCCCGTATGACCTCCAGCCCTTTCTTCTGTCTATCAGTCATTCCGCTAGGTTCAGCTATCTCAAAGTCGCTGTCTCCGGGCTTATAGCCTAGGAGTCCCTTTTCTGCAGCTCTTCTGAGAGCAAGCTCGGCCTCAGAGCTGCAAGGGATAACCAAGTATCCGGTTTCCTTGAGCCTTTCAATATTCTCCTCGGTTCCCGGAATATCCATCTTGTTTGCGGCGAGCAGCATCGGCTTGGAGACTTTCCTCAAGGCGTCCACGAAGTTTGTGAAATCTTCTTGGCTCCATACGCTAGGTTTGTCTGCGTTCAGCTCAGTAATTCTCACAGCTTCTGCTATGTGCTTCCTTCTTACAGAAAGCCCGCTTAGCCTTTCTTCGAGAATGGTGTGCAGGTCGGTCATGCCTGAATCTACAGTTCTTGCCAGCTTCGGCCAGTCTTTCCTAAGAATCTGGGCTAACCACATGGTGATCTCCTTTTCTAGGAATCTCACGTCTTCAAGAGGGTCATGCGTTCCGGGTGAAATTATCCTTCCTTCGAGGTCCGTTGATCCCGAGGCGTCTACTATATGAATCAATGCGTCGGCCTTACGGATTTCGTCAAGAAACTGGTTACCAAGCCCCCTTCCTTGCCAAGCGTCCGGGACAAGCCCTGCGGTGTCGATTAGCTCAACAGGTATCAGCCTAACACCGTCTAGGCATACCGAATTCACGGGGTCGTCCTTCACATTGAATTCTTTGCAGACACATTGAGTCCGGACATAGCCGATTCCCTTGTTGGGCTTTATAGTGGTGAACGGGTAGCTGGCGATCTCAACTGTGGCTAGGGTGGCTGCGCTGAAGAAGGTAGACTTGCCGACGTTCGGCTTACCGACTATCCCAACCATAAATGTTATAGATGATCACCCTTTTCTGTGGAATGGTTTCAGAGCCTTCCCTTCTGAATTAGCCTGTCCGCATTAATAAAGATGCAGCGCAGAATTAACAGCAACCACTCACAAACAACGATCGAGCTTGGTGGCACGGATGGTTTTCCGCAGACTTGCGAAAAGGGGAATATTCCCCATCAGGCTCTGGTGACCGAGTCCTTCTCTCTCTTCAATATCTCTCTTGCCACTATGACGCCGCTTGCGCTTGCCTGGATCAGTCCTCTGGTCACTCCCGCTCCGTCGCCGATCGTGAAGAGGTTCCGAATTCTTGTCTCTAGGCTTTCGTTGAGCTCCAGCCTCGACGAATAGAACTTGACTTCGACACCGTAGAGCAACGTGTGTTTGCTGTAGATTCCGGGTGCGACTTTGTCCAAGGCTTGGAGCATCTCGCGGATGTCAGTTAAGTAACGATAGGGCAAGACAAAGCTAAGATCCCCAGGCGTCGCTGTGGTCAGCGTGGGCTTCACAACACTCCTCCTGATCCGTTCGTCGGTTGATCTTCTTCCAAGCTCCAAGTCGCCTAGCCGCTGGATTATCACACATCCGCTCAGGAGATTGGCGAGCTTGGCGATGTACTCTCCGTAGGCGATCGGCTCTCTGAAGGGATAGGTGAAGGCTGTGCTGACCAGTATGGCGAAGTTAGTGTTCTCGGTCTTCCTCTCGGCGTAGCTCTGTCCGTTTACGCTGATCACTCCGCTATAGGACTCGGTGATAACCTCGCCGTAGGGGTTTACGCAGAAGGTTCTGACTTGGTCGTCGAAGGCCCTAGAGAAATAGATGAACTTAGGCTCGTACAAGACATTGGTGAGCTCTTCCATCACCGACGCGAGAACTTCAACTCTGACCCCCACGTCCACGGGGTTGTTCAGCGTTCTAAGACCGAGCGACTGGGCTTCGCTCTTCAGCCATTCTGCGCCGCTTCTGCCAGGGGCAACGATGACGTACTTGCCATAGATCTTCTCCCCATTGGCGGTTTCGACGCCTCTAGCCTTGTTTTCTTCTACGATGAGGCTCTTAACTTCGGTTCTTGTTCGAACTTCCACGCGACTGTTGAGTTCTTGGCGCATCCTTTGAAGGATTTCGGCGCACTTCTCCGTTCCAAGGTGCCGGATTCTCTGTCGAATCAGCCTTAACCCAGCCAGAGCAGCGTTTCTTTCGATCCTCTCAACTTCGTCCAAGTTCTGTCCGTAAACGATAGGAGAATCTCCAAACCGTCTATAGGTCTTATCAACATGGTCCAAGAGGGACGAAAGGGTTTCTTGGCCGACGTACTCGTCCAGCCATCCTCCCACAGAGGTAGAGAGAGTGAGCTTGCCATCGCTGAAGGCTCCTGCGCCTCCCCAACCTGAGAGAAGGAGACATGGGTCGCAGTTTAGGCAGCCTAGGCCTCTGCTTGCGGGGCATTTGCGCTTGTCGATGTCTGAACCCTTGTCTAACATCAGAATGCTGAGTTCTGTGTGTTTTGCTATCTCGAGAGCTGAAAAGATTCCCGCGGGACCAGCTCCCACGATTATTAGGTCGTACTGCAAAACTGTTCCTTCCCAGAGTACATACCACATGTGAGATATATGCTTTTTCTCCAAGTAGCGCATGGCGTTTGGGAGTCGAAAGGATCGGCTAGCGAACCATGCAGAAGCCGTAATCCTAAATATGGTCGAGGCTATCATTTTCCACAAGTGTGATGGTATGCGGGAGCTCAGCTCGGGAATCATCATATTCAGACGTTCTGACGGCGAACGACTCTACCTCCTCTTGCACTACCAGTTCAAAGGCGACTACTGGGACTTTCCTCGCGGCAACCTAAGAAAGGATGAGACGCCGAAACAGGCCGCCATAAGGGAAGCTGCGGAGGAGACAAGCCTTTCTGAGGACGACCTCATGTTCTTTAAAGGCTTTGAAGAAGGGGCCTCATGGTTCTATAAGCTGGGGAAGAAACCCGTTGAGAAACGTGTAACATACTTCCTCGCTGAAACACGAAGAGAAGAGGTCCGCATCTCCGAGGAGCACGTCGGGTTCAAGTGGCTGAATTTCAAAAACGCATTGAGGCTTCTGAAATACAAGAACTCGAAGAAGCTCCTGTTAAGGGCGGAAGATTTCCTACAGGAACTTAATGAAAGGGCCTCGAAAAAAGAGTAGGAATGTTGTCAGAGTATTTCTGAAATCCGTTCGCAGGCTTCTCTGATCTTCTCTTTGGGTTGTGTCACCGAGAACCTAATGTAGCCTTCTCCGTGTTCGCCGAAGCCCACACCGGGCGTTGTGACGACGCCTGCCTCCAACAGTCTGGATGCGAAGTCCATTGAGTTTCCGCCGCATTTCATCCAAACGTAGAAGGTCGCGAGTGGTTTGACACACTTCAGCCCGAGCGCCCTAAGTCCGTTCACGAGTTCATCTCTCCTCTCAGCGTACGTCTGCGCAGCATTCCTCACGTATTCCGGCGGTTCGCTGTCGACGTAGCTCTCCAGAGCCTTTATGGCAGCCTTCTGGACATAGAGCGGGGGTCCCGAATCGATCTGAGCTTTGACTTTGAGGAAGCCATCTATGAGCTGGCTATTCCCAACGGCAAACCCTATCCGGTCGCCTGTCATGCTGAAGGTTTTCGAGCACGAGTGGAACTCCATTGCCACATCCTTTCCTCCGTCGACCTCGAGTATGCTTGGCGCTCTGTAACCGTCGAATGTTATCTCCGAGTAGGCGTTGTCATAGCAGACGACTGTGTTGTTCTCTCGCGCAAACTCGACTATGGTTTTGAGGGTGCCAACGTCGACTACGCTACCCGTTGGGTTATTGGGGTAGTTGAGAAACATCATCTTGGCATCCTTCGCATCTACTGAGTCAAGGTCCGGCCTGAAATCGTTCTCTTCGAGCAGAGGCATGATAATGGGCACACCGTCACAAAGGATCGTAGCCCCGTTGGCGTAGACAGGATAGGCCGGGTCTGGCACCAGGACTCGCTCTCCGGGATTGACAAAGGCACGGGCAACGTTTGCTATTCCCTCTTTTGATCCTATGAGGCCAATGACCTCGTTTCTCGGGTCGAGTTCGACTCCAAATCGGTCTTCATACCAGTTGGCCACTGCTCGCCTGAAGTCAGGCTCGCCTTGGCTGAATGAGTAGTTGTGGTTCTTCGGGTTTGCGCTTTCTTCCTTCAATGCCTCAAGGACAAACGGCGGCGGAGGAATGTCTGGGTCGCCTATGCTCAGCGAGATCAAGTCGATGCCCCGCTTTTTCTTCTCGTTTATTATCCTCTCGAGCTCGGCGAATATGTAAGGCGGAAGCCTCTTGACTCTCTCGGCAGGCTCAACCTTCATCCGGAGACCTCACGGGGACCTTTCTCTGGCCAATTATCTCTCTACACTTGTCTGCGTACTCGCACCAGTCTAGGCAAGACTGCATATTTCTGGAAACTCTCAGTCCGCAGCTGGAACACTCCGTCTCGGTCTCGTCGGTCCATATCTCGACGTCACTTCCGCATTTTGGACACTTAATATACTCGGGTTTAGGTCTCAGAAAATCGTTTAAGCCTGGGCAAGTTCGCGTCATCTCATCTTCACCTAAGCCTATTCTCTGAGTGCAGTCTCTCTTTCACGTCCAGTCTAGTAGTCTTCTTTCCCCTTCAATCTTCTTAATGTTTGTAATGTCTTGGGTCACTTCCAAGCATCCCAGGTAGTCTCCATTCTGGTTTCGAACGGCAAGGTATCTAATGTGGATCATTCTTCCCTTGGAGTCGATCCAGAACTCGGCAGCGTCCCTGCTGCCGTTCCTGAAAGCTTCGAGTATCTTGTTCACTATGTGTATGCTCTTCTGGGGGTGGCACTGTTGAACCTTACGACCGATAACCGCCTTCGTTCTGACGAAGGTTCTGTCTTCGCTTCGGTTGAAGTATCGAACCGTGTCATCTTTGTCCACAAAGGTAATATCCACTGGCAGAGCGTTGAGGACCGCCTCAGCTTCTTCTTTCGACAGAGTACCAGTTTCGAAGGAAATGACGCCTGCGAGTTCAGGTCGGAGGGCTTGGGGCGCGGCTTCTGGAATGCTTATAGTCGCAGACTTGGGGGTAAAGCAGCAGTATCCGACTTCGTCAAACTGCCTTCTTATCTCCTTCCACTCATCCTCCCCTATGACCTTTAGCGCTGTGGGGAAAAGGATGTTGTTTTCCTTGTAGAAATGACTGGAGAACATCTCTGCCAACGCAAGAGCTGGTTCTTGGAGCTGTCTTGCGAAATTCGGTAAACCTATAGTTTCGCGATTTCCCATAAGGCTGTAAAGGTTCTTCTCCAGCTCTCTGATCCTATCGTGCTCCATCCACATGATGGCAGGAGGTTGTGTGATGCCATGCTTTTCTAGAAAGGGGAAAAGCACATTCTCCTCCCTCAGATAGTGTTTCTCTGATTCCCTAAGATGCTCTTCGATTTTGCTTACCTGCGCCATCTGCCTGTTTACTGACTCTGAATCTTCTGCGCCGATTAGCACCTCTGCAACATTCTTCAGGTTTCCTGCGATTCCCAGTAGCATCTTATGTTCTTCCATGAGGATGCGTACCGGGTGTCCCTCAGGCGCCAAAGTCTCTTCCTTCTCGAGAGCTTCCCTGAAGAGGGCGAGGTGAATGTCGCAGAGTCTGTGGATCTCCTCTCGCGGCATTCCTTCGTTGACAAGTTCTTCCTCAATCGCCGCTATCTCGGCTGGGGTGACACTTCTGACAATCTCTCCGAAACTCTTTTTCGCCTCCTCAGGGTCTACACCTTCATGTAGGCCCTTGATAAGTGCCTTAAAAGCTTTCTTCCTCTCTTCTCTCATGCCGAAGCCTCTGCTCACCGTGTCGCTCTCCCTCTGCCTAGGTTTGTCCGCTGGATTGGGTGATTATCTCTGTTTTTCAGAGATATAAAGAAGATAGGTGGATGCTGATTATGGCGTGGGTCCGGGCGGAAAGGTCTACGTGGTTACTGAGCCCTCAAAGGTCTTCTCGGCTGGACCTGTCATCAGTATCCTGCTACCTTCATGTCTTATTTGTAGGTCCCCGCCCAAGAGATGAACGGTGCAGATGTCTCCCGTCTTGTCCAGGATGTTTCCCGCTGCGACAGCTGCGCATGCTCCTGTTCCGCATGCTAGAGTCTCCCCTACACCTCGTTCCCAGACGCGCACCTTCAACTCGTCACGTTTCACCGCTTGCGCGAACTCGACATTGGTCCTTCTAGGGAAGAGCGGATGGTTTTCGATCTTGGGTCCAACTGTCCCCACGGGGAAATCCTCTACGTTGTCGACGAAGATGACGCAGTGAGGGTTCCCAACTGAGAGGCACGTCATCTTGAGAACGGTGCCATCCACAGTTAATTCCTGGTTGATACACCGTCCCTGTCCGAGTACTGGAATTCTCTCTCTTTCATAGACGGGTTCACCCATGTCGACCGTGACAGATTTGACTTTTCTGTCTCCAATCGCTAGCCGGACATTCTTCACCCCCGCCATAGTTTCAATCTTTAGCTCCGCCGCGTCCACGATGCCATTCTCATAGCAGTACTTGGCGAAGCATCTGATTCCGTTCCCGCACATCTCTGCCTCGCTGCCGTCAGCATTGAAAATCCTCATCTTCACATCAGCAACTGGAGAGTCGTAGAGAAGCAGCAGTCCGTCCGCGCCTATCGAGAACCTTCTCTCACAGAGCTTCCGAGCGATTCTTCCAACGTCTTTCTCTCTAACCTTCACGTCTCTGTTGTCTATAAGAACATAGTCGTTTCCCAATCCGTGCATCTTCCAGAACTTCAAAGCAGCTTGAGAAGAGCCGCTTGCCGGAGACCGCAATCGCCTCAAACCTCAGAGATTCCGCTTCAATACGGAATCAACACCACTTATATAAACTATTTTTTCGTCTGGATCGAGGAGTTCGGCCAATGTAACGACACCAAGAGATCTATAGCCGAGAATGCCTTCGCTTGGTCCGAGCTTGGAATCCGCCCTTTATCTAAGAGGCTTGCTACGTGGGCTCTGAACGGATCAATGAGTCTGCGAGATTAGGAGACCACTTTGAATCTCCTTGCGATGACCTTTTCCAGGCCGTCTTTCATAATCCTAGTCACGACTTCTCCTCCTTTACCTGGGTAAGTGTACGTCGAGAAGTAGCCGTCATCCGGGTTGACGTGTTTACCGTTCACATCGAGATGCGAGCCCTTCTCGCAGATTCCCTTGACTATTATTGTGGTCGAACCTTTTTCCACAGGCTTCCATTCAGGAGGCTCCGTCAAAACCAAAGCCAACGGTCTCCTGCGAAGATCAATGATCTCGTTAACTATGGATTCTCTAGTCTCCATCAATACTGCCGGATCCCTGACATGACCGGCTATGCTCGGCACAGCTTTTCTGCAGATCTCCAAAGCCCTTCTTTCGAACGGTAAGGAAGGCGCGGAGCCTTCAAGCTTTCTCTTGATCTTGACAATCTCATCTTCGAGGAGCCTGAGATATTCGTAATCTTCGAGGCCGTCTCTCATGGCTTCCAGTCTAAGGCTGGGCGTCGGGCCTTTCTTTCCAGGGTAAGCTATGTGGGTATCGCCGGGAGGCAGACTTGGGTCAGGTTCACCGAAGGGATCGTTACGCCACCAGTTGAAGCCCCAGTGCAGAAACCCCTTGAGGCCATAGGCGTAGTTTATCCAGTGAAGTATTCTTGTTTCAAACAGAGGATAGTCTAGGAATCTGTTTGGGTATCTGCCCTTCGGATTTAGACATGTGTAGAACCAAACCTCGTAGCCCTCCTCCGCGGCTTTGAGATAGTGATCCATCCAGTCGTTGAAATGGTGAAGCGTAGGAACCCATACCTCCAGATGATCCTCGAAGCCGACAGTCTCGATTGCATCTATTCTTTTGATCTTAGGCGCATACTCATGAACCACCTTGGACAGGTCTAGCCAAGCCTTAAGCCCGTCTTCAGTCGGCTCATCAGCAACGTGTATCATGGACTTATCTAGCCATCCCTTGTCTTCGAGATGCTTCTCCAAGGCTGGAAGGAGATGGGGCAGAATCTTGGCGCCGTTCTCGGTCTGTACGTCGCCTGCTGAAGATGAGACTTTGAACTCCCTAAGCGCTATTTCATTCCCTCCCCACTGCGTGTAACGAGCCACGTGCATGATCTCGATTCTGTCGGCTTTGTGCTTTCTTAGGAGCTTGACATATCTGTCGAACACCGAAAAGTCGAACCTGTAGTTGCCACCTTTCGCGAATATCCTAACGGTGTCTAACGGAACCCAAAACACATTCTGCCTATACTCAGCCATCAAGGCGATCCAAGATTCCAAAGCCTTCCAAAACTCTTGTGACCAAAGATCAGCTTTGTGAGCTGAGGATATCTTGTCGAGGGAGAACCAGTTAGTCACATACAGGCTTCTAAGGTCGGGCAGGGCAATTGGATACACGTGCAACAAGACGGGCAGAAGCGCCTCTGCTTCGCTCGATGATACTTTGATGTGCCCATGGTAATCGCCGGGTTCAGCCTCATTAGGCACGTGCACGAGGAAATGGCAGGGCTGAGTCTCGTCCACCTCAAGGTCTACTCTTTCGAGGTCAAGGATGGGATCTGGAGCATCGAAGGGAGCTAGCCTCTCAAGCTCCTCAAGCGGAGTGTCGCTCGTGTTCCTCGGCACAGGCACGCATCCCACGAAGCCTAACTTGAGGCTACTCTTGGGGACAATGCCCCTTTCCGATACCAAGTCTGCGGCTTCAAGCCTCAGATTGTGGATGCTCGCGCTGCCCCTGACGCCGAACATGCAGCCTTCAGCTTCATTTCTGGCACAGCTTATCTCTAGAGACTGGCCCACAGCGTCATCGCTTGGCAAAGTGTCCTTATAGATTCTTATCAGAGGTTTGGCTGCCCAGAGGGTCAGGGGAGGCGCTTTTTCCCGGGATATGGTTCCAGTCGAGCCTCTCTGGGCAGACTTACGTGTTAAGGCGCTCATAACAGTCACCGACTGTGAGAAAGCAGCCGCTTCCGTGAGTGGTATGAGTCTTTGGGTTTTTAAGGCTATTCCAAAATGCAGGACGGGCCTACTCCGGTTCACTAAGCATGGTTGCACGATAGGGGACTCTTCCCCCTTCATTATTGCCTTTGATTTAGCTTTTCAAAAGCTCGGCATATGGGCGGTCGGTATCAGGTTCCACTGCGTCGTACCTGTCGCCTGAGTTCCTCAATTCTTTTGTCGACATCATCCAGTCCGAGGCGCTTGAGCTCGTCAGACTTAGGTATGCCGTTCTCGTCCCAGCCTATGGCTTCGTAGTACTCATTTCGCACTTCTTCAAGCTTTGCGCGGTCTACCGCCTTTCCTTTGTAAGGACCCTTTGGGAGAGGTTCATACCACCTTTCAGGGATGTCGTCATGCCTTCTGGGAGTCCACTTCAGGTCTGGGCCTCCGAGAAGCAGGGCAGCCCTCTGAATGTGCAGCACTCTTCGGGCTATTATGTTCAGCCACTCTTCGGCGCTGATTTTCCAGCCGGTCACCGCCTCGATGAGATCCCAGAGGGAGTCCCGTGCTTCTTTGTTGAAGAAGTTGAACCAGCAGAAGACTCCTGAGTCGTATAGCACCATCCTGAGCTCGCTGTTCTCATGGTCCAACGGAAGATACGCTGTGGAGGTATGATCGCCCCCCTGAACCGAGCAGACGTAAGACTCTAAAGCGGGATAGTCTTCGCCGCTTCTTATCCCATGAGCACCTATCGCTATGCCCTTGGAGACGATCGCATAGGGCATAACGTCCACTCCCTTCATCTTGCTGATTTCCAGAGCTGCTCGGTAGGTGCCCTCAGCGAGAACCTCTCCTATTCCCTTGCGTTCCGCTATTAGCTCAGCCAATGCTGCAAAGGCTTTAACATCTCCCCATTTCGGTTCGATTCCGTCGAAGTCCTTCTTGGCTAGTATCCCTCTTTGGTAGAGTTCAGCCGCAAAACCCAGAATGTTTCCCCCCTGTATTCCGCAGAGACCTAGATCGTCTATGAGCGCTGTCATGTAGATGTTCTCTTCAGGTTTGAATAGGCCTAGGTTTGGGCCTAGATAGGCTTGGTTCTCGTAGTCAGGGTTGTCGGTTATTGCTCCTTTCATGGGGCCTTCTCTGACTATGGCTATCTTCAGGCATGTCGTTGGGCAGCCGAAGTCTCCCCAGAACCTTTTGACCCAGAATTTCTCGAACTCGTTTGCGCCGTAGCTCTTCTCGTCATGCCACTCTTCCTGCCAGTTTCTCACGGGCTCCGAACTCTGCCGTGCGCCAACATCGTATCCTGCGGCGCCCGTGCCCCATCGCCTAAATGTGGTACTCTTGAAGCTCTTCTTCAGGACCAAGTCGATGATCTTTTCAACCTTGCCCATATCTGCAACGTCCGGCAAGGGACCGGTCCCCTTAGCTAAGACCGCCTTGAGGTTCTTGGATCCCATCAAGCCCCCGTATCCGCCGTATCCCGCTGCATGCGCCCACTTTGCTGTTACGGCTGCTATTCTAGACCTGTTTTCCCCAGCTGGGCCGATGTAGACTGCCGCCGGTTCTTTCCATAGCCCCTTTCCCTTGTACCGGCTTTCAAGCTCGCCTCTTCCTTCCCTGACGAGAACTTTCAATGTCTCTTTGGCGTTTTTCCCCCATATTTGGCTTGCATTCTTCAGCTCGATGTCGGAGTCCTTGATGAAAAGATAGACCGGCTTCTCAGCCTTGCCTGTGAATATCAAGCCATCATAGCCAGCACACCTAAGCTCAATGGGGAACTCGCCGGCGACCGTTGACCCAACAATCCCATTGCTTTGAGGAGACTTGCCCGAAACGCAGAGCCTCCCCCCAGGCGCAAACCCCGTCAGCGGACCAGTAAGAAGAAAAAGAAGGTTTTCAGGTCCCAGAGGATCGATCTCCTCCCACCGCCTCCCCAGTCTGTCCCATAAAATCTTGGTTGCTAATGCTCTTCCGCCCATGTATTGCCTCAGGATCTGCTCGTCGAACTTGGCTTCCTTCATGTTGCCAGTTGACAGATCTACGTCAAGAAACTTGCCAGCGTAACCCAGCATCTCAGAACATCTCCTTCCATTCCTCTCCATATAGTTGAGTGATAACGTCTAGAGTGATGTCCTCGGGCTTCTTGGCATAGAGTTTGAAAGTGTGGGTCTCCTCCCTCTTGAGAGTCTGCAGGGCGTACCATCCGCCTTCGGCGCAGGCTTTGACACATTTCGGTTCGCCTCCGCAGAGGTCGCATATCACTGCGTAGTTCTCGGTCGGGTGGATGAAAGGAACCTTGCCAGGGCAGGCATCGATGCACTTCCCGCACGCGGTGCATTTTTCCTTATCGACTAGAACCGCCTCTGTTTCCTTGCTTACAGAAAGGGCGCCCACCGGGCAAGAGTCAACACATGGATAGTCGTGGCATTGCGCACACAGATGGGGAACCTCTATCCCAGGCACTAGCATGAAGACCCTAACTCTAGAGGCGTCAGGCCATATCTTTCCCTCATGGCTCAGCGAACATACGATCTCGCATCTTCTGCATCCGCTGCATTTGGCATAATCTCTCGCGATCCAAACATGTTCCTCTCCAGACATATGCTCGGCCTCTTTCTTCTTGAGTCCCGTTATCCAAGTAATGGAACGGTTAGTACTTATTCAATCGATGGCGCTTTATGTTTTTCGGCTATCTGCAGCTAGCAGTCTCAGCCCAGGAGAGTTCATGGAAAATAGTTCCAAATGTTTTTTATGCGTTGCGACACGTATTGCAGATGATAGATATGATAGGCTCGGCGCGTCGAAGCGCAAAAAGGAGGATAAAGAGTTCGTCTGCCTTTCTTCTGGCAGCTTTAGCTTTAGCCTTCCCCCTCAAGATCTTGCCTACGGGTTCCCTGACCTCTTCTCCCCTTGCCGACGGAATAGCCGAGCCTACTTGGCGGTTGATCTACGAGCACGATTTTAGGAGTGGTCATGCACCGAACTGGGGCGGTTGGGGAGACTCCCAGCTCGTGGAAGAGGGCCTATGGCTCCACCCAGGCGAGGAATACTGCGGCCTCTACTTCTTCCCAGTGAACCACAGGAACAACTTCATGATCGAAGCCACTGTCAAGATAGTGGCTTCAGAGGGAGCCACAGACGTCCAGTTACTGACCCGGGACGGGCCGGCGATAGGCTCTGAAAGCGGCATCGTTCTGTACTTCGATACTAGGCAGGGCTCGGTGAGGCACATGGTGTCTGGGACTGATTACGTCTATGACTTCTTTTCCTTGCCATTTAGAGTCGAAATGAACCGGTGGTATACGATGAGCCTTGCCTTCTACCGCGGTAGGATTGAAGCATACGTGGACGGGAAAAGATACTTTCGAGCTGATGGAGGACTACCTGCTCACGAGGGGCTCTACACAGAACCACACGTGGCAGTCTTTTATGGTGCAGCCATCTTCCAGATCGTGAGGGTTTATGAGCCTGCTGAGACGGGAGAGCTGGTTGGGGCAAGAATAAACTTTGAGCCTAATGTCCTTCGCTCCGAAAGCAAGCGCAGCTCGGTCAGTGTCTTTATTGGTCTTCCCAACGGTTACGATGTCAGCCAGATAGATGTGAGCACCATATTGCTGAACGGGTTGGTGTCTCCTGCCTCGACAGACAGGAAGGGCCAGCGGCTAGTCCTCAGATTCGACAGGGCTTCTGTGTACTCCATACTTGAAGTGGGCGACCATGTTCTTATCGAGGTCACTGGGAAACTGAGCGATGGAACCCCGTTCAGAGGCAGAGATTACATCAAAGTGATGTGACTGACCGCAGAGCTCCTAAACCAAACAGCGCCGGTGGTTTGCAGGTCAGGCAGGTCCGCTCAGGTTTATCTTCAGGTATGGATAAAGTACTTGCAGTCAGAACTAATGCATTGTTATGCGATCTGGAGGTGGCTTTGACTGCATGAATCTCATGGTAAGATTCTTGGGCTTGGAGGCTGGCGGAAAATCTGTAGCTGTCCTTCACCGCGAAGATGCGGAGGATCTGGCCGTCTCAAGCCTCGAGAGGGTTAGGATAAGAGCTAGAGGCGGAGAGGTCATAGCCATTGTGAATACAGCCACTAGGCTTATTGAGAAGGGCACAATAGGTGTCTACGAAGAGGTTAGGAACAGCCTAGGTTTAAAAGAAGGGGAGCAGGTTGATGTTGAGATCGCCCCTTTGCCCACCTCAGTCTACTCCATAAGAAATAAGCTGACGAGAAGGAAACTGACCTACGAGGAGATCGCCGAGATAATCAGGGACATAGTGAAAGGGAACCTCAGCGAGGTCGAGATTGCCTCTTTCGTCACAGCTCTCCACATATTCGGCCTGGACCTAGACGAGGCGACAAGCCTCTCCAGAGCCATGGTCGAAACAGGAAACACCCTGAAAGTTGACAAGCCTCTTATAGTAGACAAACATTCGATCGGCGGCGTCCCAGGAGACAAGACGACTC
>Ga0315312_1001394_pt1 | contig 19060 bp, 19 predicted proteins | sample TDP7_MG_FD_203629 | JGI IMG/M metagenome (GOLD analysis project Ga0315312, IMG submission 203629) | Freshwater sediment microbial communities from Lake Towuti, South Sulawesi, Indonesia - TDP7 | ecosystem: Environmental > Aquatic > Freshwater > Lake > Sediment | place: Indonesia: South Sulawesi... | reverse complement strand
ATATATTCATTGACCGGCCTTCTGGGCGAGGCATGAACAAAATCGATAATGGCTTTATTTGTTCCAAACTCAATTTCCAGCGACTGCCGCATCGGCAGGTTGCCTAAGAAGCCCCAACGTCTGTCGCCGCGGCGTTTTTCATCTTCTGTTTCCAGAACTTCGCGGGTCCAGAAGCTGGCCTGCTCCGCTGGGTAGTTGAAATTTGTCGGCTCGTAAAGAGTGGCATAATCGTGATTGCCCAGAACACACCACTTGGTCTTGTCTATAATCAAATCCAGACATTCCTTGGGGTTTGGCCCATAGCCGACCACGTCTCCCAGACAGTAAATTGTTTCTATGCCTCGCTTTTGGATGTCGGCCAGCACCACAGTTAAAGCTTCGAGATTCGAATGTATATCACTTAGAACCGCAAATCTATCCATGTCGGACTACCTTAATAAACAAACACGCACATTATCGTAAGCAAAAAACTATTTAATAACAAAAATATCGCAAAAATACCAGAAAAATAACCCCGCAATAAACTTGTCCTGAGCAAGGTCGAAGGATTGCGGGGCTAAATATTTCGTTTAGCCGTCGCCGGTACGGCTACGGTTGATAAGATAGAATTCATAAGAAACGCAATTTGTTTACTTTATCCGTTAGTGCCGTTATAATGTTGAACTACGATATAACGAGATACGAAAATGATAAATATGACTCTTCTTGAAACTCGTGGACTGGTAAAGAAATATTCTGGCCGAGCAGTGGTCAATGAGGTATCCATTATGATTGGCCAGCGTAGTATTGTCGGACTTTTGGGCCGAAATGGAGCCGGCAAAACCACCACCTTCAGGATGATTATGGGTATGATTGCCCCCAATAGCGGGCAGGTCTTATTCGAAGGCAGGGACGTAACTTCGCTGCCGATGTATAAACGCGCCCGCCTGGGTATCGGCTATCTGTCCCAGGAACCGAGCATCTTTCAGCGCCTCAGCGTCCGAGACAACCTATATGCCATTCTGGAAACGATGTCTATAACGGCCGCTGAGCGCTACCACAAGGCCAGCTTGCTTATTAAGCGTTTCGGACTAACCGAGGTAGCTGATAGCCAGGGAAGATTTTTATCCGGCGGTGAGCGAAGAAAACTTGAGATCGCCCGGGCTATGGTAACGGACCCTTCGTTGATTCTTTTGGACGAGCCTTTTAGCGGCGTTGACCCTATTACGGTTCAGGACTTGCAGCAAGAGATCCGCCGGCTTGTTGCCTCTGGTGTAAGTATCCTTCTTACCGACCACAATGTCGAAAGAACGCTGGAGGTAGTCGATCAGGCCTATATAATCGACCATGGAAAGGTAATTGGCAGCGGCAGTCCAGCCGAGATTGTCCGCAACCAAACCGTCAGACAACTTTATCTGGGCAACACCTTCGCCGGCAATGAATTTGACAATAGATCAGGTGTTTAGCAATCGCTAGTACGGCGACAGCTATTTCTGTTAAATAAGGTAATACAATGACAAAGGCACCACGAAATCGAACCATTACACTGCTGGACAGCGAGAGAAAAATATACCGACGCAATTTATTAAAGATAGATAATCCTGTTTCACCGGAACAAATATTAAATAAAGTGATCAATCAGGATTTTTTTGAAGTGATAGATTTTCTGCCCCTTAACTTTGTAGACTTGCTTTTTATTGACCCACCATATAACCTGACAAAGACCTTCAACACACATTCTTTTAAGCAGGTCTCTGTAAATCAATATATGGATTGGATGGAATCTTGGCTGAAAAAATTGATAAAGCTGCTAAAACCTACAGCATCAATATATATCTGTGGTGACTGGCGGTCTTCTGCAGCAATTCATCTACTTTGTGAAAAATATTTTATCGTCAGAAATAGAATCACATTCGAGAGAGAAAAAGGACGAGGGGCCAAAAAGGATTGGAAAAATAACTCTGAGGATATATGGTTCTGCACAGTTTCTAATAATTTCGCCTTTAATACAGACGCAGTAAAATTAAAAAGGAAGGTAATTGCCCCCTATCGAGAAAATAATGCTCCTAAAGATTGGACAGAGCAGCAAGACGGCAAATTTCGGCTAACCTATCCATCTAATATCTGGACAGATGTCACGATTCCTTTCTGGTCAATGCCGGAAAATACTCCTCATCCAACCCAGAAACCAGAGAAACTTCTTGCAAAAATCATCCTTGCTAGTTCTAACGAAGGCGATGTTGTCTTCGATCCTTTTGCTGGTGTTGGAACCACTGGTGTGGTTGCGAAAAAGCTAAAAAGAAATTTCGTTATGGTGGAAATAGATGAAGAATATTGTCTTTACGCCGAAAAAAGGCTGCGGCTGTCCGAAATAGACTCCGCTATCCAAGGCTATTTCGATGGAGTATTTTGGGAAAGAAACACACTGAGAGAAATAAAAAGTATTAGCAAGAAAAAAACCAGCAGTTCTAATGAAATAACTTTGTTTTATAATAACAAGCAAAATAAGAAATGAAAAGCGAAATTTTTTATACCGATGCTTTCAAGAATATTGAGGCTAAAATCCAAACTTTTTTGAATGGATATCCCGACTTTTTAAGCAAAGATACTGTTTCAAGCACGAGAGCTACCGGAGATGCGATTCAACATATCTTGGAGGAAAACTTTAAAGACATTCTGGGGAATTTTTGCAAAAATTATTTTGCAGGATTTCCCCGAAAAGCAATGGCCGATTTGGCTTTTACAGACTCAAAAGGTTTATATTACGCAGTAAATGTTAAAAGCCTTAGGTTAGAGCCCGGATTCCACATGCCGAATCTTGTCTCAGTACGTAAGCTAGCCAAGTTCTATGAAGAAGAGAAAAATTGTTATGTAATATTAATGGTAACCTATGAGGTTTCTAATATCAGCATCCGTGTTGATAAAGTTTACTTCGTGCCAATTGAATTTTTGTCTTGGAGTTGCCTAACAATCGGCGCATTAGGGTGGGGACAAATACAAATTGCCAATGCGAACAACATCATAGTGAACCATAAATACTCAAGAAAAAAGTGGATGTTAGAACTATGTGATGTTCTACTTAATTTTTACCCACGTGAGATTGAAAAAGTTAAGGGTCAAAGAATAAGTTACTTCAAAAAAGTCAAAAATCACTGGGAATCGAAAAAGGACATTTGAAAGATGGTGTCATTGTTTTGCAACGTACTTGTATCCCGGTGTACTTGCTAAAATATATAAAGCACTCGATACGAGAAATGATTGATATTTCAAAATGTCAAATCACGCACTATCCGGCTGAGGTTCTGGCAGAGCCTGCTAAGCCGGTTGAAAAAATCGACGATAATATTCGTCACCTCGTAAAAAAGATGACGGATATTATGCTGGAAAAGAAAGGCGTCGGCCTAGCAGCGCCGCAGGCTGGCTTGCCGCTGCGATTATTTATCATATCGCTGGATGGCAGCAGAGAAAACGTCAAAGTCTATATAAATCCGACCGTTACGCCCAGCGGCGAGCTTGTCGAATTTGAAGAAGGATGCCTTTCAGTGCCAGGCATCCATACGAAAATTCGACGATACAAAAATTGCAAAGTCACCGCTACCGACCTTGACGGCAATGAATTTACCGAAGAGGCTGACGGCCTTTACGCAAGATGTCTTCAGCACGAAAGCGACCACATCGAGGGCATGACTATCGCCGACCGTATGCCTTCAGCAGCCAGAATTGCACATCGAAAACAACTCAAAAAACTTAAAGAGGAGCATAAAAGAAGCGTGAAACATGAAGCACAAAATGAAATACGAGATACGAAATGAAGACAGTATTTCTTGGTAGCGGCCAGTTTGGCATTGAGTGCTTAAACGCATTGGTTGAGTCGAGCCACGAGCTAAAATTCATTGTTACTCAACCTCCGCAGCCAGCTGGCAGAGGCAGAAAGCCAACACCTACGCCGGTAGCCCTCTGGGCAAACACCCGCTCAATACCTTTTATCGAAACAGAAAACGTAAACGTGCCACAAATTATCGACAAAATAGCTGGTTTTAAGCCGGATTTGATTGTAGTTGTTGCATTCGGCCAGAAAATCGGCAACAAATTGATAAATCTGCCGCCGAAAGGTGCCATAAACATTCATGCTTCTTTGCTGCCGAAATACCGCGGAGCCGCACCAATAAACTGGGCCATAATCAACGGTGAAGTCGAAACCGGCATAAGCATAATCACACTTGTTGAAAAAATGGACGCTGGCCAAATCTTAGCGCAGGAAAAAACTCAAATTCTGCCTGAGGAAACAGCCGGCCAATTGCGCGACCGATTAGCCAAAATGGCGGCACTGCTATTGCTAAGAACCATAGACCAGATCGCTGATGGCACAGTTAGCTGTACTGAGCAGGACCACTCCAAGGCTACCTTGGCACCCAAGCTGAAAAAATCCGATGGATATTTAGATTTTAATGAGCCAGCTGAAATCCTATCGCGAAAAATCCGTGGCTTTTGGCCCTGGCCCGGAGCATCAGCGATTTACAGTTCCAAAAATGCGCAGAAGTCTCTGCGAGTAATAATAGCAAAGGCTCAAGTTGTCCAGACTTCAAACCCGGCTGGTCTGCCGGCGGGAACGCTCGATGAAAATCTAAATATCATCTGTGGTCTAGACAGCCTGAAGATTATCAAGATAAAGCCGAACGGCTCACGACTTATGGATTTTGTGGATTTCGTTAACGGCCAACACACACGCCCCGGCGATGTATTTATGAAACATCCAGATGGATAAAACCTGTGGTAAAACCGCTTTAATGCAGGTTATTTTATTAGGTTTTTGCTTGTATATTATTAACTTATTTTTTATAATTTATCTTAATATTTGTACCTCTTCATGCTACACGAATGTGTGCTCTATAAGATAAAACTGGAGGCGACCAGCTATGGCTAAAAAAAACCTTACATTGGTTAATAATAGAAAATACATCGGCAAATATGTGGCTATGGAGTCCTTTAACAATAGGACCGTAATAGCTTCAGGTAAAGACCCTATTGAGGTAATGGCTCAAGCAGAGCGCAAGGGGGTCACAAATCCTCTTGTTATTTTTGTTCCACCTAAAGGTATGGTTAACATATACTAATGCCCATCATTAACTACCCATTTACAAGGCTTGGGCCTGATTCACCATTCCAGCCATTTCTCATTATTGAAGTAGTTAATCCACAAAATGGTTTTAAACAAGAGATGCCTGCACTTGTTGATACCGGCGCAGATGAGTGTACCGTTCCAGGCTTCTATGCAGGCAAACTCGGCTTCTCTTTGGAACAGAGCAAACCAAAATCTATAGTTACAGCCGGTGGCGACATCATGTCATATAGTCATCGCTGTACGATTAATATCTTCGCCATGAGCGGCACTGCTCAAAAGCCAAGAGTTGATTACGATAAGGTTATCATTCCGATTCCCGCCCAGATGCTCGATTTCGCACCTGATTTGAAATCATCATATGCTCTATTAGGTGTCGAGAACTTTTTGAGGGAATATATTTTAACAATAGATTATCCTCGGGGTGTATTTTCAATTCGTAAACCCCGCAAGAAGTAGCACCTTCGCTATTATGCACATATGTCTCATCAAAGAAAAAAAACTGCACGCGATGTCGCAATGGCTGTGCTGAACCAATTCGAGCCAAAACACAATTTCGTCAGCCCAATCCTAAATAAACTACTTGACCAAACCGACGAAAAACAACGAGCCACCGACCTTGTCTATGGAACAATAAGAAACCAAAATGCCATCGATACCGTGATAGCCACTTTTTCTGGCCGTCCGGTCGAAAGGATACCGAGCAAACTGCTTAACACCGTCCGCATTGCTACATTCGAACTGATTTATTCGCCGGAAACGCCGGAATACTCGATCGTCAATGAAGCTGTTGAAAATACTAAAGTAGTCGGCGGGAAAAAGCAAACCAGCTTTGTAAATGCGGTTCTTCGGCAAATCACAATGCATATCAGCAACCGCCAAATCCAACTATCACAAGCCAATCCTGAAGCTACGCTTCCGCAAACACCCTTAACTGGCTGTGAATTCGATACCTGCTTTCTGCCAGATCCGAAAGTCTCCTTAGCTGATTATCTTAGTACCGTTTTTTCGCTGCCTGAATGGCTTGTAACTGGCTGGCTCGGTGAATTCGGCGAAGACCCTACCCAGCAAATCTGCTTTGCCAGCAACCGCAGGCCGAATATTTACATAAGGCCAAACAGATTAAAAACAACCGCGCAAGATTTAGCCGAAAAGCTCCGCCAGGCAGACATCGACACAGAAATAATAACCGAAATGATAAGAATTAAAAGCCCGCGAGCAGTAACGGAGCTTCCCGGCTTTGCTGACGGTTTATTTACCGTTCAGGATATTACCGCTTCGCAAGCGGTACGACTTCTTCAACCTCAGCCCGGCTGGACCATCCTCGACCTGTGCGCCGCACCGGGTGTAAAGACGACCCAATTAGCCGAAGCTGCAGGAGATTTAGCAAAAATTATCGCAACCGATATCGACAGCCAGCGACTGCAAATGGTCAAAGAAAATTTAGCCCGCCTGGGCATAAACAACGTCAATATCGTGCCATACGAGGAAATTCTGAATTCTAAATTTGATTGTGTGCTGCTGGATGTGCCGTGCTCAAATACCGGCGTATTGGCCAAGCGTATCGAAACACGCTATAGATTAAATCCCAAAGCAATAAAAAAAATGACCAAAACCCAAGCCGAACTGCTGGCCAAGGCAGCGACAATAACAAAGCCACGGGGGAAAATCTGCTACAGCACCTGCAGCATTCAAAAAGTTGAGAATAGCGAACTCGTAAAAGATTTTCTACGGAAAAATCGCGACTGGCAGCTACAGTGCGAACAACTCTGGCTGCCATCAGCTAATGAATTCGACCGAGACGGTGGTTACGTAGCCATCATGGTCAACCGTCAATGAAAATCAAATCCACAACTTTTCCACAAAACGAATTTGTAACGTGCAAAACATGTTAAGAATAAATTTTTTTTGTGCGCAAAGTCAATGCCCACAACAGCCTTTATAAAGTGGAAAAGAAATTCTCTAAAACGTACTTGATACTCGATGAACGATACTCGATACTTTCGAGAATCGAATATCGAGAATAGGAGACTAACAATGCAGGGTACAATCACGGATGAGAGTTCCCGCATAGTACAGGAACCCGTTTCTAAGGCAAGTCAAGTCTCTAATGGGGCCAGGGCAATTCAGGAAGCTCTGCTCCAGAGCGTGGGAGAGCAGAAGTACAGGATATGGTTTAAGAATTCAACCAAACTTACACTTGCTGGCGAATATTTGAAAATTGGTGTGCCCAACCTCTTTATAGCAAGCTGGATTGAAAATCACTTCTTAAACGAAATCAACCAGGCAGTTCAGGCGGCTACCGGAACCAAACTAAAGATTACTTTCACCGTCGACCCAGAGCTTCATTCTCTATCCCCGACGCTGGATACTCGATGCTCGGTTCCCGCAGGGCGCCTGCCAAAGGCGGACTCGTCAAGTACGGAGAAAATCGAAAATCGAAAATCGAAAATCGAAAATGGTGATAAGCGATTTGCGACATGCGATAAGCAACTTAAACTAACCCTGGATACCTTCATTGTCGGCCCATCAAACGAACTGGCCTACAACGCTGCCAAAGCGGTCGTAAAGGAAAAGCATTGTCCTTTCAATCCGCTGTTTATTCACGGCGGATACGGGCTGGGCAAAACACATCTGCTGCAAGGCATCTGCAATGAGCTGGCTAAGACCCGGCCTGAAACTAATTGGCTATATATGTCAGCGGAGGATTTTACCAATCAATTTGTGCTGGCCTTGAAGTTAAAAAAGCTCGAGGTCTTTCGGCGCCGGATGCGACAGACGGATTTGTTGGCTATTGACGATATTCACTTCTTGGCCAGCAAGCCTTCAACCCAGGAGGAGTTCCTGCATACCTTCAATACCATCAATTTGGCTGGTAAACAGGTGGTCCTGGTTAGCGATGCCCATCCAAAGATGATAGGCCAACTGTCGGAAAAGTTGATTAGCCGATTTGTTTCGGGAATGGTCGTCAAGATTGAGCCGCCAGATTTCCAGACACGCTGTCGAATCTGCAGACAGTTCCTTAAAAACCTCTCCGCCAGGTCCGCCGACGGCACAGCAGAGATTCAGGAAGTGCCCGAAAGTGTCATACGATACATCGCCGAGAATCTGCGCACTAATGTGCGGGAGCTGGAAGGAGCACTGCTGAAATTAATCGCATACTCGGCTCTGCAAAACGAGAAAATCACCCTGTCTATGGCCCAGGCAGTATTAGCTGACCACCTGCAATGGTGTGATCCGATTGTACGCATCTCGGACATTGAATCGGCTGTCGCTGCCTATTTCGGACAGACAGTCGCCAATATACACTCGGCTAAGAAAGATAGAACACTGGCTCTGGCTCGACATTTTTGTATGTATCTTACAAGAAAGCACACCAAGATGTCCTCCTCGGAGATTGGCAGATTTATGGGAAATAAAAATCACGCCACCGTACTTCTGGCCTGCAAAAAGGTCGAGGAGCTAATCAAACAAAATGCAGACATCCATTGGCAAGGCTCAACCGGCAACAAAGTCGCCAAAGCCAGAACTGTGCTTACCCAGCTTGAAGAAAATATATCCAGCTAAACTGGTAATTGGTTAAATGGTAACTGGTTAACTAATTACCAACCACCAATCAATTGAATCGACCCCGTCATGGAAAATCTAATTGCGTTTTTGCACTCTTGATGGTAGTATTTTCTTAAATCTGTCTATAACAAAGCCGCTGAGGAAAACAGCGAAATGGCGGAGAAATTACCGGATGTGTAGTGTACCTTTCAGAGTTGTGGAGCTTGTTGAAACCTTTGATCGGGATATCGAAGCATATCGTTCGCAGCAATACAATGAAACGCAACTGCGCAGAGAATTCATCGACCCGTTTTTTGAAGAATTAGGCTGGGATATAACCAATAAACAAGGCTTTGCCCCTCAATATAGGGAAGTCATCCACGAGAACTCCATAAAAATTTCTGGTGAGACCAAAGCCCCAGATTATTCTTTTCGCATCGGCGGCGTTCGCAAATTCTTTCTCGAAGCCACAAAACCTTCCCTGGACATCAAAGCCGATGTCTATCCTGCCTACCACAAAGGACATCAAATTCCAAACCGCCGAGGTTGTTATCACAAATCCCAAAATTCCCTCTTGACCAAACTAATCGGTCGTTTATCATTAATCTCGGCTGAAATTTCAAAAGGAGTTTTGTAATACAATGGAATCACGAGTAATCCAACTCAAACTCGCAGATATAAAAAATGGCAAGCTTAACGTCCGACCTTGCGGGCTTGACTTCTTCCCTCCAGGAATTCTTGGAGGTTCAAGCAAGAACAAGCTTGGCACACAGATTACCATAAAAGTTGCTGGTTTTCCGAACCCGATAACCACTGACATTCCTACCAACAAAATTACAGGAACACCACGCTGGTTTTTCAGGAAAAGAAATTGGGTAAAAGAATTTGTGCGTTACCACAGACTCTGTCCAGGCGACAACATAATCATAAATCGGCTGGATAAAAAGACATACAAAATTGTCCCTTCCAATAAGCACGACCAACCGCAACAAACCCAACTGCTGGCTACGCAACACAAATGGGCCTCACACACCCAAGAACGAAATCCAACACACATGAGGCCCCTCACAAAACCTACCAGAGCTTGCGATGTCACGCCAGACACTCCAATTGAGTGTTTAAACCTCAATTGGAGTGAGCGAGACTTGCCAGAAAGACAGCGAACTAAACATGTTCATCGATTGCATCCATATCTCGGCAAATATATTCCTCAACTGGTCGAAATCTTTCTCAGGAAATTCTTCTCACCGGGTGAAACTATCCTGGATCCTTTCGTTGGTTCGGGTACAGCTTTGGTCCAGGCCAATGAGCTTGGAATCAACTCAATTGGCTATGATGTCTCCGCCTTCAATATCCTTCTTTCACGCGTCAAGACATCCAAGTATGATGTACCCAAGGCACGCCGTGAGGTCCTCGATATCCTAAAAAAAGTACGATTCGCGACCCACAAAGATAAAAGGCAAAAGACCCTTTTTGGTGGAGAAGTTCCTGACACAGCGGAAAAAGAGCTATACGAAACAGACAATCAATACCTTAAGAAGTGGTTCGCACCCCAAGCATTGCGGGAATTGTTAATGTACCGTCATCTCATTGAGAGCGGAACTTATGAATACGCTGACTTATTATGGGTCATACTTTCGCGGTCAGCTAGGTCAGCACGTCTTACCACTCACTTCGACTTGGATTTTCCAAAACGACCTCAAAGAGAGCCATACTGGTGTTACAAACATTCTAGGACGTGTTTTCCTATTCAAGAAGCTTACAAATTCCTACACCGATATAGCTTGGATACATTACAGCGAATCGAAGAATTCGCAGAAATCCGGACCGAAGCTTCGGTTGAGCTTTATCACGGTGACAGCCGAAGTATGGCCGTTTCACCGATACACGGTGTTATTACAAGCCCACCGTATGTTGGTTTAATTGACTATCACGACCAACATGCATACAGCTACCATCTGCTGGGATTGACTAAGAATTCCGATAATGAAATCGGTTCTCCCCGCAAGGGAAACGGTCCAAAGGCAAAACAGGAGTACAAACGGGACATCGCCGCAGTCTTTAAACGTGCACTGGACGCGATGCCATCTGGACGGCATCTTATCGTTGTTGCGCAGGACCGAGCCGAACTGTACGGAGAGATATCACGAGTCCTCGGTGTGAATGTTGATGGGATCGTTAAACGCCACGTGAACCGGCGCACTGGAAGACGTGCAGGCGATTTTTACGAATCTGTCTTTTTGTGGAGAAAGCCCTAAGAGTCATAGGGGTCTGCAAAATGCCTAATGCCGATAAGATGAAGATCGCCATACAATCCGTCATTAGGATGATGATGGACCGCGTGATGAACAAAGTTCTCGTAACAGATCCCTTCATAAGCGAGGAGCATCACGCCAAGAAACCACTTTACGCTGCGCTTGTCCCAGATGAGATATTTAAGGGGGCTTATTTTGAAAGAAGGTTCGTTACCCCGTTTGGGAGCGCCTGGGAAAAACTCGCAGTTGTGGCTGCTACTGAAGGCCTGGGTTTCGGTGAGCAAAATCATACCATTACGGGAATGGTAAGAGCGGAGCGCTTGCGCAGAATCACAGAGATTCTAAACAGGCTGGAACATGGAACAACAGGCAAAAAGAGAGTAAAACCTCATTGGAACAAAGAACTGGAGTATGTCATGCAGGGTGGAGGCGAGAACATACCTGTTACTATTATTTGCGATGTGTATGCTGAAGATAAACAAAGAACGAAGAAGTATGCCTTTGAACTCAAAGCACCTCTTCCCAATAGCGACCAAACAAAAGTCAGTAAGGAGAAACTTCTAAAGCTCTATAGCATGGAACCATTGCAGGTCGATGGAGCGTATTATGCTTTACCATACAATCCTTATGGGCGCAGAGAAGACTATGATTGGAGCTTTCCTGCAAGGTGGTTTGATATGAAGAGGGATGACGTGGTTCTCATAGGAAACGAATTTTGGGAAAAGATTGGAGGTCTTGGTACATACCAAGCATTCATTAAGGCGGTAAACGAGATCGGGAAAGAATACAGAGATAGGATTTACAGAGAGTTCTTAGGCATTGAACCTCCAGATATAGAAGGACCTCATCTCTAATGTGAATAGCATCACTCTCTGTAGGTCAATCAGATCGGAATAAATTGAGCTTCGACACTCAAATTTCCATAGTACCCTACTTTTCTTCAATCGAACTATAAATCTATTGTTACGAGGTACAACCACGTATTGATGCCACCGACAAACAAATAGACAATCTCGTTTATGACCTCTACGGCCTAACAGAAGAAGAAATAAAAATTGTGGAAAAAAATACGTAGGGTGGGCAATTCCCACCATCATTTTAGTGGTGTGCTTAGCACACCCTACCTTTGCTACGGCTCCGTGCTCTCGCCACCAGTAGAGTAGAGTCCCCGAGACGAAAATGTAATTCACAATCCGCCGATACGTTTGAATTACTATATAAGTATATACGCATATACTTATTTAATCTCGCGTTGACTTCCCGCCACAGCGCTGTCAATAGCCTTTTTAACTGCGCTAACAGCCACCCGCAGCGCCGCTGCGGAATCTCGAATTTCGAATTTCGAATTTCGAATTTGCTGGTCGGCTGCATCGATCGCCTTTTTAGCTTCGTCAAGTCTGCTCAACTGGTAATAGATATAGCCTAACAAGAACTGCAGCTCAGCCGCATCGCTTATCTTCAAACGCTGCTCGGCATCGGCTATCCTTTTTTCAAGATTATCTTGACCACCGAGAATCTCAACGAAATCCACCTTGACCGAGGCATACTCAGGCAGGACCTGCAGTGCTCTGGAAAGAAACAGGGCGCTGCCGATATATTCGCCGGCGGCAAACAAGGCTTGACTCTTACCGACATACGCCAGTGGGTCGCCTGGCTTATAAATGGACGCCAGGCTGTAACAGTCCGCAGCCCGATAGTACCTGCCCTGCTTTAGATAGACCTGCGCAGCTTCAATGTACCAATTGAACTTTTCCTGTGAAAAAGAGGAAAAACTTTTGTTCTGAGTTCCGCTGTAAGGCGTCCTTTGGACCGCGGAGGACATTCGGCTGAACTCAGTCGAAGCCCGGGGTTCCTCGTATGGTTTTGTTTCGTCAGCCCCCGCCGGTTCGCTTCGCAAACGCGAAGCAGCGGGGGTATCTGGTTTTATCAAATCATCGAGCCGCTGTTTGATTTGCTCATAAACGTGTAGCTGCTTGTCCGTCTGCTTTGGCGTTACCTTTGCCTTCTTTTCTGCTAACCGTATTAACTCGTCCAATTCTGCACGTTCAGAAGGGAAAACTTCTCCGCCCGAGGCGGACTGCTGCCCTTGAAGAGATGGACGTGTCTGCGGGAAAGCAGGTAGTTGGCCGATCTGCTGCTGTGGCAGTTGCCTATCAAACTGCATAACTTGATGCTCGATGCTGGATACTCGATGCTCGCGAGAATCAAGTGGCGGGAATCGAGTATCGACGGTCCCAGAACGCAGGCCCCGCAAAGACCCATCCTCGGATTCGACAGCCTCCGCTGTCAGATTCTGTTTCAACTCATACTGGAATTGTCCTATTCTGTCTTGGTACTGCTCAGACCCCGATTGAGTCAGAGGTAATCTTTCAGTTCGAAGGTATTTAAGGGCTTCGTGTGATGGCACGACCCCGCCAAGTTCATCGGAGATAACCTTTTCCAGCTCCTGCGGCGTTCTGGACAAAGGTCTTAAACTCATCTGAAAAGCAGAAATATCCAGGTCAGACATAGCCTGTCCCTCAGGCATAGCTACTTGGTCCGCAGAGACACCGCTTCCCAGCAATCCAGCACGAGCCCAACTCCTCGCCGTTGTCGGCGTAAAGATACCAGGCTGGCCGGGTGTGGCAATGGTGACCGTTCCCGTGGGCGAATAATACGGTCCGTAACCATCCGCATAAGGGCTGGCATCTTGTAAATCGGCCGAATACCTTAAAAAAGAATCAAGCGACGATGAACCAACCGGCGCCCGAAAACTGCTGGTCGAGCCATATGGCACCAGCCCACGAAAATGCGTGCCGCCGATGACGTTACCAGTGATTACCAGGTTGCCGCTGGTATCGATCGGATTAGGACTTTGAATCAGTCCGCTGGAGATACTACTCGGTGGAACTGTACCTGAGACGACCGGACTGCGAATCGAAGGATTGTCCATTGGCCAACTTGCGTCCGATAAAATAGCTATTACTACTGCTATTATGGGTAGCCAGTATTTCATGCTATCTTTCCCTTTATGACTCTATATTTAGCCCACGTTTTACGTGGGGTCTTTGTCCTAATCTCTCTCATATTTCGGCGTTTCAGCCCAACCCAATTTAGCAGCCAAGGTATCCCAGCGGGTCCGCGAGGGATTATTAACAACCAGAAAATCGCTCTTTTCCCTCTCTACCCTAACAATGTCACCAACTGATAACCTCAACGAATCCTGGCCGTCGATGGAGATGGTTGTGCCGGAGCTTATTCTGACACAAAACACCTCCACTGTGCTATCAGCACTGATAACAATGGGGCGAAAGCTAAGCGAATGAGGACAAATTGGGGTAATGACCATTGCCTGCATCGAGCTAGTCAGTATTGGCCCACTCGCCGACAAATTATAGGCCGTCGAACCCGTTGGGGTGGCGATTATCAGCCCATCTCCTACCAATCCGCCTACGGCGGACCGACCATCCACCGCCACCGTCAATTCGATCATTCTATGCAGTGGCCCGGTAGTGATAAAAACATCGTTGACCGCTACTGAGCTAAATTTTTCTTTACTCTGATTAGAGCTACTGAAAACCTTACATCTCAGCAACATCCGTTTTTCGACGGGTACTTTTCCCGATACTATATCGATAAAGAATTCCTTAAATTCAGCGACGCTGAATTCCGCTAAAAAGCCTAACTTGCCCAGATTAACACCTATTATGGGTACACAGGCCTGACTTAAATTCCTTGCAGCCGAGATAATGCTTCCATCACCGCCGAAAACCACCGCAAAATCGCAGTTCTTCAGGACCTCAGCGGAGCAATCCTTAATACCACAAGTCGCTATAATCTTGGCCTTGCCTTTTGCAAAGCCCCTAAATTCCTCGATAACCTCAGCAACGCGCTGCCTTTCTGGATGGCTGAAAATAGCTAATCTGGGCAACTTCGCCTCTCGCATCTGGATCCTCGTTTCTCGATCCTCGAGGAGCTACAAGCATTGGGCGTCGAGCATCGAGTTCATCATTTCTTTTGCCGTTTCTACTATTTTATCGGCATTAATGCCGGCCTGCATAAGCTGTGAATCACGGGAATCGTGCTCTATGAATCTCTTGGGCACACCAAGCACCTGTACAGCAGCTAATTTACCGGCTGACATCTTAGCCGCTGCCAATTCGAGTACCGCTGAGCCGAATCCACCGGCAAGATGGTGGTCTTCGACCGTTATTATGCTTTTTCCCGTCTCCAACAAGGCAACAATCTTCTGGTCAATAGGAGCAGCGAACCGCCCATTAATCACGTCAACTGCAATATCATCTTTAGCCAATATTTTGGCTGCTTTTAACGCCTCCGTCAAAACGCTGCCGTAACTAACGATCGCAATAGCCGAATCTTTCGCCTTTTTAACAACCACACTTTTGCCTAACTCAAATGGCTTGGCACAAGCAGCTCTGCAAGATGCTGGCGGCGGAACAAGGTCCTTGGGATACCTTATGACAACCGGCTTATCTTCGCCCAACGCAAACTCCAGAGCCAATTTCATCTCCATTTCATCTGCAGGTGCAGTTAGCACCATATTTGGCAGCATCCGCAAAAAACCGATGTCCATTAGTCCGTGGTGTGTCGGCCCGTCTGAGCCCACAACGCCGGCCCTATCGACACAAAAAACAACCGGCAGATTCTGCAATGCCACCTCCTGAAATATCTGGTCGAAACTCCGCTGCAAAAAGGTCGAATAGATGCAAACCACCGGTCTGGCACCAGCCCGGGCTAGGCCTGCTGCAATATCGACAGCAGCACTTTCAGCAATGCCCACATCATAAAACCTGTCACTGAACCTCTTGCGAAATTCTACCAGCCCTGTTCCGTCGCACATGGCCGAGGTTATGGCAACAATCTTGCTGTCTTTTTCTGCCAGCTCCATCAGACACCTGCCGAATACGCTGGTAAAGCTTGGCCTGTCGGTGTCTGTCGATGGCTCGACCTTATCCCTGCTGATCACGAACGGGCCGGTCGAATGAAACCTGCTGGGCTGGCTATCAGCCGGCTTAAAACCTTTACCTTTCTGCGTAAAGACGTGCAAAACCGCTGGATGATTCAGTTCCGCCAGCGCCCTGAACAATTGTATAAGCGACTCAACATCGTGGCCGTCCACCGGGCCGAAATACGGGATATTCAGGCTCTCAAACATCTGACTGGCCGGTAGAACCATCCGGATACTTTTCTTAATCCTTTCGATCGCTTCCTCAACACTTTTGCCGATAACGGGCATATGCTCAAGAATATTTCTGGTGGTTTTACGCAGGTCCTCATAGGTCTGGCTGAGCCGGACCTTGGAGAAGTATTTTGCCATTGCCCCCACCGTTGCGTCGATGGCCATAGAGTTGTCATTGAGCACGATTAATAGCTGCCTCTTAACCAATCCGAGGTTATTGAGGGCCTCGAAAGAGGTACCGTTAACAATACTGGCATCGCCGACCACCGCCACGATCTTATTCGTCGCTCGTGGCTCGCCACTCGTCGCTCGTCTTCTGTCTTCTGTCTTCTGTCTTCTGAGTTCTTCACCCAGAGCCATGCCGATTGCGGTAGCTATGGAGGTTCCTGCGTGGCCGACGATGAACTGGTCATAGGGGCTCTCAGTAGGGTTGGGAAAGCCGCTTATCCCGTCAGGTTGGCGAAGATGGGCAAATTGCTCCTTCCTTCCGGTAATGATTTTATGCGTGTAGCATTGATGGCCGACATCCCAGAGCAGCTTATCTTCTTTGAAATCAAAGACATAGTGCAGAGCCAGCGTCAATTCTACCACGCCCAGATTGCTGGCCAGATGTCCGCCGGCCTTACTGACCGAACTGAGGATAAACTGTCGTATTTCATCAGCCAAGGCCCCCAACTGCGGTACCGACAGCTTCTTTAGATCGCTGGGACTATTAATCTGCTCTAATAATTTGCTCATCGACAATCTGGTTATTTCAATCAAAACAGCAGATAGCTGAAAGAAAAAATCGGAATTTTTCAAAAAATTTTTACTGCTTTTACGACAATAGGTTACCTCGCAGGCCGTCATCTGTAAAGGCCTTTTTTTCGCATCAATCATGCAGGTTCATCTAATTATGAAACGGCGGAATGCCCAAACAGAGATAATTGATAAATTGATAATAGGAAAAGACATTAAAAATAACCAATAATAAATTATCAAATACGAAGCTCATATCTTTGACACAAGGCAAGTTCGCAATTGTAGATGCTGAAGATTACGATTGGCTATCGCAATTCAAATGGTGTGCCGCGAAAGACAGAGACACATTTTACGCACACCGAGGTAGCAACGGAACCACAGTTTCGATGCATCGAGTGATTATGCGTGCGCCGAAAGGGGTGATGTGCGACCATCGAAATTACAACGGCCTTGATAACCGCAGGAGCAATCTTCGCCTTTGTACGAACGCCCAGAACCAGTACAATAAGAGGCCTAAAAAGGGTTGCGCATCGAGATACAAGGGTGTGGTTTTGAGGAGGGAGTGCAAAAAGTGGCGGGCGAGAATCGGCTTTAAGCATAAGCGGATACACATTGGTGACTTTGACGACCAGATGGACGCAGCGATGGCTTATGACGACAAGGCAGTTGAGCTTTTCGGCGAATTTGCTTATCTTAATTTCCCGGAAAGGATGGAGCTTAAAAACTGGATACGAAAAATTATCTGGGCAGCATGAATCAACATGATGGTTTTGGGGGCAAAAAGCAACTTAGAATACGTCGCACGCGAGGGATAAGAACCGTAGGAAACGAACAATTAACAGAGTGGCTCGTAGAAAATCGAAAGATGTCTGTTAAAACCAATTTGTTTAATACATTGCTAATACAGGACTTATAGGTAATTTTAGGAATTTTCACACTTTTTGCTTGACTTTTGGTTCAAATGTGTGTCAATTTCAAGTTTTTGCTTGCATCAGGTCGATATAATTTAATATGATAGGTGTAAGACGAGGATAAAGGGTCTTACCCATCATAGTAAAAGTGGCACAGTTTGAGGAGGAGTGTTGTCAGTAAAAAGAACGGCAAGAAGAAAGGCTCGTTTTTTGGCAGGTGGAAATCGAAGCTTAAACACGCGTAGACCAGGTGCGCAAACGAAAAAATCGCGCGCGCATAATGTGTATCGGCAGTACGAGCCAAGAACTATCAATAGGGTTCCTTACACAATCGTACAATTCTAAAGAGGTAGAAAACCGAAAGGAACCCCTATCAACTTCCTTATAGAAAAGTAATATGGGCTTGAAAGGCTTTTTTTCATTTGAAAAAATTGGAGATCTTCTTTTGGGCGAAACAAAAGAAGTAATCGTCAGAACCGACGAGGCTATAAAAAGAATCGATAAGGATTTCGACGAGGTTAAGAAAGATGTGAAATCAATCGACAGAAGGGTCGCTCGAATAGAAGGAAAATTCGGATTGGGCGCCCTTGGTAGCGAATCTCCCCTTGTGCTTACAAAGATCGGCCGAGAAATTTTAGAAAATAGCGGTATTAAGAAAGCAGCGGATCAGTTTAAGGACCAGCTTTTGAAACAAATCAAAAAAGAAAAGCCGCCCACTGCTTACGACGTCCAAGAAGTTACTCGAAATGTATTTAAACAGTTTGATTTTGGTGAGGATGTTCTTAAACAGATGAAAGAGTATGCTTTCCAAAACGGCGAATGGGGATTATCGGATATCTTAGACGTCGGTGCGATTTATTTTCGTGATATTGCCCTTAAAGAACTTGAGTTCAAGATTGAAGACTTGAATAGAAAGTCGAACAGATAAGCACTAACGTTTTGAGAAATTAAAATCCCAAAAATTGTCAGCTAAAAAACACTCTAAAATTGCCAAAAACGCAGCAAAGATAAGATGGCAAAAAGCCAAAAGCAGTGAGTCTTCTAATGAATGAAAATGATTGGCTTAAATCTATCCGCATTATCTCCAAAGAAGGTAATGTCGATATTTACATGCTTAGTGGAGGACTAAATAGGCCAGCGGATGATGATGTAATTAAATGTGTTAATAGTAATAGATCACAACCTAATGCTCTTTTGTTACTACAAGTCATCCCAAAACCCTCCGAAGTAGGATGACTATACAACCGAGTTGGATCATAGCCAGAAAATTTTCAAGATGATATTCATAACGGACAATAAGACGGCGAAAGTTTTGAAGCCATGCGAA
>Ga0315312_1001393_pt1 | contig 19077 bp, 16 predicted proteins | sample TDP7_MG_FD_203629 | JGI IMG/M metagenome (GOLD analysis project Ga0315312, IMG submission 203629) | Freshwater sediment microbial communities from Lake Towuti, South Sulawesi, Indonesia - TDP7 | ecosystem: Environmental > Aquatic > Freshwater > Lake > Sediment | place: Indonesia: South Sulawesi... | reverse complement strand
CTGATAAGGCGGCACAACTCCTTCACAAGAAGGGCAAACTCTTAGAGGATCACATGGATGGCAGGCTAGAGCACCTCAAAGGCCTAATCTCAAAAATGGACCTGGATGTAATCGAGGCCTTCACCCCCCCGCCGATGGGAGACCTGTCCCTCGCCGAGGCGAGATCCATATGGAAAGGAAAGGTCATAAGCCTCAACTTTCCAGAGTCGGTCTTCCTTGAAGGCATGGATGCGGTCAGAGAGCATACTTTTGGAATCTTAAGAGAAGCGGCGCCGGGCGACAGTTTCTTAATCACGATCACGGAAGACATACCTCCGGGATATCGTTGGATGGGACTCTCAGCAATAACTGACATCTTGCAGAAGCACGGAGCCTATCCTTTGACTAGACCGGTTGACCTAAGCGAGAGAGAAGAGGGAAACCACCCTTAGAAAGAGGGAATCATGACTGCTCACCTCCAGAGAACGTTGCGTCCGCAGCATACTGCTCGAAGAGCCGGATAGGGTTCCGCTATCCTTGAACATCCGCCCCGAACCCTACGAACGGTTGAAGGCTACCTTAGGCATCACAGAAAAGACTGAGGACGCCGACATCAAAGTTCTCAAGTCTCTCGGCGTAGACCTAATAGGTTGCGGACTCAGACTTGAGGGAGGATACCTCCCAAGCAATGCCGAAGTGAAAGAGGGCCCGTATGGACCCGCATTTACCATCGGTTTTAGGGATGGTTTCGAAGTGAGAAAGGACATCTGGGGCATTCATAGCATTTGGGCGCCGGAACACACCTACACCTTCACCTACTTGGCGCATCCTCTGAGTTCCATCGATCTAGATGAGTACATTTGGCCTGAGGTTGACGAAACATCTGCCGATCCCATTAAGGGGCTCCGCAGAGAACGCGAGGACTACTGTATCCGCGGCGGCGTCACCCACTTGTGGGAGATAGCTTGGCAGTTGGCTGGATTCTCTGAAACCGTCAGGTTGATGTATACAAAACCCGACTATGTTGACCGTGTGTTGGACGGGCTGCACAAGATAAGGATGGAGGAGGCACAGCTCCTCTGCGAAGCCGGTGTTGACATAATCTACGATGGGGATGATGTCGGAACACAGAAGCATATGATGATGTCGCCCCAGATGTGGAGACGTTTTCTCAAGCCCAAATATGCTGAGCTGATAGACCTATGCCACCGAAAAGATGTCTTCTTCTACTTCCACAGTGACGGATGGATTGAACCGATCATACCTGACCTAATCGACATTGGAGTGGACATTCTAAACCCGGTTCAGCCTGAGTGTATGGACCCGGTCAGAATAAAGAACTTCTATGGAGACCACTTGTGCTTTGACGGAACGATCGGCGTACAGAGCACTCTCCCCTTTGGGACGGCGGAAGATGTAGCCAACGAAGTCAAAGAACGCATAGCAACGATCGGCCCTACAGGTCTGATTCTCGGACCGACACACGCGATGCAGCCAGATGTACCGACGGGGAATATTCTGGCCCTTTACAGGACTGCCCAAAGACTCGGATGGAACACTAAGCGCTCTTAACGAACCTCTCCGCAGCTATGGATCAGAAGGTTATGACTCCCTTGATGTAGCCTTTTCGTTTTTCTGAGGCAGTTTCAAAGGCTGTCTGAACGTCTTCGTAGGGAAATCTGTGAGTTATCAGGGGCTTCTGGTCGAAAACACCTTTCCGAAGGAGGTTTACCGCGTCGCAGAAATCTCTGTTGAAGTCTGCTGAGGATGATGGCGCCGTGTTCAACACAATAAGCCCCTTGGTGTGCCATTTCTCAGTAGGGACCATCTCGTCTAGCACGTGCCTCCCAAAGATCACTATCTTGCCTCCCTGAACCATGCGGCCGGTCTCTTTTGCCCATCCGCCTCGAACCAGCTCAGTGGCCAGATGCAGAGTGTCCGGCGCACCAGAAGCCTCGATCACAATATCCGCTTCGCCGCTCAGAAGACCTCGGACCTCTCTAACCACATCAGCCTCTTCCGGGTTGAGCACATGGTCTGCTCCGAACTGCTTAGCCATTTTCAACCGTTCGTTCTGGACATCCAAAGCGACAAGGCTACCCAACATATTCCTGGGCATAGCTTGGATCAGGAGGAGACCCATGTAGCCGCAGCCTATGAGACAGACGTTGTCGCCTATCTGTATTTCTGAACCCCTGATTCCGTTGACAACACATGCCAAGGGCTCTGAGATCCAACAGGCTAGGTCTTCGACACGACTCGGAATCTTGGCCACGCTTCTGCAGTCGGTCTTGTAGTACTCCGCGAAGGCAGGTCCTCCCAGTGTGGTAACTTTATCCCCAACCTGAACGTTCTTGACGCCTTCGCCAACTTGGGCGACGACTCCCACACCTTCGTGTCCCATGACTTTGCTTCCGGGTAGCTTCCCTTGAAAGGTGTAGATGTCTCCCATGCATATTCCGCAAGCTTTAGTCTCGATAAGGACCTCGTTCATGCCAGGCTTGTCCACATCTATCTCGACAGTCTTGGCTAGACCTTTTGATATCGTGATGCCTTTGGTCTTCATATACAACTCTCTTCCTTCGGCAAACAGTAGAGTGTATCAGAGGCCTTCAGGATATAAGAATAACCTCTCCTGTTGACAGTCTGTTCAGGAGAAGCAGAACGGAAAACAGACGGGGACTCTTCGCTGGCTCATGAAAGAACCTTATTTGCAGCCGCCACTCCGGAGCCTGGCTTGAGAGGATATCCCTCCTTCTTCAGGGCCTGTTCAAGCGCTTCCAAAACAAGGATAACGCTTCTTCTGTTTGAGTTTATGCCCATGAGCCCTATCCGCCAGATCTTGCCCTTGAGTTCGCCGAGTCCGCCGCTCACAGTGATGCCGAACTCTTCGCGAAGCGTTCCTCTTACGTTTTGGTCTTCTATCTTTTCAGGCACCTTGATGGCTGTGAGGGCTGGGCATCTGTATCCCTCTTGGGCGTGCATCTTTACCCCCATGGCTTCAAGCCCTTTTATGAGCGCCGAACAGCTCTTCTTGTGTCTTCTCCACCTCTCTTCAAGCCCTTCCTCGTAAAGCAGCCTTAATGATTCTCTGAGGGCGTAGACCAGCAGGATAGGGGCTGTGTGGTGGTATGCATGGTTGTTTTCTACCCAGTATTCTTCGATTGTTGAGAGGTCAAGGTACCAGCTCTGAACCTTGGCTTCCCTGTTCCTTATTCGGTCCATGGCCTTCTCGTTAGCTGTTATTGGAGCCAACCCCGGCGGACAACTCAAACATTTCTGAGATGCGCTATAGCACAGGTCTATGCCGTACTCGTCCACGTTCAGTTCGCACCCGCCTAGAGAGGTAACGGTGTCGACGAGCAGTAGGGCGTTGTATTGGTGGACGAGTTTTGAGATCTCTTTTAAAGGTTGAAGTACGCCAGTTGAGGTTTCGGCGTGAACTATGGCCACGACCTCGGCGTTGGAGTCTGCGAGGGCTTTCTCAACCTCCTCCTTCCTAATGATCTTGCCCCATTCTGATTTAACCTCGATGGCGTTTCCACCGCACCTTTGAACCATCTCCTTCATGCGTCCGCCGAAGAACCCGTTGATGCACACGATCACATCGTCGCCCTTCTCGACAAGGTTGCAGATTGCACTCTCCATCCCTGCGCTTCCAGTTCCAGAGATCGGCAGGGTTATACGGTTTTTTGTTTTGAAGGCGTACCTCAGCAGCTCTACAGTGTCGTCCATGACCTCCATGAAGTATGGGTCCAAGTGCTCCACTATGGGCGAGGTTAAAGCTTTCCGAACTCTGGGATCAATATTGCTTGGCCCTGCTCCCAAAAGCAGCCTTTCAGGCGGGCGGAGCTCCTTGTAAGCTTTCTTAGCCATTCTTGACCAATGCCCCAGAAATTTGACCCTAATAGCATTAACGTTTCCATATAAAGGCTTTACGCCTTAACTAATTCAGCAAGGCTGACAGCCATTCTGTTTTCCGATCAAGAAGCAGGAGAACACGTGATACGTGGTTTATGGAACAGTGGGCATGCGGATTGCTTTCTGGCTTGGGAAACTGCTTAACTATAGGTAGGGTTTGATGAGCCGCTCTGCGTTCCGGTGAAGGATGTTGTGTCGGTCTTCATCCGTTATCCTTGAGAACAGGACGCAGCCTATTCCGTAGTGCGGGTCAAACCATGGTAGATCGGTCCCGAACACAATTTTATGAGAGCCTGCTTGTCTGACCATCGATTCGATTACTCCGTTGACTGAGTAGGCGGCGGTCAGCTCCAAGTAGACGTTGAGATATTGTTGGGCAACTTGGATGGCCTTCTCCCATTCTCCGTAGCCTGAGTGCCCCATGAGAAGCACAAGGTTGGTGTACCTTTCGGCTACCTGTTCGACCAAGCTCGGCGAATCGTATGAGCTGTGACCCCAAGTGTGCATGAGGACCAGCAGCCCATGTTCATCGGCGTATCTAAGCGCCGGCTCATAGCCAGTTCCGGTTACCGGGTATTTGTGATAGTCAGAAAGGAACTTGAACCCGACGAATCCATCGGTCTCCGCGAATTCGGACAGTTCTCTTTGCATCCTTTCGGGATAGTTGGGGTTGACTACCCAGTATGCCCTGAACCGTTGGGGGTAACGTTGCACAACCTTCGTCATCTCGATGTTGGCTTTTGTGTCTATGAGAGACGCGTGGGAGCTCGAAACTATAATCCTGACGCCGCAACGGTCCATTGTGCGTATCATGTCCTCTGGCGACGGGTTTGGGAAATATATGCCTTGAAAGGGTCCGAGGTGGCCGTGCATGTCGATTATGGGGCAGGATTCGCTTCGTCCTTTCTGCATGAACTCTTCGGTCAGTGGTGAATGGTTCAAAGTCTAGCCCTCTTGAGAATCCGTTCAATGTTGCCTGAGGCTATCATCTTCCGCTCTTTTGTGGAGATGTCTGCCCGAGCCAGCATTAGAATGGGTCCTCCAGGGTTCCACCTGGGAAATCCTGTTCCGAAGAGAAGCCTTTGCGCGCCGTATTTCCTGCAGAAGTCGCCTATGCCTCCGTCTAGCTCGTATCTTGAAATCTCCAAGTAAAGGTTCTCGTACTTCTCGATCAGAGGTCTGAAGAAACGGTCCTGCCCCCAAGACCCGTGTTCAGTCACCACAAGCGTGAGGTCTGGAACATCAGTCAGTACGGTCTCGATTAGATGCCAACCGGTCAAGCCTTCACAGGACTCGCTAATCTCAATGAAAAGCGGAATGCTCTGCTCAACCATTAGATCGTATAAGGGGCCGAGAGCTGTCTTAGTCATGAGATATCTATGTTCAGCCGGATACGCCCAGAAGGCACGAATCTGATACGCTCTCATTCTCTCCAGAATGGTTTCCGCAGATCCAAGTTCTCCGGTTTGCAGCGGAAGGATAGCCAGGGTTCCGTGGAGTCTGTTGAAGCCTTCGATCTCCTCCAGCAGAATCTCGTTGCCGACTGTGGGCGAATCGTCCCGTTGCCTCGCGTGGCGGACTAGGGCTTCGCTGATGCCGAAGTAGTCCATCTCGTCCAGCAGTTCCGTGGCAGTTTCAGCAAACCTTATGGGTCTCAGCATCGATGCGCCGAAACTGATATTGCAGTCGAAGAACTTCATAGTCAAGCCCAGCCATAGTCCTAAACGTTCCCCTTTCTGAGCCTCGAAGGATTTAAAAATTGTTCACATAGGCTTCTGGCTGCCGGCGGAAAGCCTTACCGGACAAAGCATGCCTCGCATGATAAGGCTTAAGTTTGACTTAGATGTTGAAAGATATTCGGCGGGGGTACCCGAGCCAGGTCTAAATAGAGGGTGATACATACATGCTCCTAGGACAAGGGGGAGGACTTAAGATCCTCTGGCGAAGGCCTCCGTGGGTTCAAATCCCACCCCCCGCACTAAAACCTCGTGACTGACGTTTAAATTCTCGGTTTTAGTATTTGACGAAACGTTACAACAACAAACTAAAATATTAAGAATTGAACATCGACTTATGGGCGATGCTAATGAAAGAGTATAACTTGGTCATTTTTGGTGCTGGCTCTGCGGGTTTTGCCGCTGCGATAAAAGCCTCAGAACTTGGAAAGAAATTTGCGATAGTCGAGAACGGAACAATAGGCGGAACATGTGTAAATGTAAGTTGTGTTCCCTCGAAACACTTGCTACACGTTGGTGACCTATACTATTACTCGAAAAATCACAACTTCAGAGGAATTAGAACTGGTGAAACTTCAATAGATTTGGCGAAAGTAATCCAGCAGAAAGACGAAGTGGTGCAGTACTTAAGGAAAAGCAGATACGTTGACGTTCTTCAGAATTTGCCCAATGCGACTTTTATGGAGGGGAAAGGTGTTTTCATTTCCCAAAAAGAGGTTAAAATTGGCAATGAAGTTTTAGGAGCCGACAAGTTTCTCATAGCTACTGGGTCGTCTCCCAACATAATCAAGTTGAGAGGCATCGATAAAGTTAATTATCTCACAAATGCTGAGGCGTTGAGTCTCCAAAAGCTGCCAGAATCTATGATAATAATAGGAGGCAGAGCTCTCGCCTTGGAGTTCGCTCAGATGTATGCACATTTTGGCACAAAAGTTACTATTTTGCAGAGAAGCCCACGGATACTCCCAGAGGATGAGCCAAAAATTTTCGAGGAGCTGACAAAGTGCTTAACGAAGGAGGGAATTGAAATCCATACAAGTGTGGAGACAAAGGAAGTTGATGAGAAAGGCGGAATGAAGATAGTCAAGTGTGACATAGAGGGAAAAGAGAAGGAATTTGAAGCTGAACAAATTCTTATGGCGACTGGGAGAAAACCCAACACTGATGATATAGGATTGGAAAAGGCTGGAGTCGAAATTGAAAAGGGTTTCGTCAAAGTAAATGAGCATTTGCAGACAACAAATCCCAATGTGTACGCAGCGGGCGATTGTGCTGTACCAATAATGCTTGAAACTCTGGCGGCAAAAATGGGCAACATTGCAGTTAGAAATGCTTTTGAAAACACAAATTTAACAATAAATTATAGAGAAATTCCCAGGGTCGTTTTTACAAATCCGCAAGTTGCGAAAGTCGGCTACACTGAAGAAGAATATTCAGCAAAGACTCATGCATGCGCTTGCAGAACAATTCCAATGTCGCTTGTTCCAAAGGCTCAAGTCATAAATGACACGCGAGGCGTCATAAAGATGGTGATAGACCCTAATACACTGAAGATAGTTGGCGTTCACATAGTTTCTCCACTGGCTGCCGAAATGATTCATGAAGCAACCTTAGCCGTAAAATTCGGGCTAACCATCGACGACGTAACTGATACGGTTCATGTCTTTCCAACAATGTCAGAAGCAATCAAACTGGTTGCTCAGTCATTCCGAAAAGACATAAGCAAACTCAGCTGCTGCGTGGAATAGAACTCACAAAACACTCATTGTTTAAGAAGAGATTTGAGCCTTTGCTAAGCTTCGCCAGATCATGAAGATAAGGATGAACTTGAGCCGGTCTAAAAAAACCGAGAATTTAAACCGATGTTTGAGCCTAATCCCCCGCACCAAGCGGATTTCAGAGGGCAACCCGTTTTGGCGCCCGTTGCTTAACAGAAAACTTCGTGACCTCCCTTCCTTCAGTTGACATAGTTGTAACCTAAAAATTTTACCGAAAAAAGGGTTCTTGCGGGAGATTTTGCCATCGAGTGTGAAGTGCAAAACCAACTTCGCTTGTTACAAAACTATGGCTTTTTGCAAGCCTTGAAGATAATCCAATATGGTACTTCCCCCATTATCTTGTACCGTTGCTTGGCTTCTCTCTCCTTTCCTATTTTATCCTTGTCCAACGGGCGCAGCATGTTTTCATCAAGTCTCTCCAGTTCCACATATCGTTCGACAATAAACCCGTTCTCTGTCAAAGCATCAAAATAGTCTTGCAGAGTCCTATAGTAAGAGTGCATCTTCACCTTTGAACCGTCCGGAAGCTTGTCAACCCAGCGAACTATTCTTCTCTTGAAATAGTTTCTCAAAGCGACGGCGCTCTTGCCTCTGTACTTGACAAGTTTGCCCTCACAGAATGGGTGGGCCGTGCTGAAAGTGAAGTAACCGTTATTTACCAAGACTCTGCTGGCTTCGGTAACTACGGCAGTCAGATTTGGTGCATAGTGAAGAGAGATAGCAGTCGTGACTATGCCGAAGCTCTCATCTTTGAAAGGAAGTTTCTCCATATTGCAGACTAATAAACTCACTTCTACATTCTCCTTTCGCATAAGTCTCCTACCATGCTGTATCTGTTTTCGCGACAAGTCAACTCCAAACGTTTTAGCTCCCCACTTCGAAAGCATAATAGAGTTTTGAGCTCCGCCGCATCCGATTTCAAGGATTCGCTTTCCCCTAACATCGCCTAAAATCTTAAGTTGGCTTTCCGTAGCCACGAAATCTCCCCAATAAACGTCATCAGTGGGAATTCCGCTTTTCTGTTGATAGTTCTCAGAAATCCTATCCCAACCATCCTTCAGTGAAAGAGACAACGCATCAAACCTCAACTTCCATAATAGCTTCAGCGAGATATCCTTTATGGAAAACAGAGGTTTGGCTAGTGAGTTTCGTACAATGCTCTATATTCGGCTTCCAGAATGCTCATCATGACAAAGTCGCTGTATTCGTTGTTATAGTAATACCCATCTCTGTGAACCCCTTCCTTCTTGAAACCAAGACTTTCCCAAAATATCAGCGCTCTCTCGTTGAAGCCAACCCCCCTGACGCAGCGGTCTCAAGCGAAAACTAGAACGGAGTGCGCTTATCTTGGGAAGGACAATAGTTAAGCCACGGGACGTCTATGCCCTTACCGGACTGAACAGAAGTCCGAGGCATCGGGATGAAAGCGTTAAGATATTGCCGTTTCTGTGGGAGAGAGCTAGATGTCAAGACGCTTCTGGACGGAAGCCGAGAGAAACACTGCCCCGAATGTGACCACGTGTTCTTTGATGAGCCGTCTCCGGCCGTTATCGTTGCAGTCACAAACACCGACAAAATCCTGCTGACCAGAAGCGTCGGCTGGAACCATCCCTACTGGGGACTTGTTGCCGGCCACATAAGGTCCGGAGAAACAGCTGAAGAAGCGGCGGTCCGAGAGGTTAGCGAAGAGGTAGGCTTGACGGCTCCAAGTCCGGAATTCTTGGGGACGTTCGCGCTCAAAGACCGCAACCTTCTACTGATAGGATTCAGAGCCAAGACAGCCAGCCTCGACATCGGAAAGTCTCAGGAACTGGAGAAGGCCGAATGGTTCAGCATCCGTGAGCCTCTTCCATTAAGACGAGGTTCAGCCTCAGCCCAGATCATGGCGAAGATTTTCCCAGACACCAGATTGGTCGAATCTGGAGAGGGAAGACGCTGAGAACATGGACGGCTGAATCCTATCCGTGGAGGCAATTCTTAAATAGAAGCTTAAGCCACTTCCGCTGATGATGCGTTCGAGGGTAGGAGGAACCTAGGCTTTCTTGAAGGACGACAGCCGTCTCCTTTTGCTCGAGAAAACCATCACGCAACACCAGCATCGGAAGGACTCTCTTCTGGAAATACTCCACACCGCCCAGGGAATCTACGGATACTTAGACAAGGATCTGCTCTTGCGCATAGCAAAGTCTCTCAATCTTCCAGCCAGCCACGTCTACGGAGTCGCGACCTTCTACAATTTCCTCAGGCTAAAGAAGCCTGGAACGCATACCGTGACCTTCTGTCTTGGCACAGCGTGCTTTGTGAGAGGCATCGAGGAGATCATATCCGCTGTCGAGAACGAGTTCAAGCTCAAACGCGGCGAAACAAGCCCCGACGGGAGGCTTTCACTATACGTTACACGATGCATAGGCGCATGCGCCATGGCTCCAAACGTGATCGTCGACGACGAGCACATCCCCAAAGCAACCAAAGAGACGGCAACAGAGATGGTAAGAGCGTTGCTCGGGTGAATCTGGAGTTGAAGCCCGAAGACATAATCAAGATAGCCGAGAAGGAAAGAGAGGCACGGAGATCCTATAGGCATAGAATAAACGTCTGCTGTTCCACAGGCTGCTTGCCTCTCGGTGCATTGAAGGTGCTAAAGGCGTTTCAGGATACTGTCAAAGAGATTGGCGTCGAGACGGGTTGCCAAGTATCCAGAACAGGCTGTCTAGGAACCTGCTCGGTAGGTCCCGTTGTGTTTGTGGAGCCTGGAGATTACCTGTATGAGAACGTGACGCCTGAGAAAGCCCGCGAAATAGTGGAAAGCCATGTGGTTGAAGGCGTCCCCTTGAAGGATCTTATGTACAGCAGCGAGGGTTTCTTCAAGAAACAGTTCAAACTCGTTCTCAGAAGCGCAGGAAGGATAGACCCCTTCAGGATTGAAGATTACATATCTGCCGGCGGCTACTCAGCGCTGGTCAAATGTCTGACGAAGATGAGCCCCAAAGAGGTGATAGATGAGGTATCTGCCAGCGGCTTGAGAGGTCGCGGAGGCGCCGGCTTCCCCACGGGCCACAAGTGGAGTTTCGTCGCAAGAGCGCCGGGAGCGCCGAAGTATGTTGTTGCTAACCTTGACGAAGGAGACCCCGGTGTCTTCGCAAACCGCGCACTTGCCGAGGCCGATCCTCACGCGATAATTGAAGGCATGCTCATAGCCGCATATGCATTAAAGGCGGAGACTGGCTACGTATACATAAGGGCTGAGTACCCGCTTGCCATCCAGACCCTCAGAAAGGCTATAGAACAGGCACGGGCTTTCAGCCTCCTCGGGGAGAACGTCCTCGAATCGTCCCTCAGGTTCGATGTTCAGTTGAGGCTGGGGGCTGGAGCCTTCGTAGCCGGAGAGGAAACAGCCATACTCGCATCAATCGAAGGCCGTAGGGCAATGCCGCGGCCACGTCCGCCCTACCCTGCCACCTCAGGCCTGTGGGGGAAGCCGACGCTCATACAGAACGTTGAGACCTTGGCAAATGTGCCGCCTATAGTATTGAACGGCGGAGCGTGGTTCTCCAAAACCGGCTCCCCCGGATGCACTGGGACCAAGTGTTTTTCACTCACGGGTAAGGTTAACAATCCGGGGCTTGTTGAGGTTCCAATGGGCATCACATTGAAGGAGGTCGTCTACGACATAGGCGGGGGTGTACCGCATGGGAGGAAGTTAAAGTCAGTTCAGGTAGGCGGCCCTTCAGGCGGATGCCTGCCAGAAGACCTGCTGAACCTTCCGATAGACTATGAGTCTCTGATAAGAGCCGGCGCAATTATGGGCTCAGGAGGCATAGTTGTGATGGACGAAGAGTCTTGCATGGTTGACACCGCAAAATTCTTCATCGATTTCTGTGTGGACGAATCCTGTGGAAAATGCGTTCCCTGCAGGGCGGGTCTCTTCAAGGTCAAAGGAATCTTCGATAGGATTGGCAGAGGAGAAGGCAGAATAGAGGACCTAGCATTTCTGGAGGAGATGAGCAATCTTATCAGAGATGCCAGCCTCTGCGGTCTCGGTCAAACGGCGCCCAATCCTGTCCTAACAACATTACGCTACTACAAGGACGAGTACATCGCACACATCGTTGACAAAACCTGTCCAGCGGGAAAATGCTTCAGAAACCAGAAAGAGGCGGGCAAAACATGAGCAGCGGGGTCGTCAAGCTCAAGATAGACGGCAAAGAAGTCCTCGCCCAAGAGGGAGAGACAATCCTTGAGGTTGCCAAGAGAAACGAGATCAGCATCCCCACACTGTGCTATCTAGAGGGCTTGTCCAGTCTGGGAGGTTGCCGACTCTGCATAGTGGAGGTGAAAGGGTCGCCTAGGCTCTTTCCCTCATGCACGACTCCGGTGACCAACGGGATGGATGTCGTAACCGACAGCGCGAAGCTGCTGGAATACCGTAAGATGCTCTTAGAGACCTTCCTTGCTGAGAGGACCCACATTTGCTCAGTTTGTGTAGCCAACGGCGCTTGTGAGCTCCAAGACTTGGCTGATAGGTTCGGTGTTGATCACGTCGGTATTGCACGCGAATGGACTAGGTTCGAGATCGACTCTTCTCACGAACGTTTGGTGCTTGACAGAAACAGATGTATACTCTGTACACGGTGCATAAGGGTCTGCGACGAGGTTGAGGGCGTCCATACGCTTGACTTGAAGATGCGGGGAAAAGACTGTCAAGTCATCATCGACCTCGACGAGCCTTGGGGTTCCTCCTATTCTTGCACCTCATGCACCAAATGCGCCGCCGTCTGCCCAGTTGGCGCCATATACATCGAGGCGAAGCCGCTCTCGGAGACGAAGGAGCCGGACCTGCCGACCTTCATTGTTGAGAGGAGGCGTCGATGACGAAGACCGAGAGAAAGATCAGGTTGGCGACAATCTGGCTGAGCGGCTGTTCAGGGTGCCACATGTCCTTCCTCGATCAAGATGAACGGCTCATGGATCTAGCCGAGAAAGTTGAACTCGTTTACGGTCCATTCGTTGACATCAAGGACTTCCCAGAGAATGTTGAAATAACCCTAATCGAAGGGGCGGCGGGAACCGAGGACCAGTTGGACCTGCTCAGAAAGGCAAGGACGTGTACCAAGATTCTGGTCTCCCTCGGCGACTGCGCAGTCACGGGAAACGTTACAGCGTTAAGAAACGCCTTCAGCAACAGCGCCAAAGCCGTCGCTCAGAAGGCATACGTAGAAACCGTGGATGTCAACCCCCAAATCCCCACGGATGTCCCAAGACTATTGGATCAAGCGCATGCGCTCCACGAGATGGTTAAGGTGGACTATTTCATCCCGGGCTGTCCGCCGTCAGCTGATCTCATAAACTATGTCCTAACCGAACTGCTGTCCGGGAGAACCCCCAAGATGGAGGGCAAGTCTAAGTATGGTTGAAGAGAGAAAAAGGCAACCGGGCAACACAGTAGTGATCAACCCCATAACCAGGATTGAAGGACATGCGAAGGTAACCATCTTTCTGACGAGGCGGGGATCGGTCAAAGAAGCCCGATTTCATGTTACCGATTTCCGGGGGTTCGAGAAGTTCTGTGAAGGACGTCCTTACTACGAGATGCCGAGCATAACCTCAAGGTCTTGCGGCATCTGCCCAGTCAGCCATCTACTCGCGTCGGTGAAGGCTTGTGACGAAATACTTGCCGTAAGCATACCTAGGACGGCCGTTCTGCTACGCCGTCTCATGCATATGGGTCAGATCATTCAGTCTCACGCCCTAAACTTTTTCCACCTCTCTTCGCCTGATCTACTTCTGGGGATGGATTCAGACCCGTCCAAAAGAAGCATCTTCGGTCTAATGGAAACCCATCCCGATCTTGTCAGAGAGGGCATTAGGCTGAGAAAGTTCGGGCAAGAGATCATAGAATATTCGGCAGGCAGGAAAATCCACTCAAGCGACTGGATCGTACCTGGCGGAGTTAAGTGGCCCCTACTAAAGGATAAGGCTGAGAAGCTGCTCTCAGCCTTGCCAGAAGCCTTGGAGACCACGCTCAAGACCCTTAGGATGTTCAAAGACAGGTTGGAGAGTCTGGAGGAAGAGATAGAGAGCTTCGGAAACTTCCCCACATACTATATGGGCTTAGTCACTCCTGACGGCGGCCTCGAGCATTATGACGGAGAGTTAAGGATAGTCGATCCGAAGGGAAGGATTGTTGCGGACCATCTCGATCCCAGAAAGTACTATGAATTCATAGGTGAAGCTGTCGAGCCATGGAGCTACGCGAAATTCCCATACTACAAGCCGCTTGGATATCCTAAAGGGGCCTATAGGGTAGGCCCTCTGGCCAGACTCAACATAGTTTCGCATTGCGGCACGCCTCTCGCAGATGACGAGCTAAGAGAGTACAAGCAACTTGGCAGAAACGGGATCGTGCAAAGCACCTTCCTGTACCACTATGCACGTTTGGTGGAGATACTCTTCTGTCTCGAACGTACCAAGGAGATCCTTCAAGAGCCTGAAGCTTACTCGGACCACATCCAAGCGAAGGCGTCTCCCAACAGAAGTGAGGGTGTAGGGGTAGCAGAAGCTCCCAGGGGCACCTTGATCCACCACTACAAGATCGACAGGGAAAGCATGATAACCTGGGTCAACATGATCATCGCAACCGTGAACAACAACATAGCCTACAACAAGGCCGTCACACAGGTCGCTAGGAAATATGTTAACGGGAAACGACTCAGCGAAGGCTTACTTAACAAAGTTGAGGCGGTGATCCGAGCGTTCGACCCGTGCCTAAGCTGTGCAACCCACTCTTGGGGGAACATGGCGCTAGACATACAGCTCTACGATTTCGAAGGTAGACTGCTCAATAGGATAACCCGCTAGCGTGGATGGGAATATCTAATACTGCTTGTTCTGTTAGGCAGGTGAATTCTCTTGCTTGTAGCTTCAGTTTCTAGTATACGCACCGTTCGATCACGCACTGGGGACCCTGCAAGAATGCATAGCATGGGAAAGAGGGGCAATCTGGGCACGCTTTTGTGCTCTTTCCCTTGGCGCAGTCCCTAATGATGCACCTTTCTCTTTCCCAGCAACCGGGACATTTAAACTCGTCTTCTGCCCTGACATAGAACGGGCACCAAGCGCAATTGATACCGCATGCGCTTAGAAGAGGAGGTCTTCTTGCCACACTACTCTGCGTCAACTCACGGTCATGTCTGATGGAACCAAGTGGCAAGTCTGACGACCCTTTGACGCTAGAATATTTGGTCGTCAAGCCTTATAAATCTATGAGTCGAAACGCACTATTTTGGGCTCTTATTCCCATCAGGAGCTTCCGGTTGGCAAAAAAGCTGATGTACCCTATACGCTTTGTGCCATTCACCGAAACCATTTTAACAAGAATCGACAGAAGATTAATGTCGAGGAATTGATGCAAGACCAGAGCATCAGAATCACAGGAGAGTTTTCTGGCCAACGGATGGAGGAGAGCCGGCTACGGGGATCGAGGGTTTAGACAAGATTTTCAGCCCGAAAAGAATCGCGGTCATCGGCGCAAGCAACAGGAAGGGATCGGTCGGCTTCACTTTACTGAACAACCTTATCGGAGTGGGCTTCAGGGGCTTTGTATACCCAGTTAACCCGTTCAGCCCAAGCGTTCAGGGGATAACAGCCTATCCGAGTGTTAAGAAGATCCCGTGGCAAGTGGATTTGGCGATCGTAGCCACACCAGCCCATATCGTCCCCCAGATTGTTGGGGAATGCGGCGAGTCAGGCGTGACTGGAATCACAATCGTTTCCTCAGGCTTCGGGGAGACAGGTTCCGAAGGAAAAGCTCTAGAAGAGCAGCTTCTGAGGTTGAAGCAGACCTACGGATTGAGGATTATCGGCCCTAACTGCATCGGAGTCATGCGGCCAAGCATAGGGTTGAACGCCACATTCGCGAAGAAAACAGCCAAACCCGGACAGATTGCCTTTGTCTCTCAAAGCGGAGCCCTCTGCGCTTCGGTTCTGGACAGGGCGGCTCACGCCAATGTAGGCTTCAGCTATTTTGTCTCTGTAGGCGGCATGATCGACGTCGACTTCGCGGACCTGATAGACTATTTCGGAATCGACCCCGAAACCAGAAGCATAGTCCTCTACATAGAAGCCGTGAAGGACCCGAGGAAGTTCATGAGTGCCGCCAGGAGGTTCGCGGGAACCAAACCCATTATCGTCATAAAGGCTGGGAAAACACCGGAAGGCACCAGAGCGGCGGCGTCTCACACGGGCGCGGTTACAGGTGAAGATGCCATATACAATGCCTTTTTCGGAAGGGCGGGAATAGTCCGAGTTGAGGAGATTGCAGACTTGTTCAACTGCTCTGAGATCCTAGCCATGCAGCCGCGTCCAAAAGGACCGAACCTTGCCATAGTTACAAACGCAGGCGGACCGGGGGTTATGGCCACTGATGCACTCCTAGCTAAGGGAGGCAGACTCGCGAGGCTGGGTGAAGAGACGATGCAGACTCTGGATACGATGCTGCCGTACTACTGGAGCCGGTCGAATCCGATAGATATCTGCGATAACGCTACAGTCGATAGATTTGCGAAGGTTCTTGAAACATGCTTCAAAGACCCAAACATGGACGGCTACCTAGTGATTTACACGCCGATCGGGATCGCTGATCCGACCGAGACGGCGAGGACCCTCATAGAAGTGTCAAAGGGCACGGAGAAACCGATCTTAGCATCTTGGCTTGGAGAGGAGGATGTTCAGGAAGCCAGGTCTCTCCTCAGGAGCAAGGGGATTCCCACGTTTCCTACGCCCGAGCAGGCCGTGTCAACCTTCATGTACATGTATCAATACGCGAGAAACCTTCAGCTCCTCTTCGAGACGCCTGAAGAGCTAACTATAAGTCTTTCAGCGGACAGGAAGCGCCTCCAGAGAATCATAAGGAAGGCGATGAAGGAAGGGAGAAAGGCGCTCACCGAACCCGAGTCAAAGGAGTTTCTCGAAGCCTATGGGATTCAGACAACCAAAGCCGAGGTTGCCAAGACGGCGGAGCAGGCTGTGAGGATAGCTTCCAAGATTGGGTGCCCGGTCGTTTTGAAGGTTCTCTCGGCCAATGTCATGCCTAAGACAGATGCTGAAGGCGTAGTGCTAACAGCTGTTTCTGGAGAAGAGGTCAGGAAATGCTTTGAGGAACTGATGATGCGGGCTGAGAGGAACCTTCCTTCAGCAAGAGTTGACGGCGTGACAGTTCAACCCATGATCGCCGGCGGATACGAATTGATGATGCGTTCTAGAAGAGAACCGCAGTTCGGCTCAATCATAGCCTTTGGGATGGCAGGCGTCTGCGTCGAACTCTTCAATGATCTCTCGTTTGGCTTTCCACCCCTGAACCAGACTCTGGCTAGGAGGATGATTGAACAGACCAAGGCTTACAAGATCCTTTCAGAGGGTTTCAGGGGGAAACCTGCGGCGAACCTGCGGCTCCTCGAAGAGGCTCTTGTCAAGTTTTCCCAGCTCATAGTCGACTTTCCGCAGATTATAGAGTTCGAAGTGAACCCTCTTCTGATCAGTGAGAAAGAGGTGGTCGCTCTGAGCGCGCAGGCAGTCTTGGACCTGGGGAAGAGGCTTACTCCATCTCAACGCTTTGGGCATCTCATAATAAGGCCCTACCCGACAAAGTATGTGACCAGCTGCAAGTTGAGGGATGGAAACGAGGTTTTGCTTCGCCCCATAAGGCCTGAGGACGAGCCTTTGCTCGTTGAGCTTTTTCAGACCTTTTCTGAGGAGACGATGCGTTTCAGGTTCTTCCAAGTGATCAAGGAGATATTCCACGAGACCTTGGCCAGATACTGTAACATCGACTATGACAGAGAGATGAGCGTGGTAGCTGAGCTGACGGAGAAAGGGAAGCGGAGGATAATCGGAACGGTTAGGCTTGTTGTCCAGCCTGATGGTCAGTGCGGCGAAGTCGCCGTCGTCGTGGGAGACCCTTGGCAGAACGTAGGCCTGGGAACGAGGATGTTCGAGTACATCATCGAGATCAGCAGGGACATGGGGCTTAAGAGGATCTTCGGCGAGATCCAAGCGGAGAACACGAGGATGATCCACATATGCTGCAAGAAGGGCTTCGAAGTCAAACGCATAGACGAGGAAACCTACCTAGCAACGCTAGACCTCTGAAGAGGATGCCCTTGATACGGGACGCTGTGACTGTAGGCCTAGGTGAAGGAAACCTCGGCAAGAGCAAGGTCTTAGAGGCATCTTTTTGGAGCCCTTAGACAGAGATTCCAGAGTTTGCGCGCAAGTTTAGGTCTTGAGCAGGAGCTCGCCGTGGATGTCGATTGATGACCGAGATAAGTCAGGATAGGCTCAATGATATGTGGGGTGCACGCAGTGAACGACGAGATTGCTGAAATATCTTGGAACTTGTACACGCGGGAGCTAGTTGACATAGTCTTCTTTGAGAAGAACCTCAGGTTCAAATGTAGACGATGCGCCGTCTTCTGCTGCAAGCTGGGCGGACCCCGGGTTACAGAAAACGACCAGAAGCGTCTCAGAGCAGCGGGCTTTGAACCAATGGAGGTTCTCGTCCACCAGTCGGCAAATCAGACTGGACAGTGGAACGTAAGTGAACTGGTTCTGAAGCAGAAGGAGGACGGCTCATGCATCTTCCTGCAGCATGATGTGGAAGGCAAGGTTCACAGATGCAGCATATATGACCTTCGTCCTTCGCTCTGCAGGCTTTATCCCTTCGAGTTCCAAAAGACAGGTCAGGGCACAGGCTTACTGAGGCTTATTCCCTGCTGTAACGGTTTGAACACTCGTGAAGGCTCATTAGTAGAAAGAGGATTCATTGAGAAACATCTGCTTGGCGCAATAATGGATCTGCTTCAGGACTGAGGCGCCTAAGCAAGGCTTGACAGCCCTCCATATCCCAGTCCAAAGAGAGAACTCCCCAAGCCCATAGCGGACTTCTGCAGACTTCAGCGGACGTGTGTCAAGCTTTTTTCAAACCGCTTTCATGGAATAAGGCTTAAGAAAAGCCTTTCAGTCTTGAAAAGAAAAATGCATATGTTACTCAAAACAGAGCCTCATCGCAACCGCAAGCTAGAACATCTACGATCAGAAAAACCTCAATCAGATAACGCTGAGGTTGGCAGGGTCGCCCGGATTTGAACCATAACCAAGAGACCCAAGTCTGCATATTCTGGAGCTTTGGGCGAACCTTTCACAATCTGGGTCTTGCCTGCGGTTCTTTCACCTACTGGCGCATATTGCTTGAAAACAAGAAACAGCCTACTCCTGCAAAATTCGGGAGACCTTTTCCTTCAGCTTGGGAAGCTTGTTCTTGATAATGTCCCAGAGGATTTCCAAGTCGACGCCGAAATACTCATGGATCAGAATGTCTCTCAGTCCGGCTATTCTTCGCCAGCCCATATCTTTGTGTTCTGTCGTAACATTTTTTGGTAATCTCTTCACTGCCTCTCCGATGATTTCTAGGTTTCTGACGACCGCGTCAACTACTAGCTCGTTTTTCATAAACTCCTCGAAACTTGAACTTGCCACATATCTCTCTATCTTGACGATAGCGTCTAATATGTCCCTAAGGTAAACTCTATAATCCCTTTGCATACTCCACCTCTCTCATTATGTGTGGTCTGATCTGGGGCTTTAGAGCGTCAGAGATGATCAAATCC
>Ga0315312_1001392_pt1 | contig 19080 bp, 20 predicted proteins | sample TDP7_MG_FD_203629 | JGI IMG/M metagenome (GOLD analysis project Ga0315312, IMG submission 203629) | Freshwater sediment microbial communities from Lake Towuti, South Sulawesi, Indonesia - TDP7 | ecosystem: Environmental > Aquatic > Freshwater > Lake > Sediment | place: Indonesia: South Sulawesi... | reverse complement strand
GCGTACCCGTGACCCTGCAGGCAGCGTACAGAGACGCAGCGGCGATGGCGGCGATCGATCTCCCCCTGACCAGACCCTCGTCCAAGGCTTTACGGTAGACCAGAGCAGCCTTTTCTTTCACCGCAGCAGGCGCAGAAATCTTGTCAGAAAGCCTGTCAAGCTCTGTCATGGCTTGGGCGAGGTTCCTATCTACCGATGAATGCACGCGAGACCTTATCTGCCACTTTCTTAGCCGCCACATCTGGAGCCTTGTGGAAAGGGGGAGTTTGCGTCCAAATGCGTCTCGGTCAATCCTGTCGATGGATGTGGACAAGCCCTTATCGTGAACCGAGTAGGAAGTCGGGATACCAACACGGCTTCGAGACTCCTTCTCTTCCTGCGTGAAAGCTCTCCACTCAGGTCCCTCATCCATCATAACGTCTTGGATGACCAAGCCGCAGTTTCCGCAGATAGTCTCTCCCGTATCGTAATCGTGAACAAGGTTTGTGCTCTCGCATTCGGGACACTTGTTAAGCATCAGCTGGCCGGAACGTGTCCCTTTCTTCTGGTTTTCCATTCGTCTCATCTCTATTATAGGGAGCGAGCGACTGTGACGGGAGAACTGCAAAAAGTGATTCTTCATGCGAGGGATCGGAATCAGATCTGTATGTTCTCAAACCCGCGAACCTATCTTAGAATTTGTTTTAATATATAAATCTTTCGGTCAGTCGGTTCTGTTAAGTTTGTTGTGATGGATTGAACTTATATAGAAAGGGGGTGAAAAATAGTTGAGTGAAGAAGAAATTATTCAGGAATTTGAGGGGAACGGTTTGCCCCGAAGAAGGAAAATGAGGCGCCCTAAGAAAAAAACCAGAAAAAAGAAGACTTTCTGGGATATAATTTTCGGGTGACTTCTTTGGAAACAGCAAATGCCTATTTAGAAACTAATGTTTTGGCAGGCTGGCTTCAATTTTTTGAAGAAGAACGTGAAAGATTCTTTAGAAGAATGGAAAAAAGAACTAAAAAATCATTAATCCTCCTTCGTGATGTTCAAAATAGAGATTATTTATGCGCTTTCAAAACATCGGATTGGTCATTAGCAGAACTTCCTCAAATTATTCGAGATTCAAAAATTTCAATGAAAATGATAAGCGATGGTCGAAGCCCAGCATGGTTTAATAGGTATAAGACTGAATATAGTCTTACTTCTAGACAGATTCACGACATAGAAAAAGTAATTGAACGATTCAAGCAATTTATTAGCGGAATAGGTATAGAAATCGAACCATGCCAAGTTAACCCGTTAGTTGTGCAAAGAATTGCCTCAAATTATTCGTTGAATACCTCTGATGCTTTGCATCTCGCAATTGCTAAGGGAAAATGCAATTTCTTCATTTCCAACGATTCAGATTTTCTAAATCATAAGGCGGAGATATATAAGATAGATAGAATAAGAGTTATCGAACCTTTAACATTAAGAAGCGAAAAAGGATGCACCATCGAAAATCCAAGCTTTAACAAACGTCCTTCTTGGCATGGGGTACCTTAGAACCATCTCATTTAGAAACCATGTATTCCAAAATTTTTAGCTCCGTTAAATAGGAGTTCTTTCTCTTATTCGTTTTTCCCATTCTTGTTGTGTGATTACGCCCTTCTCTTCAAGCAGTTCTACTAGACTTGTGATCATAGTATCTAATAGGTCTATTTCTTCCGCTAAGTCTCTTTTTATGCCCTTATTCTTTGCCACTTTTACCACCTTTTGAAAGATAGCCTTTCTCGGATAACCAGCTTGTAACGATTGAACGTAGTATGTCGGATCGTGTTTCACCTACTTTGCCTTTAAGTTCTCCATCAAGGAGCTTAACGATCTCTTCTGGAAGAGCCACTAGAATCTTTATCATTTAGCAATCACCTCTAACGCTTTCGCTTCATCTTTCTTTATGTCTTGTGTGGCTTTTTCGTAAAGTTGCGCTTCGTATTGCGTGGCTTGTTCTATTAGGCTTCTCCAGTTAGAAAGGTTCTCTATTCCAGCAACCTGAGCAGGCGTTTTGCCATCTAAACTTTGGTGTGGTCTAACGAAGTTGTAGTGAACTGTATATCCCTCAAATACGGCTTTTGTTGATTCTTGATCCTTCAATCCCCTCATAGGCTTGGTTCGGTCTTTTATTGTTCCATGTAGCCTTTCAACTAGGTTGTTTGTTTCTCGGCTTCGGATTCCTACTTTCTGTATTAGTTCCACTCGTTCAGCTTTGTATCTTGAGTAGAAGACTTTGTTGAAAGCTGGTTGGTATACGAAGCTTCCGTCCACGAATATGGTTTTAGGTCTTTTCTTGCTTTGTTCGTATCCCTTCTTGAACATGGCTATTGTGTCTTCAAGGGTTCTTGTTCCAGAGATGTGAGACGCCACTAAGAACCGTGTTTCTTCATCTATCATTTCCCAGAACCATATGTTTCGTCCTTCGCACTGGATCATGGTTTCGTCTTCGTGCCAATAACCAGAAAGTTCTGGCGTTAGGGTTGATGTGAACTCTTTTACGAGTTTCGAGTATTTTTTCAACCAATTCAGAATAGTCACTTGGCTAACTCTTTCACCGAAGACTTGTTCCAAGTTTCTCTGAGCTTTCCTAAGAGATAAGCCGTCATAGTAGAGGTTGAGAGCCGAAACTATGATGTTCTTATCCGTCTTCATTCTCACGAACTTACCGTCCAGATAGAAGCGGTATCCACAATTCTTGCATAGGTACGACTGTTTTTCTCTGATCTTTCCGTTTTTGACGACATTCTCAGAGCCACAGTATTTGCATTTCATTGCCGTTTCCTCAAGGTATACTATAGGATACCCTTACTTATATATCTTTCGGTATCCCTAGAAGATACCAACAAATGCAAAATGGTTGATGTAGTTCAAAATTTCGATAAGGAAAAATCTGGGTAATGATTTTCAAGGGTATAGGTACAAGAGAATGATAGACTTCTCACATCCGAAACCAGACGCGTTGACGCGTAAGTAGTTCTTCCTCTATCGACCTGAAATGCATCAGAATGCGTTTTCCTTTCTCAGTGATACGATAGACTGATTTCCCAGCATCTTCTACTTTATCCACCACACCTTCGTCGATCAGGAAATCAAGGTAGCGTTTGGCTTGTTGATAGCTCACTCCAGTCTTGTACATGATTTGAGTTATGGGGAGTTGCCCTTTCGAAAGTCTTCCCAGAATCTTGAAGTATATCTCTAGATTAGATCGCCTCTGCCTCATTCATCCTCACTGGTAGTTACTAGTCAGTCATAGTATATAATATTACTGCATAATAATCTGTAATTAAGTTTCACAACCTTTAATAAGGATGGGGATTTTTGACACAGTGTTGGCAGTTCCTCATCGGCATTGTCAACCAATGTACCATAATAAAGTTGGATTAAAGCGAATAGTCTTTTATTTTTTGTCGAATCTCTTTTACAGAGTATGCTTCAATATCGTACATGTCCTCAAACATCTTTGCTCTATTGTGAGCATCTTCCCCCGCATAAACGTACACATCGCCATCCTTCACCCTCTTGGAATCAAGGTTAATGTCAAAACCTTGTATACTACCTTCTTTGCGGAAAGCATAGGTTACTAAATCACAGTATAAATCAAATTGAATGAATCTTTTCATATTTATTTCACTCAAGTCTAGAAAAACTATGGGATGAGCTAGAAAGGGTTCTATTTCTATTGGTTCATCGCTGTACCATTGTATTTTTGATAGTACTTTGTCATCGAGAAATCTAGTCTCTACATTGAAGCCGTAAGATCCCCAAATCTCCTCTATCGGCTGAGGCAATAACCATTGCTTGCTATCCCATAATTTCTTTTCTGTAAGGTATGCAAATATGTCAGCAAGAGATATTATGACATTGCATTCATCGCCTCTCGGAAAAACTCTGAAATCATATTGTTTTAGATCGTCCCATGCAGTTGTTTCCTTACCAGAGAAACTATCAATGAACATACTGCAATCATGCTCTCTATGCCTTCCGCAATAGCTCCAAGCTGTTATGTAAGAGAACGATGACGATATGGCTCTTAGAAAATCCATGGTTTCCATTTTGACCCTCGGACATCGATAGCCTCCAACTTCAACTGTAGGATTGTCTTTCGGTGGCAAAATCACATATGAAAAGAAGATAGCATCAATAAACTCCTCAAGACCTTTGAGGAGTTGATCAAAAAATGGAGTTGCCTTTCTATGACCTATTCTTCGAACCAATGAATTTGAGCAATGAATAGCTTGAGTTTTTCCAAGTCCAAATGATTTACTCAGTTCTGATGTTTTCTCTACCGTTTTTTTGCGTAGCTCAACAAGATCATTAGTTTTGACGCCCACTCCCAACGGAGAATAAAAAGTAATTCGTTTTCCCCCTTCGTCGATTTTAGCTCTTTTAAAATCTTTGGAATCGAAACCTATCGTGGGCATGGTAATAAGTATCTCTATGATTCTTTTTAAGATTTATGAAAGGCGAGTAGTCTACGCATTACTTTGGGTCAAAAGACTTTAGAATTCATCACAACAAACTTAACAGAACCCGGTCAGTCCTCGCTCCTTTCGTCTCGCTAGTCGTCTCTGGCTGGGCGCAGATAGCCCATCGCAAGGCTAGTAGGCAGTCCGTCATTTGAGCAGGGGCTGATGCAGCCACCAGAAACACTGGATACTTATATTAGGGCAGTGGGGGCAATAGATGAGGTGGGGCGAGAAGTCTTGGAAACGCGGCCTGAGAACATCAGCGAGATACTTGAAGGCCTAGTAGCCGATCTTAGATCGCGAGAGTCGATTTCTGGGGTTGGCTTGTTTGGAAGCCGAAGCCGGGGAGACGCTGTTTCGAGCAGCGACGTTGATCTGCTTGTCGTGGACAGAAGAGATTTTGACTACGAGCATGTTGAGCGAGCTGAGATTGAGGATTTCCTCCTCGACCTAGACTACATTCCCGAGAAATGGATTCGCAGGATGACGCCTCCGGAGATCGATCAGAAGCTCTACGAGCTTCAGGTTCTGTACGAACGCGACGGAACCCTGACGAAAGCGAAGGAGTTGATGCTGAAGACTTACTCCACGCCTGAACGCGTCGAGATAAGAACAGGAAGCCACCTTTTGGAGGCCGACACCTACCTCAGCAGAGGGATATCAGCCCTCGGCAAGGAGGACTACCAAAGCGCCAAGGTCAACGCAGCAATCGCGCTTGAGGCCGTCATGAAGATACTCATAGAAGTCAGTAGGCTGCCCATCTCGAACAGCCGCTTCATCAGAACCCTCGAATCCTCAACTAGGAAGTTGGGGGCACAGAAGCTCTACAGCGACTATGTCGAGGTCGCAGGGCTCTCCAAACTTGACCGTCAGAGAGTTGAAGGTATGCTGGAGTCCTTTTCAGCCATGTGGAAGGAGGCTCTAAGCTTCATTCAGGCCAACTCTTCGGCAGTCAGGACCTTGCACGTAAAGGTTATGAACGACCTCAACTACTATGGCAGGGAGAACTTCCGTAAGGGCATGATGGCTCGCTCCGGCTCGCTGATCAGGGACGGACAGCCCGTTGAGGCCGCTCACTACCTCTCCCGCACGTCTATCTGTATGCTTGAAAGCTATGCGTGGCTTCTGGCTAAGCTGGATGGGACAAGGTTTGACTACACAACTCTGTTCCGATACATCAAGGGCTCCAAGAGGTCGCCGCCGGAGGTCCACCAGAAGGCTGCAGAAGCGCTGAGGATTGAAAGAGTTTCGGAAAGAGAAGCGGAGGAATCCCTGCGGAAGACGAAGGAGATTGCGCTCGGAGTCCGCCAGAAAAGGAAGGAGCTCATCCATAGCCTCTTCTCTTAGCTGGGTCGGTTCGGACCGCTTATGTTATTAAGGGGCTTGTTCTAACAGAATTCGTAAGAAGTGACCAATGTGGGTGTGCGATCGGAAGGATACCTGAAAGTTGAGGCCTTGAAACCCGATCTTCAAGACCTGAACCTGATTGTGAAGATATTGAACATAGGCCCTTCTCGAGGTGTTCTATCGAAGAGAGACCAGAGGCAACGCCTAATCGCTGAGGCTCTCGTAGGGGACGAAACGGGTTCCGTTGTCTTGACGCTTTGGGAGGACCAGATTAGGAGATTTACGGCGAACGATGTCGTCGACATAAGACAGGGATATACGAACCTCTTCAAGGGCTCGCTGAGGCTGAACGTCGGAAGAACGGGACGAATAGAGAAAGTGGACAAGAGGATCGAAAAAGTCAACACTCGAAACAACCTCTCAGAAAAGACCCACATCCAGATTCCCTGGCATCTCTCAGAAAGCGGACCCTTCGGCAAAAGAAGACGAAGACGCTAGAGAGCTCCCAGAAAAGGAAAAATAGCGGACAAGACATTATCATCACGTTTTCAGACCCGGAAAAAGCCCGGTGGTGTAGCGGTCAAGCATCGGGGCCTCTGGAGCCTCTGACGAGAGTTCGAATCTCTCCCGGGCTACCATCAACCCCTAGTCAGGGCGAGGTTCAAATTCTCGGAATTTTTGAAGAGTTTTTCATGGTAGCAAACATTTATAATCTGACAATAATATTTTAGTCTGAGGCAAATCATGGTTAACGATTTTTTCTTGGGGTTTGCAGGTCATGCACACACAATGAATGAGTTGGAAACTGACCAACAAAGGGAGTTGGAACTTAGGAGAAGAAACACCCCAGAAGAGGCAGAGAAACTAATCGGAATGGTCCTTGACAAACTTGAAAAAGACATTTTAGATGGTGGGTATGGTCTTGAGGATGTAAAACTGTTGATCTTGTATCTAAGTTACAGAGGAGAACCCGTCGAGAAGGACACACTAATATGCGGCTCAATTCTGAGAGCCATAGAAAATAGGTTTAAGAAACACGCTGCAAGCCAGCTCAGACTTATTGGTCATACAACTGGTGGGGAATTAGAAAACGAAGACCTTGTGCTGAAGGAGATTTCAGGAGTAGGCTATAACGGTTTGTCTCTGTTAGCTCTGGTTACAAATCTTCCGATAGGTGTAGGGCGAACTTGGGGTCTTCGAACGGCAAAGGAAGCAGGAGAGCAAGGGAGGGAAATGGCTCGTGACGCAGGGGTTGACTTTAACCAGCAGACCACGAGCAAGGAACATCTTCACATGAGAAAGACTCTGCTTGTGTTGACTCAGGGGTCGAAGGTTGACACTCCAGGTTACGAGCATTTTCTGGCAGAGGGAATCGCCCAATTCATGGGCAGCACCCGCGAGGCAAGAATAATGAACGTGATAGGCGGAAGCAGCGGTGATGGAGTAACTGCCAAGCTTTGTCGTCAGTTCTATGGAAGGCTGAAAGAGCATCCGCAGTTGAAAGTCCTTGATGGAGAAGCCGTGTCTGCCTTGATTCCCAACTTGTGTGAAACCTCTATAGGTCTCGACGTAAATGCTATAACTAAAATTGGAAGACAGCACACCTTTCATTTCAACAGCGAGAAGGAGCCTCACTTCAAGTACGTCAAACGCATTGGCAACAAGGATCCTTGCACAAAGTATGCTGAAGTGATTTATGAAAACGAGGTCCAACTATCCAAAGAAAAGAGCCTTCCAATGGTTGATAAGGAAATAATTCTGGAGGCAATGCGATTTTCTCGAGCACAGAAAAGGTTACTGATATTTAATCCGGTTGTGGCTAGATACGCCTTTGCTTTCCCTTTTGGCAACTATACTTGTGCTGCTGCTATGAGAGTGGTAGGAGAAGATATTGAACTCATGTTTCCAATCCGAAGCTATACTCCTGAGATGCCGGGCCACTTTGTGATAGGTGATTATGGGAAGGTGCAAAAAGGAGCTCGCCGCGTGTATGACATGCTGAGAGAAGATCAAGGCTTCTGCAGAAGCGATGCCACTTTCCTTATTTCATGTATTAACAGGAGAATCGTTGAGCTGATGGCTGGATGCAGAGCGGGAACTGAGGCTGAAATACTGAAAGAAGGGCTTTCGTCAACCCAAGTGATTGGTTTCCTGGCGTATGGTGAGTTATCATTCACTAATCTAATCCAAGAGCCTTACATTCATGGCTTCACCTGCTGGGGAATCACCCTACGTTCCAAAACCGAAACCACCGAAGCGAAAGAAAAGAAAAAGGGAATCGGGATTGAAGCGGTGGGTCTCGAAAAATTCGAACACATAATCATAGAAGCTCAACTAAGCGCTTTTGATGATGTAACCGTTGAGGAAGAAGTGGAGATTCGCCTTGACTTAGTTAACGTGGCGGAAGAATCTGGCTTGTTGGTTAGGGTTGACGACTTAATTCCTCCAAGTTTCAAGGTCATTTCAACGCCTCCGCAGTACAGTATAGAAGATGGTTCGATTAACATGAAGGGAAGGAAGATTGAACCCCTAAAAGTTGAGACGGTTAAGCTTAGTCTTCGAGCCACTGAACCTGGCGTCTTCAACTTGAGCCCACAAGTGATTTACGTCGATGAACTTGGAAAATTTAGAACGAGCAAGGTGGAGCCAGTTGTCATAACTGTTCATCCAAAACTCGCATTTGAGTTCAAGACCAAAGCTGCTCAGACAGTGTTTGACTTTTTGACCAGTTCCTTCGTAGAGGACTACATGAGGCGAAGAATATCCTTGGAAAAGTCCGGGTGGAGAACCTTGATGCAGATCGTTAAGCATGGAAATGTTTCCAAGTCGAGTGTGTATGGTGGTGGAGGGCTTCATGGACGAGCGATATCTGAGCTGGAAAGGCGAGGGCTGGTTGAAGAGAGGGTCTTTCCAGGCGAACGTGGTCGTGGAGGCAAAATTGTAAAGATACGAATCTGCTATGAAAAAGAAACTATCAAGCGACACGTTGACCAGGGAATAATGAAAATCAAGGAAAAATAGAGAGGGTCATGCTAACCTTTGGCGACCATAATCGGGCAATTTTAAACATTTTTCTCTTTTTTAACCAATTCCTACGTTAATTTCTCACAAATGTTTTCAAAATATTGTTCTTTCATCTCTTAATCTCCTTTTTTGCCTTTTTATTTCTGCAAAAATTGCTACCTATTTTTCCTGTTATAGAAGTAGCCAAGAACAAAAAGAGGCAATTGAAATGGAAACAAAACTGAAAGAAAGGTTGAAAGGAAACGGCCTATTCAGAATGATCAAGAATGCTGAAGCACTCTATCAAAGAGTAACGAAGAAAATCTCGGTGAAGGCTTCTGGAGTAGCTAGGACAAGCTTCACTCCTTACGAAATATCAGAAATGCACAAGGCTCACATGCTGGAAGTCGAGTTCAAACGATCCTATGCATTGGCAGAGGCACAACGCCAAAAACTTCGCTGCTAATAATCTGCGCGCGCTTTTGCAGAGCTTTAAATGCGGGATCAAAGAAGCTCGCTTGTGAGAAATTCAAACGAGATAAGTCACGTATCCCGGGCTACCATTACACCGCGGACAAGACGAGGTTCAAATTATCGGTTTGCTTTTGTTCCGGTTGTTACCTCATAAGGCAACCATTCAAGTTCTAGGTGGATTTCATGTTTGTGATTTTCTTTGGCATACAGCAGTTTCAAGAGTACTGGCTGAGTCGGTCTGGCTTGCCTCTTCTCTTCTGAAAGAAAAATCTTAGGAAACTCGATGATCTCATTTTCAAATGACTTTCCCAGCTCCACAAGCATTTTAGAAACTTCAGTAAGTGTGCACTTTTTCTTGAATTTGAATAACGCTTGATGGACCTCTCTGTATATGTCGATCATTTCGGTCATTTTTGCCCACTGAATCATTGCCGATTTTAGCTTGTCCTTTCCTTTTGTTGTGATTGCATAATGTTTCCTGTCTGGTCCATGATCTCGAAATTCGATTTGCCCTGTTATAAGTCCCTTTTCTTCCATTTTCTCAAGTGCTGGGTATACTGTGCCAGTTTTGGGTTGCCAATATCCAGAAAATCTCCGTTCTAATTCTCGGATTATTTCGTAACCATACATGGGTCTATCAGAGAGCAGCAAGAGAAGCCACAACTGCACCATACCGACTTTCATGCTTTTGAATCTATGCATTCTGGTTTCACATCTTTATTGTACACGTTAAGCTTATATAAGTAGATATTCTACTTATGATAGGTAGTTAATCTACATAGGTGAAAAAAATGAAATGGGTAACAAGACAATACGTGCATGTTGACAGAACGGCTTGCCCATGGCTAATAAAGAAATTCGTCGACCCAAAAGCAGAATTCATCTTCGTTCCGGTGGAAAAAATCGAAGAAACCGTTAAGAAAGAGAAGGCGATACCTTACGACGCGCCTGGTGTCGAGTTAGGCCATCACGGTGACAAGTGCAGTTTCGACGCAATAGTCGAGAAGTACAAGATAAAGGAGCCTGCAGTCCTGGAGTTGGCGAAGATAGTACGTGCGGCTGACAGTAACAGGATGGAAGTGGTGCCTGAAGCTGCAGGATTGGAAGCAGTCATGACAGGTTTTGGCATCATATCAAAAGGCGATCACGAGACCATTGCCAAAACGAATCCAGTATACGACGCATTCTACACCAACTGTAAACTGAAACTGATCCGCGAGAAATACAAGACCGAAATAGAAAAACTGGAGAGAAAAGACCGAAGAGAATTTCTGAAGAAGAAACTGGTGGAGACTACCTAACAACCTTTTTTCTTTTTTAGGTGAATCCACACGACATTGTTCTTTCTTCAATTCACTGATCTTCCACCTCACCAGCCAGGAGGCTTTGATCATGCCGATGTTCATCTCAAAAGCGGTCGTGTTTACGTCGCTCACACCGCGACTGGAACCGTAGAAGTAATAGATGGTGAGCAGGCTAAACATTTAACAACACTAACAGGATGCGTAGAAGCAAGCGGGATTATCTGTGCCCAAAATGAAAATCTTGTATTCGCCGCCGCCAGAGGAAACGGCAGAATCCTTGTGATAGACGCTCTAACCAATCAGGTCTTGCAGGAAGTACTAGCAGGCTCAATGCCCAACGGGCTCGCATGGGACAGCAATCTCAAACAACTATTGGTCGCAGATGTCGAAGACAATCATGCGAGGCTTGTTGACCCATACTCGAGAAAAGTTGTCTCAGCCACAAAACTACCTGGAAGACCCCGATGGTGCGCTTACTCAAACAAAAAGAACGCCTTCTTGGTAAACGTCCTCGAACCACCAGGATTAGCAATACTTGCACCTGAAAACGGAGCACAGAAATCGTTCATGCCAATTTCAGTCTCTGGACCCCATGGTCTAGACATTGATGAAACGAAAGACAAAGCATATGTTGCGTGTGACGGCGGAGCAGTGGTTGTTTTGAACATCACCACAGGTCATCAAGAAGCCGCTGTTCCAATCGGAGGAGGACCAGACGTAATCTGGCTCAACGCTGACAGACAACGCCTCTACTGTGCCATCGGAAAGCCAGGAGTCATTGAAGTCATAGACACTGAGAAACTGATTGCAGATGAGAAAGTAACGACCGAAGAGGGCGCGCACACGTTCACGTTCGACAGGAAAAGACAGAGACTCTATGCGTTTCTTCCAAAGAGCTGTCGTATGGGCATCTATGAAGAGAAATAGTTCACAACTCATTCACGACTCCCATCAACTCTATGATTTAACCAAGTGAGCGGTTTGCAATGGCTTATCAGCAGAAGAATGTTACACGCAGCACATTTTGGACACTTTGCATTATGGGTTTCTTCGCCATCCTAAGCTCAACAATGTCGAAGAGTCCAGTTCTTAAGCCCTTCTCGCTAAGTCTCGGAACTCCAACGGAATGGACAGGTGTTGTCGCCGCCGCCTCAACCGTCCCAGGCATTTTGATTAGCTTGCCAGCTGCTTCGCTTTCGGACATTGTGGGCAGGAAGAGATTTCTGTTGATAGCTGGCTCTATCTTCGGTTCTGCTCCTTTCCTTTACCTTCTGATAGCTGTGTGGTGGCAACTCATTCTTGTTAGGTTTTACCATGGATTTGCAACTGCGATTTTTGTGCCAGTCGCTGAGGCTTCGATAGTCGAGTTGTTTCCAGCCCGACGGGGAGAACGCGTTTCACTTTTCTCTTCAGCAACGTACGTCGGGAGGGTAATTGCCCCAACTTTGGGCGGATATATATTGCTTGTCACAGCAGATAATTTTCACATCCTTTATCTGGCAGTGGCAGTGGCAGGAGTAACGTCGTTGATCATGGCTTTGCCTTTCTTGGTTCAAAGAAAGCATTCCATGGTCGCTGATCAGATAGATGCCGAGGAAACTTTTAGAAGACTGCTTACTGGATGGGGAATCATCATCAGAAACCGTGGGGTTCTGGTCATATGTATTATCCAAGCCTGCGTGTACTATGCTTATGGTTCAGTGGAATTCTATCTAGCCGGTTATCCACCAGAGGTTGTTCACTTGGACAAGTTCTTGACTGGCATTGTTATTACAAGCATAGTAGGCGTTGCTATATTCGCGAGACCGTTTATGGGCAGAGTTTCAGATAGGATTGGAAGGTCCATTCCTGTAATTCTGGGATGCATAGTCTGCGGTCTTCCTTTGCTGGTGATTCCTTTCGTTGCTAATTTTCCGGTTCTTCTTTCTCTTGTTATGGTCTATGGATTCGGCTTTGCAACAGTGACGGCTTCAACATCAGCCCTTGTTAGCGAACTTGTGCCCAAAGAACATATCGGCGCGGCTATGGGATTCATCGACACATCAATGGATGTTGGACAAACGTCTGGACCCATAATTAGTGGATTGATACTAGCAACAAATCTACGATACGCAGGTCTCTTCTCCTCGCTTGCATTCATTCTTCTATCTGCATGTATTATTTTCGTGCTCTTTGGCCTGTCTAAAGCAAGCTAAAGAGTAACGCATTGGGAGGAACTCTGATATTCCTCTCCATCTTCGCTAGCGCGTAATAAAGTCCTCAACTCCGTGAGCTACAGAAACCTGTATCGCTAAGTCAAAGAGAAGCACCACGGCCTCTGGAGCTTCTGACAAGAGTTCGAATCTCTCCCGGGCTACCATCAAGCCAAGTTACAGGGCTTAAACTTTTCATGTGGAAACCGCCGAAATATCACTTATGCTTTCTCAAGTGTTCTTCGAGAAGTCCGCGGTAGCTCTGGCAGGACTTGCCGCAGACTTTACATTCGAACGACTCAATGGTGAACGTGATTCCATCAGGATCGACAAAGGTAGCAGTTCGACCACCCCAAGGCTGATCTTTCGGCTCGTCAACAAACTCCACCCCCTCATCTTTGAGGCTTTGATAGGCTTTGTCAACATTGTCAACGAGCAGAAAGATTCCAAGTTTCGCCTTCAGCTCCAAGCCAAGTTCTACACCGCCTATGTCGAAAATTGCACCAGTGTGCCATTCGCTTATCTTCTCTAGACCAAGAATATCCTGGTGAAAAGATATTGACTTTCCGAGGTCAGACACACCGATTCTGATGTATGGTATCCTTCGGATGTGGCTACCCTTCACCGTAATCCTCTCCCTTGCTTTCGCCTGATGATTAGTCACCGAGATGTTATTAGATTTATGCTAACTGCTTAGAATAAGCCGTTCAGTGGCAAGGGCCACTCCAGCCGCAACAAAGCCTGTTCAAGCTGATAAGTTATGTTCTCCATGAGCTATCAACAATCCGGGACCGCACTTTGAGAAGCGAGAGACTCAAGTAGGATCGTTCACTTATTATGCCTATCTCTGGAACCGCCTTCGAAGCGCAGCACTTGGATTTCCTGAAAAACAAAGACAAGTCTTATAAGAGCGTATTACAACATGTATTACGGCGATTAGATGAGCGTCATCACCATCAGAGTTGCGAGAGAAATCAAGGAAAAACTCGAAAGATACAACATCAACATCAGCGAAACCGTTAGAGAATTGCTTGACAAGTACCTGTCAGAATTGGAGCTGAGGGATCTTAGCGAAAGGCTCGAGTCGTTAAAGGACCGCCTGAGTGGCAAGATAGATCCGAAACTGGTAGCCAAACTTGTGCGAGAGGACAGAGCGGCAAGATGAAGTATCTTCTAGACGCATCGGCGCTTCTTCCACTGGTCATTCGACGGGGCAAACGCTTGATAGTCGAGGCCTCAAAGGAGAATCTGGCCACAACAGACCTCGCGTTATATGAAGCCTGCAACAGCCTCTGGAAACTCGCGACATTACTGAAGTCCATCTCTTTGGAAGACGCTTTGGATGTTAGCGCTACACTCAAGGATTTGGTAGTGAGAGGTCTCATTCAACTAACAAGTTTCGCCAAACTAGATTTCCCCAGTGCACTTAAGAGAGCATACGAAGGCAGGCTGACATTCTATGATGCGTCGTATATCGTAGCGGCAAAGAACACAGGAGCGATTCTGGTAACAGAAGACGAGGAACTGTTGAAAGCGGCGTTTAGAGTCGTGAAAACGATAACCTACACAGACCTTGAAAACAGGTTATCAAGAACGTGACTGCTGAGACCCAGCCTTCGCATATGACACGAGAAAACTAAGCAGAAAAGAGAGAATAGCAAGTAAAAGGCTGTGACCCCTGCTCAGACCAGATAAAGCCCAGTCGTGTAGCGGTCAACAATTGGGGTCTCCGGAGCCTCTGACGGGAATCTGAATCTCTCCCGTGCTACCATAGGATTTCCTTAGGCTTTTCCAGCATATTTCTGAGAAATGGACGTGAAGAATATTGGAAGTATTCTGGCCTACCAACAAACCTACATTAGGTCAACGTTTAGACTCTCTGCCATGTACGTTTTGGATGCAAGTCATCTAAATAGGGAAGCGCTTTATAAGTATTGAAGATCCGTCTTAACTCAGCCACAGGTTGTTGGTGTTCGTCTACTCTCAGGTCAATGTACGGATATTCTTCGTCTTTGACGATCAAAAGGGCAGCTGATACCTTGCCGCGACGATCTCCACCAATGGCTTGCCCGGCCTCCAGTGCAATAAGAAGTCTCTCAGCAAGTGGACCCTTTGTTCTCTCAAAAGCTTCAGCCATTGTTCGTATCGTTTCTTGGTTAACAAGCAGATTTCCAGCCACTACATAGCCTTTTCCTTCATAGTAACCATTAACGGGTTCAACCTCTTTTCCGGTAAAAGCTGCAACATTACCGCGTGCATCAACAATGCTGAGCTGGCGTTTTTCTCTGTTTACGTCAACCCTAAGCAATTCCTTTAGCACTTCAGCCGGTGACAAACCCCTCTCAAGCAGATTCAATCCATCAATGCCTAGGTAAGGATTCGACCACGCCTGAGTTGCGATTGCCCCAACACGAGCCTTGGCAAAAGGGTTAATCGCTCCTACTGCGGGGATAGCAGTGGAAACAGCGATACCCAACTCGCCAGTTCGTTGACAGTGAGCCACAATTGAAAAAGTTGTCAAGCCGACATGTGACGATGAAGTGGCTTCTTGAGTTGCATTTGCGAAACTCTTTCCACAGTTTGGACACTTTTCGCTGTACCAGTGCAGTTTCTTCCCGCATTGAGAACATGTCCAACGTTTCTCTTGTTGTTTCAGCCATTCTTGAATACTGGTTCCATTTCTGAGTCTCTCTAGGTTCCTGAGGCCCAGAGTTCAATGCGGCCTTGTCTTGCTGAAGTCAATAAGCATCTGGCATGGAAAACCATCGCATTCAAAGCGGTATGTTACTCCCTTATCTTTCGTGCATTTTCTGAACTTGCAGTTGCTACACCACTCATTGACTAGGTCTGAACCGCAACCCTTGCAAAAGACCTGATCAGAAGGCATCCCCATTTTTGTGACCCAGTCGAATTTAGCCTCATCATTGTCATTGTAGGCACGGTAAGTACTGCATGCTCCACAATAAACCCCACAAATTCCTAGTAGCGGAGAGCTTTTCTTATTGCCAGACATGACTGTTCCTTTCCTTATGTTTTGAGACTGCTTTGTAGGGGGTCTAAAGAATGAGAAGCGTAATAAGCCTTCTTGTCTGCTGGGAAAAAGGCGATAGCGCTGCAACCAGCGTAATCTAGCTACCAACAATACTAGAACCCTATCTGGACCGTATCTAGACCCTATCTTGACGGATTTGTCCTGCTTTTTGAGTGCATTTCCTGTGTCTCGTTGAGTGGAAACGCCCAAGTTTTGACCATGCTTTCTGGTATTGGTAGACTGAACACATAAGCAAAAGCTACTAACTGCCCATGATGCAGAATCTCATGGTGAATCAAGAATTGTAGATGCTCCAATATGTTTGGGTTTTCCTTTCCTAATCCCCAGTCTATTTCCTTATTAACATCTTTTATACTTTTTAGAACCTTGACCATGTAGTCGTCCATTCTCTTGAAATGTGCTCTAAGTTCCGCTTTTTTCTTATATATGTCGGGTTGATCATAATTTCCCACGGAAAAATCAATTTTGCCAGTTTCTAAGGCCCTAATGTAGGACCTCTGCACTTCAGCCATTTCCAGGAAGTGCTTTCCGAAGGTATCAAGGCCGGGGCGAGGAAACTTGTAACAAATTTCCTCGTCTGTTAGAATCTCAAGGAAATCCAGCGTGTGGCTTCGATAGACGCGCCAACTACTCAAAATCCTTCGCAGATTCTTTTCCATGGCAACACACCTTTGATTACCCTCTTATAGAGAGGTTGAAAGATAATTAACTTTGCCAATTCTGAAATTCTGTATTGGAGAATTGACGCCGAAAAACTTACTATCCGCCTCCAACTAGTAAAGCCTCATGAAGCTCTACCTAACATCTGATATGGAGCATAATTTGCGAGAAGCCATCTCTCAAGACAATGTGGATGGATTCAGCAGGTTGGCGTCTTCCCTTAAGTGGGGAAAGCCTTCTTGGTCGGCCTCACAGTTGTTACTGCAAGTTCTGGACGATGCAGACGATAGGTTATGGATTTGGGCCACCAAACTTTCATGCGACGGAAACCCATTTACCCGAAGATATGCCACGCAAATCCTATTTAAACTATGGGAAAAAGACAAGAACAGAGTCGAGAAAATCCTCGCAAATCTGGCTGATGACGAGCACTGGCTTGTGCGTGAGTATGCGCATGGAGTCTGGGGAGAGCTTCTAAAGAAGCATTTTCAGGAAGTCTTTCCACTACTGCGAATTTGGAGTTCACATTCTTCAGCCAACCTTAGAAGATGCGTGGCAATTGCAGTGCGTGATGCCGGAAATTTGAGAAAGGAGGAATGGGCGGAACCTCTTGTTCAACTGCTTGAGCCTCTTCTTTCTGACAAGACTGCCTATGTTAGGAAGAACTTGGGACCTTATGCTATAGGCGATGGCTTACTTCGCTGCTATCCGGATTCTACTTTGAAACATTTGCGCAGATGGGCTTGCAGAAGAGATGAAGGTACACGCTGGAACGTGGCCATGGCTTTTGCATCTTATGGAGGTAACAGAAATTGGCAAGAAGGTTTGGAGATCTTGGCGATGCTCGCGTCAGACAAAAGGCGGTATGTATGGCGATCAGCGGCCTCAGCGTTACTTTACTTGGCTCGCCGACACCCTGAAATCCAGAATACACTTAAGACGTGGATGAGGAATTCTGAAAGAGTAAAGGTAGCTACCACCGTTCTAGAATATTTGAAAGTTAGAAAAGTCTAGTTTACTCGTCCATAGTGTCGCAGCGAACTCAACGCAAGAAGAGTGCAGTGGGCATTTCCATGTTTGCTGCTCACGCGCCATCAGGTCCTTGTAAGAGCTCCAGTCGGTCGACAGAAGCTTTAACAAGCATGTCCGATGCTGGAAGATTACCCAGTTTGCATATGTCCAATATCCAACCGAGATGAAAACTGTCATATTGATCTAAGCGCTTCTTTGTGTATAGGGGTGACAGACAGAAAATGCTTCAGACTCTGTTCCTCTCGTGTTGGCAAAAAAAGCCATGCCGGCCCAGTATGGCCACCATGTAACGCGGAACCGTTTGTGCTCATCCCACCATTTTAGCAAATAATTGCCACTTCTTTTTATGGCAGGGTGAGACTCGAAGCCGGAAGCCATCAAGAAAACTGTTAGCGAGATTGTGAACCAAAGTCTGTTGTCCATGGTGTCTGCGTTCAACCAAGCTTGCGGAGACTTCTCAAGTTTCTCTTTCAGTTCATACCATGAACCGTCAGGATCCTGATGCTCTATAAGAAATGCGGCTGTTCGCTCAAGGATAAATGTATTATTTGATTCCAACTCCAACAAAACCCTAAGCCAGATGTTGCTTGCTCCGATAGAGACGGTTTCTGCAGGATCATCCTCGTAGTACCATCCGCCATTCGGAAACTGATGCTTAGACAATATCTCCTCTGCTTCCAAAAGGTTCATCTCGCCGAGGAAATGCTGAAGTCGAATAATCTCTACCTCTCCGCCATACTGTTTGACATAGCTTATTGCCTTCTTAACATCTACCCCAACTGCTTTTGAGGTCGTTCACGGTCGTTCTCCGTATCTGCGAAGCGATAATAAGTTCTATCTCCTGTTCATTAGGCTAGATATTGATTTAAAATCTTATTTAGAGTTCAATTTGCGAATATTTTCCAGAAATAAGAAAGAATGGGCTCTTAACGCCGATATTTTGAACCGATATTTGAACCTGTCCCGGGCTACCAGATAGGAATCATTATGGGGTTGGTTTTGGGGAAAATCCGAAAATTCTGATCTTGTTCTGCCTATGGTTTGAAACTGTATCTTATGCTCCATGTTTCTCACATATGCTTGTATCGTTGCCTTGATTGCAGCTTCTTAAGATCAGTGATCGTTTGGGGAGATGGAGTTAGAGAAAGTGGCTGTTGATGTGAACCCCGATTAATGGTCCTTTATTGAAGTCCCTGAAGAGGGTAACAGGAAGAAACCAGTGTCTTAGCCGCCAAATGCAGAAATGGTCATCTATCATCTTACGCGGAAAGCGATCTGTCTACTTAGCTAAGGCTCGCGCTATGTGGTCGGCAGCTTCCACATCCTTATCCCGAGCTTGGAGAATGACTGAAACGATCTTCCGGCGAACGCTGGGCTCAGCCAGCTTCATGACCTTTGGTTCTTCACGGCCGATCCCTCCTACAAGACCCCAGATTCTCCACATCAAGTCGTGCTCAGCAGCATAGCAGGAGGCGGCGGCGAGAAGATCCTCTGCCATCCCCGGCTCATGCCGCGCAATCTGTGGGAGGAATAG
>Ga0315312_1001391_pt1 | contig 19082 bp, 15 predicted proteins | sample TDP7_MG_FD_203629 | JGI IMG/M metagenome (GOLD analysis project Ga0315312, IMG submission 203629) | Freshwater sediment microbial communities from Lake Towuti, South Sulawesi, Indonesia - TDP7 | ecosystem: Environmental > Aquatic > Freshwater > Lake > Sediment | place: Indonesia: South Sulawesi... | reverse complement strand
GCGCAGTGTGGTAGAAAGGGCAAACTCACTCGGGCTGAAGACCCAGCTCAATCTCGGCACGGATAAAACGGTCGTCGCCATCCTTGGCAGTCACACCGGGCAGATATCCACGGAGGTCTTTGCCGTCCTCCCCGGGGTGGAGAGCGTCAGCCGCATTATGAAGCCCTACAAACTCGCCTCACGAGAGTTCAAGAGCGAGGACACTACCGTCTCGGTTAAGGGTATAGACATAGGCGGCAAGCGCGTCGTGGTGATGGCGGGACCCTGCGCCGTGGAAAGTAAGGAACAACTCTTTGAAGCGGCTCAAGCGGTTAAGGAAGCCGGCGCTGTCATCCTCAGGGGCGGAGCGTTTAAACCCCGCACCTCTCCCTTCAGCTTCCAGGGGCTGGGGCAGGATGGACTGGAACTTCTATCAAACGCTCGACATCAATTTAGCCTGCCGGTGATTACCGAAGTCGTTGACCCGCACGATGTCAGCCTCGTCGTCAAATACGCCGATGTCCTGCAGGTCGGCTCACGCAATATGCAGAACTTTGCCCTCCTCAGCGCCATCGGCAAGTGCCAATGTCCGGTCGTCCTCAAGCGCGGCTTCTCCTGTACCGTAACTGAGTGGCTCACCGCCGCCGACTACCTCCTCGCTGGCGGCAACAATCAGGTCATTCTCTGTGAGCGAGGCATCCGCACCTTTGAAGACAGCACCCGCTTTTCACTGGATATTTCCTCCATCCCGGTAATCAAACGGTTCAGCCATCTCCCCGTCATCGTTGACCCCTCCCACGCTGCCGGACACCATGCTGTTGTCCCCGCCCTAGCCAAGGCGGCGGTGGCGGCGGGAGCGGATGGGCTGCTGATTGAAGTCCACCCCAATCCCAAAGAAGCTCTGGTTGACGGTCTACAATCGCTCACCCCCGCCGATTTTTCTAAACTGATGGCAGAGCTAAAGCAAATCGCCAGGTCCATCGGCAGGTTCATCTAGCCTCCATTTTGTCTTTCCTAACATCCGTGTTATAATGGGAGTGTCGTATTAGTTAGTCCGTGGGGTTGGGTCTCTGGGTACGGTGACCCCTGGGGCTGTGGGGAGAGAGAAAATGGTTTCAGATTCTGTCATCACTTATCAGCGCCTCGCCGAGCAAATCGTCCGCAACGTGGAAAAAGTCATCGTCGGCAAACCAAAAGTAATTGAACTCGCCGTAATCGCTTTAACCAGTCAGGGCCACCTGCTCATTGAAGATGCGCCCGGCGTCGGTAAAACGATGCTTGCCCGCAGTCTGGCAAAATCAATAAACTGCACTTTCAAACGCATTCAGTTCACTCCGGACATGCTTCCCGGCGATATCATCGGCGTCTCCGTTTACAATCAGAAGACCTATGACTTTGAATTCCGACCCGGTCCGATAATGGCGCAGGTTGTCCTTGCTGATGAGATTAATCGCGCCACCCCACGCGTCCAGTCCGCCCTTCTGGAATGCATGGAGGAAAGACAAATTACCGTTGACGGCATCACCTACGCCATGCCCTCCCCCTTTCACGTGCTGGCAACTCAGAACCCCATTGAATACGAAGGCACCTTCCCGCTTCCGGAGACTCAGCTTGATAGATTTCTGATGCGAATCAGCCTGGGCTATCCGTCCGCTTCTGACGAGGTTGTCATTATGGAAAGACAGCAGTACCGTCGCCCGATTGAGCAAATCAGCGCCGTGGCCGAAGCAGCTGACCTTCTCAGGCTCCAGGAAACGGTCAAGGGGATTTATGTTGATTCGCTGGTCAAGCAGTATATTGCCTCGCTAGTGGAAGCCACGCGCCATCACCCAGAAATTTATCTTGGTGCCTCGCCACGCGGCTCACTGGCTCTCTTCCGAACGGCGCAGGCGCGGGCGCTGATACAGGGTCGCGACTTTGCCCTGCCCGATGACGTCAAGGCTTTAGCCGAATATGTTTTAGCGCATCGCCTTGTCCTGCACCCGACCGATGGTTCGCAAAGGAGCGGTCGGTCTCTTATCGCCGAGCTACTGGAATCAGTTCCCGTTCCTGGAGCTATCCCCAAGCGCTAGGTTCTAGTCACCAATTTTAATCAAAGATTCCAATGAAGAACAAAGTATTCGTCATTCTGGTTCTGCTTACCATTCTGGCGCTAGCATTAGCCACGGGCTTCTCTCTGCTGTGGCGGCTTTTTATTCTTGCCGTGCTGATGCTTCTCATAAGCTATTGGTGGGTCTTTCTGGGCATTCGGAACATTGAGGCTCAGGTAAAACAACTGCCCCAGCGGTGCCAGGTTGGCGAAACTATAGATGAGGAGGTTACTTTACTTAACCAAAGCAATCTGCCGAAACTCTTCCTCCAAGCTCGGGAAAACACTGACCTGCCGGAGCACCGCAACCTAACAGCGGTGAATTTATCTCCCCACGGCGCCTATACCTGGCGGAGCAAAGTTCGTTTCCACCGGCGGGGGCGATACCGCTTGGGTTCTTATACCATCACCGCCAGCGACCCCTTTGGTTTTTTCCAGCGCCAGATTCAACTCGGTTCGCCACAGAGTATTCTAGTCTGTCCGGAAACCATTGAACTACCTCACTTTGACCCGATGGCGTATCACGCTTATGGCTATGGCACGAAAGGCAAGCTGGCGGGGCAGATGAGCACCAATGTCGCCAGCGTGCGCGAGTACACCAATGGCGATAGCCTGAAGCACCTGCACTGGCACAGCACTGCTCACACCGGCAAGCTCATGGTCAAAATCTTTGACCCGGACCACTCCCGCAACACGGCGAAGAATGTCTGGATTGTGGTGGATATGCAGCAGTCCGTCCACACTGGTGACGGTGATAAAAGCACCGAGGAATACACCGTTACCATCGCTACCACACTCATCAAGAAGTATATGGACAATGGTGCTTCCGTGGGATTAATCGCTTCTGCCGAACAAAATTACTGCTTTACGCCGGAGTGGGGCTCGCAGCCCTTCTGGAATATGCTGACGGCACTAGCTTTGATGCAGGCGGAGGGTGACGTGCCAATTGAGCAAACTATTGCTGGCGAACCCGGACGGTTTGGCAGTGATTCCATTGTAATTGTCATCACCCCCTCCCAGAGCGAACGGCTGTCAACCGCTCTCCGCCAGATAACAAGCCGGGAGGGGCTGGTGATTGCCATTTTGTTTGATGGCGGGAATATGGCGCGCATGCTGATTTCAATCGGGGCGCAGGTTTATGTCGTGCGGCGTGGCGATAACGTCGCTTTGGCGCTTAACAGCCGACGAAACCGTCCGATACTGAGCGCAAAAGAGCCACCGCCAGTCGCCAGCAGTCTGGAGAAGTAGACTTTGAACGCAGACCGGGAAACGAAAAACTATCAGCATCCTCAGGCGTCCCTCAACCGGCGGAGTGGCTGGCAAGAATGGGTAAGCCTGCTTCTAATGACAGGGACGCTGAGCATCGCTATTTACTCTATTGAGCAATCGCAGTGGATTAACCCGCAGCCCTCTCTGATGCTCATTTTTGGCTTGGCGATTATCGCTGGACTGACGCTGGGGAAGAGCCCCCTCCCGGCAGTGGCAACACACCTCCTTTCCCTTGCCGCCGGAAGCATAGTTATCATCTGGCGGCTACTGGACCTCCTGCCTCAGTCAGAAACGCTCAGAAGTGCCCTGCAATCGTTGTGGTGGACAGTAAGGCTTGCCCAGCCTAATCAGAGCACCTTGCACTTCACCATTTTTCTCGCCATCTTCACCTGGCTCGTTGCTTACATTGCCACATGGTATCTTCTCCGCAAAGGAAATGCCTGGCTGGGAGTCTTACTGGGTGCGGCGGCGATTCTGGTCAACCTCAGCAACTTATCTGAGGAACACTATGGCTATTTCCTGCTTTACCTGCTGATGGCGGGGCTGCTAATCGGGCAATCCACCTTAGCAAAACAGTACCGCTCGTTTAGAAAAATTGGTGCCCGATACCCCGGTCAGAGCATGATTGGCTTTATGGCGTCAGTGCTCTGCCTGAGTATCTTTGCCATTACTGGCTCCTGGGTCCTGCCCGAAATCCGAGCCAACCACCTGCAGACCCTGATTAATACGAAGAATCTGGAAAAAGTGATCGACAATCACCGCATAAATATCTTTGCCGCCGTACCAGCAAAGTGGTCAGTCCTGCGCAATGAATATCAGGACCAGTTATCCTTTGCCCCACCTAATCTAAGCAAAGAGGTGCAATTCGTCATCACCGCCGATAAACCTCTAGCCTACTGGCGGACACGACGATACGATGTTTACAACTCATGGGGCTGGACCACCAGCCGGATAAATGAGATTGACCTCAAACGCAATACGCCAGTGACCGGAACTGAGATGTCACCCAATCGCACTGAGCTTACCTATAAAGTGACCAGTAAAATTAAGACTGACGTCCTCCTGACCATCGGGGAATTCATATCTTCGGATATTCCGGTGGCACTACACCAGCTCAATCCATCTCAGGGTGATATCGTCGCCGTGAGTAGCCAGCACCTGCTGAAACCAAACGACAGCTATTCGGTCAGGACCGTTCTCAATAATACCACCCCTGCCGAGCTGTCCCAAGCCGGATTGAACTATCCCCAAAATATCACCGCGCATTATCTCCAGTTGCCCCCGGACCTCCCCAGACGCGTTCGGTCAATGAGCCAGACGATAACCAGGAATGCCCGTACTCCCTATGATAAAGCAGTAGCCATCGTTAAGTTTCTTGCCCGCTTTTCCTACGTGAGCGAGGGTACTGTCCCTCCCACTGGTTCAGACGCTGTAGAGTACTTCCTGACGACTTCCCAGTCCGGCAACTGCAACAATTTTGCTTCGGCGATGGTGGTGATGCTCCGTGTTGCTGGGGTTCCGGCGCGACTGTCCACCGGCTATCTCCTGCACGAGCGCGATGAGAACGGAGCGTTGAACCTCCGTGCCATGGACTACCACACCCGACCCGAGGTCTATTTCCCGGGTTACGGATGGGTGGAGTTTGAGGCAACCCCTATTCCCGAGCCAATAAATATTGAGCGGGAGGACAGGGCTCTTAGTGCCGCAATTGCTGACGTTGTCCCGGCAGGTGGCGATGATGGCAGTGCTCTTGACATGGCACTAAACGAAGCTGATAGCTCAAGTGAAGCCCAGAACCAGACTGCTGACGTTATCAGCCCGGAAGGCTGGGTAGACGATGCCAGCGTATTGCCGCCGGTAGCACAACCATGGCAAGCGTTCCTCAAGATAGGTGGTATTGTAGCGTCCCTGCTACTCCTGTTTGTCCTCATCTACCGCTGGCTCAAGCGCTTTGGGAATGTGGATGACCCAGCCAAAGTATATGCCCGACTGTGCCGGCTTGCCTCATTGGTCAAGTTACGTCCTTACCCCCACCTGACGCCACTGGAATACTGCGCCAGGCTGGCTACTGCTCTCCCGGCACAAGCCAATGATATCAGCAACATCACTTGGGCTTATCTCAAAAGCGAGTTTGGACAGAAAAATCTGGGACAAGAGGGAAAAGAAAGACTGCGCCAGTCCTGGCGGGTCGTCTATCGCACGCTACTCAAACGTATCACTCACCGAAGTGGTACATTGTCTTGAACATCTTGGTCTCCGATGTTATAATACCGACAAATTGCCGAGTAGACTTTCTGATAGAGGTCCCACCAAACAATGGCACTTCTTGAAGAAGTAATAAAAGAAACCCTCAATTTAAAGAACTACATCAATGGCGAGTGGGTTGCCTCGGCATCTGACCAGACTCTGGATGTAATTAATCCCGCCACCCAGCGTACTCTCGCCCGGGTGCCCATGTCCACCAGAGAGGAAGTCGCTGTCGCAGTAAAGTCGGCGAAAGAAGCTTTTCCAGAGTGGCGCCGGACACCGCCACTGGCTCGCGCCCGCTATCTCTTCCGATTAAAGGAGTTACTGGAGCAAAATTTTGAGAGATTGAGCCGCGTGCAGACGATGGAGCACGGCAAGACGATTGACGAGTCGCGGGGGGAGACGAGGCGGGGTGTTGAGATGGTGGAAGTTGCCACTGGCATCCCCTCGCTAATGATGGGGTTCAATCTGGAAGACATCGCCAGCGGCATTGACGAGTATGTCATTTATCAGCCGCTTGGGGTATTTGGGCACATCGCCCCCTTCAACTTCCCCTTCATGGTACCACTATGGTACTCCCCTTTCGCTCTGGCGACCGGCAATACCTTTATCGTCAAGCCATCGCCACGCGACCCCATCAGCCAGGTAAAGCTTGCCGAATTGATTGAAGAGGCTGGCTTTCCACCCGGAGTATACAATGTTGTCCACGGTGGTGCTGACGTCGCCTCATTTTTGCTTGAGCACCCTGACATCAAAGGAATCACCTTTGTCGGCACCAGCCAGATAGGCAAAGAGATTTACCGCAAGTGTGGCGAGACCGGCAAAAGAGCCATCGTTCAGGGTGCCGCCAAGAATTTCATGGTTGTGATGCCGGACGCCTTTGTTGACGCGACCATTCCGGCGCTGATGACTTCCTTCTTCGGTAATACCGGTCAGCGGTGCCTTTCTGGCGCTAATCTGGTCATCGTGGGCAAAGACGATACCTTCCACCGTAATTTTCTGGAGAAGTTTGTTGAGGCGGCGCGGCGGATAAAGGTGGGTTACGGGCTAGACGAATCAATTCAAATGGGCCCGATGCAGTCCCTTGATGGTAAAAGGCGGGTCTTGGAGTACATTGAGAAGGGGCTTAGCGAGGGAGCCAAGCTTATCCTTGATGGCAGGAAACTCAAGATTGCCGGCGACTATCCTGACACCTGCTTCATTGGTCCGAGCATTTTTACTGACGTTTCGCCCAGCATGACTATCGCGCGAGAGGAAATCTTTGGTCCGGTTGCCAGTGTGCTCAGAGTGGCTAACCTTGATGAAGCCATAAACCTGGTTAACAGCAGTCGGTACGGTAACGGTAATGCTATCTTCACTTCAAATGGCAAAGCCGCCCGCGAATTCCAGTATCGGGTTGAATCGGGCAATGTGGGCATTAACGTCGGCATCGTAGCGCCCATGGCTTTCTTCCCCTTCAGCGGCATGAAAGAATCGTTCTTCGGTGTTCTGCACGGGCAAGGGCGGGACGCCATCCGTTTTTTCACCGAGAGCAAAGTGGTCATCCAGAGGTGGTTCTAGGTGGCGCTGAACACGGCATCAGAAGTAGTCAGCTTTGCCCGCAAGCTGGAAGAAGAAAGCGCCCAATTCTACGAGCAACTTGCCAAACAAGATAAAGAAGCGGAGGAAATCTGGCTTTCCTTTGCTATTGAAAATAAACGGAACATAGCTCAAATTGAGCGCGCCTATTATGGCGTCATTTCCGACGCGATAGAAGGTTGCTTTGCCTTCAACATCAACGCTGACGAATACAGGGTAAACATTGAACTTCCCAAGAATCCCAGTGATGCCTTTAAGAGAGCGATAGAATTGGAACAGAGGCTCACCCGGTTTTATCAGACCGCCGCGGAGCAATCCAAGAGCCTTATGGCAGACGTGCCGCGCGCCTTCCAGGCAATTGCCCAGAAGAGAGAAAACCGCCTATCGGCACTGGCGATGAAAGAGAAGCACAGCCGAACTTAGAAACAGAGCAGACGATAGAAAAATCGGTCATTAGGCACAAGGTTCACCAAGGGGGTAGGCTGCCCAGTGGGGCAATGACCGGGCGCCGTGCTATCCAGATGCTCTACAAGCGGGGTAAGAAACAGTTTATAGCGACAGCCATAAGGTGGACAACTAATTAACCGCAAGCTACGAATTGCTTTAAAATCACTTTTAAGCGCACATTTAGATTTAGTGAACTACAGGATGATTTTTCCCGCGGACTGGCTTAACTGCGTCTCTTTCGGACGACGAAAAGCAAGATTATCAGGACAATGATGACCGCGATGCCAATCCAGGTCCACATACTCATATAAAACTAGCCTCCTTGAATTGGTCTGTTTGACGCTATTATAGCACACAATAACTTGAATAGATACTGGTCAATCAAAGACTGGAGCAGGTTGCAACCACCCAAAAGATAATATAGAATGTTGTGGCTGATTTTGAACGGGGGTGAAATATGGCATATAGTACTAAATTACTAAGCGAACTAGGAGAAAAGGCGAAAATTATCAGAAGGGAATCAATCCGGATGATAAGGGCGGCGGGGTTGGGCTGGGTGGGCGGCTCTTTCTCTCAGGCAGATGTTGTCACTGCGCTGGTCTTCCATCACATGAAGCACGACCCCAAGAACCCGCAATGGGCAGATAGAGACCGCCTCATCGTCTCTAAAGCTCACTGCTGTGAGACAGTATATGCCGCATTGGGCGAAGCTGGCTATTTCTCCAAGCAGGAGTTTGACAATTACGGCAAGCTGGGCGCTCTCCTCCAAGCCCACACCGAGCGCACTGCCCCTGGAATTGAGTACTCCGGGGGATCGCTGGGGCAGGGCTTATCTTTTGCTCTGGGTGAAGCGCTGGCTGCCAGAATTGGCGCCCCCAAAGACCCATCAGGACGACCCATCCCACACTATCGCATCTTCTGCATCCTCGGGGATGGGGAACTGGATGAGGGGCAGGTCTGGGAGGCAGTTATGGCTGCCGCTCACTATAAGGTGGATAATCTCATTGCTATCGTTGACCACAATAAATACCAGTCCAGCGGCAAAGTCATTGAGAGGATAAATCTGACGCCTCTTGCCGAAAAGTGGCAAGCCTTCGGCTGGGATACCATGGAAATAGACGGGCATGACTTCAACCAGATTCTGGCTGCGCTGGAGAGGGCAGATAAAACTGCCGGTAAGCCTCATGTCATTATCGCCAATACCATCAAATGTAAGGGCGTGCCTTCGCTGGAGAACAAGAATGTCCACTTCTGCACCCTTACTGATGAAATGTACCAGGATGCGATGAAGGCACTTGCCTAATCGCCCGCCAGAGTAAAAAGGAGTATGAAGATGAAACAGAGCTATATCAAAGAGCCGCTTGGTGAAGCTAAGCCGATGTACAATGCCTATAATGAGGCGATGACCGAGCTGTTCCAGAAGAATGATAGAATCGTCCTGCTCTATGGTGATTTCCCGCGCGGTGCTGCTGGTGAAATGGCTACCAAGGGGTACCCTGACCGTGTTTATGACGTCGGTATTGCCGAAGCTAACCTGATAACGGTGGCAGCAGGGCTGGCGGCGGCGGACAAGATTCCTTTCACCCATTGCCACAGCATCTTTGCCGTAGGTAGAGGCTACAACCAGATAAGACAGAACGTAGCCTTTGATAAATTTAACGTGAAAATAGTCCTCTGCAATACTGGCATGCTCTGGGCGTTCATGGGCGGCTCCCATCAGACAATTGAAGAGATAACCGCTCTAAGAGTCATACCCAACCTCGTTCTCCTCTCCCCAGCCGACCCTGCCGAGTCTAAGAAAGTCGCCCAAGCCGCCCTGGAACACTTTGGTCCGGTAGCCATCCGGCTGGCGAACCCCGCCGTACCAACTATCTACAGGGACGATTATCCCTACGAATTGGGCAAGGCAGTGACCGTAACTGAAGGCAAAGACGCCACAATCATCGCCACAGGGATTATGGTTGCTGAGGCGCTAAAAGCTCACGACATGCTGGCGAAAGAAGGCATCAACGTCAGACTGCTTGATATGCACACCATCAAACCACTGGATGAAACGGCAGTCGTCAGAGCCGGCAAAGACACCGGGGCGATTGTTACTGTAGAGGACACGAGCATTCTGGGCGGGCTGGGTGGGGCGGTGGCTGAGGTTATCACTGAGAATTACCCGGTTCCGGTGAAGAGAGTGGGTATCAAAGACCGCTTCGGGCAGTCGGGCACTGTTGATGAGCTGAAAGAGGTCTATGAGCTGTCCGCCAATCACATCGTCAAGGCAGTGAAGGAAGTCATCAAGAGAAAGAAGAAATAGGCAGGACTTCGGGAGAATACGAGATGCAGGTGAAATAGCCTGCCTCTCTGTTTAAGTGCCGCAGAATAGAGAGGATTACCAGGGGGTTTCTTTTTTCTTCAGTGCCGCAATCAGGTCGTCAACGGGCATTGCCGCCAGGGTCAGGGTCTGAGTCGTCCCCTTGGCACTCATACGGATTGATAGCTTAGTGACCACCTCATTGCTCGGCGCTTCTAAGATATTCACAAAATCATAAGGACCGAGCAGGGCATACTGGGCGATGAGTTTGACACCCATCAACTCCACCTCTTTGTTGATGTCCTTGAGGCTCTCCGGGTCTTCCTGAAGGGCCTTTCGTCCTGATTCGGTGAGGGTGGTGAGCATAAGATAAATCGACATCCCTGACCTCCTCCATGAAGTCTTTAACCGTATTATGTGGTCGGTGGCACTTTTTGTCAATATGGTTTGAGCGGTCTCTAATTCACGGAGCACCTTTTGCATCCCTGACGAGCGGTTAGGTATAATGAGGGCAAGATGCGCAGACTCTTATCCGGGAACGAGGCTTTGGCGCTGGGAGCCTACCACGCCGGAGTCAAAGTCGCCACCGCCTACCCTGGGACCCCGAGCACCGAAATTTTAGAAGCCATCGCCGTTTACGATGACGTCTACGCCGAGTGGTCGACCAACGAGAAGGTGGCGCTGGAGGTGGCGCTGGGGGCGGCTTATGCCGGCGTCCGGGCAATGGCATCAATGAAGCACGTCGGGCTGAACGTTGCCAGTGACCCTTTTCTGGCGGCGGCAACCACCGGCGTCAATGGCGGTCTAGTGGTCATCAGCGCCGACGACCCTGGTCTGCACAGCTCTCAGGGTGAGCAGGACAACCGTCATTATGCCCGATTAGCCAAGGTCCCGATGCTCGAGCCAAGCGACAGCCAGGAAGCCTATGAGATTATGGCTTACGCCTTTGAAATCAGTGAGAAGTTTGATACTCCAGTGCTGGTGCGCAGTACCACCCGCATCTCGCATTCTAAGTCGGCGGTGGACGTGAACAAGAGTCGGACGGTGCTGCCGGAAGAGCCAGCTTTCCCCCACAACCCGCAAAAATACGTCATGCTCCCCTCCTATGCCCGACTGCGCCGACCGGCGATTGAGGAACGTGTGGTCAGGCTGACGGAGTTTGCCGAGACCTTCCCACTGAACCACATCGAATGGGGCGAGCGCCAGCTGGGCATCATCGCCAGCGGTGTGGGCTACGAGTACGCCAGAGAAATCTTCCCTAAAGCCTCCTTCCTCAAGCTGACCACCACCTACCCTCCCCCTCCTAAGCTCATCCGCCAGTTCGCCTCACAGGTGGAAAGACTGGTGGTCATTGAAGAACTTGACCCCTTCCTGCAGGACAGCATTCAGGCGATGGGTATCAAAGTGAGCGGCAAGGAGTTCATTCCGAGAATTGGGGAGCTCAGTCCGGAAGTTGTTGAAGAGGCAAGTAAGAACGCCGGGCTATTGACCGGCACCGCTCACCAACCGGAACCAGCGCCAACTCTGCCCAAACGCCCCCCTCTTCTCTGTCCCGGCTGTCCCCACACCGGTATCTATTTTGTCCTCAGTAGCCTCGGACAGCGTGCCCGCCTGCCTAAAGCCAAAGACAAAGCGCCCAAAGAATCCAACCTCACCATTACCGGAGACATCGGCTGTTACACACTAGGCGCCTACCCGCCTTACTTTGCCCTCGATACGAACGCCTGTATGGGTGCCAGCATCGGTCAGGCAATCGGCTTGACCAAAGCGGGCGTGAAGAAAAAGGTGGTTGCCGTCATCGGCGACTCCACTTTCCTCCATTCGGGAATAACCGGGCTGGTCGATGCCGTTTATAATCAGAGCCGCTTCATCCTGCTCATACTGGACAATGGCACCACGGCGATGACTGGTCACCAAGAGCACCCCGGCACCGGTGTTTCGGCGCAGGGCAAAGAAATGAAGGCCGTGGTCTTGGAAGACCTGGTGCGTGGCATCGGGGTGAGAGATGTCCGAGTGGTCAACGCCTTTGATTTGAAAGAACTGCGCTCAAACGTCAGGAGTGCCCTTGATAATCCAGAGCTTTCGGTCATCATCGTGCGGGGAGCCTGCGCCGTCAAAGTGCCCAAGCGCGGCGAGCCAAGAGCCATTGACAGCGAGCAGTGCAACGTCTGCGGCGCCTGCCTCCTGCTTGGCTGCCCATCAATTCAGAGTGAAGGCGATAAGATATTCATTGACTCATCGCTGTGCGTGGGTGATGCCTGTACTCTCTGCCAGCAAATCTGCCCTCGTCAGGCAATAATGCCTCTGGCAAAGGAATCAAAGTGGCGAAGATAGACCTGTTGATTACTGGCGTCGGCGGACAGGGTATCATCCTAGCCAGCGACATCATCGGTGAAGCCGCCATTACCTCAGGCTACGACGTCAAGAAGACCGACACTCTTGGCATGGCACAGCGCGGCGGCAGTGTCGTCAGCCACGTTCGCATCGCCGAGAAGGTGTGGTCGCCACTAATCAAGATGGGAGAAGTGGATATACTGCTCGCCTTTGAAAAGCTGGAGGCGGCACGCTGGGCGTCTTACCTGAAGCCGGGTGGTGTCGCCATCGTCAATAATCATGCCCTGCCACCCCTCTCCGTCAGCCTCGGTAGCGACCGCTACCCCAGCGATGAAGAAATCGGCAATATTTTGAAGCAACGGACTGACCGCACTTATTTTGTGGCGGGGACACAGCGGGCGAAGGAACTGGGCAACATCCGCACCCTCAATATATTCCTGCTTGGCTGTGTCTCCGATTTTTTGCCGCTGAAAGTTGAGACCTGGAAGAATGAAATCTCGCTCCACCTGCCAGTCAAGATTCAACCAATTAACCTGGATGCCTTCGCCCTGGGCAGAAAGGAACTGAGCCATGTCCATCGCTGAAAAAGTCCGTCAGAATATGGCGGAAGCCTCCTGGATACGCAAGATGTTTGAGGAAGGCGCTGTCCTCAAAAAGCGTTACGGCGAGGAGAATGTCTTTGACCTCTCTCTGGGCAACCCGATTGTGGAACCTCCCGCCGAATTGAAGCAGGAGCTAAAAAGGTTAGCTAACGAACCCCTCCCTGGAATGCACCGCTATATGAGCAATGCCGGCTACCCCGACACCCGGTCGGCGGTCGCCAGACAACTTCAGGCAGAGACCGGGCTGAAGTTTACCATGAACGAAGTGGTCATGACCTGTGGGGCGGCGGGGGGATTGAACGTGGTCCTCAAGACAATTCTTAATCCCGGTGATGAGGTTATCATCTTGGCACCTTACTTTGTTGAATACGGGAACTACGTTGATAACCACAATGGCATGGCTAGAGTCCTGCTCACTGATGACAACTTCCTGCCCAAACTTGACATTCTGGAGTCCAGCATCACCGGCAAGACCAAAGCCGTGCTCATTAACTCTCCTAACAACCCCACCGGCATTGTTTACAGCGAAGAAGTCCTGCACAAACTTGGTGAAATAATCCAGCAGAAAGAAAAGCAATATAACACGCTGATTTATCTCATCAGCGACGAAGCCTATCGCAAGATTCTTTACGATGGACTGAAATACCCCTCCCCCCTTCTCCACCACCCTCAGACCATCGTGGTAACATCTCACTCCAAAGACCTGGCACTGCCCGGCGAGCGCATCGGTTACATCGCCGTCCATCCCGACTGCACCGGGAAGCGAGAGCTGGTGGACGGGCTGATTTATGCCAATCGGATACTGGGCTTCGTCAATGCGCCAGCCCTCATGCAGCACCTCGTCAAGAATCTGCAGTCGGTCAGCGTATCAATCACCGAATACCAGCAGAAGCGCGACTTTCTCTACCAGAACCTGGCTGCGATGGGCTATGTGATGACCAAACCGCAGGGCGCCTTCTATATGTTCCCCAGGACACCAACACAGGATGATGTGGCTTTTGTGCGGGAGCTTCAAGAACACCGCGTGCTGACGGTGCCGGGGCGGGGCTTCGGCACGCCGGGCTACTTTAGAATTGCCTACTGCGTCACCGACCGCGTGCTAGAAGGTTCGCTGGCGGGCTTCCGTCAGGCGGCACAGAAATTCAGGCTGGGATAACGGAATGTGAAAACGGGGCGTCTAAGAGGGGCGTAAGTCCCCTCTTAAAAATAACCTCCCCCTTCCCTTTCAAGCGAAGGGGGATTAGGGGGATAGGTTGCCCGACTCAAAAGACAACATCGCTGACCTCAAAGAGAAGTTCCAGAAGGAGCACTTCGCCACCTCCTGGGGAATGCAACTGCTGGAACTTGCTCCCGGCTATGCCAAGTTCTCGCTGAAGCTGAAGCCGGAATACCAGAACTTCAATGGTCTCGTTTTCGGCGGCGTTATTATGTCAATTGCTGATATGGCATTCGCCTACTGTGTGAACTCGGTGAACCGACCCAGCGTCGCCATCAACTTTGATATGCAGTTCATCGCCGCGCCCAAGCCGGATGACGAGCTGATTTCTGAAGGCAAGGTCATCAAAACAGGCCGCCGTCTGAGCATCGCTGAGATGACCGTAACCAATCAAGAAGGTAAGCTAATTGCTAAGGCTACAGGGACGACGATAAGGCTGGAGAAAAGTTGACACGCCACTTTTCCTTATGGTAAACTGCTGACACTAATGGTTACGTATCAACTGGAGACATTCGGCTTCATCTTTACCGGGCGCACCACGGTGCGCTTGGGGGGATAGGCGTTTTCCAGCGGTAACCATAGGCAATTAGTTTAGTTTAAGAAGTACCTCCCAGGCGGGAGGTATTTTATTTTTAGGAAAAGATAGCTGGCATGACTGAAATAGATAAATGGGACACCATTCCCAAGCTCATTCAGCGCAATTACCAGCGCTGGAACGGGCGCACTGCCATGAGCATAAAAAGCTTTGGCATCTGGCAGAGGTATAGCTGGTCGCAGTACTATGAGAAGGTCAAGCACTTCTCGCTCGGGCTGATAAGCCTGGGGCTTCAGCCAGGCGATGTCGTCGGCATCATTGGTGATAATGAGCCGGAGTGGTTCTGGGGCGAGTTTGCCACTCAGGCGGCGGGGGGCATTGTTACCGGCATCTTCGTTGATTCCATTCCATCGGAAGTAAAATACATCGCCGAGCACTCGGGCGCCAAATTCGCCATCGTCAACGACCAGGAGCAGACCGACAAATTCCTGGAAATCAAAAATCAACTCCCGTCGTTGAAGAAGGTCGTTTACTGGGACCCCAAGGGCTTGCGCAACTATGACGACCCCATTCTCATCTCCTTCAATGAGGTCATCAGCCTGGGCAAAGAGCATGAAAAGACCCACCCCGACCTGTTTGAGCAGAACATTGCCCGGGGCGAGGGTAACGACGTTGCCTTCATATACTACACTTCAGGCACCACGGGGCTGCCCAAAGGCGCCGTGCTCACCCATCAAGCTTTGATAAACACTGCCCGCGCTTTTGTAGGTCGCTACCCCCTGAATGAGAACGACGACCTCATCTCCAACTTCCCGGCGGCGTGGGTGGGCGATAGCTTCTTCGCCACCATACCTCACCTCCTCACCGGTGCCCGCCTCAACTTCCCCGAGGAGCCAGAGACCATCGCCGAGGATACCAGAGAAGTCGGACCCAACTTTGTCATCTACGGTCCGCGGCAATGGGAAAGTCTGGTCAGCGAAATTCAGGTCAAGATGATTGATGCTCACCCGCTAAAACGATTTGTTTACCACCTGTTCATGCCCGTCGGCTACAAAGTATCCCAAATCAGACTCCAGGGCAAAGCGCCCAATCTCTTCTGGCGTGCACTCTATAGCATCGCTTACTTTTTCCTCTTCCGAGCCCTGAAAGACCGCCTCGGCTTGAGCAAGGTCCGGTTTGCCGTTACCGGAAGCTCGGTGCTGAGCCTGGACACCTTCCAGCTAATTCACGCCATCGGCATTGAGCTGAGACAGAACTACGGCAGCACCGAGGCTGGGCTAATTTCCTCCCACGGCAAAGGCGAGATTAAATTTGAGAGCGTGGGCAGACCATCGCTGGGGACAGAGGTCAGGGTGACTGATGACGGCGAACTCCTCGTCCGGAGCAACTGCATGTTCACCGGCTACCACAGAAACCCGCCGAAGACCACGGAGACATTGTGTTGTGGCTGGTGCCGCACCGGCGATGCCGTCAATATTGATGAGAGCGGACATCTCCTCTTCATTGACCGATTGGACCACCTCGGACAGCTCAAGTCGGGGGTAAAGTATGCGCCACAGTACGTTGAAGGCAGGCTCCGCTTCAGCCCATATATCAAGGACGCGATGGTCATCGGCGGCAAGGACAAGGACTTTGTATCTGCCATCTTGAACATCAATTTTGGTATGGTGGGGAAATGGGCGGAGCGTAATCGCATTCCCTACACTACCTTTGTTGACCTCTCGCAGAAAGAGGAAGTGGCTAACCTGATACGGAAGGACCTTGAGCGGGTGAACCGCTACCTTTCGGAGCCAGCCCGGGTGAGAAAATTTGTCCTTTTGCATAAAGAATTTGACGCCGATGAAGCTGAACTCACCCGCACCCGAAAAATCCGGCGCGAGTTCATGGAAGACCGCTATCGTGATTTAATCAAAGCGATATATGAAGACGGCAAAGAAATAGCGGTACAGGCTCCCGTCACCTATCGGGATGGTCGCAAGGGGACGGTCAGCACCAGCATCAAAATCAGGACGGTTCAGGAAGAGGCAAAGTAATGGCTGAGTTTTTGCAGTTGTTAATTAGTGGCGTTGCCGTGGGTATGGTCTATGCCCTGATTGCACTAGGCTTTGTCGTCGTCTGGAAGTCCAGCAGTGTTGCCAATCTGGCTCTGGGACAGCTGGTGCTCTTTTCTTCCTGGTTTACCTACGGCATGCTGGTTCAAGCCAAGTTACCTCTCTGGGTTGGTTTTCCGCTGGTCATTCTCTTCGCCTTATTTTTAGGCTGGGTGATTGAGCGACTCGCCTTGCGACCCCTCATTGCCCAGCCTATCTTAGCCCTCATCACGGTTACGCTGGGAGTCGCCTATTTCATCGAAGGTATCGTTACTTTTATCTGGCCCTGGAGCGTTGATGCCCTGCCCCGCCTCTTCCCCCAGAAGCCACTACACATTGGTCCAGCCGTCGTATCTCAAGAGTACGTTTGGGTGGCAGTCATTTCCTTCGTCGCTTTCATCCTGCTGACGTTATTCTACCGATATCACAAGATGGGGGTTGCCATGCGTGCCACTGCGGATGACCAGCTTGCGGTACAGGCTTGCGGCATCCCCGTGACCCGAATTTTCTCCCGCTCCTGGATGTTCGCCTCTGTCGTCGCCGCTATCGGTGGTATTCTGATTTCCAGCATTGGCGGCATTACCTATGGACTGGTTGAGACGGGGCTTAAGGGATTCTCAGTCGTCATTCTCGGTGGGTTAGACTCCTTCCTCGGTGCCATCCTTGCCGGACCGATTATCGGGCTTGCCGAGAGTCTGGGAGGTGGTTACCTGACACCACTCCTCTGGGCGGGGGTAAAGGACATTATCCCGTTTGTCATTATCATCATCGTGATGCTGGTTAGACCTTTCGGGCTTTTCGGGGAAGAACGCATTGAGAGGATATAGATGAGTTTACCCAGCGGCACCCGGAACTACGCTTACGCTCAGGATATGGCAATCCTACGGACAAAAACGCACTGGGCACTATTCTTCGTTTTCCTGGTTTTCCTTTTTACGACGCCGCTTTATTTGAGCCGGTACTGGCTGGGAGTGGCTAATCTGATTGGTATTACCATTGTTGCGGCTACGGGGCTGAACATTCTGATTGGCTACTGCGGGCAGTTGTCCATCGGACATGCCGGCTTTATTGCCGTGGGTGCGTATACTTCTGCCATCCTCACTAACCGATTTGAGCTTCCCTACGTGGTGGCGCTGGTCTGTGCCGGGCTTATGGCGGGAATCATCGGACTTATCTTTGGCATACCATCAGTGCGGGTGAAAGGCTTCTACCTGGCAATTACCACCATTGCCGCCCAGTTCATTATCATCTGGGTCATTAATCACTGGAATATTACCGGCGGCTTTGTCGGCATAAGCGTGCCCTATGCGTCTATTGGCGGTTTTGAATTCCGCAGTGAAGCCAGCCAGTATTACCTCATCATAATCATCGCCGCACTGGTAACCTTCCTTGCCCAGAATATTGTCCGGACAAGACTGGGCAGGGCTTTCATCGCCATCCGGGACAATGACCTGGCGGCCGAGGTGATGGGAATAAACCTTTTCTTTTACAAGATGCTCGCCTTCTTCATCGGTTGTTTTCTGGCTGGGATAGCCGGCTCACTGCTGGCACACTGGATAGGCTACATGACTGCCGAGCATTTTACCTTGAGCGAATCAATCCTTTACATCGGGATGATAATCATCGGCGGCCTGGGCACCACGCTGGGTCCGATTTTAGGCGTACTTTTCATCCGCCTTCTCCAGCAAGCCTTGACCGTAATGGTCGTCCCCTTCCTGGAGAGCACTAGAATTTTGCCGGCAGGCTTTGCCACCGGGTTAGCACCTCTGCTCTTTGGCCTTTTCATCATTCTCTTCCTGATACTTGAGCCAAGGGGACTTGCTCACCGCTGGTCACTGTTCAAATCAGCTTATCGGCTATGGCCATTTTCATATTAGAGAGGAAGGGAGGCAAATCAATGTAAGGCGTCATTGAAACCAAAAATGACGGAATCAAAAAGGAGGATATGAAATGAGAAAAATAATTCTATTGGGCATCGTTTTCCTGGCATTAGTTCTGGCGTTATTACCTGCCTGTGCCAAACCAGCCCCGCCCGCTCCGGCACCGGCACCCGCTCCTACGCCTAAGCCAACGCCAGTGCCAACACCGGCGCCAGCTCCTGCTCCTGCCCCGGCACCAGTGCCGGCACCCCAACCCGCGGCGGGGAAAGTTCTTAAAGTGGGCATCATGACGCCGTCAACCGGTCCGGCAGCAGAAAAGGGCAGCCCTATGGGACAGGCCAATCTTGATGCCTTTGAGTACATCAATAATGAGCTTGGTGGTGTCGCCGGCTACAAAGTTGAGGTCATCTGGATGGACAGTCAATATGATTCAGCTAAAGTAGCTACCATCGTCAAGCGATTTATGGACGGCGGCGCGCTGATATGGGGCACCGCCTCTTCCAAAGAGGGAACG
>Ga0315312_1001390_pt1 | contig 19113 bp, 16 predicted proteins | sample TDP7_MG_FD_203629 | JGI IMG/M metagenome (GOLD analysis project Ga0315312, IMG submission 203629) | Freshwater sediment microbial communities from Lake Towuti, South Sulawesi, Indonesia - TDP7 | ecosystem: Environmental > Aquatic > Freshwater > Lake > Sediment | place: Indonesia: South Sulawesi... | reverse complement strand
GATAGATGTTTTGAGGAAATACGTTCAAGCTTTGAAGTCGAGGCGGATAGAGCTTGACGACCTATTTATCGAAAGGCACCTTTCAAGGGAGGTTTATGAATATCGGCATGAAGTGCTTCAAGCGATTGCTGCAAAGCAACTTGTAAGAGAGAAAGTTGAGGTTAGAGCTGGTCAATCTATCAGTTTCATCATAATCAACAGCGAGGACAGGTTTAGCAAGAACAGAGTTTTGGCAGCGGAACTCGTAGACGAACATACTCCATACGATGTTGACAGATACCTTGAGCTGCTCTTCTCATCAGCAGCAACGATTCTCGCCCCGTTTGGCTACACGGTATCGGATTTGAAAAGAGCTACCGGTATCCTCTGAGCTTCAACGCCGACGGCGATCGAGATGGATTTCGACCTTTCTGTAGCCCTTACGAACCCCGTGTAGTGTAGATAGAAAGGCTCCAATAATTTGTTGTGCAACCGATTCTGGATACGGTGAAAGCTCTACAAGGCTATCGTCTACATACATCTTCACGCGCCATCTGTCCACTGAGCATTTTCCCAGTCTCGTTTCACCTTTCAGAATCGCTCTTCCATATGCCGCGCATGTCTTGTAGCCGCATGCACCGCAGTCCTCTTCCGGCAGTTCTCTGACATACTGTTGAAGGTACTTCCTCTTCAATGTGGAATAGATCTCATCTACTTCGCTCTTCTCTCGCAGAACAGCCAAAGGAAACTTCCTCTTGGCCTCAGATCGGAGTTCATGCGGGCAGACGACCATTTCCACGGTGCAGGGGTCCACACCAATCTCGAGATCTCCGGAATCCTTGGCTAAGAGAATCTTTGGGTACTCAGAGCGCTTCATGCCCTCTACTAGAAGGATATCGAAATCCATCCCAAACTTGTCAAACAGCCTTGTTGGGTCCAATCTAGATTTGATGAATAAAACGGTCTCTTTAGAAGATTTAAAAACCACGGGTTGAGCTCCTGCTTTGGCCAATCGTTCCGTGTCGGTATGAGATACGTCAAGTGGATGACGACTGGATTTGAGCGCCGCTACTCTAAGGCCATCGCGAGTAAATCTCTTGATCAATTGCTCTGCAAGGTAAGTTTTTCCTACATTCTTAGAGCCGATTATGCAGATCGTATACATCAATTGTCGCCTGACATCATCTCGCTCAAAAACCCAAGTTCAATATTGAATGAAGTCTCTACTTCTCGACCGCTGCGGTCGCGATCTCCATGAGCGCTTTCCTTTGGTCTTTGGCTTTGACAACCCCACTTGCGAGTAGTACTCCTTCTGTTCCAAGCCTCAAAGCTGCTTTCACATCCTCCCCGATAGTTATCCCAGCTCCGCATAGCACAACCACTTTGGGGGCAATCCTCTTTATCAGCGACACAGTATCGGTCACGATCTCAGGTCTCGCCTTTGAAACAGCAATTCCCGTCCCTATCAGTTCTGGAGGTTCAATCGCTACCATGTCCGGACCTAGCGCCGCAGAGGCCGCGCTCACAGTCGCTGTGTTCGTGCAAACCACGGATAAGAGACCTACCGATCTTGCTTTTCTAACAACTTCATCAATCTCAGAAAGTCTCAGCCTTCGCTCCGAATGATTAATTAGTGTTCCGAGAGCGCCCGCCTCCTTCACGGCTTCTGCTAGAACATGCCCTGTGTACGCGCCGGCGTCGACCGCATCCACATGCTGCGCGTAAACCGGAATTTCAACCTTGTCCGCTATCATTCTTATATCCGTCAGTTGCGGAGCCACAGCTACGCTTATCCCAGTTTCAGAGCTGACGTTTTCGGCAATCTTTGCAAGCCGAAGTGCGTTCTCGCCTGTTCCCTCAAGATATGTCTTGAAGTTGACCAGAATCAGCGGCGTCCTAATTTTTGAAGACCTCAGCAACCTTTACTTCCCCAAACAGATTCTCATTATTCGAGCCATTGTTATCTAAGATTTACGTAGCAATTCTGCAAACGCTTATAAGTTTCCCAAAATTCTCTTAATTGAGCGTGAAATCAGTTGACCGTGAAAATTGCTATAAACGGATTCGGAAGAATTGGAAGGCTCTTCTTCAGAGCAGCTTTGAACGATAAAGACTTTGAGAGAATGTTCGAAGTGGTTGCGGTGAACGACATCACTGATTCAAAAACCTTGGTTCATCTTCTGAAATACGACTCAGTCTTCCGTGTTCTCAACGAGGACGTAGAGGCCAAGGAATCTTCGATGACGGTCAGCGGCAAAGAAATAAGGGTCCTGACAGAGAAGGACCCAGCGAAACTTCCTTGGACATCGATGAATGTAGAATATGTCTTGGAGTCCACCGGCCTGTTCACAGATAGAGAGGGTGCATCAAAGCATTTACTCGCCGGCGCGAAGAAAGTGGTTGTCTCCGCTCCAGCCAAGAACCCTGACGTAACCATCGTTATCGGAGTGAACGAGAACCTCTACGATCCGAAAAAGCACGATATAATTTCAATGGCCTCCTGCACAACGAACTGTTTAGCACCAATCGTAAAGGTGCTGAACGATAAGTTTGGGATAGAATCTGGGTTTATGACAACTTGCCACGCTTACACCAATGACCAAAGACTCTTGGATCTCGCACATAGGGATCTCAGAAGAGCTAGAGCAGCAGCTCTGTCAATAATCCCTACCACCACGGGCGCTGCGAAGGCTGTTGCTGAAGTCATCCCTGAGCTGAAAGGAAAGCTCGACGGCCTTGCTTTGAGAGTGCCGGTGCCAGATGGCTCAATAAACGATTTCGTCGCTGTGCTGCAGAAAGAAGTGACGAAAGAAGAGATAAATGCCGTACTGAAAGAGTCTTCTGAAACAAGTCTCAAAGGCATTTTACAGTACACAGAAGACCCGATAGTCTCAGCTGACATAATAGGCAACCCGCACTCATCGATAGCAGATGGCTTAAGCACAAATGTGATCGGCGGACGAGGAAGACTAGTCAAAGTCCTTTCCTGGTATGACAATGAGTGGGGCTTCTCCTGCAGACTCGTTGACTTGCTAAAGCTAATGGCGAGAAAGAAGTAGAGTTGACGCAGACGAAGGAATTCCTTACACTAGACGACTTAGATTTCAAAGGCAAAACAACCTTTCTCAGAGTCGACATAAACTGCCCCCTCGACGAGAAGACTAAGAAGATCACTGACATCTCGAGGATACGCGCTGCAGCTCCAACCACAAAAGAACTGATTGCGAAAGGAGCAAGAGTCGTCGTACTAGCGCACCAAGGGAGACCCGGCGACTGGGACTTCGTCTCACTCGAAGAACACTCCAAAAGACTTCAGGAAGTCTTGGGCGTAAACGTTAGGTTTGTAACTGATGTTTGCGGAGAAAGGGCTCAACAAGCCATAAAGAGCCTGAAGAACGGCGAGATTCTGCTGCTTGAGAACCAGCGCTTCAACCCGGACGAGATGAAGGAAAAAACTCCGCTAGAGCATTCACAGACAACTTGCATTCGCAACTTAGCCTCTCTGGGCGACATCTTCGTCAACGACGCTTTCTCAGCTGCCCACAGATCTCAGTGTTCCCTGGTCGGCTTTACAGAAGTAATGCCATCAGCAGCTGGCAGATTGATGGAGTCGGAGATTACGAGTCTAGGTAGACTCGCCAATCCGGTGAAACCTTCAGTCTTCATTTTCGGAGGCGCCAAGTTCGCTGACTCAATCAAGGTGGTTGATAACGTATTAGAGAGGGGAACAGCAGACCAAGTCATTCTAGTTGGCCTGACAGCACAAGCATTCCTAAAAGCCAAAGGAGTAAACCTAGGTCCTCCAAATGAGAAGGCGCTAGAGAAAGAGGGCACTCCAGAACTCTACCAGTCAGCTAGAAGCGTTCTCGACAAGCACAAGGACCGTATTCTCCTACCCGACGACTTTGCAATCGATAAAGACGGCAAGAGGTTTGAGATCACAATCGACAAGCTCCCTACGGACTACCCGATCTGCGACGTCGGATCGAATTCTACTGAGCGTTTTCGCAAAGTCATTTCAAAGGCGAGAACCATTTTCGTGAGCGGCCCGGCAGGCGTATACGAGAAACCTCAATTTCTGAGAGGGACGTCGTCGATGATGGAAGCCATAGTGAGCAGCAAAGCATTTTCAGTCGCTGGCGGAGGACACACCACCGCTGCACTCGAGCTAGTAGGTTTGCTTAGCAAGATTTCATACGTTAGTACTGCTGGAGGTGCGCTGGAAAGATTCGTTATGGGCAAGTCGATGCCAGCCATAGAAGCTCTCAAGGCATCAGCCATGAAGTTTCGAAAGCGATAAGTTGATTCAGTAGAGCTACTTCTAAGTTGGATGATCATGGAGACGGATAGGTCAGAATGAAGATAGGCGTTCTAACAGGCGGAGGAGACTGTGCGGGGTTAAACGCTGCAATACGGGCTGTTGTCAAGCGAGCAGAGGATTACGGATTCCAAGTAATGGGAATAAAGTACGGTTGGGCGGGTCTGCTGAATGCAGATGCCGTCCCGTTGTCTTACAATGATGTTCGTGAAATCCTTGATGTCGGAGGAACTATTCTAAAGACTTCTAGAACTAACCCTCTGAAGAACCCTGCTGACGCTGAGAAGGTTCTTGCAAATGTGAAGAAGCTTGACATAGATGCTCTAGTTGCAATAGGGGGCGAGGATACGCTAGGTGTCGCTCATAAACTGGCTGCGAAAGGTTTGAAGGTCGTTGGAGTACCAAAGACTATCGATAACGATCTCTCCTCGACAGACGCTACCTGCGGCTTTGATTCAGCAGTCAACGTTGCAATGGAGATGATAGATCGGATTCGAACAACCGCAGCTTCTCATGACAGAGTGATAGTCGTCGAGGTGATGGGTAGACACACGGGATGGATAGCTATTGAAGCAGGTTTGGCAGCCGACGCGGATCTGATCCTAATCCCAGAGCATCCATTCGATCTCGACGAGGTTTGCCAATGCGTGAAGAAACGCGTCGCCGCTAAGGGGTCCGCAGTTGTAGTCGTGGGTGAAGGCGCCACTATGAAGACTTCGCCCGGAGCTGTATCTAAGGAATCGAAATTTGACGAGTTCGGTCACGTCAGACTTGGTGGAGTGGGAGAGTTCCTAGCGGATGAGATTGAGAAGAATACTGGCTTAGAGACGAGATCCGTGACTCTTGGACATGTCGTTAGAGGAGGCTCCCCCTCAGCTTTTGATAGGCTTCTAGCAACTCGCTTCGGAGTGGCAGCTGTCGATCTTGTGAAAGAAGGCAAGTTTGACATGATGGTCAGCCTACAGGGCACACGGATCGTGCCGGTGAAGTTGGAGAAAGCTATAGCAAAGCTCAAGACTGTTGATGATGCTCTATTTAACGCAGCAAGAACGTTCTTCAAGTAAAGAATTTCGAAACCTCAACCCATCAGCTTTCTTGTCACTCTTCTGTCCATATTCAAAATTTGAAAAGTTACTCAGAGAATCTTATCCAGTTCAAGCTCCCTTACGGTTTCCTTCGTCGGTTCTCCGTTTGAACCCCATCCTCTCAACTCGTAGAAGTCGTTCAACATCTGCTCAAGATGAACGACCTGTCCTGCAGAAGCGCCTTCAGTGAGAGGCTCCGTAAGAGACCTTTCCGGCAATGTGTCATCCTTTCTCCCGAAACCCTCGCGAACGTTGAATAATCTGGCAAGTGTTATCACTCTAGCTCCCAGTCTCTTCAGCTCTGACACATCCTTGTAGTTAAAGCCTGTGCAAGGGACAACCATCTGGTAAAGCTCCTTCAATCTCATGCCAAACAATGTGAAGAAGCAAAGCACTGAAGAATCGACCACAGCCTTCTCGTCTTGGCGATCCACGGCCAATTGGACTTTAGCTCTATCGTAAGCCCTAGGATCAGCTCCGCCGCCGTATCCGAGCAGCTCCGCGCCTGCAGTGTAAGCTCTAAGATGGCATGCGCCTCGCTCTGAGACAGCATAGCACAACCCCATCCCTTGGGCAGCCCGGGGCTCGTATGCAGGCATCTCAAGCCCTTTGACATGCATAGCGAAGCTCTCACTGCCTTCATACTTCTGACCGAGCTTCCTTACGCCCGACTGAAGAGCCACGCCGATGCCTTCTCCTTCACCGATCTTCTTGACCAAATTTATCAACGCCTCTGAACTTCCCCAAGTTGCATCGATGCCTTCCAACTCTCGTCTGCCAACGATGCCCTTTTCATAGAGTTCCATTACGAAACCGATGATGTTTCCTGTGCTGATCGTGTCAATCCCATATAGATCGCAAAGATAATTGGCGTATGAAACAGCCTCAACATCGTCGACACCGCAATTCGACCCTAAAGCGAATACCGTCTCGTAATCAGGGCCGTCGATCACAGTCCCTATGTAAGGTTTGGTCTCGACGGATGCTATCTTACTGCACTTGATTGTGCAACCCATACTACACGCAAAGTCTTTCTTCCACAGTCTTTCCCTGAGGGCTTCGCCAGAAATCCTATCTGCGCCTTGGAATCTCCCTGTCTTAAAGTTTCTAGTGGGAAGCGCACCTGTCTCATTTATTGTCAAAAGGATGTTGGCAGTGCCGTATTCGGGAAGACTTCTGACAGTAACCTCATTCATCCTTAGTGCTCTGTAGGCGATCCAGGTCATCTTCTCAAAATTCTTAGGGTCGTAAACTCTAACCGGATGCCTACCTCTCACAACTACCGCTTTCAACTTCTTAGAACCCATCACGGCCCCTATTCCGCCTCTCCCAGCCGATCTTCCTTCAGAAAAGGCGCCAGCTATCGGGGAACACCTCTCACCCGCTGGGCCGATTTCAACGATCTTGAAATCCTTTCCAAGCTTCTTTTTCAGAATCCCTTCTGTCTCGAAAGTTGACTTGCCCCAAACTTCGTCGGCCGATTCAAATCTAACATTTCCGTCGTCGACCACTAGAACGATAGGGTTGTCACACCGACCTAGAACCAGTAGCGCATCATATCCTGCAAACTTCAACTCAGGGCCGAAAAATCCGCCACAGTAGCTATCGTCAACGGCGCCAGTAGCAGGGCTCTTCGATACCAAACAAAATCGGCTGTTGGGTGCCAGCGTACCTGTCAAAGGGCCTGTCGCGAAGATTACAGGGTTTTCCGGAGAAAGAGGATCGAGATGCGCGCGGGTAGATTTGTAGAGAAGCCAGATTCCCAAACCTTTACCGCCAAGTAGCAAGAATGCAACCTTGTCGTCCAGCGGCTCTACTCCATAAGATTCGTTCTCGAGATCAACTCTGAGAATCTTGCCCATGTAGCCCCTGTTAATGTCATTCATCAGGCTCTCCCTCGAATGTAGGGAACAGCTTTCAATGCATCAGGTTGGCACCATTCAGCACACTTCGGTGAGCCTCTACACATATCGCAGATGAACGGCTTTCCCTTCTCCTCGTCGAATCCAACTATACGGAATGGACAGGCGGAAACGCATTCCTTACAGCCATTGCATTTCTCTTCAATGAGTTCAACGTAGCCCAAATCTGGGTTGAAGATCAAGGCGCCTACAGGACAAGACTTGACGCAGTGTCCGCAAAGAGTACAAGGATAAGGTATGAACCTGTCAACAGATACAACGTCCACGCGTAGTCTGGCACGTGATGGAGAGAAGAAGCCATCGTGGCTGAAGGTGCAAATAGCCTCACAGAGCCTACAGTTAGTACAGTTGCCCGCGAAGACTCTTAAACGAACAGGACCTTTTGCGATGCCGCCTGCAACCTGAGCTGCACTCTTACCCTCATGCACTACCGCTCTAACCGCTCTAACAAACTCGCCAGGATCTTCTGCCTGAACCACTTGGCGACCGTAGACCACTCCAACGGCTCCAGCATCAAGGGCCTCCTCAGCTACCTCCAAAGAATCTCTTAACGTCTTGGCCTTGGCTCCCCCCAAAACCAAAACTGGGATCCCAGCAGCTCTCACAGCTCTCTCAAAGCTATCAATATCGCCTGTGTAAAGCACCTTCAACACATCAGCCCCAGTCTCAGCTGCGATTCGCATGCCTGCAGCGTCCAGATCGGCAAAGTTTGCTCCAGTAACTCGTTCGCCCATCGGAAGTGCTTCAACTATGAGCGGTAAGCCCAACTCTCTACATTCCCTAGCGAAAAAGCTCATAAGCTCAAAGTCACGAGCTTCAGCTTCCTCGTCACTTTGCCCAAGGAAAAAGTAGGTCACGATTCCTGAGGCACCCATTGCAATAGCATCCCTTGCGTTCGCTACTGCGACCCTCTTGATTTTACGGGCTGGAAGCGTGTACGTCTTATCCCTAAAGGCGTTGGTCCAATCTGCCCTGACCAAAAGGGCTGGGCTATCTTTCCTACGAAAAAGATGGTTCAGTTGCGCAGCTTGACCGGGACTCAGCAGAACCGCATCAGGCCGGCCATCAACAACTCTTCTTAGAGTCTTCTCGAGATCAACAACTCCTCTTATCGGTCCGAGCATAAACCCGTGATCCGCGGCTACAACAACTGCTCTTTCATCGTCGGGATCTATTATCTTACTCAGGCGAAGCGTCTTTCCAGGACTGGACATGTCGACCGCCCATGAAGTAGCTGAATATCCTACCGACTTCGGTGAACAAGTTTATAGATTGCAGCTAGTTGAGCTAGCGGGTCCTGGGCGCGATGCACACCCCTCCCAACAACTACGCCTGCAGCTCCTGCTTTGAGACTTTCCTCTACTGCTTCGAGGAGTCTGCCAGCATCAATCCTTCTGTCGAGCATTAGGAGGGGTGTTTTGGAAGCGTCTACGATTTCCTTGAATGAGGCCGCGTTTCCCGTATACGGGGTCGCCACGATATCAGCTCCAGCTTCAACAGCCATCCTAGTTGCCAGTTTGGCGCAATCCAAATAGTTCGCCTTAGTTATGCGGTTCCCTATGGGAACGCACTCGACGAGCAGCGGCAACCCAAATCTCTCAGATTCTCTAGCCAACATGGAGACGGTCTCCAGGTTTCGAGCTTCATCTTCATCATCATCGTAGCCGACGAATAGAAAAGCAACTAAGGCTGAAGCTCCAAGAGCCACCGCGTCCTTCGGTTCAAGGTTCAAAACATGCCTCACATTCCGTGTTGGCAGGAAGTACGTTTCGTCTCGGAAAGCATTCGTCCAATCAGCTCTAACTAGAAGGGATGGTGCTCGTTTCCCTTTCAAATGTCCGATAGACCGCTCAACCTGCCCCGAGCTCAGAACGATCCCGTCCACTCTGTCTTTGACCGTCAAGATTGCCTGCGACAGATTAGACAGCCCAGGAGTTGGGCCAAGCATCAATCCTTCGTCAGCCTCAAAAATGATCGCTCTTTCATCCTCGGCATTCATGAGCTGGCCGAGCCGTATCGCTTTTCCCGATACTATGGGCATGATTTACGCACCAAGTTCTTTGCGTTCTATTTGCGTCGAAACTCAAAAAGGCTTCTGTCAGATCCTACAATTGGCTTTGCGATCAATGGGCATGCCGTTACCTATTTGAATAGCGCTTTTGTCTTGACGAGACATTATGATGAAGGCCTTGAAAAATAGTCTCTGACGCTCTGTCGCGCCGTTTTGAAAATTGATGTGCGGTTAGGTATCCTGATCGAGAAATGGAGTCGGCTGAGGTATTACCCCAGTATTAAGAATTTACATAAAAGAAGGGGAGGGGGGGATCTGAGGACCGAAGGTTCTCTACTTCTAGTTGGCCTATTTTCTGATGAGGTGGCGCAGATTTTCCAGCTGGCCTGCTAAGGTAGGGCGACCCATTTTTCTGAGGTTGAGGACTCAATAACCGCATCGAGTATCTGGTTGTTCTTCATACCATCATAGAACGTGGCGCCGTATGGCGCGATGCTCTTGTCGTTCACTATGCAGTCGATCAAGTGGTAGACCTCGTGTACGAAGGTGTGCTCCCAACCTATGATGTGGCCGTGGGGCCACCAGCGATCGATGAAGGGGTGGACGCTTTCTGTCACAAGTATATTCCTATACCCCATCCGGTCTTCGGGGTCTTTCCTCGAGTAAACCTCCAGCTCGTTCAGCCTCTCAAGATTGAAGAAAATACTTCCTTCAGATCCGTGAATTTCTATTCTCTGGTAGTTCTTTCGCCCAGCGCAGAACCGTGAAGCTTCAATACTTCCGACCGAACCGTTCTTGAATTTCAGGAGCGCGATGAAGACGTCATCCACGTCAACTTTGCCTTTCTTTGACGGATTTTCAGGTAGCGGGCGTTCTTCTATGAAAGTTTTCGTCAGACCGCATACTTGAGATACGTCTCCAACGAGAAATCTCGCCAAATCCGCAACATGCGCACCCAAGTCACCTAAAGCCCCTGAACCCGCACTATCTTTCTTCAATCTCCAGACAAGCGGGAAGTTCCGGTCCATTATCCATTCTTGCAAGTAGACGCCTCTAAACTGAAGGATCTTACCGATGTATCCTTCGTCTATAAGCTTCTTCGCCAACCTGATCGCCGGAATGAAGCGGTAGTTGAAAGCTACCATATGCTTCACCTTTGCTTTCTCCGCGGCGCGGTACATTTCCTCAGCCTCCTTAGCGTTCATTCCGAGAGGCTTCTCGCACAGAATGTGCTTGCCTGCCTTGGCAGCGGCGACGCACACATCCCTATGTTCATTGTTCGGTAGCCCGTTGTCAACGAGTTCCACGTCCTTATCGTTTATCAAGTCTCTCCAATCTGTGTAGTACCTCTGATAGCCGTAGCGTTTGGCAGCATCCTCAACCTTTTCTTTCGTTCGTCCCACTATAGCGACCAACCTTGGCTTAGCTGGGGGAGGGTAGAAGAAGATCGGCATGTCTGTGTACGCGTGGCTGTGGGCTTTGCCCATGAAGGCGTAGCCCAACATGCCTACACCTATCTCTTTGATTTCTTTGGGTTTTTCAGCTAGCTCTGCCATTGTTACGAATCCGACTTTCTGCTTGGGCATTCGTTCCTTACCACCAGACCTTTTCTAGAGGCGCCTTTATGACCAAGGGCTTTAAGAAAGCTATGCATTTCTCTACGCCGTCTTCTCTGCTCATGACGGGGTCTTCATGTTCGTAACTCATTACGTAGTTGTACCCGACCTCAAGAAGTGCTGTCATCACGCGCTTCCACGGGACGTCGCCCCATCCTACCACTCTGAATCTGAATCCCCTGCCTGGTCTCCGCCAAGCTCCTGTAGGTATGCAACCGGATATTGGCAGATTCTCCTTGACTAATTCTGCGTCCTTCGCGTGCATATGATAGATTCGATCTCCAAATTTCTTGATGAAGATTACGGGATCTATTCCTTGCCAGATCAGATGGCTAGGATCAAAATTGAATCCGAACTCTTTCTTGTAGTTTATAGCTTTGAGAGCTTGCTCAGCGGTGTCAATATTGTATACCTGTTCTTGAGGATGGACTTCATGACCGAACTTCACTCCTTGAGAAGCAAAGGAATCAAGTATCTCTCCCCATCTTTGGGAGAAAACTTTGAACCCTTCTTCGTAGACCTTCTCGTACGCCGGAGGGAAAATGTACCAAGCACCCCAATTTGGAGCGCCTATGAACCCATTTACCACAGGCACATCGAGCGCTGCTGCAGCTTCAGCCGTCTTCTTCATCCTTTCGACGGCGTACTTAACCTTCTCTTCTGCCGAACCCTTATACCAGTCGTCCGTAGATGAATCTAGAGGTCCCAGAACCATCTGTCCTTCCAGATGGTTGCTTAACCCTGAGATGACCATACCGTACTTCTTGACCGTATTTTTCAAGGCTGTGGCTTTTCCCTTAACAAGTTCGTCTATATTCAAGTGGTGGCTGCCTTTCCACGCGGCCAATTCAACTGCTTCGTAACCCAGCGAGGAGACGTACTTAAGAACGTCTTCCAAGGGTTTATCGTCGTAGAGAACCGTAAATATCCCTATTTTCATTTCTCAAACTGCCTCCGTTTCCGCAAAGCTCTATTTGCTTCTGACAATTGTTTAAAACTTGCGGGGGAACAGACTCGCGAGTTCATGAGGTTTGTGAGCAGAGGCGGTCTAAACCCATAAGCCCGAGATTAAGTCGCAAGTGTTGCTAAAACACATCTAGACCATGACTGCAACGAATAAATCATTGACATTCGTTCCGGTAGGACCTGTAAATATCAGGTCGTTCATCTTTGAAAAGAATCGGTAGGAGTCATTTCTCAAAAGATGCTCAGTAGAACTGAGCTTCATCTCAATAGAGCGAATCAAGCTCATACCGTCAGCTATGGCTCCCGCAGCATCCGTAGGTCCATCAACTCCATCAGTTCCAAGCGAGGCTGCAGCAACTCCACACATACCGCCGATCTTTCTGAGAAGACTCAAAACCATTTCTTGGTTACGTCCTCCTTTCCCAGGTCCCTTGACGGTGACCGTTGTCTCGCCTCCGGCAATCAACGCGGCAGGTCTCTGGATCGGGCGACCAGAGGCGTCAATCTCTTTGATTATAGAGGCGAGAACTAATGCCGCCTCTCTCGCCTCTCCCTCTAAGAAAGATGTTAAACATAGAGTATTCAGGCCGGACTCTTCTAGTGCGTGTTGCGCCGCATAAGATGCCAGACGGTTGTTGCCCAAGACGATGTTGAACACCTTCTTGAAGCTCTTATCATCGTACTTCGGCGTATCAGGGATAATGCCTCTGTAACCTTTAACCAGTCTTGTTCTGACGGAATCTGGCAATTCTGCCCAGAGATCGTACTTCTTCACCACGTTTATCGCGTCAAGATATGTTGTCGAGTCTGGAGCAGTCGGTCCAGAGGCGATCGCATCGAGCGGATCGCCCACAACGTCGGAAACTATCAAACTTACAAGAGTCGAAGGATAGGCTCTCTTCGCCAACCATCCTCCCTTTACATCCGACAGATGTTTCCGAACCGTATTGATCTCTTGGATTGTTGCTCCACACTTCAAGAGAGAACGCGTAATGTCTTGTTTGTCTTTGAGAGATATGCCTGCTGCCGGAGAGCTCAATAATGCAGAACCTCCACCGGAGATCAAACAGAAAACGAGGTCATCTTCGGAGAGACCCTTCAGCAGCTGAAGCATGCGTTCGGTTCCTGCAATGTTCCGTTCGCTGGGTACGGGATGACTTGCTTCTTGAAGCTCTATCCTGCGTGTACGGAAATCCGACTTAGTTCCTTCAAGGATGTTGACAAGTCCTCGAGTTATTCTGTTTGATAGACTTCGTTCAAGAGCCTCGGCCATAGCGCCGCTGGCTTTCCCGGCGCCGATCACGGTCACCCTCCTGAATTTTCTTAGAGACAGCTTGAAGCCATCTATAACCAGATTATCACTTTTGATCTTGACTTTCGATTCCACAATCCTCCTCGGGTCGACCGTTTTGATGGAGACCTCTAGGGCGTTCAATACAAGTTTCCTCGCCTCTCGATCTCGAGTCGATTTCGCGTTCCCGATGAGTTCGGATATGTTCCGTATTGCTTTCATACCAAACACCTCGTACAGTTGCCCGAATCAAGCTTTCTGCATCATCTCATAAGACGACTAATTTACGACACTCGCAGATATGCGAGACGAAAGTTAAAAAACCTCTCTAGGCAGGTTATGGCGAAGGATTTAAAACGAGTCTGGCGGTAAACTTCTACCGAGGTTCTTGAGATGAGGACAGATATCAAATTCTCGACTGGTATATGGGTTTTCGGCCCTCCAAAGGACAGGTTCTGCCCGGTGGGATATCGCGACGCGCGTCCTGTAGAAGATAGGTTTGAACAAGCGTCTAAAGTGAATGGTTTGAAGGGGATTGAATTTCATTATCCAAGCGAAGTATCAGAGGAGAATGTCGATTCAACACGGAAGCTCATGAAGAAGTTTAACCTCGAGCCTGTTTTCGTCGCGCCAGGACTCTTTGGAGAAGCTAAGTGGAAGATGGGATCACTTTGCTCTACGAACGATAAGATTAGAAATGAAGCTATAGAAAGAGGCAAAGCGGCTGTCGATACAGCCAAAAAACTTGGCGCACCGATGATTGTTATCTGGCCGGGGCAAGATGGATACGACTATCCGTTCCAGGTGAACTACTTGACGGTTTGGGATAGATTCATCAATGCGGTGAAAGAGATCGCTGCCTATGATCGGAAGATGAAAGTCGCTCTAGAGTACAAGCTGCTCGACCCTCGCAGCCACATTCTAATTGATAGTGTAGGCAAGACGCTAGCGATAATCCAGGAGATTGGCTTGGAGAATCTCGGAATAAACATCGAGATTGCACATGCTCAAATGGCTGGCGAAAGCCTCGCTGAGTCTGTTTGTCTGATGAGCAGATACAAGCGACTGTTTCATACACACTTCAACGATAGTTTTGCTACGTACGACAACGACTTGATTGTGGGCTCAGTCAATTTCTTGGAGACACTTGAAATGGTCTTCTGGCTTCAAGAAGTAGGGTACGACGGATGGTTCGGTTTAGACCTGTTTCCGGCACGCGAGGATCCCGTAGAAGCTCTACAACAAAGCATTGACAACGTAAAGCTAATGGTTGCGTTGCTGAATCGAGTCGATAGGAAGGAATTAAAGGCAGAGCTTCAAGAGGGCAATATCGTCAAGACCCAAACGATTCTCAGGAAGATGCTGCTTTCGTAAGACACTTCTCATACTTTGCAGCTTCCCTCTTCAAGACTCTTTAGATGTTGAGGTGATCGGGTCCTCGCAATTGAAAGACCTCGTAACCAAGCTTAGCCCCGTATCAAAGTAGATCGAGAAAATCTACGGCCGCGAAGTTGACAATCTGTTCGAATCAGGATACCGGATAAAAAAAGGATGTGGGAGCTTAGTCGAGTGCTTAGCCTGTATATCCCGAGGCCTTGGCTACATCAGATACTGCTGCCCACTTGGCAATTATCTCGTCTTGTTTCACGGCTAGATCATTTAAGGCAGCTTCGATGTCTGTGATTGTTCCTGCAAATATCCCGTTAAGAGTTTCGCCCTCGGTGAGCATAAGTTCGTTGTAGACTGGTATATTCCAGAAGTCTTTCATAATGCCTATTGTGTCTCTCACAGCTCTGTTCCAAGGAGCAGCATTTACGAATCTATCTGTATTCAGGATTTTTAGAGCAGCGACGCCTCCGCCGCCATCAGACCACTTCCACTGCGCCTCCTCGGTGAACCAGTAGGTGAAGAATGCTAAGGCCTCCTCTTTATACTTGGAATATGCACTTACGCACATCGGTTGCCCAACTAACTGAGCGTACTTATAGTACTTCCCATCGGCGTAGGGTCCGTGGTCTCTCACCATGCCTGGCCATACAGTGCATTCGACAACATCAGCAACCTTAGATTTTGTTTCATCCCACAATGGTCCTATGAAGCCGACTGCGTTCAATGACATCGCCACTTTGCCTTGCGCCATGGCCGTCACCGCTTCGTCAAACCAGTAGGCTTCCGCTCCCGGAGGCTCGAAGGGTCTTAATGAAGCGTACCACTTGGCAGATTCGACAGCCAGTTCGCTGTTTATGTAGCCGCTTGCCTTGAATTGTGGAGGACCAGACCATATTTCGCCGCCCATATCCCATAGATACGCATGGAACTGGTAGGCGCTAGAGTCATATTTAGCGTTCCAAGTGGTACATCCATAGACGTCTTCGGTCAAAACTTCTCCAGCTAGCTTCTCACCCGCTTTCCTAGTGAAGAACTCAGCGAAATCCTTGAACTGGAGCCAAGTAACCCAGTTATACCAGTCCTCATAGGTCTGCGGGAGGTCATAACCGTACTTGGCTTTGAATGCAGCACGTTCATCCGCATTCGTGAACAGGTCTGATCTGTACATCAGAGCCATAACGTCTGCCTCATGGGGTATGCCCCAGTACTTAACCTTGTCCAACTGAAGGTCTCCAGCCTTGAACTTCTCCATGTCAAAGTCCCATACAGGATAAGTGCAGTAGTATTTGATTAGGTTGGGTGGAAAGTCGAACATGTCGATATCCTTGCCTTGATGCTCCTTTATCCAGTCATTGAAGTTTATTATATGGGCCGCTTCAGCAAACTCGCCTACAAATTGGCTGTCGGATATCAAGAGATCGAAGTCGCTTCCTTTCGCAGAGAATACCGTGGCCAGCCTATCATGGTAGGTACCCCACGGATTCAGGTCCATCTTCACTGTAACTGGATATCCAAGGTTCTTCTCCGACGATTCAGTGAATCCTTTAGCTATCTCTCCTGTCAGTGAACCCGGTAGCCACTCGGGACTTGTGAAGACCAAAGTTACCGGTCCCTTCTTGGCAGGCATTGTAACGTAGTAGGCGCCCGCGATTACGGCTACAGCGACTACGCCAACTCCTGCGTACTTCATATAAGATCTTCGGGTTATCTTCCGTTCAGTCATTTTTCCAAATCTCCAAAATGATCTGTATCAGGCGGTCTGTTCTTAAAACTTTCGATGATTCTGCAAATATGAATGAACATCCAAAAAAGGCATATAAATCCGAGTCAGATAACAATAAAATCCGTTAAGCGGTTAGTTGAACATGAGAGAGAAAACGCTCAAATGGGTTATGATAACCCCAGCCATCGTGATACTACTCGCTTTAGTAATCTACCCATTGATGTGGTCTCTAGGCCTCAGTTTTTTCGACTACTCTATCATGCTAAAACGTGCTCCAATATTCATAGGCGTGGAGAATTACATAGGGATCGTGAACGATCCCACCGTTTGGGACAACTTCAAGGTGACGGCATATTTTCTGGCTGTAGCTCTTCCCATCGAATTTCTTCTAGGTTTTGGCATAGCTCTTCTGCTCTACGAAGAATTCAAAGGCCGCCGTATAGTTCTCACTCTTCTACTGATTCCTATGATGCTGGCACCAATCGCGGTAGGCGTGTTCTACAGGTTCATTCTCGATTCAACATTTGGCGTTTTCACATATCTACTCTCACTGATAGGCATCCAAGGTTTTAGATGGTATACTCCCCAGTGGGTTATCCCATGCGTAGCCTTAGTGGACATATGGATGTGGACCCCATTTATGGTGTTAATTCTTCTAGCTGGTTTAACGGCTGTACCGAGATACCTCTATGAGGCGGCAAATATAGACCGGGCAGGCTGGATCATGAAGTTTAGGTATATCACTCTTCCAATAATGAAGCCCTTGATAGGAGTTGCCGTGCTGTTCCGGACTATGGATATCATGAAAGTGTTCGATATGATATTCATCCTTACAGATGGAGGGCCGGGAAATGCATCTGAGCTAATATCTTTCAGAGTGTATCGAGAGGCGTTCCAGTATTTCCATACAGGACGAGCCACCGCGTTATCCTACATATTTCTAGTCATGATAATCGTTTTAACAAATATTTACTTGAGGTTCCTTACTAGACGCCCTGCTCAAGCTAGAATTGCTCGGGAATTGGAGGTAACGATATGAACCGCAGAGCTAAGACTAGAGTTGTTAAAAGTGTGAAATACATTTTAATCGCTATAGTGACAGCCGTGTGGCTATTTCCTGTGTACTGGCTGCTGGTAACATCCCTCAAGACAAGACTTGACATGTTCGCGATTCCGCCAAAATGGGACTTTCAACCTATACTTGATAATTTCATCGACGTGTTCTATGAACGTAGGTATGGTCTGACACCTGGACCTACAGAGTTCCCAAAGTTCCTCCTAAACAGCTTCTTAATATCGCTGTCTAGCATAGCCTTGGTGATACTCATAGGCACTCTGGCCTCATACAGCTTCTCAAGGTTCAACATGAAAGGTAAAGATACATGGCTATTCTTCATATTGTCCACCCGCATGTTGCCACCCATAGCCGTTATAATACCTATCTATTTCATGTACCAGAGACTAGGGTTATTGAACAACTATGTCGGCTTGATAGCGCTGTACATTATGTTCAATATGGCCTTTGCCGTCTGGATGATGAAAGGATTCTTCGATGAGATACCTAGGGAACTGGATGAGGCCGCGATGGTGGATGGGTACAGCCGAGTGGGGGCCTTCCGAAAAGCGGTTCTTCCTCAAGCCCTCACAGGTATCGCTGCAACAGCGGTATTCTGCCTAATAATGGCCTGGAACGAGTTCCTATTCGCTTACATTCTATCTGGCTTTGACACCAGAACTGTTCCAGTTGCATTGGCGAGGATTAGAGGCGAGTCAGGTACAAACTGGGGCATGATCACAGCGACGGAGGTACTTTACATAACGCCTGTAATAATATTCACATTCTTCCTGCAAAAATATCTGCTGCGTGGTATAACCTTCGGAACTGTAAAGGGAAAATGATCTGGATCACAAAATAGGCGTCTTGGCCAGGGTTGCCTACGCTACTGCCGCACATACTTCAAGATTTCTCAGTTGATGCGTATTTGATCGCTGTGTAGTACAGCGTGTCATCCCAGTCGATGACATGCTGTTTCAACTTTCTACGCGCTTCAATTCAAGAAAACTCTAGTCTAGACGATTCTTACCCCACTAGTATCGGGGCAAGTACTATACCTAGGAGCAGAAATCCTACCACTACGCCTAGGACTGATAATGTTATGACGGTCCCTCTCGGTACGGGTGTGTCCACCGGTACATAGCCCAACGCTATGTATATGAATCCACCTATGCACAGGATTTGGAATCCATATTGATAAAGTAGCATTGAGAACGGTTGTAGTATCGCGAACAGCCCTAAGAAGGAGAGGCCTATGCCTATCTTTTCTAGTCTATCCTTCGTCTTCTGCGAGACCATTTTAACAGCTGCGCTCCTTTACAATGTGAAGCCACATTCATATTACTACCTTCTCAGTCCTCTTGTCGATTATATGGAACCTATCCTTAGAGAATGAGAGCCATAGCTTGTCTCCCACATCTGCTTTGAAGTGGGGTGATACTATAGCTTTGACAATGTTGTCTCCAATCTTGAAATCTAGGATGGTTTGGTCCCCCAGAGGCTCTACCACGTATACTTCACCTTGGAAGGCATAGGTTCCCGAAGGGCTTGGTCCGACTGATATATGCTCGGGCCGGATACCTAGGATGACCTCTTTGCTCTCGACCTCTTTGAGCACGATCTCTCGAAACTCCGTCACGTCCAGTTGGAACTCTCCACTGTCCAAAGAGAGCTTATCATCCATCTCTCTTAGCGTGCATTTCAAGAAGTTCATTGAGGGGCTTCCTATGAAACCCGCTACGAAGAGGTTATTCGGATG
>Ga0315312_1001389_pt1 | contig 19122 bp, 37 predicted proteins | sample TDP7_MG_FD_203629 | JGI IMG/M metagenome (GOLD analysis project Ga0315312, IMG submission 203629) | Freshwater sediment microbial communities from Lake Towuti, South Sulawesi, Indonesia - TDP7 | ecosystem: Environmental > Aquatic > Freshwater > Lake > Sediment | place: Indonesia: South Sulawesi... | reverse complement strand
TCGCTATGCTAGCGATTGAGGCGGCAATCTGCCTAGACAAGCATCCAGTGAACAGTTACGCTTTTGAAAGATACGTTCACGCATTAGAAGGCGCATTGGGACACCTAGAAAAGTTGTGTTACACAGTTTGGAAAGCACCTTCACAGAAACGAGTAACAACTCAGAAATAGGTATATCCGTTTAGGGATAGCCATCATACCCTATCTGAAATCATAAGACTTAAATTTGTTGAACACAACTACATCTCAGAAGGAATAAAAATTGACCCGTCACCCAGTCTTTAGAACCCGCAAGTATGACGCCAAAATGGATGCCACAGTCATAAGCGCCCGATTCGCCGCTCAACGAGACGGCATGGTAGAACAAGAGGCTTCAATGTTCGCCGAACTCAGCGAGGTGGAGAGGAAAGCCAAAATCATCTTGGAAGAGGCTGGTGTTTCAGTCGTTCAGATACCCATGTATCTGGACTTTGCACGCCAATGCTATAAGATAGGGAAGATACACCTAGAAGCCACAAGAATCAACGAGGTCTACTACAAGTATCTGGTGTGGCTTAACCGAGGTTTGAACGGCGCACTCCTCACAAGCATCGCAACCCTATGTGGAACCAACCTCACAGCCTACCCAGCCAGTTAAGGCACCTAATCTTCAACCAAAACCTTTATCCTTTTTTTTCTCTTATTCATTTGAGTGGTGACTAGGTTGGCTGCACGAGTAGGACGCAATCAATATTTTAGACGAAAGAAGTATGAGGCTAAAATAGATGGGTCAGTTGCTGAAACACGTTTTGATGCCTACGCTACTCCAGCGAAGGATTTACATGAAACCATGCAAGAAATTCTTGTTCCACATGAGGAGACTGCTAAAACAAACATATTAGAGCCTATGGGTATCAGCACAAACGAGATTCCCTTCTACCTAGATGCCATGAGAGAGTTTTGTCGTATCTGTCGCAACTTCATAAGTCTAAGTAGACAGAATGAGTGTTACAACACATATCTACGTTGGTTGCAGAAAGGCTTAAACAACAATGCCTTAGTGTTGTTGGCTAATCAATGTGGATGCGACTTATGGGCTTACTATGAGTATTAACCATGAAGTTTTATTTTCCTTATGATCGGAAAATCAGTAGGGCTATGGAGCGCATTAGACAAGCCTTCATAAAGTATGCTCCAGCAGAAACAGTTTTTGTCAACACACCAGAAGCGGATGCTGTCCACTGCATTCACTTTGTCGGTCAAAACACTAGGGAAGATACCTGCAAAATCTTCGGTTCAATAATGGATGTTCCAACATTACCTAAAACAAGCAAATACATAGTCTTCTTGCATTTTGGCAACTTCTTTTATCCAGAGATGGAAAAAGACTTCCACAGACTCCTAGAGAATGCCATGCTAGTAATAACTCATACAAGCAGTTTCGCAACCACTAAATGCAACCTTTACGAAACATCATGGGGGTATGAGCCATCAGTCTTCCATGTCTTGAATGTTCCAAAAAAATATACTGTCTTGGCTACTGGTTACATGGCAGACGCAGAAGCAATAGACTCCGTTTTTCTTGCTTGCTACAAATCAATGACTAGCATGGTTCACATCGGTGGACACCTAGATCATGCGTGGAGAGAACCAACATACACAAGATTCATAAACATTTCAGATGATGATCTTAGGCTACTATATAATCAAAGCCGCTATGTCAGTGCTTTAAGACGTGACCCAAGTTATGAGTTGCCAGCAGTAGAAGGCTACGCCTGTGGTTGTCAACCTATCTGTTTTCCTCATTATGGACCTAAAAAATGGTTCAGCGACTTTGCCATATTTGTTCCACAACTACCCAGAGATGAACTTGTGCCACACTTGATGGAATTATTCAAGAAACCCATAGAAGTTAAGCCTAACCCTGAAATATTGAAAAGGTTTTATTGGCAAACCATAATGGAATCAGTATGGAAAAAGGTTTGTGAGGTTAAGTAGATGCTTGACAGAGAATCAGTAATGAAAATGGTTGTGAGCACGCATACACGTGAGAGAACTGTTGAAGTTCCTTTCGTGTTCCGTCATTTAGAGGGAAAAACAATTCTTGATGTAGGTTGCTTAGAAAGTCTACTGTGCGAGGGATTAGCGAAGATAGGCTATGAAGTGACTGGAATAGACATTAGACCTTACCCACCAAACACTCCTTTGCCTACATTGTGGAAGTTCACGCAAGATGACGCTAGGCACATGACTTTGAAGTGTGGAACATTCGATCAGTCAATAGCCTTAAGCACTCTTGAACATGTTGGATTAGAAAGGGCTTATGATATTAACAACGTTGTCAAAGGCTATATTCCATCTAGCACAGGTGACAGAGAAAGCCTATGCGAAATGTTCAGAGTAACCAAAGCCAAAGGAAGCATACTCTTAACATTACCAGTGGGCTTTCCAGACCACTATTGGATGAGACTCTACAGTAAAGAAAGGCTTGCTAAATTGCTTGAAGGATTTGATGTTGAAGTTAAAGAATTTTACTGTGAAGATGCGGGTGGCAAATGGAATCCATGCCTAGAAGAAATTGCATTCATACAAAACAGTCAGCCACTACCAAGAGCGTGCGTCTGTTTGAAGTTGAGGGTTTAGAATGTATCTTGGCTTAATCACTATGGTTAACGTCCCATCATTCATGAATCAAGCAGTTCTAATTAGAAAAGTTGCTGTGGAACAAGGCTACGAAGTTGAATTAATGAATACTAGTGAGGCTATTCAAAGACCAAAACAGAGGTTTGACAAAGGCATAGCCCTAGTGCCATTATGGGCAAGATATATCTATGATGCCGCTAGACTGCTTGCACCCTGGTTCAGTCGCTCCCACATCCTATACGGTCCTGTTGATGGGCCATTCACAACCAACCTTAACCTTTTTGGCGTAGCCTCACAAATGAGGATTGTTGTTCCATCTGAGTTTTGTAGGCGTTGCCTTCAAAGAAACAATCTTCCAGTTTTTGATGTGGTCCCACACGGCATAAACCATGAAGACTTCAAGTTTGAGGATATTCCTAAGTATGGGCGCCTAAAACAGTTAAGAGAAAAGTATCCTAACAAGAAAATCTTGTTCAGCAACATCAACCCATTACACCGTAAAGGGTTGGTGCATTTGGCTAAAGCACTAGAAATCTTGTATGAAAAAATTGGCGGTGACTACGTTTTTATTCTACACACTGGACTTGAGCAAGCACAGAAGGTAATTTTGAAACTCGCGCCTAATGAAAAGATTGACTTAACCAAGATTCCTAACCTAATCATTGAAAGCCAATACGGTAAACTACCCTTCCGTGCCATAGCAGAAAAAACAGTGTCATGCGACATCTACGTTCACCCAGCACTGTTAGAGGGTTTTGGTGAACCCATCTTAGAGGCTATGGCTGCTAAACGCACAATAGTATGTTTAGATGCTCCAGCCATGAACGAACTTGTCAGCGAGAAAGAAGCATATCTGTTTCCCTTTAAAGAGTTGCGTGAGGAAGAATGGGATAATGGCGCTATCGCTCAAATACATGATTATGACCCATCTGATTTGGCTGAGGCTATGCAACATGCAGTGGAAGATGAAGGAGAAAGTCAAGAGAAGGCTGAGAAAGCATACGAGAAATCGTTGATGTATGATTACCGTAAAGTCTATTCTAAACTAATAGCCTATTAACCTATTTGTATGCCAGTCAAGAAGAGTAAGCCACGACATAGCACAACGCAACGTCGCACAACAAAGTATGCTGAGACCTATCGCTCTAAAACTGTGCCTTTATGGTTCAAGAAAGTAGCGCCTAAAATGGCTACGCTCCTAGAGGATTGGTTGACTAATCAAGATGAACTAGAGAAACAGATATTTGCTCAACTGGATGCTGACGGCTTCATTGGTGAAGTGCAACTCTACTATGCTGCTTTCGCTAGAAGATTGTTCTCTACTTGTTTACGGTTTTGGGATGCAACTTATGAGAAAGAAAAGACGAGTTTGAAAACTGAGTTTCAACTGAGGGGTTTAGACAGTGCTGAACTGGAAAAGCTTATAGCCATTGTTGATAGCAAATGTGCAGTGGTGAGAAGTGTGGTTGTTACCCTTCAAGATATTGAGGATAAGTTAGATAACGCTTCTCATGGGCTTGTTGCGTTGAAGGCTTTACTTGATGCGGTTGAAGGCAAACTAGATGATGCTACTTATGGTTTGTCAGCGTTGCAAGCTCTGCTGCTGAGAACACTAAAATATACTACTCAGGCTATAGACATTTTTCCTTACGCTGCTGCTTTTCCCTCTGCAACATCAGGAGTTGGCGCATGGATTTGGGGGGCATGGGTTCAAATTGTTCCAGTAGGCACTCTGATAAATAGTTGTATCATACCTGGCATCTATGTTAGAGTCAGCGACGAAACGATTTCTAGGGAGTTTCAAGTGGAAATAGGTGTAGGCGCTGTTGGAAGTGAAAGCCCAGTGGCTAGGATTGCTGGGTATTGGGGTTACGCCACAACAGCTGGGGCTATGTTAACTGAACATTACTATCCTTTTCCAACGCCTATAATTCTTCCAGCAAGCACTAGGCTTGCGTTCAGATGCGTAGATGACAATGCGCTTGCTAGAACCTACCGTTGTGGCATAAGCCATGTGCCGTTACCTTTGTAGTGGCGTTCTAATGTGGTTCGCAAACGTGGTGTAGCTAGAAGAAGTTTCAGTCACAGAAGAGTTAGAAGAGTTCAGAAATACGATCACAACGTTATTCCTAGACGCTTCAAAATCTATCTGCCACGCATGAGTTATACATTAGAAGAAGAGTTGCCACCATATGTTCTGTGTGAAGAACCCACTATGGCTCTGCTTCAATCGTTGGGAGTGCCAACTGAAGAATGGCAGTATTACTTAGGCTTCATGAAACGCATGATAGAGTTGTATTTAACCTTCACTTCTGAGACCTTACAGAAGGAAAAGGACAGCCTCATAGCAGAATACGTTTATAGAGGAAAAGACAAAACAGTGTTAGAGCAAGTTCAAGAGGTAGCAGCAAACTGTGCAGAGGGGATATTTGAGTTGCCGTTTACATGTGATGATGTGAAAGCATGCTTAGAAGGAGACTATAGCAGTTGGGCGTATCAATGGAAATATTCTTATGTGAGTTGGCAAGAGGATTTCGGTCACATCTTAAGATCAGATGAAACCAATGATTTTCTACAATGGATTTCACATGAGGAAAGACGACTCATAAAAGTAAACCTAACAACTGGAGTTTTAATTTCGAATACCTCAGCTCTCCAATATATGACAAGCGGTGTAACAAACCGTAGTCTTCTAGGAAAATATGTTGCTTACATAGTTAATGAAGGTGGAGTTCCTAAACTTAAAATTGAGAAGGATGGGGCATTATTGCAGACGATAGACTTGTCGCAAGCACCTATTTCATGGTCTTCAACTAGTGAAGTCTATCATGTATCAGTTAGCACAGATGGAAAGTATATACTTCTCAATGACACAAGTAGTCAAGAATATGTTTTGTTTAAAGGAAGTTGATGAAACATGAGTGAAGCAGAGAAAGCAGCAAAAAAGAAAGAAATTGAAGAAGCAGAAAAGGCAGTAAAAGCGTTTAAGTTTATAAGAAGTGAACCACCTAAAAAAAAGCGATATGGCAAGGGATAATGAATGGTGCGAGTTCCCACAGAAAGAGGAGCGGGAGAAGAAGCAGAACAATATTTCAGACTTCAAGTTAGCCCTATGGGATTGACGCCTAAAATCACAGTTGCACCACCAAACATTGATATTAGTCCTCAGATTTCAGTTAATGTCCCAAAATCACCTTTCTTTCCTTATTTTGCTATGACAGCTATCGGTCACAACATTGCAGATGTATTAAAACTTGGTGCGCAACTCTTCCTTCTAGAGAGGATGCGAACTGAGTTTATTCCCAATGCTGCTAACCTTCCTATGAATTTCGCTTTAAAAGCCATGAAACTTGAGGGTAGTGCACTTGCATCAGAGGTTCTTAAGGAAATTAACTTTCAATATGATTATTTGTGGAGTGCATGGAAAACTGGTGTTCAAACGGGCATTGGCGCCGCTTTCGCATCTGCTAACGAACAGTTCATGCATAGCGGTCAATTACTTAACGCTTATGGCGCCCTTCAATATCAAGTTAGTGTTGTTCCTCGAATGCTACGTCACTGGAACCGTCTATACACACCTAATGTTCCTAACACCTCAATGGCTTGGAACCTTCTGTTAAGAGGGAAGATTACTCAAAGTCAGTTTGAAAAGTATGCAGGTTGGGATGGTTGGGATACAGAAGGCATTAAATTCGTTAAGGAAGTGTGGAAGGCAATTCCAGATGAACGAGCAGCCTTCCGCATGTTCATGCGTGGCTCAATCAAATATGATGACTACAAGAAGTTTGTTGTTGCTAATGGTTGGGAAGAAGAATGGCACAGTCGCTTATACGAGTTTTATGAGTGGTTGCCGAACGCAGCAGACGCATTCACACTTTATCGTAGAGGACGCATTGACCAGAACGGTATGTATAGGTTGTTTAGAGCGCAAGGCTTCCGACCCGCCTATGACGAGGTTTTACCACACCTTTTTGAGCGTATTCCTCTTCCAAGAGACGCCTTCAACATGTATATGCGAGGAGCCATCACTGAGGCTAAGTTTGATGAGTATGTTGAGGCTAATGAGTGGGAAGAGGGTTCAGCAGAACGTCTTTGGGCTATCTACCAGAACCTACCATCCAGTAGAGAAGCGTTCACACTGTTTAAACGAGGCAAAATAGACGCTACTGTTTTGAAGGCGTTGTATCAAGCAGACGGTTACATGCCAACCTACCAGAACATTATTTCTGGAATGTTTGAGCGTATTCCACATCCAAGAGATGCCTTCAACGCTCTCATGCGTGGAGCCATAGATCGTAAGAAGTTTGATTATTGGGTTGAAGCGAATGAATGGCAAGAGGGCATGAGTGATTTTCTATATCACATCTACGCTCGGATGCCTAGTTATCGTGAAGTCTTCTATATGTGGGTTAAAGGCTTAATAACTGTGGCTGAACGAGATCAGTTGTATTCTGCTAATGGCTTCGACAAAGAATATCATCAACTCTTAACAGACAACAACTATTACATACCCACAGTCTATGACCTCACAAGAATCGCCGACTATGTGGAAATAGATCGGATTTGGGCTATCAAAATCTTGAAGGAAAGAGGACTAAGAGATAACGACATCAGCAAAATCGTTGCCATGCTCAAGATCAGACCACTCAGAGATGAGATCAGAAGGCAAATCACGCTTTGGGTTAAACGCTACCGTTTGGGATGGGCTACACCAACACAGTTAGAAGAAGCCCTACAAGAGTATCTTGAAGGCGGATACATTCAAGACACAGAAAAGACCCTACTCACAGAAGAGGCAGAACTGAACTATGAAGACGAGTTGATGGAAGAAAAAATTGACATTTACAGTTGGTATTTCAAAACGGCTGTCATTTCAGAAGAGGAATTGTTAGAAGACTTCTTAGACTTAGGCATACGAGAGGAAAAAGCGAATTTGATGGTAGAACTACTCAAAGCGCAGGGATATTATGGGTATTACTAGAAGAGAACGTATATGGATTATGAATGAGCGGATAAACAAAATTGCACTCAATGACTTAGCCTACATTGCTGGGTTCATAGATGGAGAAGGAAGTCTAGGCATACGGAAACGAGTAAAGAAGAACACTGGCAACTCATATCATACAGCCTTTCTAGTGATACATAACACTTATGAACCAACAATGAAGTGGTTGCAGGCGCTCATAGGTGGTTCTTTAAGAAAAATCCCACAATATAGCAAGAACAAGAAAGTGAAGCATAAAGACATCTTTGTTCTCTCCATAGAACCGAGAATACTTCGAGTGTTTTTGCCGAGAGTGTTACCATACTTGAAACAGAAGAAAGAACACGCAGAAATTTTACTAATCTTCTTGAAAACAAAGGTGTATGGTCGTGGTAGACCAATACCTACTTTCATTCTAGTTCAACGAGACAAACTAACTCAGCAAATTAGAAGTTTGAATGAGAGAACAGCAAATCCTATATAAGTTGTGGGGGCTGCTATGGATACTATTAAGTGTAAAGGGGGTGATGTTGTGGCGAATAATTCTAGGCTATTGGCAGGCTTCTTCGTAGGTTGCACATCTCTGCTTCTTGTTGGGGGTGGAGTATACGCTGCTATCACTGGCGCTGCTGAAACAGGATATGCCTTAATCGCTTCTGGATGTGCACCATTAGGGACCATGCTGGGATTCTTTGTTGGAGAGAACAACGAAGCCAAAAAACACGAGTAACCTACTCGTTAACAGTTGCTACCTTTGAAACTCTTTTTATAAAGGTTCAGCTCTATGCCTTTAATGGTTTGTTCAAGAGTTGTGAAAATAACTAAAGGCTTCCCTATTTTATGACAGTAATCTATTTCCATTCCTGTGTGCTTCCCTATTGCCTTTGGGTGAATAAGCACCACAACATCTGACATGTCTATCTTTTGAAAATGTATGCTTTCTAGCAAGTCACGATAAATCTCTATGTCGTCAACGTCACTTTTGAATAGTGAAACTGTGACTACCACGCAACCAGCAAGGCATAGTTCACGGTTCACCTTTCTGTATTGATTTTGCCATTGTGGAGATGTAGAACCAACCAAACAAACTATTGGATGAGGTCTTTTTGGAAAAGCCATATTGTCACCTACTCTTGAACCACTGCTATCTTAATGTTTTTTCCGAGAAGCATGGCGCATAGTTCAGTAGCAGAAATCAACCCTTCCAGAAGGTTCTGATCGTTCTGATACTTCAAGAGTTTCCGTAGTTGAGCCTTAACGTCTTGGATGCTTAACTCTTTCTTGCTCGCTTTCTTGGTTTCAGATAGAGTTTTCCGCATTTAGGACACCTATACAGTTTAGAGCCTGTCAGACGTGAGGCTACCTCTTCTAAACGTATATGCTTCTTTCTTTTTCCAACAGAAAAGTAACAACACTCCGAGCAAACTGGTTCACCCTTAAAAACACGCAACTTCTGACTAATCATAACATCACTAAGGGTCTTTTCTATTAAAAGTCACATGTAGTTGCACAGTCACAGTTTCGTTGGCAGAATCCACTATCAAATCCGCTATACGTTTCAATATCTCAGCAATTTGCTCCTTTGAAGGAGTCATGATTGACATGTCAATACTCATCTCTCATCCCTAATCCTTATAGGTGTCTAAGATTTTCTCTTTGATCTCCACACTCAGTTTATCGCCTTTCTTTAACCCTAACATTTTCGCCACTCTAGTAATGTCTATGTAAAGGGTCTTCCCAGACTTAGCCACTTTGAAAATGTTGCTGATACCCAACTTTTCACGTCCTCTTTCAGACATGGTTTTAACCTTCCATTTTCAACCTAATTACATTTAAGCCTTATGAATCTTTCGTATAGAAGACATGAAAGTGAAAAGAGTGGGGGTTTTGTAAGGGTTTTGTATAGGGAAAACAAGTGCGCATTTTGTGCGGTAATCTTAAATAGTTTCAGACTTAGGTTGTTGGTTATGGAGTCTTTAGTGTGCCCTGACTGTGGGACAAAACACAGCACCTATAAGAGTTATTTCAACTGTCGGAGTAGCCACCTTAAGGATGAGGTAAGCAAAGTGCCGACATCCCACAACGAGATGGTGAAATATTACTACTACAATCCTCAAGCCATTGAGAAAGGCATGGAATCAGTAGGTTATGAAGTTGGTGTGTTCAGAGGTAGAATAGACCTTATCCTCAGAGATAGTGCTAGTAGGTTATGTCTTGTTGATGTTACTGATGAGAAAAATAGGGATCGAAAGAAGAAGCAGTTTAAGAAGTATAAGGAAAGTTTGAGATGGCTAGCCAACAATGTGTTTCAATGTAAACTTAATGAGCCGATACGTCTGATTCTTATACATCCAAAAAAAGGTGTGGAAGAGGTTACTTAGTCTAGGTGTTTTGTCTCTTAAGTAGTGACTCTTTACTTTTTCGATGTTGCTTCTGTTAGGCTGATCTGTGGGTTTGATAGTGTCACTATTACCGCTTGTCCTACTGGGTAGCCTTCAAACAAGTCGGCGCTGTCACTCTTGAAACTGAGTTTATGACCCGCACCAGTGGTTAAGACTAATTCATACTGAGCCTTCCCTTCCGATCTCGTGTATTTGTGTGCCTTAACAAAAAACTCGAAACTGTTTCTCTTCATCGGTTCTCACCTCCCTCAAATCTTTTTTTAAAGGCTGTGGCGCATTTTTCAGCACATAGGTAAGGGTCTGGAGTGCACTCTGTTATTTGTCCTCTGCGGCGTGGTCTTTCTACTATGTGCTGCATAGTCATATTTATGGTGAATGACAGTCTTGTGTTGATGGTGGGTTCTGTTGCTTCGGTTCCTTTTACAATCGCATAAATCATACCTTTTAGCACCTGACATGTTGTCATTCCCTGAGAGTGGCATGTATGTTTAAACTCTTGCCATAATGTGTTGTCAATTCTAAATGTTACTGGATGCCGAGGGTCACGAGGCGTTTCTTCTTCTTTATGAACTTGTCTGTGACATCTACCGCACAACACCATGATTTCCTCTGGAACATAACTTAGGTGATGGCGATAGAGTTTACCAGAACGTCCGCAACGTTCACAGACTATTACGTTGTTATGGTTTGTTGTAATACGTTTTGGTAGACTTGTTTCTTGCATCTTACGACACCTTTGGTTTTGTGTTAGAAGGTAGTGTCTCCGTATAGAGGGGTGTGGTTAAAATGTTTGTTATCTAAGAGTTTGTTGTGTTTGTTTAATTTTTTGTGGGAAGGAAAGTTTAAATAATTGTTTAATTAAAGGTTTTGTAGGTGTTGTAAGCGTGGAAGTTGTTAAATGGGTTGTTGTTATCTATGGTCAGAAAGAGCATGAGTCAAGGATTAATGCTCAACTTGATACTATGATTTTTCCGTTGAAGCGGTTGAAGTTTGAGGGAAGGATACTTAATACATGGTGTTCTCTGTTTGAATCGTCTGAGGCCGAGTGGAAACGAGATACTGAGAAGCAAGCCCATCAAATAGCACTCTTAGAGATCATGGGTAAGCGCCTCTCCTTAGAGGATGAGAGCAGACTTTCAGAGGATACTAAGAAACGCATTGAAGAGGCTAAACAACGGATTTTTAGAAGCATGATTCCCTGAGAGTGAGAGAGTTGGGTGAAAGTAAGGGTAAGCCCAAGACGCTTGAGGATGTTAAGAAGGAGTTTGGCGAGGGTATTGAGGAGTTTTTGGAGTTTGCTGAGAAGGAAGGCATTGTGATTTTGACTCCTAAGGCTTGGTTAGGTTCTAGCGCGTTCAACGATATTATTGCTATCGTTAGGTCCATGGGGGGGGATTATATCTCTGGTGATAAGAAGGTCGGGATAAAGGCGCATTTTGAGGTTCCACTGGAAGAGGAGGGGGGTAAGCCTGTGAAGGTTGCGAAGGATCAGGCTCGGCACATCTTGAATACTTTTAGGGCTGATGTAGAGGCGCTAGTGTCTAAAACGATTAAGGAACTAGAGGAGTTGACGAAATGATAGGTGCATTAGCAGTTTTTATTCTTAGTTTCCTCAGTTTTGAGTCTGCTGGGTTCATTTGTTGGTTTTGGTTTGGAAAAGGATGGTTCCCATGGTGGTCTGCGGATTTAGAGACTATTCTTAATGCAGTTCAAGTTTGGATAGGTGCGTTGCCTTTGATTCATACCTTCCTATTCTTGTCGGCATGTATCACCACTTTAATCTATATCTTTAGTCGAAATGTGATAATAATTACGAGGGATTAAAACATGGTTTTGAGTAAGGAAGGCACTCTGTTTCATAGAAAAGATGGCAAATGGATACTCTACATTCCAACTGACTTAGTTAGAGACAGTCAGTTTCCATTTTCTGATTTGAAGCGTGGCGAAAAACTGAAGGTTGCCATTAACGTAAACACGGTTCAGAAAATTCTTATAGTCACTCCTACAGAGTGAGAAAGGTTAGGGGCTAGATGCTTTTGGCACTGCGTAAGTCTCGCAGAATATTTCTCTCCAATCTCGTTCAGCAGTCTAGTTCCCTAACCCTCACCAAAACAAATTGAGAAGGGGGGATAAACAAAAATGTGGAAAATCCGCGTGTTAAGGATGCTTCCAATCGTGGTTCTAGGCGTCACCCTACTGATTCGCATCATCCCACCAGCGCTGTGTTATTGTCCCTTTGAGCATCCTATATGGGCATGGTTGAGATGAGTGAATTATTGAAGTTGTTGCTACTAGCCTGTTACGTTGGCACACTGCCACTTCAGATTGTGGTGTTGGTAATGCTAGTTCATCCGTGGGCGCCGCTTCCTTACATCATCCTTTGGTTTCTCATCTACATCTATTGTGAATACAAGAACATAAATATCTGAGGGTTTAAAGTATAGGAGTGTGGTGGAAACTTTGGTTAGATCAGCAACCACTAGAACTAACAAGTTCAATGCGAAATGGGATGGTAGCGTGGTTAATCAACGGATCACAGAGTATAAGCCCTTCATGGTTGAGCAAGTCAACGTAGCCTACGCAATTCAAGAACACATAGAAACCAAAGTCAAAGACTACCTAGAACCATTGGGCATGTATACCATTCAACAGCACCACTACATGAACTTCGCTCAGAAACTATGGGCGCTAGGACGCATGTTCACTGGAGAAACCCTACGGATGGAAGCAGAAGTAGAAGCAAGCAAATGGTTAAGACGAGGTCTCAACGCAACCCATCTGATAGCAATCGCTCAACTCATGGGAATAACTCTTGTCACATTCCCCTAAACCCTTCAAGACATGGCTAATAAAAAAATATGGTTTCAATGAAGGAATGAGGCGCTACCAAAAATGGCTCAACACCAAACCCTAAAACCTTTTTTCTGACAGAAAATCTGACAAGGAAAAACAACTATAAGAGGTGATGCTCCAAATGTTTAAGCGAGAAAACCCTAGACAAGAAGCACAACGACAAGTAACCACAGAAGCAACAGTAACAACCAACCTACTCACATGGCTAGCAATACACGGAAACCTATGCCTAGCACTCCGACACCCAAAAAACTCTGGACCATCAAGACAATACATCATAAAATTCGTCAAAGAACTAGGACAAAAACTAGTAGAATGGAAAGTCATAACCCCACAAGAACTACAAACAGCAGAACACCTAGAACAAGAAGAAAGCCCACACAGATTCTAACACCCAAATCAACACCCCTATTTAGTTACCAGGTAACACCCCATCAACCCCCCCCTCTCCACACCCCCAGAAAAGTAGTAATCAAACAACGTAGAAGTAAAACTCTCTACACCCTAACCAACCCCCATCAATATAGAATCTAACTACTAGAAGAATCTTCCATACCCATTTAAAAAGGCGTTTTTTGTCAAAAATTCCGAGTGAATGAAATGGTGAATCCCCCGAAGAGAAAATCATCTATAGCGCTACAAGGAACAGTAACAACTATTGCAGTGCCTATTAGCTGGAACCTAACAGTAGATCAACTACACACACAAAACAACAAACTCATACTACACCTTAAAATACCCAATGGACTAGCAGAACTAACAATAACCTTCCACAAAAAATACTCACCAACCTACAGAGCCATAATCACCTATCGCTAAACAACGAGCCATCAATATATAATCGTAAGATGTGAAATGTTAAAGAGTAATCCAGAAAAGAAAGAAGAGAAAGAAAGAAAGAACAACAAATAAAGTAAGATAGTAGAATGTCATTATCGATTGTCTCTAAGCCTCAATGTTCATGTTTTAGGCTGACAGGTAGTCTGACAAACACGCTCTAACGCTGACCTTAACCAATTCGGAAGTGTAGAGCAGTTGAACAGTTGATCAGCCAAGTTTTTATGGTCTGGTTTATGAGTTGTTTTTCAGATTGGTTTTCAGACAAGTTTTCAGACTTGTAGATGTGATCTACAGTTCTATAGTTTGTCAAGTTGGTTGCGAAGGAGTTAGCGATCTGGATAGTTCCAGAAAAAGCAAAGAGGATCACGACAGTAATTATCTACCTAATATGTTCCTTCACAATGTTGTGGCTTTCAATTCCCTTTACTTGGGATTTTTCCATGCATCATGTTGTTGTGGTGAGTGGTGCTAGGGGTGTCGTAAGAGAGAAAGGAGATGTTTTTCTAAAACTTACGCTAGCACTCACTCGGTTAGTGTTTGCTACGAGGGTTCTATTAGGGTTTTTGTTTGTGGTTTGTTGTGGTTTATGATTTATTACGTTTTGCGATATGTTTAAATATTTGTTTAACTATAGGTTAGATAGGTGTCGAAGAGGGAAAAAACATGAATGGTGTTAAGGTTGCGTTTGGCTGCTTTCTGCTCAGTGTCGTCTTTGTTGTCGGAGTCTATGCTGTTTGGCTTGTCATGAGTGGGGTGTTCTAAATGATGAGTGATTTCTACAAGAAAACGCTGCGGAGTCTTTTGGATGCGGTGATCTTAGAGGCTATCGCTGAAAAACCTAATCATGGCTACAGTCTCATACTCTACATAAAAAACCACTTTGGAACTCTGATTGGTCCCAGCACGCTTTATCCAGTCTTAAATGAACTTGAGAAAAAAGGCTTGGTGGTTTCAAAATGGAACTTTGAAAACGCTAGACCACAGAAACAATATCACATTACAGATCGGGGAAAAGCAGCGCTACGAGGAATGCAGACAGACATTGAAGTCTTAACTGCTCATGTTAGAGGTGTCTGAAAGTGCAGAGCCAAGTTCTACAGCGCTTGAGTAAATCGGTGTTGTTGGCGAGTTTGGAACAAATGCGGTCAACATTGGCACAGGCTGTAGTTACAGCAGTTTCAGAGCAGGACATGAGGAAGGCTATAGCGTATGTTCGAGACTTGGATACGGTGCATAGGTTGATTTGGAAGGTTGAGCAAGATGTCAAAAACCAAAGGTGAAATCGCTTTAGACATAGCCCTCTGTCACAGCATTCAATTAGAAGAGATTGAGAGGCGACTTCGGAAACTAGAAAAGAAAAGAAAGTGAGGTGATGGACTATGAAAGTTAAGTGTCCAAGATGTGGTTCAGACGACTTTGATTTGGGTGACTATACACATCATTTAGCCTATGATGATGTTGTTGACTCCATAAGTAATGATGGAAGTTTTCAAGTCTGGGCATACTGCCAAAAATGCCGATATGTGTTCTATATTAACTTTGAAATCACAAACCTACAAGCAACAGAGACAAAGGTAGATGAAGATGGTATTGAAATTGATTAAAAGAGGTGAGAACATGGAAATCTATAGAATAAAGGCGGAACGATGGAGTGAAGATTCACATTCATATTGGGATTGCGAGTTAGAAATCACTGTTAAAGATGGCAGAATCACTCATGTAGAAGAAACAGAGAAGTGAGGTGAGAACATGAGTAAGCGTGAAGAGAAGGTTGAGGAACCGCCTAAGATTTGTCCACTACTCAGCATGGCTAACCCAAGAGATGTTGAGTTTAACGTATGTATTGGAGATAGGTGTGCGTTTCACTTAAGTAAGTTGCCTAAGAAAATGGAAAAATGTATCTGGGTTCGCATAGCCTTATCATTAGGGATGATTGCTGAGCGCCGTGGCACAAGCATGTTAGAACAGAGCCTCAAAAGAAGAATGCGTAGACTTGGCAAAAAACCCTAACTTTTTTTCTCTATGTATATCCTTATATATTTGCGACGTGCATACCCTATCTTATGAAGTTAACTACTCTTCGGCTTCCAGAAGGACAAATAAAAGCCTTAGACCTTTTAGTGAAGCAGAAACTTTATCCTAACCGTGCAGAAGCCATAAGAAACGCTATCAGAGACTTAATCGCACTTCATACTAGAGGAGAACCCTAACATGTGCGATCTCTGTAGAATTGTTGAATCCGCTAAGAACCCAGAGGGCGCCGAAGCCAAAATCCACTATTCAGATGGCTTATGCGTCATAGCAGACAGTTTAGGCGACAAACCCGACAGCAAAGGGTTTCAACCCAAAGTAGTCGTTTATAAGCAACACTTGATGGAGCCGCTTCCCCCCATCAAGGAAGCCATAATCAACACCGCTAAGAGGATGTTTAGAAAACGTAACCTCTGGTTCCCTCAGACAGATGATAACACGGAGAAGGGTAAGAGGCTTCCGCTTGGAGAGTTGGCTGCACACTGGTATTTCATAATAGAATAGAAGGGATATTATGGGAAAGAAAAGAACATTTAAAAGAAAAAACATACCCTTAGAATCAATAGACTTAATACCTGAGGATATGCCGACTACTCCATGCGACTTTTGCGTAAACGAGGAAGAATGTCAGGAATCAAATGAAGACTGTGATGTAAGTAACGAATTTTGGGTTTTCCATGAAGAATACGGAGAGAAATTAAGGAAACTTGTTGAGAAACTGAAAAGCATTTCATAATAGAATGAGGTTGAAGCCTAAATGAGAGAAATGTTCTTTCCAAGGAAGGTATGTGCTTTAATACGATGTAAAAGAAGTTGCAAAACATGTAAGTCCACTTGGTTTTCTTGCAAGGAATGGTTGAAAGTCAAGGTTACAATGGATGGTAAAGTAATAAATTGGAGAAAAGACGCAAAATGAAGTCTGAGGATTGGAAGCGTGTTAAGGTTCATCAATGGTTCATCTACCCTACTGAGATTTATGGTGTTCTCAAGTGTGAAGTCATTGAGGTTGATGTTAAAATTGCTGAACCACTCCCAACCTTCCATTATGACTATCCTTATGGCAAAACTGCTGAAACTGGCACAGTCAAAATCAAATACACCTTAAACGATGTTGTTCATGAAGAGATAGAGAACTTAGCCAATTTAGTAGCCTACTCAGAAACAGCATTCCGAGAACTATTGAAAGCCTATAACCTTTGGCAAGCCTACCTAAACACAGCAAACTCATATAAGCAAGATTTCCTCACTCTAATACAGCAAAGACGACAAGAGTAGATGAATATGGTTTACACCAAAACAGACACGCATAAAGACTGGCAGAAATGGCAAGGAAACGAAGGCGAATTTAACGCAGCCAACATGAAAGCCCTAGTTCCAGTAACTGTTGACTTGGTAACTGGAACCGTCATTGACCCAGCAGCACCCCCAGCAGGTGCTCAACCCAAGAACTACCCTCTCCACTTATCCGTTGAAATCGCAAACATGACCCCACTGAAAACAAACGACCTCATAGATGAAGTAGAATCTAAAGGCGTTGGAAGATTTTTAGGCAACAAGAAACTTCCAGAAACCGAACCAAAATACGATATGGAACCAGAAACAGAAACCGTTTTTGTTAAGAAATGTGTTGAATCACCACCATGTAGCCTAATAGATAAAACAAAAGCCCCAACATACACACCACCTCCACCACCACCACCGACACGCTACCGTCGAAGACGCCGAAGAGCCGAAGAGTAATGTCTAGTCCATTCCCCAGTCCCGACTGGCTTGAAGATGCCATCAAAAAGTATAAGCGTAAACTCAGTCATGTGCGCCTCACAAAACTAATCAGACGCATAGAAGCAACCACACAATTAAACGCAGCCATAGCTCAGGGACGACTATCTCTTTTTGACGAGAAAATGTCAACTTTACTTAATGAGCATGGAGTTTATAGTGACTTTCATCCTTCATACATGGCGTATGCAAGAGAACTAGATCGCACACAGAAAGAATTAACATGGATGGTTGACCTCGTTAGAGAACACCAAATTTTGCGTGACCGATGGGAACGAAGAGGATTAGACCCAAACATTCTCGACTTGATAGACAACATGATTATCATTCACAAAAGCCCTTAACAGAAAAAAAAGGGAATGTGAGATAGGCTGGTTGCCTGTCAGTATGGCTACATGCTTGTCTACTTGAGCGATTCTAAGTGTGTCTGCGCAATTGAGTGTCTGACTGATTGAACCTTTATGCGTGTGGGATGTTGAACGCTTGTCTGACTTGATGTATGATTGCATGTGTGAATGTCTTGTTATATGGTAGCATGGTTGTTTGCCTATCTGTTGGGGAAGTGCGCCAGATTGAAGGGATGGATGAATGTTTGGTTCGCTCCTTAGTAGATCACTGGTTGTATAGGTTCTCCGCACTCTAACTTCTTCAGTTCTTCCGCTGTCAACTCCACTTGCTCTATCTTAGTTATTTGCATTGAACCACGCTTGCTAGGACCAATGTTGTCTAATGTATTCAACGATTTCACCAAAGCAACAAGCTTCTCTTCATTTTGGGGCGCTTCACTATCAATTTCCATGTAGCAAATGAACGACCTATCTTCAACATAGTCAAAGAAGGTTTCAACCATAACCTTCCCATTCTGCGTGTTCCTAGTCTCCAACACTACCTCAGGCATCTTACCATCCTTCATTGACTCACAAGGCGCTTTTCCAATCGGCAACCACAACGGATACGCCTTCATCAAAGAAAGTGGTGCAGATTCATACCTAAGTTTTCTCTGAGCCTCCAATGATCTTCTGAGTGCCTTTTTGAAAAGCCCATGATCCGTGCCCCAAGGAAGTAAGATAGTCTCATGTCTGAAAATCTTGTCTTTCACTGTTCTAAAAGACCAACATCCAGATGTTTTCTCTTCCCACTCACCTTTTCTAATTCTAACTCTTGCTCGTGGCGCTCTCTTGCTCTCTTCTGTTCCATCCGTTGTTGTTTCTAGCCTCTCTATCTTGCCCCATCCGTTCTTTCTGTATTTGAAGGTTCTTTGAAGTTGAGGGTCTTGTGGCGCAAGCATCCTTTTGATTACCCCTGATATTGCATAGAATTTGTCTTTTGCTTCGGCTTTTTCTAGCTCTGGTGTCAAGTCTTTCAAGTTTTTCATAGTTTATACCGCATAGCCCATGTAACCTACCATAATATTTAAACCCCTATGGAATAATCTTCTAGTGGAAAAACACCATGTCATACACAGCAGAGGAAGCAGAACCATTGATTCCTTTTGCGGTTCAGAAGATCGCTATGCTAGCGATTGAGGCGGCAATCTGCCTAGACAAGCATCCAGTGAACAGTTACGCTTTTGAAAGATACGTTCACGCATTAGAAGGCGCATTGGGACACC
>Ga0315312_1001388_pt1 | contig 19126 bp, 17 predicted proteins | sample TDP7_MG_FD_203629 | JGI IMG/M metagenome (GOLD analysis project Ga0315312, IMG submission 203629) | Freshwater sediment microbial communities from Lake Towuti, South Sulawesi, Indonesia - TDP7 | ecosystem: Environmental > Aquatic > Freshwater > Lake > Sediment | place: Indonesia: South Sulawesi... | reverse complement strand
AGCCGCGGAAGGTGAGACGAAATTCTGCGAATTATTGTCTCCGGTCTACCTCTCAAAAGAATCATTAGAGGAGATAAGTTCATTAGAACAATTCGTCCATAGATCAAAACAACATTCTGCTTCCGGATAAAGGCGAAGAGAGGATTGAAGCTATGATTCCAAGCACTGTGAAAGATGTCTTTTCAAAGGGCTTTACAAGCGTCTGTGAAGGCCATAATGACAAAACCCGTTATTACTGTTCTACCTGAAAACAGATTGAAAGATGCTGCGAAGAAGATGCGTGAATTCGACATTTCCTCATTAATAGTCGTTAGAAAAGGAAGACCTGAAGGCATTGTGACAAAACTGGACTTCCGTAAAAGATGTGGAAATAGATGATATTCAACCAGGCTTCGTAATGGACGATTTCGAATCCGCACGAAGGTACAAAGAAATGTTGGAAGCCAGCACACTTTTCGTCTACATGAAGACTCACGGCACAAACTACAAGGGATATCAGCTTATTCACTGTCGCCTCCAATTGAGAACGAGAAAAGGCTTCTTCAGCTCAAACGAAGGTTGGAGTGTAGAGCAAACTTTTCGCACGGCCTTGGATCGGCTTGAGAAGCAAATACTGGCCGATCTTACGTTATACCTATGCCAAATCAGATCATAGAGGAGCTGAAGCTCAAGAAAGGTGTTAGATTCAGGTTGCGAAAGACTCAAAAGGAAGGATCATGCTGAAAACCGTAGAGTGAAGAAAAGGACAGTAGCTAATATTATGGAAGAATTAGAGCTGAAGGGTTGACCGGAGATAGCATTCCCAGTTGTCGTGGTGACAGTGGCTATAGCGGAACTCTTGTTGTTGGCGCAGATCGTGCAGGAGGAGCTTTGAAATGAGTGAGGGGGTCGAACGCCTTAGGCTGGAGAAGGTTCGAGACATCTTTCGCCTCATCGTTTCCAAGCCGGCTGTCGTGCCTGAAGATGCACGTATAGAGGAAGTTCTAAACGAGTTCGTTAACGACCCCAGGAGGAGGATAGTCTGCGTAGTAGATAGCGAACAGAAGCTCGTGGGTTTAATCTCGTTGACGGAGCTTCTGATATACATAGGCGTCCATGCAGGTGAAGCCGTGAAGTCCTTCACACACCTCACGCCTTATGAGGCTGGCCTCCGCTACATGATGGGGAATCAAGCTAAGCATGTAATGAGGGAGGCGATCTCCGTGAAGTCTGACGATAAGCTTCTAGATGCTTTGAATATGATGGAGCGAACTGGGCTAGAGGAGCTACCTGTTGTCAACGATGAAGGAATGATCATTGGCGAGATACATGGGTTGGAGATATTGATTGAAACCTTGAAGCTTTTAAGATAGGATTGTACTGCGCTTTCGTGTGAAAATTTGATGTCGATGAGAGTAGGGAGAGCAATCGGGGTTCCTGTCTATCTGCATTACACTATGCTCATCGCCTTTGGCTTGGTCGCGTGGACACTTGCGTTAGACTATATGCCCCGCGAGCATCCTGGCTATGGGAGAGAAGTCTACTGGGTTATTGGGCTGGCGAGCGCTAGCCTCTTATTCCTCTCGGTATTCATTCATGAGTTGAGCCACTCCTATATTGCGAAAAGGAACAATCTTTCGATTTCCAAGATCACGCTCTTCATCTTTGGTGGGGTTGCGCAGCTAGGCGAGGAAGCACGAAGCGCTGATGTCGAATTCAAAGTGTCGCTCGCAGGCCCGGTTACGAGCTTCGTCATAGCAGGCTTACTTGGTTTGGCCTACTGGGTCATGAGAGACTCTGGTTTAGAGGCAGGTTTCTACGCGACTTTCGAATATGGGGCTCTTGTTAACGGCCTGCTCGGAGGATTTAACCTAGTGCCGGCTTTTCCGCTAGATGGCGGAAGGGTTCTGAGGGCTGCCTTGTGGCATCGAACAAGGAGCCTCGTAAGGGCAACTCGAATCGCATCAAATTTCGGCGTGGCCTTTGCTTACCTTTTCATGTTTGGAGGACTATTCTTTCTACTATCAGGGTTCTTCGTGAATGGAATCTGGTTTATGTTCATAGGCTGGTTTCTGAAGAACGGAGCGGAGGCAAGCCTGAGGCAGACCCTAATCACAGAAGCTCTAGCAGGAATAAGCGTGGGACAGATCATGACCAAGGCCGTCGACACGATAGAGGCTGATACTCTGCTAACCGATGTTGTCAACAACTATTTCATGCGTTACAAGCATGGGGGCTACCCAATCCTTGAAGGCGGAAAGCTAGTCGGCATACTAACCCTGCAAGACGTAAGGAAGGTTCCGGGGAACGACTGGAGTCGATTGAGGGCGAAGGAAATAATGACCCATATCGCGAAAATCGAGACCGCTGACCCTGAAGAGAGTGCTGCAGACGCTCTAATGCGACTCTCGAAGAGAGATGTCGGCAGGCTACCCGTAGTCAAAGATGGAAGGCTAGTCGGGATAATCACAAGAAGCGATTTGACGCACGTGATCAAGCTGCGAACTGAACTTCAGGAAATACATCAACCGCCTGCTACGAGCTAGATGAGTGCGACGTTTCTCGACTTGAATCTACCGAACTCTATGAGAGATCCGTTTCGCTACCACATCTAGATCGTATTGACGCTAGTGTTAATATCTATAATCGCACATTGATTCAGGAACGATCGGTGAGCAGATCCAATGACTCAAGAGACATTTGTTTTTCAGAATCTGCTGGTTCAGGGAGTCTTTCGTTCAACAGTCGTGACATTGATCGCTCTCGCCATAATCGGTTTCGCGTACAAGCTGACCAGCAGGTACATCTCACATTTCTGCAAGAAGTTCAGGATAGAACCACATATTGAGAATTCGCTTCGCCTTGCGTTACGCATAGTCTCTATAGTGGTTGCGCTCGGCGTGTTCACCGTTGCTTACGGATTGCCTTCGACCTGGTTCCTAGGAGGAACCGCATTGGCCGGTGCGGCTATAGGATTCGGCTCATCACAGGTAATAGGCAATCTTATGGCAGGTCTCTATGTAATCATCGCCAGACCATTTACAGTGAAAGATTACATCAAGATGGGCGCTTTGGAGGGGCAGGTGGAGGAGATCTCGTTCAATTATACTAAGATCTATACGCCCTCATACAATCTAATGAGCATTCCAAACCTCCAAGTTATGACGAGCCAAGTTCTGAACTGCACGCACGAGGGGCTTATCAAATATTCGTTTCCCGTCGGCTTTGGGCATGAAATGTCCAATCAGGATCTAATGAAGAAATGTATCGAACCGGCTATAGATGAGTTCTATAAAATGCACGGTGAGAAGCTTCTAAGAAAGCCTGAGTGTTACTTTGAGACCAGCGACAGACTTGGAAGAAACTTCAAGATTCGAGTATTCGTTCCGAAAGGGGAGGCAAAGGTGCTATACACTCTCCAGCCCGAGCTTCTTCATATGATCGTCGACCGATGGGATCAAGAAAGGAAGGTAAGGCTTCCATAGCGCTGACTCGATAGAGGGTTTTCGATACCAAGTATTGAAGTGTTGGTTAATGGCGACGATATCTAAGAGTGCATTAAGCCTCAAATTGGCGGAGACTCTCAAAGACATTGAACAAGTGGACCTTGTAGTAGGGATTCCAGCGTATAACTGTGCGAGTACTATTGGATTTGTTGTGAGCCAAGTGACCGAAGGTTTATCGGCGTACTTCCCGGAGTCTAAGTCTCTAATCCTCGTTTCCGATGGAGGATCAACGGACGGAACCAACGATGTCGTCAAGAAATTGAGAACGCCCTCGAACTGTAAACTTGTTGTCGCGAGATATGTCGGTCTCTCCGGGAAGGGGACAGCCATCAAAGCGGTATTGGAGGCTGTCGAGAAGTTGAATGCTGAAGGGATGGCTATGGTTGATGCTGATCTCACAAGCATTACGCCGGACTGGATGAGATTGCTTGTCGAACCTGTTCGTAGAGGTACAGACTTGGTTACTCCTCTCTATTCCCGATTCAAGTATGACGGTACCATCACTAATTTTGTCTGTTATCCTTTCACCCGCGCGGTCTACGGAATGAGAATCAGGCAACCCATCGGAGGCGACTTTGGAATCTCGAGAAGTTTGGTTGAAAAATTGCTTCAAAGCCCTCTATGGAACAGCCCCTTCGTGCCCAGATTTGGGATAGACATTTTCTTGACGCATACAGCCATCGCTGAAAGGCTTAAAATCAAAGAAGCGATGCTGGGAGTGAAAACTCACGAGGCCAAAGATCCGGCGACTCACCTAGCTCCAATGTTCAGGCAAGTTGTCGGCTCAATGTTCACATGTATGAAAGAATACGAGAACTACTGGAGAGCAGTAAAGGAGAGTAAATCTGTTCCGATAGTTGGCAGGATCGCTACCTTTCCGGAGCCGAAGCCATTTCGGGTCAGTGCAGAGAAATCTCTTGGAATGCATAAAGCAAGATTTCGAGCGTTCGCCAATCTCCTAAGAACAAACTTGTCTCATGAGTTATTTGACTCAATCAAAAAGCTTCAATCAAGATCGACTGCGAGTTTTAGATTTTCTCCTGAGCTTTGGGTTAAGAGTTCATATGAACTTGCCTCTGCATTCAAGACTGAACCAAGTGAAGCAGGCCAGAATATGCTTCTAGAAGCTTTCCAAACTCTTTGGATAGGCAGGGTCTCCAGCTTCATAATTGAGACATTGAAAATGTCCAATGATGAAGTTGAGGAAAGAATACATGATGAATCCAGGTTTTTCGAAGAGATGAAACACTATCTGCTAGAGAGGTATTGACGGGAGTACCGGAAAGCCCAAGAAATTGATAAATCACCGTTTCCTTCACTATGGCGTGGACAGTGGAGAACAAACTCGAAATAACTCCGCCTAGAGGGAGCCAATTTTGAGGATAGCTATAGTAAGAGCCAGTTTGCATAAAGGGTCAGGACAAACTGTCTACATAAGAGAACTCGCGAATCAATTGCAACTACTGGGAAATGACGTTGTCGTTTTTGCACGCTCAGTAGAGACTGATATGTCTCCCGTTCGCGCACGGCAAGTTAGCTTTCTGTTAGATGACGCACCATATATTCGTCACTTGGGGTTTGCAGCAAGATGCGGATCAATTGTAAGTGACTATGATGTAGTCCATAGTCAATATCACCCGTGCATTTTCGTGGGCAACTACGCACATGAAATCAAAGATATTCCGCATGTCTTCACATATCATGGATTTGCGCCCGTACAAGAATGGACCAACCCATTTCAGAAGATGAAGATGATCGATCATCGAGTTGGAACATTTTTTGCACTTCGATTTGGAGTAGATCAGATAATAGCTGTCAGTTCCTTCTTGAAAAATGAACTCGTCCAAACCTACAAGTACGACGCAAGCAGAGTTCACGTCGTCTACAATGGTGTTGACTTGGAGAGATTCAATCCATCCATAGATGGAGAGGAGGTTAAAGAAAGGTATGGGATCGCCAACTCACCGCTCGTCCTCTTTGTTGGCAGGCTTGCTCCATACAAAGGGATTAGGTTTCTAATGATGGCTATCCCTAGGGTCCTGCAAAGAGTGCCTAATGTGCGGTTCCTTGTAGTCGGATCAGCAAGATATGATCTAGCAAGAATGAATGAGTTCTTTAAGACCCCGGGAATCAGAAAGTCCGTTCTGTTCTCAGGCTACGTACCAGATAAGGATCTCCCGAAAATGTATGCCGCTTGCGACGTGTTCTGCTATCCGAGTCTGTGGGAGGGTTTTGGCCTCACGCCTGCTGAGGCTCAAGCTTGTGGAAAGCCGGTAGTCGCCTTTAAGACCTGCGCAATACCTGAGGTTGTAAAAGACGGTGAGACAGGTATTCTTGTGCCGCCTCGAGATTACAACGAGCTGGCGAGAGCAATCTGTGACCTATTACTAGATGAGGGCGTGAGACTGAAAATGGGGGAAAATGCCCGGAAGAGAGCTGAAAAGGTCTTTTCGTGGTATAGAGTTGCCAAGCAGACTCTTCAAGTCTATGAGAGAGCTATCCAATCCCATGGCTAGAGTCAGAATCTACACGGGATGGCTTTGGCATTAGGTGGATAGTTTTTCGCCAAATCTGATATGGCATACCATAAAAGTAGGTGAGTCTACAGTAAACAGGGAGAGAACCTTTGCCGATAGTGTCTGAGGTTCGTGATCTCGGCTCCTATGCGAATTTTAATTTAGGAGAATGTCTGAATGAGAAACTCGGCTTACTGGTCAAAGACGAAGCTGACCTCCCAAGGCCTGTCATCATCTCTCTATGCATACCAACGAAGATAGACGCTACCAAGGAAACAAGAGATCTTGAAATGACTGTCATGAAGCGAACTATGTCGCAGTGCAGCCAGCTGGTAGACTTAGGGTACTTGGAAGAGATAATTGTGATAGACGGATCGACCGATGAACATGGAAAGGCCGACTACTCAACGCTTGAAAAGGTTGTTGAGACTGCCTTTGACGAACTTGATCTCTTTCAAAGACAGGTCAAGCTGATAGATGAGAACAAAGCAGTAGCTTCGAATGCGAAGCAAGGGTTCTTTGATTTCATAGTGAAGACAGTTCATCAATTTGACCCGAATATATCGCATGTACTTGATAGGTATGGCACGTATCGTGTAGCGGGTCTCGATAGAATTCCAGCAGGAAAAGGAGCAGCTCTGTGGCTTTCGATCCCGCTGTCGAAAGGAGACATCATTTGCTTTGTAGACTCTGACATAATGAATTTTGCCAAAGAATTCGTCCTGGCGCTTTGTCATCCCATATTGCGAGATATACATGAAACGGACGCTATCCGCATGGTCAAGGCATATTATCGAAGACTCACTGTTAGCTTTGAACCACTGGGAGGAAAATACATGTTTGGCGGCCGCGTCACAAGGCTTTTCATGATTCCAATTCTAAAAGTTCTGGCCGACGAGTTCCCCGACGTCTTCGGTGGACTCGAGTCGTTGAGATACCCTTTATCAGGAGAATTCGCGGCGACCAGAGAATTATTGGAGAGTCTTTGTTTTCCGAGGGATTACAGCGTAGAGTTTTCAATACTCAAACAAGTCGCAGAGAAGATCGGGCTCGAATCAGTAGGGCAGGTCGACCTTGAGATTTTTCATCATATCGGTCAATCGGAAGTTGGACTGGACAAGATGGTCGTACAGATTGCAAACCAAGTCTTGAGAACCATCGAAGAAGAAGGAACATCGCTTTCGACAGAAGGAAGAAGAAAAGTAGTCGCCAAATATGAAGAAGAAGCTCAATCCGCATTGTCAAGATACCAAGTAGTTCTAAATGAAATGGCTAATAGCGTATCAAAAGATCTGAATGTAAACGTAGCTTATTCGGAGAAAGAGGAGTTAGAAAAATCCGAGAGGTTCAAAAAGACATTGGAAGAGGCTATGTTAAAGAGCACCCCAGTTGCACAACCTAATCTTCCTTCCTGGATCGATGTCACCAGAGGAGCGAACTATTTTGCGACAAGCACCCTTCTGAGAAGAAGAGCCAATCAAAGCACTTTCAGTAGGCTACAAGAGACGGGTCTTTTCTATTCTCTATAGCTTGCGTCCTTAGCGCCTGAACCTGCGCCTCAAAACCCATCGCCGCCATGCTAGTCCCTTTGAACCTCTTCCAGCTTCTATAATGCATTACAATACTCATCCAAGTTTTTAACCATCTATTCTACTTTCTTGATGACGTGGCCCCTAGCTTAAGCTACTGCATAGCTAACTCAAATCTCCTTCCATGCTGTGGGTAGAATTTCTTAGGCCTGTTTTCTTTTTCAATTTGACTTGTAGAACTCCGTTACGGTATGTTGTGTCTGTAATTTCAACTTCTTCAAGAAGCTTGACGATTTTTCTAAAGCCTTGTCCGCCCAAGATCTCCAAGTTGTGGTCAACGAGGCTGGCTTTGACTTCGCTTTCAGGTCCCGGCACCTTTGCTATCATCTTCATTTCCGATCCATGGTCAACAACATCGTAAACCCATTCGGACTCGGAATGAGATATCACTGGTAGCAGTTCCTTCTTGACCGTTTTCCGGAATTCTTTCAGCCAGTAGATGAGGAGCGCCAAAGCCAGTGTGGCAAGTATAAATCCCAGCAAGCCCCGTTGGACGCGTATGAGAAGCGTTACGATTGTCCCTATGACTACCAAGCTCAGAATTGTGATTGCGAAGGAAATCATGTCGGTCGTTTCTGTCTTTGTCCGCACCTTCCACTACCCGACTATTCTTCTAAGGAGATAGTGATATAGTGGAGCTCAACGATGACGCCTTTAACATCCACTAGAACGCCGAAGTTTATCTTGGAGTTTTCAGTCCACATCAACACCTTATCAGCATCCTCACCCCACCTTTCTATGAAGGAGTTGACCAGCTCTTTGGTTGCGTCCCACTGGTCCTCAGACACATAGCTTACCTCCCCCTCTTGGAAGGAGAGATGGGGGTGCACTGCCTTCGGTTCTACAACGGTTAAGCCTCTGTCCTCGAAAAGCTTCAGGATGTCTGCTAACCTCTGTTCCTTTCCAACCTCTACAACCGGAGGCGGAGCCTCCAAACCAGCCAACTGGGCTAAATAAGCCTCGAAGGCATCCTCGACCGTGTTTCCAAGGCCTACATAATACTTCCCGGTAAAAGCAGCCCCAACGGCCACTATTGTCCCCAGCTCAGCGACGACACCTGAGGCGCCGGCAGTGTAGACCGGGATAAAGTAGACATCATAGTCTCCTACGCGATAGAAGATGTTGTCGCCGACTATTGGTTCACGAAGCAGCGTCTTCAACTTTGCGAAGTCAGGATTCTTCTCCATAGCCTCCAACACGGCAGTTGGACCGAGCAACTTTGTCGGGGACTCTATGTCCACTTTGTAGAAGACCATCTCACCGAAGTTTTCGTAGTCGTTTCGCACGATCATGTAGCCGGCAAGGTTTCGGCCGCCTGCCCCTCGAAGCTCAAGTGACAGAAGCCCCACATACTCAGGCTTCTCAAAGCCTGGTGGCTGAGCTATTATGTAGTAGGTGTCCAGTTCCTTGGGCACCTCAAAGAACTCCTTCGCCACAATAAACGTAGAAGGATCTGTTATGTGGAAATAGTTGTACATGCTTATTCTCCACTCGAAGAGTTCTTCAGGATACCTAAGCTGTTTCTTCAACCAATCTGGAACTTCTGCGACCACATATTCGCTGTAAGCTTTCTCAAAAAGTTCACTGAAATAGTCATCGCCCAGTATGAGCAGTTGAATTTCTCCGTGATAGATGTCGATTAAGGCGTATCCTACAAGCCTCATGAGCGGGTTGCCGCCGCTCCAAGGAACATTCTGGCCGTCAAGACGGACAATCAGAGGCATAAGCCAATAGGTGTTTACGCCATCCGTGACCGGAAGCATATCCACGTTCTCTTCTCCAAACTTATATTCGAAGTAGGGGAAGAGGAGCTGCATCCTTTCGTAGACATCTCTGTACCGCAACGCGTGGATTGTTTCGCCGCGGTATGCCCAGAAGAAGTTTGCGTCGAAAATCCAGCTTAATGGTGGCGGAGCGTCTATTCCGCCTCTTCCGTCGTAGAAGAAGCCTCCAAGCTCATCGCTTCGCTCCCGACCGAGAGGGTACGCTACCCATGTTTCGCTGAACAGGCCTCCCTCACCGTAGTAGATTCTTCGCTGCTGGAAAAATCGTTCAGTGCTGACAATGGTGCCTGTGTTCGCGTCTAGAATGAGATAGCCCGCAGGTACGTGTGTATAGACTAGGCGTTGCGCATACCACCTGTCCTCCGTACGTACAGTTTGAGGCAGTATGGGTTTCATGGAGTAACTCCAATAGAGAGTATCCTCAAACCGGAGAATGTCCGAATCCTCAAAGTCAAGATAGGGGATCAGCCCAATTTCAGGTTTAAGCTTGGCGGAGGCCGCTTGCCAGTCCCATAAACGAATCTTACTCAAGAGCTCTCTGTGTTCAGCAGCATATGTGGGTATTCGTTCCGGAGAGACAACCTTTATGCCGAATTCGTAGGGTATCTCCTCCACAGCATCCAGCTCAGCCAAATATCGGTTGACAGCAATCTGCTGGGCTGTGTAGGGTCCACGCCACTCAATCTTCTTAGCGTCTGCGATGCTGTTCTGGACAGCCATAACCGACCCAGCCATAATAACGATTATGAATACTGCCAAGAGACGGAGAAGAAACGGACGACGTGCGACAGTAATCAATCCTTTCCTTTTAACTCCGTCTATGCAGGCAAAGAAGATGAATATACCGCTGACTGCTGCCAAAGCTCCTATCACAACTTTGGTGTTGTAGTCGATGAATGAGGAGAAGAATGAGTTGACCATCGCCCAGAAGACCATCAAAGCCGCCAAGGATTCGACAACGACGATACGCCAACCGTAGTGAGGCTTCTCGCCTTCAAGCTCGGCGGTGCTCGGTGTTAGGACGCGGGCTATCTGAGTTATGCCCACCAGCAGGATCAGTCGTATTCCTAACGCCCCAAGGATCGGGGTGGCTATGAGGGTGAGGGAAGGTACCATCGGGACAACATTTGCCTGAGCATAAGCCATGTCGGGGGGTGGCGTGATGAAAGGCAGCCTGAAGAGTCTCCAGAGGTGGTTGAGCCCAGGATCCCATCCCTGCATCAACCCATGCAAAGCCATACCGAAAACCACATTCGCGAAGAAGAGCATCCCAGCCAGAACCTTCGTAACCTGCCAAGCTGCAAACTTGAAATGCGACAACTTAAAGACCTTGAAGTCAAGGTAATGTGGCGGGATAGCTTGGATCGCGCCGACTTCACGGATAAGCCTCAAACCCAGCCTGATGGCCCACCAGAAAAGCGACCGCCTATTCCTGAAGTCCACCCTAAAGAAGGCGATTGCGGAGAGAACCAAACCCGACAGAATTCCAAAGTAGATTGGACGGATGTAGAGTTCACCAAACTCCATTATGTTGAAGTAGAACCAGAGGGTCTGACCCACCGTCATGAAAGCCGCGAAGAGGACAACGATGCCTATAAGGATCAAGCGTAAGCGACGTCTCGGAGGCGTTGCCTCGGATGGCTCGTATTCCTCAAATCCCACTTATAACCACCTTTGATGTGCATGAAACGTGAAGAACTCGAAGCCACATCTACCGTCAAATTGACTAATGCGATTTCGATGCCTTCTGCCTAAGGCATCCTAAGGCTCGGTCGTTGCCGCTAGATTCCATTCCTCGCCAAACTCCTACCTAAGCTTGGCGGGTATGAGCTCTGTTCGGCCTCCACAATTTCATCTCTACTTCGAGCTCAAATGAATTCTAAAGATGCAACATATAAATATGACGTAGAGAACTCGAAGATTTTTATTAGAGAAAGCTGGGCGGGCGTCTCCCGTTTCTCCAAGCGATTGGAATAGAATAGCGGAGCGACAGCAAATATGCGCTTGTGGTTAAGGCTAGAGTTTCTCGAGGTCCCCCTCGGAGTCCGCCTGTTATCTTTGGTAAAGCCTCCTCCATGAATGAAGGCATCCCACAACGGAGTGATAAACTTCAGCGTCTCGGACGACTGGTGGATCGAAGGCGTTACAGGCTGGACAATAGGGCCACGTCCAGAGGAGCACATGTCGATGGAGGAGAACCGTATCAGAGAACTGGATGATCTATACAATAAGCTAGAATACATAATTATTCCCATGTTCTACCAGAGAAGAGATGAGTGGATAGGAATGATGAAGAATTCGATAGGGAAAATTGCTTACTATTTTAACAGCCACAGAATGATGCGTAGATACGTGACCGAGGCCTACCTGTAACCTCAATAGAGATTTATTGGTAAATTGGTGTTTGCTCATAGTCCCACTTATCATGGACCTTGCGCCTATGACCCACAATGGCGGATGTGTGGGGGCTATAGTCCTCTTTTGTTTTCCCTTCGTACCATTGCCTATTCTAGTTGGTGCATGGAGCCCGTTGCAGAGTTTGACAGCTATCAAAGAAGATCTCAGACTTTTCGCTTGAATTCGTGAAGCATTATACGCTCTTCGCGTCAAAATTAATATTCATGTTTATGCCTGAAGAGTGCTGACGCTGGGGCATCTACTTCTTCGATCTGGTCAGAACAAGTATCGATGTGTGCACTGATTTTCACCACAAGTTTCGCAGAGGCATCCTTCCATGAGCATACATTTTTCTACACACTTATAGAAAGAATCATCTGGAATGACCCATGAGTTTTCCATCAATTTTGCTGGAGTTCCCTCCAAACTGCTTTGGAGAGCTGTTGAAATCTCATGTAACTCAAGCTCGACATGCCGATTTTGATGCCGTTAAACTTTTCTTACTCTTAAATATTGAATGGGAGGAGAACAGCGTCAGATCGGATCATCAGTAATTGTAGCGAGCTACCAGTGATGAAAGACGAACGGGAGATAGTTTCATTCATTAAGGGTTCGCATGCGATCAGGCTTACTGATAGAAGGCTAGCTATCGATCTCACCAAAGGGATACGTAGCACCTTAGAGTCTCTAGTTGAGGGGCATGAATCTCTTCGCCATGTTGTAGGTTGGGCGCTTAGATTTGCCTATCCGGAAGATGTCCCTATCGACCGCATTGTGGAGGCGCATGTTACTCTCGAAGGTGCGGTTGAAATTCTTAGAAAGACCCCCGTTGGTTTGAAAAGAGTTCGAGTCCCTGAGCTGACTGGTGAAGATGCGCATCGACTTGTTTCTGAGATTGCTAAATTGAAGAGACTCAAGCCAAGTCGAATTCTACACAGGTCCGTTATGAAGCTAATGAAAGTTGGGTTTACTCGAAATGAATGGATACTTGTCATCCTCGGCTTTATGCTCCTATGGGAGGTTATCGCCCAAGGGCCGATCCTGCCGGAGCACCTCCTTCCAAGCCCTTCAAAGATAGCGGCTGTCATGTTCAAGAGAGCGATCGAGATCACCGGCATGGTTTTACTAAGTTACAGAAATCTGGTACTCGGGATAATACTAGCCGCTTTCATGGCGATACCTTTAGCGTTCACCAGTGCTCTAAAAGGAAAGATCGATTTCACACTGAGCCCGATGGTGATGCTGCTTTACAGTTTGCCGGATTTGGCATTGCTGCCCATCATAGTTTACTGGACAGGTCATGGCGCATTAGGAGCGATCTTGATGTGTGCAATCGTCTCCTTCAGTCCCATTTACTTCACTGTGAGAGAAGGTGCTAAGGCGATTCCAGTTGACTATTTCGAAGCTGTGAGAATATTCGGTGGTGATAGATTGGCTCTCTTGAAAGAGTTAGTCTTTCCAGGATCGTGGCCCAGTATCGTCACGGGGTTCAGGCTTGCGTTTTCTTACTGCTGGCAGATTGTTTTAGCGATAGAGATGATTGCTCTAGTTCCTGGGATCGGGCTATTCATAGAGAAAGCTGTTATGGTTCAGAATCCTGAATTGGACACAGCTTTCGCTGGAATGTTCGCAGTTGGAATAGTTGTTGTGATTACGGATAGAATGTTGTTGTTGAAATTGGAGGAGAGGATAGGGAGGTGGAGAGGTTGAGTGGACAGATAGACTTAGAAGTTGTTGGTGTGACCAAGAGTTTTGATTCTGGAGAGAGCAATCTGATCGCTCTTCGAGACGTAGACTTCGAGGTCTATCAAGGGGAGTTTCAATGCATCGTAGGTCCAAGCGGATGTGGCAAATCTACGTTGCTGCGGATAATGGCTGGTTTGACGAAACCAACCTCTGGGCTGATAAAGTTCCGTGGAACTGAAATTGAGAAGCCTCATCCAAAAATCAGCATGGTCTTCCAGACATTCGCTCTTCTTCCTTGGAAGACGGTTCTTGAAAATGTCGAATTGGGATTGAAGCTCAGGGGAGTTCCTAAGCTCGAAAGACGAAGAATCTCGAAAGAACAGGTCGATTTGGTAGGTCTAAGAGGGTTCGAAAACAGTTATCCTAAGGAACTCTCAGGCGGAATGAGGCAGAGAGTAGGATTCGCTAGAGCTTTGGCTCCCGATCCAGACGTAATCCTCCTCGACGAACCCTTCAGCGCACTCGATGAGCTTACCGCGAATTCTTTGCGGCAAGAGGTTCTCCGGCTCTGGAGGGATATGGGCAAGACTTTCGTCATGGTTACACATAGCATATCGGAGGCTCTTGAACTTGCCAAGCGGATTGTTGTTCTCAGTTCAAGGCCCGCCAAAGTTAAAGACATAGTTGGCATCGAAATGCCTTGGCCGAGGAGGAAGGCTGGCCCAGACTTTGAGAGTTATGAGAGCAGGGTTCTCAGTCTCTTGAAAGAGGACTTGAACAAGCTGTATGACATGGAAAACAAAGAAGCGTAGCAGAACGACCCAGACTAATGCTAGATGCTTTTCAAGGAAGTGTTTTTAGCAAGTTATTCAACCTTATAGCTGATGATCTGGATGCGAATTCATGCCCTTCATGTAAAGAACTACAAAAGTCTGAAAGATGTGACCTTAGAAGGCCTCGGCCGGCTCAACTTACTTGTTGGAAAGAACAGTTCAGGCAAGTCCAATCTGTTGGAAGCGCTGGAGATGTTTTTCAACGAGTTCAACCTATTCGAAGCAGGTCCTCCGGCAGAACCAGTTACAGAGATTAGCCACAACATTTGGTACGATGGAAACATTGAGAACAGGATAGAAATCGCTGTAACTCTTTCATTTGATGAGAAAGAGTGCGAAGAGATCTTTCCCAAGGAAGCCCTTGAGCCAGTAAAGAAGAGATGCAAGGAGTCCTACAACAAACTCACCATCCTTAGATCTATTAATGATCCTAAAACTGGGAAAAGGACAGAGTATGTGAAATGGGCCGATCTATTCTTGGTAAGAGACAATAAGCTGGTTTCGCCTGAAGAGTTTGGTAAGTCAATCGCTCCATCTGAAATTGGTGAAGCGATTCCACCACCAACCGTGCCTGAGTCCGTAGCTGTCAAGATGCTTGGCAAAATAGCCTCGAATCTACAGAACAAAATCAGAGGGAAATTTCTGCCAGTCAAAGTAGCGAGGGATGGAACGGAGAGATCTTCAAAGATTACAGAGCGCGCATCGCTAGTAGACTCAGAAACCCTAGGCGTGCTCATTAACCTTGGGCAGAGTCGAGCGACTAAAGATGTCAAGAAATGGGCATCTGTCGAGAAGACTTTTGAAGACTTCTCATCGATGAGACTAAACGTCCGAGGAGGAGAAGTGCTCGCTGTAAGAGGGGACCTTTACCTACCCATATCCCAAATAGGCGGAGGAGATCAAGAGCTTCTGATTCTCAAAAGGCTCCTAATGCAAAACGAATGTATAGTTGGCATCGAAGAACCTGAAATGCACCTCCATCCGATTCTGGCGCAAAAAGTCTACAAAATAATCCAGAAAGTGTCTGTGACGAACCAAATCTTCGTCGCAACACACTCGCCCATTCTTCTCGATCGATCTGATCCAGCTGATGCATGGCTTGTAAGATTGGAAGACAAAGAAACGAAGATAACCAGAGTGGAAGGAGGAAACGAGCTGGCGAGCATACTGATAGATTTGGAGAAGAAAATGAGCGATGTGTTCTTCGCGGACGGAATTTTGATAGTGGAGAGTGAAACTGAAAAGGCAGTCCTATCTGCTTGGGTGGAGAAGACTGGTTTCGACGTGGACAGGATATCGATTATGCCCGCCCGAGGAAAGACTATTAGAACGCACAACATCAAGGCATGGGCGAATGTTGCAAAGTCGGTTGGCATCCCACTCTTCTTGATTTTAACAAGATACGGAAGGGAAGAGGCCATTACAGCGGTACAAGATGGAACTATTCCGTCAAGAAACGTTCTTATTCTATCGGAGGAAATCGAAGATTACTATCCCATTGAGACTCTCGTAAGTCTTCTCAATGAGAAGTATCAGATAGCGATAACTTCAAGAGACATAGACCGGAAGAAGGTACGTCTCGGTGAAATTGAAAGGATTTTGAGTGCTAACCGGAAGTTGCATCCAGGCTGGCGTATCGCTCTAGGACAAGAGTTGGCAAACAGAATGTCAAGACATGAAGTACCGACGGAATTTAGAATGTTCTTCCAGTTTATGTCCAATCTACTTGTAGCTTGAACTGCTTGCTTTTGACGAAGATATCCATTTGATCGGCATTAATCATGAGAGTCGACGCTTGAGCGTTCTCTCTTACTCAAAAAGAGCTCATACTCAAATCAATGGCAGCAGTTTATTCTTGATAATCGATTCCCAATCAAATCTCTTTATCACGTTTGCGAAGTTGTTGTCCACTCTGTCTTCTAAGAACTGCCTGTATATTCTAAACGCGATACTCTTGGGGCTTTCAGATAAGTCAAACATGCAACCTTCCAGATCATCCCTAATAAGTTCCTGAAACGGAGGAATTCTTGAGCAAAAGACAAGTCTTCTTGATGCTCCCGCTTCGATGACTGGCAGGCCGAAGCCTTCTTCTTTGCTCGGAATGAATACAAGGTTGGCTATGTTATAGACGTCGGCTACGCTCCATTTGCGGATTTCTCCGTTCTGGTATTCGCGCCGTTGAGCGATGTGCTCATGGCAGAAGATTACGTTGTCGTGGATTCCTCTTCTATCGATTAGTTCTTGAAGATACTCTGAATAGTACATTCCCATTTTGACTGCTTGGTGGTCCGGCGGTCCTGTTACAAGAAGTTTGACGGGTCTATCTGAAGGCATGAGGTGCTTCAACTCATCTAATACAAACAGCGCCAGCTCTATGTTCTTCCTTGGCGTCACCCGTACCGGTGTTACAATGATGTAGCTGTCAAAACTTATCCCGAGTTTCTTCATCAGAAGTTTCGTTGTCTCATCAATTTTTATGTATTCTTCAACTGAGACCCCGTTCGGAACAACCGTCATCTTCGCAATTCTGTACGGTTCGGGCAGACGAGAAAATTCTCTAGCTCTGAAACTGGTAGGTGTGACGTAGATGATCTTCGGATTCAAATGATGCAAAAGTGTTAAAGGAAATTTTCCGAATTGCGCACTGAATTCTTCTTTAAACAGAGCACTATCATGTAGCCAGAAAATCATCTTGAGATTTGCTTCATCCGCGATCTCATTGATGGCGGCCGTCGCAGCAAAATTGAATGGCATTGAGGGGATATTGTGGACAATGCATGTTCTAATATCACGCAACGATAATATCAGGTCTTCTTTGATCCTTTGTTTGATCCTCTCGAAGGCAGGAGTCGCTTCACCTTTCTCAAGTATCTCTTTCTGCAGTTCTTGTATGTCACGATTGTTTGGAGAAAGCAATCTTATTTCATGGTTGACGACGTTGTTGTAGCGCAAGCCTCCGCCATTGCCAAAGATCAGATGAACTCCGTAACCATGCTTACTTAGGAACATAGCATGACGATCTATTACTACTTCAACTCCGCCTATGACCTCATTCGGCGCTGTGTAGTGCACAATCGCAACCTTGTCCAAGTCTACGATCTCCCAGAGGCTTACTCAGTTTCTTCGAAATATTTGATGGCAAAACCTAGTGTGAAGCTAGATAAATTGGTATCTCCTCAAGACAAGGCTTAAGAAGATCGATCTCTGTCGACATGTAAATCCCGTAGCCCCATTTTTCCAGTTGAAGACAGCCTTTCCAAAACGCTTTTTTATCTTCGATCCCATATTTTTCGGAAATGGAGGAGAAAGCAATTCAAATCCAACAGCTATGGTCTTCGTTCATAGGTTTTCTGCCCAAAATCGCCGGAGCTATAGTTGTGCTAGTTGTCGGTTGGGCTGTTGGAAGAGCTCTAGGCAAAGGTATCTCGATACTTCTGGGCAAGGTAGGCGTTGGCGACGCTTTCAGAAAGACGCTTGTCGGTAGAGCTTTAGAACGCTCTGGAATCACATCCCTTCGATTCTTTGATCTGGTTGTCAGATGGTTCGTCTACTTGATCGCGATATTTGTGGCAGTGGACATTCTTGAGATACGCATCCTCAGCACATTCATGACTGAGATCATTGCTTATCTTCCAAGCTTCATCTACGGCTTGATCATCCTCTTCGTTGGTATAGTGTTTGCTGACTTTGTAGGGGATGCGGTGAAAGCCATAGGAAGAGAAGCAAAGATAGAGTTCATTGGTTTGCTAGCAGATGGTCTGAGACTCTTTCTCTATTTCGTTATAGTTGTTATTGCTCTGTCAGTGATGAAAATCGACGTATCGATCCTCCATAGCTTCGCTAACGCTCTTGCTTGGGGAATCGCTATAGGAGTCTGCGTAGGGCTAGGGATAGCTTTCGGTTGGGGATTCAAAGACGTTGTAGCCAAGAACGCTGAGAAATGGCTTGAATCAACGAAGACTGTGGCTAAGAAGGCGGAGGATTTCTGGAGCTGGTACTCAAGAAAGCAAATAGGCGAAGGGAAGAGCGAGGAAGCCTGAGACTGGAAAAGATGCCTTGAAGAAGCGTATTCACATTTTCCATATTCACCTGCTAATTCAGTTCTAACTCGAATAGCGTACAGTATAACGCTACGTGTGAAAGCCCCTACAGGCTTCCCATTTTTTCTCAAGGGGAACCCGTCCTACATCCTGTTTTGACATTTCATGAAGGGGTCAAGGGGCCGAAAACTAGGCGCATGATTACTTACCTAATCATAGCGAACTATCCGGCTAACAGAAAAGATGGAAAATCTGAAGGCTGCGGAAGAAAATAGCTTAAAAAATGAGGGAGTTAAGACCTAAGCGGCTAGTCTCGGTTAAGCGGGCTTTGCAGCTCTCTTCTTCGCCATCCTTCCTCGTTTATCCCTAGAGGTCAAGGGTCGCTGGATGGCTTGAGTCCCTGAAGGCTGTGAGCTTATTAGACAAGCCTCCACCCGCATACATTCTACAGTAGATGTTGTCGTCAGGTGAACGGCGAGTCCAGAAAACATAGATCACATTATTGGCGTCTACTCTGACGATGGATGCTTCAATGTCATCGTCCAGTTCAGCCGCGACGCTCCAAGAATTAGTCGAAGATGTGTACTTCTTGAAGATAGCCTGAAGTATCTTCATAGATTGCGCGGGCATCGCAGTTTTCGATGAATTGGAGGTAGAGTAACGGTCTCTTCAGTGAGTTCAACCGTAGATCGCAGGTGAAATTTGGGTTTGGACAGGCTTTGCCTGTTCTCTAAGAGTTTTCAGTCTACTCTCGATCTTTTCCGCCTCACGATACAATGGGGACACGTCAAGCTTG
>Ga0315312_1001387_pt1 | contig 19130 bp, 16 predicted proteins | sample TDP7_MG_FD_203629 | JGI IMG/M metagenome (GOLD analysis project Ga0315312, IMG submission 203629) | Freshwater sediment microbial communities from Lake Towuti, South Sulawesi, Indonesia - TDP7 | ecosystem: Environmental > Aquatic > Freshwater > Lake > Sediment | place: Indonesia: South Sulawesi... | reverse complement strand
TACGGGTCCGTGGCGCGACAATGTAGGGGTCGTCACGACACTCATACCGAAGGCGACATTTCAACCGGCGAGCACAGTCGCGATGGTCTGTGGCCCTGAGGTCATGATGCGATTCACGATTGCCGAACTCCAGAGACGGGGCGTGAGCAATGAGAACATCTACATCTCGATGGAACGGAATATGAAGTGCGGTTTCGGTTTCTGCGGGCATTGCCAATTCGGCCCCTTCTTCGTCTGCAAGGACGGGCCTGTCTTTCGGTACGACCGTGTCAAACAGTTCCTCGGGACGGGAGAGATTTGAAGGCAGGTCGCAAACGCAAGCCAAAGCTTGGTATATGGAAATTCGCCTCCTGCGATGGCTGCCAATTGAGCATTCTAGACTGCGAAGATGAACTGCTTAGCATTGCGGACGCTGTGGATATTGCGTATTTTCCGGAAGCGTCGAGAGCCATGGCAAAGGGACCGTACGACATCTCGCTTGTGGAAGGCTCTATCACTACGCCCCATGACGACAAACGAATTCAAGATGTCCGCAACGCATCGAGATGTCTCATCACCATTGGAGCATGTGCAACCGCTGGAGGGATTCAGGCCCTACGCAACTTCAAGGATGTCAGGGAGTTCACTTCTGCTGTGTATGCCACGCCCGAGTATATCGAGACGCTCAGCATGTCTACCCCTATTTCCGATCATGTCCAAGTTGATTTCCAACTGTGGGGTTGCCCTATCAACAAACAGCAACTCGTTGAGGTCCTCAGCGCTTTTCTGAATGGACGCAGGCCTAACACTCCTCCTCACAGTGTGTGCATCACGTGCAAGATGCGAGGAATCGTCTGTGTAATGGTCGCGCATGGCACACCATGCCTTGGGCCCGTGACCCACGACGGATGCGGTGCAATCTGCCCGTCATACAATAGAGGCTGCTACGGATGCTTCGGCCCTAAGGAGACTCCGAACACGCGCTCATGGAGCGAATGGTGGAGCCGGCTCGGCATGGAGGAGCAAGACCTCGTTCGAACTTTCCGCGGGTTCAACGCGTACGCGGCAGCATTCCGCAGGGAGAGTGAGGCTCACGAAAGGTAGAACGATAAGAGTTGACTACCTAGCCCGCGTCGAGGGAGAAGGCGCCATTCATGTGAAGGTGAAGGGCAACAAGGTTCAAGATGTCAAGCTGAACATCTTTGAGCCCCCGCGGTTATTCGAAGCATTTCTGCGCGGCCGAAGATTCACCGAGGCCCCTGACATAACGGCACGTATCTGTGGGATATGTCCAATAGCCTACCAGATGAGCGCCGTACACGCCATGGAAGACGCACTGGGCGTCAGGGTGCAAGGACAGCTTCGAGCGCTCCGCAGGCTCGTATACTGCGGCGAATGGATCGAGAGCCACGCTCTGCATGTCTGCATGCTGCATGCCCCTGACTTCTTGGGGTACCCGGACGCGATTCAGATGGCAAGAGACCATCCCAGGATAGTGGAGCGTGCCCTGCAACTGAAGAAAATTGGCAACGAGATTGTCACCCTCCTCGGCGGTCGAGAGATCCATCCAATCAACGTGAGAGTCGGAGGATTCTACAAGGTTCCAACGAAGACTCAGCTTGACTCGCTTGTGAAGCGTATCGAATGGGCAAGGGAGGCAGCCGTTGAGACCGTCCGATGGGTTGGCGCATTCCGTTTCCCCAAGTTTGAACGGGACTACGAGTTCGTTGCCCTTCGTCACCCTGATGAGTATCCATTCAGCGAGGGTCGACTGGTATCCAACAATGGGTTGGACATTCCTGTACGTGAATACGAGAACCACTTCCTCGAAGAACATGTGCCCCACTCGACCTCCCTACATTCTGTTCTCAAGGAACGCGGCTCATATTTCGTCGGCCCGCTCGCACGGTACAATCTGAACTTTGATCGTCTGTCTCCGTTAGCCCAAGAAGCGGCGCGCTCGGCTGGGCTCAAACCGGAATGTCGTAATCCGTTTCAGAGCATCATTGTGCGCAGCGTAGAAATCGTCTACGCATGCGAGGAAGCCCTGCGCATCATCGAGGAGTACGAGATGCCTGAGAAGCCCGCTGTGGAGGTTCAGCCGCGCGCGTCGAGAGGTTGCGGATGCACAGAGGCGCCGCGCGGAATCCTGTACCATCGTTACCGAATTGACGACGATGGCATCATTCTTGACGCGAAGATCGTCCCGCCAACCTCACAGAACCAGAAAACGATCGAAAGCGATCTTCGGCAGTTCGTGTCCAGGAACCTTAAGCTCCCCGATGAGAAGCTTACGTGGCAGTGCGAGCAAGCCGTGCGGAACTATGACCCCTGCATTTCCTGTTCCACGCATTCGCTAAAGGTCATTCTTGATCGAGAATAGGTAGCACAGGGACGACCTTGTCCAGAAGATCTCGCATTCTTGTGCATCGAAGCGACGTTCGAAGCGGACACTAGGCTCTCTTCGGAGGTCGACTGCGCAACGGAAGAGGTAGTGAAGCTTGTGCCTCAAGAGATTGGTTGGCAGCCAGAGGCGGGGATGGTTGACACATTGGTGTACCTAGATCAGAACATTCATATACCTACAACATGGTACTCAGCGAGGACGGCGGCATGGCTGCCATCGGACGGCCCATGCGGCCCCGAGGCAGGAATGTCGCCGATCAACAGACTGGTGAAGAGATTGACAAGATGCGCAAGATGTGGACTCGACATTGAGAGGCCTATGAAGGAGTGGAACATGCAACCCAGAGATGGCAGAGGGCCAGCTCTACACGTCAAACACTATTCCTGCCCTCAATGCGGGAAGAAGTTCAGAGTCGCAGACAAGCTCGTTGGAGCCTAGTTCGCCTCTCTGCTTCCACCTCTTTTTCTTCTGTCTCGTTCCATCGGTGGTTTCGTCTCCCGTTGCTTCTCTTTGGGTAGCTTTGTCCACTTGATGAACTGTCGAGACGGCGGGGCGTCTCGATATAGGTTTACGCGGTTTGCCTCAAGGAGCTGAGGCTGCCTGTCGACGTAGTCGGCTGCGGTCATGATTGAGTGACCGAGCGGCTTGATGGTGGCTGAGAGCGTGGACAGTTGTGTGATTGAGTCTGGGGCTCTCAGCATATGGTGATCAGCGATCACGAGCGGAACTTCTCTTGCAACTTCCGTCAGGTTGTCCATGCCTCTTCTGATAGAGCTCTCCGACGCCCTGACGCCAGAGAGGTATGTCGGCGGGCCTCCGATGATGATTGCCGACGGTCGTTCGCTGAGGATGAATTGGAGAGCTGAGTTTGACATGGGCCCCTGAATGTCCGACGCATGAATGAACTTCTCCGAGCCTAACTCGATCACTGTTGCCAGAACTGACCCAAGCTCGCCGGAATCCTCCCCATGGGGCAGAGGAACTGAGAACCTGACTATGGTGCCTCCATACCGAAAGCTCTTGGAATCAGCCACAATGATCCTCGCATCGATCTTTCGGCAGAAGCTCTGAAAGATCCATCCTCGCCTTCTTTGGCTCACGTTGGTTGAAGATCTCGCGTCCTTCGCCATAATGGTACTGCCTCGATAGATGTGCTCTGCTTCCTGTAGGCTGCTGGCCAGCCATGTTGTGTCAGTGAAACTCGGGGTGAAGTGGTCGTGATGATAATGAGAGACGGTCAGGATATCTGCCATTCTCGCATACTTTCGGATGCTTCGACGAGAATCCTTCAACGCTTCGTATTCCTTCGGATGGGGAAGCAATCGAAAGCGCGGGCCTAATGCGGCGCCTGGGTCGATGAGGATCTTGACGTCGGGGGTCTCCACAAAGGTGCACATGGACCTGACGCCGAGACTCTCGAAAGCAATGGGCGTGAAGTGTATGAGGTTCACCTTCCCTCAGTCCGTACTTCTCATGTCCGCGAACGGCGGTCCGGAAACCGGCGCATTCATCCGCGGACAAGTCGGTCCGGGCGGATCCCTCGTCTGAGGTAGTAGGGGTTGTTCTGTTGCTTCTTCTTCACTGCGAGTCTGATGAGTGGTTCAAGGGTGGGTTGGAGCATTCTGATGGGACGCGCCTCAATTATGCTTGACTTTCTGGCACTCTCAAAGAGCCGCTCGCCAGTCTCGGTTCGAACGATCACGGTGTTCCATCGGTCGGGTGATCCGATCGCGCCGATCGAGATATCGGCGAACTCGGCTGTATAGTCAATGCAGTAGCTGCAAGGTCCGCTCACATATTCATCCAGTTCCTTGAGTGGAGCGTCGACGACCGTTTCAGGACCGGAATAGGCCTTGAATCTTCCGTGTTTTACGGCGGTCCTAGTGACTCTAGCTGGGTCCACGCCATGCTTCTTCCTGATGAGTTCCTCCGCCAGCTTCTCGTAATAGTAGACTTTTGAGCAGAATAGGCCCATCTTGAGGGCCGGCCTACCTCCCATTATTCCCGATCCTCCGAACTTGTAGGTTGCCTGAAGTGACGTATGCATACGCCAGAGCCCCTGTAGCTCACAGGGTAGCCCGACGATGCCGATCCTTCCATTCGGGAACGAAGCGGCGGCGTCCGAAAGTCCCCCAAGAACACCACCGTGGGTGTACTTTGACCCAGCGCTGTCAATAAGGTCTTGAGTCGTCCAGCCGATGACAGGCATAGCCTTCATCGGTGTCCCACTCGCAAGCACGAACGCGGAGTTGGATCTTGTGAAGCCAGTGGTGACGAAAGAGTCTATGACGCCTATCTCAAGTGCGTGCGCAAGAAGTGCGATTGTTGTGCCGCCGTCTTGTCCCGAATTCCAGAACTTCTCGTCCATGGCTCGGGTCGAGTAGATCGCCCTATGGATTCCGAGGGTCTCTTCTTCTGCTGATCTGGTCCTGCCGTGGATCAGTTGTTCTATCTCGTCTATGGGCAGCTCGAGGCGGGGGCAACTGTAATAGCAGACCTGACATGCGGCACACGGCCCCATGATCACAGGTTCCTCCTCCTTGCCCACGTATAGCACATTTACTGGACATGAGGCTACGCAGGCCCCGCACATCATACAGTGGCCTGCACGGACGACCTCCTGCAAGAGGTGGCCCCAAATCTTGGCTTGCTTTGGTGGTGACCAGCCCATTTCATCTGCGCCCGGTGAAGAGTGATTTCCCTCTGGGTCGAGCATATCAATTTGACCCCGCTAGACTACCCGAACCGTACGGTGGAAGCGTTCAAGTCAACTCCGAAGCACAAAACGGAAATCTTGCTTCTGTCATCGTCATACCTGCGGGCGATGACGACTCTGGCCCATTTGAATCCATGAAATCGATCTTGAGTGCGCGAGCCCGCTCTTCGTCTCTGAGCGACGATCCATGCATCAACAGGAACCATCATATCACTTGATGACTTCCTCAAACAAGCTGACATAGGGCATGAGGGAAGAGGAGCTGTGACGAACAAGGCCTTCCTGACTGGCAAAGTTCCGATGGATTTCCTATCTCGGATAGTTTTCAGATGCACGGGGACGCCGAATCGAAGACTACTGCTTGGCCCTGCCTTGGGGGAGGATGCGGCGATAGTTCGCTCGCGAGGCAAGCTGCTTGTGCTGACCTGTGATCCGATAACGGGCGCACAAGAGAACGCCGGTTGGTTGTCTGTTCATGTGAACGCGAATGACGTGGCTACACGCGGAGCGAAGCCGGTCTGGTTTCTATGTTGCTTGCTTCTTCCCGAGGGGTCAAACGTCACCATTCTTGATGACATCATGAAGCAGGTTGACGAAGCTGCGCGTGAAATATCGGTCACGGTCGCGGGAGGGCACTCGGAGATCACTCCTGGTCTGCATCGCCCCATAGTAGTGGGGTCGATGATCGGCGAAGTCGTGTCCAAGAGATATGTCACAACCTCTGGCGGAAAGCCAGGCGACAGGATAATACTCACGAAGACCATTGGCCTTGAGGGCACCGCGGTCCTCGCGCATGACTTGCAGGAGAGGTTGACAGGATCGCTTGGGGAGGACACCGTTCAATCCGCGAAGGCTTTCTCGAGGCGTATTAGCGTTGTCAGGGAAGCCATGATCGCCAACAGGACCGGCGGTGTTCATGCGATGCATGATCCGACAGAGGGCGGCATCATCTGTGGCCTGTGGGAACTCGCGGAAGCATCTGGCACTGGCATGGTAGTCGAAGAATCCAAGATCGCGATGGCTCCTGAGACAGAGTCTGTCTGTCATGCCTTGGGAATTGATCCCTTCCGCGTACTGAGTTCGGGAGCGCTTCTAATCGCTGCAAGACCAAGAAACGCTGACCGGATTACCAAGGCACTACGCCAACACAGGATCGCGGCTTGTGTGATCGGAGAGATGACGCAACTGAGGAAAGGTCGAAGGCTCGTCAAACGTGACGGGTCTCGAGTGACAATTGAGCCTCCAGCACGCGATGAGCTTTACAAAGTTCTCGACGAATCGAGAGCACCGTTTAGGTGATTTTCCGTCGATTCTCAGTTTCACTTGGCTCTCACGTTTTTATCGAATCCGCATGCACAACAGATAAGATTCAGCAGGTCACGTTAGGTCATGAAGAGCGTAGGGGTCCTTGAACAGTTGCCTTCAGACATCGTGAAGGAGATCCTATCGAGACCAACGGTATTCCACAACGAAGGACCCCTTTCACTCGAGTACGTGCCGCCTCGCCTTCCTCATCGAGAAGACAAACTAGGCTTCCTCGTACAGCTCTTCAGGTTTGCCCTGGAGAGGCCTGGCTCGATGAGCCAACGCGTGCTGATCACGGGTGACGTGGGAACCGGCAAGACTGTCCTATGCCAGCGTTTCGGCCTCGACATCACAAAGGCCGCAAAGAATCGTAAGATCAACCTGCACTACGTTCACGTGAACTGCAGAGAAAACAAAGGCAGTCTCTTCCTCATAATGAAACGTGCTCTCGAGAAATTGTCGCCCGAGTTTCCGAAACGTGGTTTCGCGCCAGAAGAACTTCTCCAAGTTCTAATGGATATGCTCGACGACCAGAATGCCCACCTGATCTTGGCCCTTGATGAGCTTGAAAGCCTGATACAGACGGAAGGATCCACACCGATCTACACCCTAACTAGGATTCAGGAGGAACGCCCCGGGGCGCCCATGCGTCTTTCTCTGCTCTGCATACTCCGAGAGCCCGCATACCTCGACAAACTAGACCCGAGCACCAGCGGGACTCTACAGCGTAACTTCGTGAGACTCGAGAAATACTCTGCGAATCAACTTCAAGCCATCATCTCTGAGCGTGTTGAACTAGCCTTCAAGGAAGGTGCCGTGCCAGAAGCAACCGTTGCTTTCTTGGCGGATGTGGCCGGCTCATCTGGCGACGCCCGCTACGCTATCGAGTTACTATGGAGGGCCGGGAAATACGCGGATTCAGAAAGTTCGCGTGCAGTTTCCGTCGAGTATGTCAGGAAGGCGATTGCGAGCGTCTATCCAGCCATGAGAACAGACTACATAGCCGCTCTCTCAATCCATGAGAAGTTGCTGCTGCTCGCTCTCTCTCGACTACTCATTGAAAGAGACACCGCGTACGTCAGCATGGGAGAAGTAGAGCGTGAATACCAAGCTGCATGCGATGAGTTCAACGAAGAACCGCGACAGCACACACAGGTGTGGAAGTACGCCCGCGCGCTCAGCTCCATCGGCGTCATCTCTGCTCAAAAGTCCGGTGAGGGTATGCGTGGCAGGACAACCCTTCTCGGTCTCGCCCAGGTCCCAGCATCCACAATGCAGGAGAGCCTAGAAGCAGCCCTCGAAGCCGCTCGCAAGCAGCCGAGGAAGCTCAGCTGAGTAAGCTCTAGCCCTTCGGAGTATGGCTGCGAACCTAAAATACGTCCTACAAGAAGGTAAGTGGAAACTTCCCGGTGGCACAATTTGAACAGTCCCAGCCGCAGGTTCTCGATGGCGGACATAAGCTCCAAGAAGGACGTTTTTCGGCAAGCCGTCGCTTCAGGGAAGATCCTGCTCAAACCGTCAACAATAGTCAGGATCCGAAATGGACGAATAGCGAAAGGCGACCCCATAGCGGCTGCAGAAGTTGCAGCCGTGCTGGCTGTGAAGAACACGCCTCAAACATTGCCGTTCTGCCACCCGATCCCGATCACGAACGTTCAGACGGAAACCAAGATTGGCTCGTCATCGATTACTGTCCAATCAACAGTGAAGACAACTGCCAAGACAGGCGTCGAGATGGAAGCGCTGAACGCTGTTTCCACATTTCTGCTCACGGTCTGGGATATGGTCAAGCAATATGAGAAAGACTCGCGCGGACAATACCCTGACACCAGAATACTAGATATCAAGGTCCTGAAGAAGTCGAAGGGGTGACTCGTGCGCGATGAGCATTCCGGCAATGCACAAGGAGCATGCACAGAAGTCTGCAAGCGTGTTCATCGTCACTTGCAGCACATCTAAGGCTGAGCGGAAGACAAGACGACTGACCGTGGACGATCCTTCAGGAGACGAGATCGAGAAACTCATGCGTGAGGCAGGACACCGCGTCACCGGGCGGGCGTTGATACCAGATCGAATCGGATTGCTGCGCACGACTATCAGGAAGGCCCTGAAATCGGAAGCCGAAGCGGTCATAATCACAGGCGGCACAGGCATCGCCCCTTCAGACGTGACCGTCGAAGGCGTCGCTCCCTTGCTCGAGAAGGAGATTCCGGGATTCGGGGAGTTGTTTCGAAAGATCAGCTACGACACGATTGGATCGGCCGCTATGATGTCTCGGGCAATGGCGGGCGTGGTCAAGGGTAAGGCGATATTCTGTTTGCCCGGGTCTCCCGATGGCGTCAAGACCGCCGTAAGCGAACTCATACTGCCAGAGCTGGGGCATGTACTTTCGATCGCGAAGCAGGGAAGGAGCTAGGCGCCCTTTCCCTTGCGCTTGGGTTTGGTTGTCGCCCGAGGCTTCGCTGCTTTCTGTTCTCTCTTTTCCTTCGTCGGTGCTGCCTCGACAGGAGCCGCCTTCACGCCTAGATACTCCATTGAATCTTCGTCTAGACCAAACCATTCCAGAAGTCTAGTTCCGGCGGCTGGGTTCTCCTCAAGGATGTACTTGACGTACGGGAGATACTGGGGGATTGCGCGTTTCGATGAAATGTGACAACGTGCACCTATCCTCCTACTCAGCTGGCTTTCAATGGATCTGACCTTTCTCGTCCTCGACAGGAGTTGTATTCGTTCGGGGAACTTCATCGGAACCCAAGCTGGTTTCGTGAACTCCTTCGACATGGCAACTCCAGCTGTTTCCATCTCGATCGCATATGGCAGGAGTTCCCAAGCGCGGGTACGGTCGATTCTAGCTCGATAGAGATCGGCTTGCGCCAACGCGTCCATGGCGTGGGATAGATCGCGTGGGTCGTTGAGTTGTCTAGGCGCATTCTCGTAGACCCATTCGAAGAACATGTCCAGATTAATGCCGGCTATGTCTGTTGCTCTCCGTGCTTGGAGGCAGGTGGGTGACGAGAAGACGGTCCGTAGAGCATCGAAGATCGTCGCCTTTCGGTCGCGGAACCCAAGCCATGCGGCCTCATCATAAGTGAGCGTTTTCCGTCCAGAGACGAGGACTTGAAGGTCGTTCAGGATCGAGCGCATGTCTCCCTCGTCCCTATCCACGATCAATCTGAGCGCTTGCTCGTCAACTTCCACGCCTTCTTTCTGACAGATCTTCTTCAGGTATGGGAGGGTGTCCCTGAGGCCGAGTCTCTTGTACTCAACCATTGTGGCGGCGTTTCTGATTGGGCCGATCTTTGGATCCCAAGGATCGTTCGCAGTCAATACTACTGGAACTTGAGTTTCGTCTAAGAGCCGAACGATTGCGTCGACGGCGCCTCGATCCTCGCTCAGGTCGATCCCGTCAACCTCATCGATGAGTATCAACCGAGCCCTTCCAAAAAGGTCTGACTGTCTGGCAGCGGCTCCAACCGTCCTCTCAAGAGCGTCTCGATTTCTTTTGTCGCTGGCGTTTATCTCGACAAGGTCAAGGCCGCGTTCATTGGCCACAGCTTCCACGGAAACGGTCTTACCTGTTCCAGGGGGGCCATGCAGGAGCAGCGCCTTCTTCTTTGGAATTCCCTTAGCCCAAGCGTCCAGCCAATCCAGTAGTTGCTGGAGAGCGGTCTTGTTTCCTGCCACGTCAGCGAGTCTCTTGGGCCGGTACTTGACCGTCCAGGGAGCGCTCATCTGAACGATTCAGCTCGAACGTTTTTGGGAACTCGTCAAGGCCAAACGGGCTAGGAGTGAGGAGAGCTGGACCTCCTCGTCGGCGCCTTGAATCAATCTGTAGTCTATCTCTCCGACAGCGTCTACGAGTTCAATCTTGCTCTTTTCTGGTATTGGCATTCGTAGGATCTCCGAATGGATTTGCTTTAGGATGTCTTTGCCGGACAGTCCTTGCTGAAGTAAAAGCGTCCGGAGTCTTTCTCGTGCTTTGATGAAATCTCCTTTGACCGCGATCTCGAGAAGATCCTGAACGTCGCCTGGCTTCACTTTGCCGACCACTTCGTATACTACTTTCTCGTCCACACCTCTTCCGACCGAGGCAGCTGCTTGGAGCGTATTGATGGCTTTCCTTAGGTCGCCCTCTGATGACTGAGCTAATGCACGCAGTCCCGACTCCTCAATGCGGGCATGCTCCTTCTCCGCGATTGTTTTCAGATACGCGGTCACATCCTCTTCGCTGAGAGGAACGAACCTGAAGATTGCGCATCTGGACTGAATCGGTTCGATTATCTTGCCGGAGTAGTTGCAGCTTAGAACGAAGCGGCAGGTGTCTGTGTAGCGTTCCATTGTTCGCCTGAGAGCGTGCTGGGCGTCAGCGGTCATGTTGTCGGCCTCATCAAGAACTAGAATCTTGAAGGGAACCTCGCTGATAGTGGCAATCCTAGCGAACTCTTTCACGGTGGTCCTGACGACGTCTATGCCTCGTGCATCGCTTGCATTCAGCTCCATGAACGCGTCCATGAACCTCTCCCCGAATAAGTCGTGGGCAAGACACAAAGCCGCCGTCGTCTTTCCACTTCCCGGCGGCCCAGCAAAGAGACAATGAGGCATAGCCTTCGTTCGGGCAAACCGTTTCAAGCGTCCGACCACGTCGGCTTGATTTTTCATCTCGGCAAGTGTTGCTGGCCTGTACTTCTCGGACCACATCGCACTTTCCATGCACAACACCAATCATTCAAGGCACAATGGAATCGAAGGCGAATACTAGATGCAGGTCGAGAAGCCTAAAAAGGGATGGGATGCCATCCGTTCCTCAAAATGCGAATCATTTTCAGTCGCCTCTGGTGAGGAAGAGCTTATGTGCGGAGCCCTCTTCTTCGCAGTGATGGAGAAGGATTCTTGGACGGGTCGTCCTCAATAGCAGATGTCGACTTCGATTTCCAAAACCTACCAGTGAGAATCGTGCTTACCCGTGAGATTCCCTTCTCTCATCCCGCCGTTGAGAAACTGAAGTCAGCGAAGGTAGGTCAGGAAGCAGAGGTTCCGTACTGGGTTGCTGATGAGTTGGTCGCCGCGGACCTGGCGAGATATCGCGACGAGGACCTTCTAGACATCGCCAAATTGTCCAAGACACACTGGAGAGAGACGGTCCCGTCCTCAACACAGCTCCCGTCACTGCAGACTAGCTTCTATTGCGTACTAAGGCGCTTTCTCGCAAGGCTAAGAGCTGAGGGAAAACAAGACACGTCGAAACTCAGAGAATTCGAGAAGGCTGAGACGCTTTCGCGCGACGTGATCAACTGCAGGGTCAGAAAGATCGCCTCGTTTGCGGCTGCGCCTGGGTCTTCGAGTGATCTTCTCAAGAACATGACTGCAGAGGAACAGGCGTTGTACAGGCAGTTGAGAGCTGCGATAAGTGAATGGAAATCCTCGATACTGGAAAGTGAGACGGCATGACCGTTCTGACCGGGCCTGAGGAGAGGTTTCAGGAGTTCCTTCGGACATTTCAGGCGGAGAAAGGAGAATACAAGTACAGGAGGAGGCTCGGCCAGCTTTCAGGCGTCGGTGAACGTCGCGTAGTCGTTGATTTCGAAGACCTCATGGCATATGATTCTGAACTCGCGAAGCTGCTTGTCGACAAGCCTGACGAGTACCTCCCGTACATAGAGCGCTCGGCCTGGGGACAACTGAAGATCGAAGACCCGGGATACGCGGAACTGGTCAAGAAAATTAGGGTGAGATTCAGGAGGCTTCCTGAACGCTATTCGCTTCGCCGAGTGGGGGAGCAGCATTTAGGAAAGATGCTTCTCCTTGACGGAATAATCGTTCGTGCAACTCCAGTTAGGCCGCTCATCACAAGAGCTGCGTTCCAGTGCAGGAAGTGCAATTCCTTCAGCTACGTAGATCAAGCAGGCTTTCTGATGCGCGGACCGGGTCTCTGCGGGCGTTGCCGCTCAAAGGTATTTGACTTCGTCGAGAAACAGTCCACTTTCATAAACTCGCAGGAACTCCGCATGCAGGAAAGGCCTGAGGATCTGCCTCCGGGCCAGCTGCCCAGAGCGATAGATATCAAACTCAACGAGGATTTGGTGGACGTTGCGAGACCGGGTGACAGAGTCTCGCTCACCGGGATCGTCAGGGCACAACAAGAAGTGCTCAGCAGACGAACGAGGCTCCGGACCTTCGACCTCTTCCTAGATGCAAACTATGTTGATGTGGCCGGAAAAGAGGCAGAGGTCGTTGAGATCACAGCCGAAGAAGAGAAGCAGATACTTGAGATGGCGAAAGATCCTTGGATACACAGAAAGCTGCTCTCGTCCTTGGCGCCGTCGATATACGGATATGAGAACGTCAAGGAGGCCATCCTCTACCTGCTCTTCGGAGCCGTTCCAAAGATGCTCCCAGACGGAGTCACAATAAGGGGTGACGTGAACGTACTTCTCATCGGAGACCCTGGGACCGCGAAAAGCCAGCTGCTTCAGTACGTGGCACGTGTTGCGCCTAGAGGACTTTACACGAGCGGGAGAGGATCCACCGCTGCAGGATTGACTGCTGCTGTGGTGCGTGAGAAATCGGGTGGGCTCGTGCTTGAAGCTGGTGCCCTAGTCCTCGCGGACAAGGGCGTGTGCTCGATAGACGAGATCGACAAGATGAGGCCTGACGATCGTGTCGCAATACATGAGGCGATGGAACAGCAAACCGTTAGCGTCGCCAAGGGAGGAATTGTGGCTACGCTGAACGCGAGAGCCTCAGTGCTTGCCGCGGCTAACCCCGCCCTCGGAAGATATGACCCCTACAGAAACATCACCGAGAACATCAACCTGCCCGTCACTATCCTCTCAAGATTTGACTTGATCTTCGTGATGAGGGACGCTCCTGATACGGAGCTTGACAGTAGAATGTCAGAGCACATTCTCACGTTACACAGGACGAGAACGACTCCTGAAGAGGTGCCTCTGACTCCCGAGTTGTTTCGGAAGTACGTCAGCTACGCTCGGAAGATGGAACCTGCCCTCAGCGAGGCGGCTGCAAGAGAGCTCAAAGACTTCTACCTCAGGATGCGTTCAACATCGAGCACTGCGGAGTCACCGATCGCGATCACTCCGCGTCAGCTTGAGGCGCTCGTTAGACTTTCAGAATGCCGGGCCAGATCTTTTCTGAGAAACGAGGTCGCGGTGGAGGATACGGACGCGATCATTAGGCTCATGACGATTGCACTGCAGGATGTAGGAATCGACACGACCACAGGCAAGATGGATATCGACACAATAATGACCGGAAAACCCAAGAGTCTTCGTGACAGAATGCAATCGATCCTGAGCACCGTCGCCACACTCGAGCGTGAGACAGGTACGGTTCTAGAATCGAAGCTCTACGAGGAGCTCTCTAAGACGGCAGGTTTGAGCGAGGGTGAGGCGAGGACTTTAATCAATCAGCTCATCAGAGACGGAATCTTGTATTCGCCGAAATCGGGTCATCTGAAGAGAACCGCCGCTTAAGGGAAGCCTCCGCCTGTTGAGGGTTCAAGATCTCCCAATCACGGATCAGGTCAAACGCATCCTCTCGGAGAAAGGATACGACATACTCTACCCTCCGCAGACGGATGCGATCAACGCAGGCGCCCTGATAGGCAAGAACGTCGTCCTCGCCAGTCCAACCGCGTCGGGGAAGACGCTGGTAGCCGAGCTTGCGATTCTGAAGAAGATCCTAGACGGGCAAGGCAAAGCACTGTACTTGACCCCTCTGAGGGCCCTAGCAAGTGAGAAACATGAAGAATTCCAGAAGTACTCGAGTATTGAAAAGCCAGACGGACACAGGATCAGGATAGCAATAACAAGCGGCGACTATGACAGTTCAGACGAGCACCTCGGCAGGTACGACGTAATAGTCGCCACGAACGAGAAAGCCGATTCATTGCTTCGACACAAAGCGAAATGGATCTCAGATGTCACGCTCGTCGTCGCCGACGAGGTTCATCTGCTGAATGAGGCAGAGAGAGGTCCCACTCTCGAGGTAGTCATGACAAGGCTGAGGAAGCTGAACCCAAACCTACAGTTGTTAGCGCTTAGCGCCACAGTCAGAAACGCGGTTGAAGTGGCGGACTGGATTGGGGGCTCGGCAGTTACCACAGAGTGGAGACCAGTTCCGCTGAAGGAGGGTGTCTACTGTCAGAACGAGATCCATTTCAAAGACGGGTCTTCCAAGACGATTCAGCCTGTCACTGGCAACTCGATCATGGACATTCCGCTGCAGACCATCCGTGAGGGGGGCCAAGCGCTCCTGTTCACGGAGACCCGCAGATCGGCAGTTGAGCTAGGAAGAAGAGCGGCTGCGACTTTGAGCAGAGTGACCTCGCTGAGAGAGAAGCATTCCTCCGAGGCTGTAGCTCGCAAAATCAGGGCAAGCGGCGAAAAGACACGGCTCAGCGAGATTCTAGCTGATCAGGTTGCTCTTGGAGCGGGGTTCCACCACGCGGGCCTTCACAGCGCACACCGGAGAATAGTTGAGGATGCATTCAGGGAAGGCAAGATCAAGATCCTCGCTGCCACTCCAACGCTGGCTGCTGGTGTCAACCTACCCGCGCGTCTGGTCGTGATCACCAGCTACGAGCGATACGAAGCCGGCTATGGCAGGTACCCGATTTCAGTGCTCGAATACAAGCAGTTCTCCGGCCGCGCAGGACGGCCCAAGTATGACGAATATGGGGAAGCGGTCCTCATTGCACGAACCGAGGACGAGCGCGATGCTCTCCTAGAGAACTACGTGCTCGCGGAACCTGAACGTCTTTGGTCCAAGCTTGGAGTGGAGAAGGTTCTCCGACCGCACGTTCTGTCAACAATAGCAACTGGTTTTGCCCACACTGAGGAAGGGCTCCGTGATTTCTTCTCAAGCACGTTCTACGCATATCAGTACGGTCCTAGGGCTATTGGGTCACGCATGGCAGACATACTCCAGTTCCTCGGGAAGGAGGAAATGATCGAGTACAATAGACGAGACCTCACAGCAACAAGATTTGGTCGAAGAGTCTCGGAACTCTATATCGACCCAGTTTCAGCTGTCATCATTAGGGACGGGCTCTACAGGAGAGCGACGAAGCTCACAGAATTCAGCTACTTGCACCTCATCGCGCGCACCCCCGATATTGCGCCGCGGGTCTACCCTAGACGTGGTGAAGACGAGAAACTCGCGGGAATCGTAGCCGAACGAGCAGACCAGTTCATGTGCGAGACCCCTGAGGAGCTTGAAGGATCGTTCGATCCCGGCTACCAGGACTTCTTGGCAGAAGTGAAGGCAGCCGCGGTTCTACTCGATTGGATTGAGGAAACCTCGGAGGACGCGATACTGAACGCACACAAAGTGGAACCAGGCGATCTCCTCAGACTAGTGCAGATAGCTAATTGGCTCCTCTACTCAACCCACGAGCTCGCAGAACTGTTCGGACACAAAGACCTCCGAAAACCGCTCGAACGGCTGAGACTGAGGGTGGAGAAGGGAACCAAAGCTGATGTCATACCGCTGCTGGGTCTGCAGGGAGTAGGCCGAGTCCGAGCCAGAGCCCTATACAACGCAGGGCTCAGAACCATTGAAGACATACGCAAAGCTTCTCCGTCAGAACTGGCCGCGGTGCCCCTTATCGGAACCAAGCTGGCAAAGAAGATCATGGAGCAGGCAGGCGGGCTCATCAGGTCTGAGGAATGGCAAGAGCTCAGGTCAACTCGGGACGAAACCGAGCAGAGTCTTCTGACGGAATACTCAAACAGCGACTAGGAAGGCAAACCTCTTAGACGGCGCTCCCGCCGAGTTGTACTAACGGCCAGACGAACCAAGGCCTTCGTCTTGCCTAGGTAGTTCCGAGGATCGAAAACTGCCTCTAGTTCCTTTTTCGACAGTAGTCCAGCAACCTTCGAGTTCTGTTTGGCCAGATCTTGAAATGACTTCTGCCGTGCAGTGCTCTCGATTGAGAGCGCTCTTGCGAGCTTGAATGCCTTGGGTCTCTCCATGCCTTTTTTCACGAGTCGGCTCACCAAGGCTTCGGACAGCTCTTTGCCTCCTGTAAGGTCAAGGTTTCGGGCCATACGATCGGATGAGACACGTAGGTTTGAGAGAACATAGTTCATCTTCGTGAGGATGTGATCGGTTAGTATGAATGCCTCAGGGATCGTGAAGCGCTCCGCCGCTGACTGGGTCAAATCCCTCTCGTGCCACGTGACCACTGACTCAAGAGACGGTTGAACCAGGCTGCGAACAACCCTAGCAATGCTGGATATGTTCTCTGAGATTCTGGGGTTCATCTTGTGGGGCATCGTGGAGCTGCCAATCTGGGTCTTGAAGTCAAATGGTTCGTGTGCTTCATCGATCTCCGTACGTTGGAGATTTCTGATTTCAGTCGAGAATTTGTCGATCGAACTGGCAAGATTCGCCAACGCACACACCAGCTCCGCGTATCGATCTCGCTGAAGTATCTGCGTAGTCACTTCCGGGACTCCGACCCCTAAGTCCTTCATCACAAGCCTCTGGATCTCAAGAGCATGATCCCCGAAGCCGGCCATCGTCCCAACCGCTCCTGTGAGTTTGCCAACGACAACTCGCGGTGTGCTCTCTCGGAGTCGCGAGATGTGCCTTGAAATCTCCCTGAGCCAAACCGCAAACTTGAGACCAAGAGTAATGGGTAGCGCGTGCTGACCATGTGTTCTGCCAACGCAAATCGTATCCCGGAATTTCTCTGTCAGCTTGAGAAGGGTCTGCTCGAGCTGGTCAAGCCTTTTCATGGTCAGTTGAACAGCATCTTTGACTTGAAGCGCCGTCGCAGTGTCCAGTATGTCACTCGAAGTTGCGCCTAGGTGAACATATCGTCCGCTCGTGCCGCAAGCCTCGGCTAGCGCTGCGACGATAGCTGCTGTCTCGTGCTTCGTCCTGTTTTCGATCTGTCTCACGCGGTTAAGCCGCACGTTCTCCGTGGATGCTTTCTTCGAGATCGTTTCAGCGTCACGCGAAGGAATGTCTCCCAACTTTGCCTGCGCGCGGGCAAGGGCTGCCTCAACGTCAAGCATGCATTGTAGCCTGTTCTCCTCGTCGAAGATACGTCTCATCTCCGGCGAGCCATACCGGCCTGAATCGATGGGTAGGATCGCCACCGGACGACGCACCACGGACAGACATATCAAAACCGTATTGGTATAAAGACCCTGTCAACGCGAGGACGGCCATTGGGTGCAGTTGCAGCGGTCTTCTCGAGGTCGCATATAGACGCGCCTAGCATGGTCGCGAAAATGCTCTGCGCCATGAGGCATCGAGCGCAGGACGGAGCGGCTGTTGCTTGGGACGGAAACCTTGACTCGGCATCCTCGCCAAGCCGTCTAAACGTCTCATCGCCCGCAAGCCACTCGGCAGTCGGATACGGTTTCACAAGGATACTTCCACGCGATGGCCCACAGCCCATGCGAGCAGGCGAAGGATGGCTATGCCTCGACGGGAGAATCGTACGAAACAGAACACTCGTGGGAGGAGGAGAGGCAGTTCGACTTCTCAAGCAGAAGCTGACTCCGACCGAGTTTCCATCCATCCAACGTGATACAGACGGAGCATACTCGATCTACTTCTCTACCGGCAACGGGCTGCTGGTGACGCGCGACCCAATCGGTTTGAAGTCGACTTTCATCGGTCGTAAGGGCGATCTTGTTGCTGTTGCATCTGACCGCAAGGCCCTATGGGCTATCGGCGTAGGCGACGCCGCGACGTTTCCGCCGGCGGGTTGTCTGAAGGCAGACTCGGAAGGGTCAATGGTTCAGATTCCTGGGCGCCAGGTTGAGACATCCTCGTGTGGCTCTGGCGGTCCAGATGAGCTATCGCGGTTGTTGGTCGAATCGGTCTCAATTCAGACTCACGGAGTCAACAAGATTGGTGTTGGATTCTCAGGAGGCTTAGACAGCACCATCCTTGCTAGGATCGCGAAGGACGAAGCGGTCGACCTGCTCCTAGTGACGGTAGGAGTAGGCAGGACGCAAGAAATGATGCAGGCTGAGTCAACAGCAAGAGACATCGGTTTACCCATTGTCACGCGGGAGCTTTCCACTGATGACATGGAAGAGTCTCTGGGGCACGTGCTTTGGCTAGTCGAGGAGCCAAACCTGATGAAGGTAAGCATAGCGGTGGCGATGCACTGGACTGCACGGGTCGCACTCGAGAATGGAAGATCCGTGATCATGCTCGGTCAAGGCAGCGACGAGCTCTTTGGAGGATACAAGAGGTTCGCGACCATCTTGGGCGAACGCGGATCGGAAGCAGCTCTGAAAGCGATCTCGGAAAGCATCCGAACCGCGCATGAGGTTAACTATCAGAGAGACGAGCAAGCAGTCTCCTCACTCCGAGCGGAACTCAGGCTTCCTTTCGCGACAAGGAAAATGGTGGAGTTTGCGTCGACGGTGCCTCTGGCTATGAAAGTTCGGTCGTCCTCTGACAATCTCAGGAAATGGATTCTTCGCGACGCCGCCGTCAGGCTTGGCATTCCATCCACAGTGGCGATGAGACCCAAGAAGGCGATTCAACACACTTCTGGCATTGAGAAGGCAATACGCGAGATCGCTAAGAGGCACGGCTTGGCTCCTTCGGCCTATCTCGAAGGTAGATTTCGGTGAGCTAGCTACCCTCATCTGTCCCGGACTGTGATTGAGGGAGACTCCGGGGAATGCACATGGATGAGGTTCTGAAGACACGCAGATGGATTGTGAGAAG
>Ga0315312_1001385_pt1 | contig 19134 bp, 18 predicted proteins | sample TDP7_MG_FD_203629 | JGI IMG/M metagenome (GOLD analysis project Ga0315312, IMG submission 203629) | Freshwater sediment microbial communities from Lake Towuti, South Sulawesi, Indonesia - TDP7 | ecosystem: Environmental > Aquatic > Freshwater > Lake > Sediment | place: Indonesia: South Sulawesi... | reverse complement strand
TTACCCAGATCAAACAAGCTGCGCAAAGCTCTTCTCTAAAACTCGATTTTGCGCGCAGAGTTCGCTCGGCTGCTTATGCCGAAATCGGGTCCATAGCCCTTCGCTCATTTGCACGGCGGATAATCGCCATAACTGCTTCAGTGGCAGCATGTTTATTGTTCGCTTTTATATTCTGGCGCGCATGGATTTGGAAACCTGCTCCGCTTCGTTCATCGTCCATCGCCTGGAGGCATAGAGGTGCTCTGTCGATACCTGGATCGATGGCTGATGGAATTATAGTTCATGGACAAAATATGTATCTACTGCAAGAGTCCGGCGGGCAAACCTACGTGGCGGCACTTGATATAAAGACCGGCAAGCAGAAATGGCTATCAGATATTCAAATGGATTCGATAAGCTCACCACAAGGTTGCGGTTACCTTCTGGCAGACGATTTGCGTGTCTATTGCCTGGCGCCGAGCCCCTGCTTTGGGTTCCCGCAAGGCGGGGTCCCTCGCAGAGGCAGGCTTGCCCCCGTGAAAACGGGGGCCGGCAAATTTGACCTGGTGGCACTTGATGCGGCCAATGGCAAAACACTATGGAAATATCCACAGCAAAGCCCAAACCCGCTACAAAGCCTGTGTCACCCGATTCTGCTACCCACAGATTGCATCTGCTGGACCACTAATACGACCGTTCATATGCTAAGCTGCGCCGATGGAAAACCACTTTGGACACATTCGATTGGCTCCCGCGGAGCGGGGCCCCCTGATGGTGGTTTGTTATCCGCAGCGGTTGTCGTGGATAAAGACCTATATGTCGCAAACTCCACCGGCCTTTATTGCTTGAGCATTACAACGGGTGATGAGTCTTGGAGGTTGGCGTACGACGATGTTATACCCGGCCAAGGCCAACCGTTGCTGGCTGCGGCAGATGGAGATATTTATGCCTCGTTAAGTCTCGGCTTTTGCAGCAGGTTATTCTGTATAGCTCCAAAAGAGCAAAAGATACTCTGGCACAAGGATGTGGCTCGTGTTACTCATCTATATGCAAGCGGCGACATATTGTATCTGCGCGATCAAGACGTCCAGGCACTGGATAGAACAACGGGCCAGTTGCTTTGGACATACTCGGCCACAGGGTGTAATCCGCTGACTTATACGGCAGAGTTGGCCTATTTTGTTGATTCGAGTGATCAAGGACGTTTGATAGCTTTGAATAGGTACACCGGCAATAAAGTGTGGGAGTTGGCTGGGATGAAGTCCTGCAACGCGTTCATCAAGGTCGATAGCACAGGCTTTCTTAAGACCAATGACGGTGTCATCCACGCTATTATCTTTAAGGGATAGAATGAGAGTACAAGAACACAATCGGCTGAAAATTGGCACAACCTAAGTTTGAAGGCGCAGCAGGCACGAGTTTCGTTGGACGTTGACGAGGCTCGTAACTCGCCCGCCAGACGTCAGGCGGACGAGTCTCGAAACCGGTTGGCGAGACTCGTATGCGGCTTCGCGGGGTTACTTCGATGACAGCGATACGCTGATTATGACCAATGATTATTTCATGTGCCCTTCATTCAATCATCCTAATTTCGACAAGCGGGACATCCGAAATGGCTCGTATGGGTACAACTATCAATACTTGGGCAATGGGCGGATAAGGGACGGCAGATTTGAGAACTTTCCGGTTTATCAGACGAAGATTACTCGGCCGAGCCAGACCGTTATTATCGCTGATAGCTGCGGCGCTCGTGGCCAGACTGGCCCACCGGATATTCCACACGGGCTACATGCCTATACTTGGACCCACCCAAGTTGACACGCAGTGCCAATGTTATAGCCGACCATCTTGATGGGTGCAGTTGTTTGTGGAGTGGGACTGGACGGAAACAGTAATACAAAGTATTAAGACAGACATTAAAGAATGGAGATATATCAAGATGCGTAGAATTGCTATTGTATTTATATTTATATCAGCGGGGTCGGTCCTATCCACAGGCTGCCGCAAGGCAGAGGTACAGGACGAAAAACAAGAATTGGTGCTTCTTTGTGGAAGCTCTTTTGTTCCGCCGGCGGAGCAGTTGTGTTCGCAGTTCAAGGCCCAAACAGGTATCGAGATTGTCCGTACCGTCGGTGGCAGTGAGGACTTTTTACCTTTGATCAAAGCAGGCCGCAAGGGTGATATTTTTATTACCCACGACCCATACCTTGATTATGTCGCTGATGCCAATGCGCTGGCTGATCATGTCCAGGTTGGCTTTGTAGCGCCGGTGCTGGCGGTGCAGAAGGGCAATCCCAAAGGTCTAACAAGCATCGAGGACCTGACTCGGCCTAGATTGAAAGTAGCTTTAACCGACCCACAATACTCCACTTGCGGTGAAATGGTCTTTGAGCTTCTGGAGAAAAAAGGCATAAAAGACGCTGTGATGAAAAACGTTGAAAACCGCCTAACCAAGGGACACAGTAACATCGGGACATTTCTGAAAACTGGCGCAGTTGATGCAGGGGTTATGTGGAATGGCGTGGCCCATACATTCGGCGACGACCTGGATGTTGTTCAGACACCTTACCAATACGATAAAGAAATTAGGGTGCACATAATTGGCCTAAGCTATTCCCAGCAGCCGGAATTGCTCAAACAATTCATTGAATTTGCCCGAAATAGAGGCCCAGAAATTTTCGCTAAACATGGCTATGCGAAGTAATTCAAAATTCAAAATTCAAAATTCAAAATTAGGGCCAAAGGGGCAAAGGGACAAAGGGATTTTATGCCTATGTGCCTTTGTGCCTATTTGCCTGTTCATGGTCGTGTTACTTTGCGGCTGTGAAAGTAAAAAAAACGAGCAGCCCGATTCGCAGGCAAAAGAATTGCTACTTTATTGTGCTGCTGGGATCCGCCCGCCAGTGGATGAATTAGTGCAAATCTTTCAGAAAGAAAGCAACGTGCAGATCATTATCGATTATGCTGGCAGTGAGGTGCTTTTGTCTAAGGTAAAGCTCGCTCGCCGCGGCGACCTCTATATGCCCGGCGATAAATACTACGTTGAGCAGGCCGCTGGAGAAGGCATGATTCTTTCACAGCAACCGGTCTGCTATTTCGTGCCCACCATTTTGGTGCAAAAAGGCAATCCCAAAAATATCCATGGTTTGCAGGACCTGCTCCAGCCAGGTTTGAAACTGGGACTGGGTGACGCCAAAGCCTGTGCCATCGGCAGAATAAGCCTGCAAATACTTGCCAAAAATAACTTTGCCTGGGAGCAAATCGAGAAGAACGTTGCCTTCCAGTCCCTTACTGTTAATGAGCTGGGGATGCAGATACAGGCACAATCGCTCGATGCGGTTATCGTCTGGGATGCCATCGCTAAATACTATAGCGAATATGGTGACCAAATCCCGATCCCTGTAGAGTGTAATGTGATTTCCACCGTTGATATAGGTGTGCTGAAGTTCACCAAACAGCCAGAACTGGCCGAGAAGTTTGTGGAATTTGTCGTTTCGGAGCGTGGTCGTGACATCTTCAGAGAACACAATTACAGTGTTGAGCCTCCCAAATGAGTTTTGATGGATTACTTGGATAAGGGAGCTAAGAAATGAAGAAAATAGAAATGATGGTTAGGGTTGCTATCTTCTTTGTTATTATGACAATCCCTATTGGCTGTGCATCTGTTAAAAAAGACCCTGGGAAGCTTTATATCGTCGGAATGGGCACGGCTGCGGACCTCATTACGGTGCGTGGCATCAAGGCCATCAAGAAGGCAGACATCGTTCTTGTCCACGACCCTCAGGGACTTAAGGATTGGAAATCCTTTATAGCCAACAAAGAGGCCTGGGTCTTTCCGCGTTTCAACTTACTGTTCTACGGGATTGACCCTAATACGCTGCAAGACCCCTCCGAGAAAGCGGAAGCCTTAAGGCTTGCCAGAGCCCGTTGTGAGATTGTCAGTAAAATACGTTGCGCGGTCGAACAAGGCAAAACAATGGCCGTACTTGAGGGGGGCGATCCCATGATGTACGGCGAGACCTTTTATCTGGAAATGCTGCCGAAGGATTTTCCCTCCGAGATAGTGCCGGGGGTAGGGGCGTTTCAGGCCGCCAGCGCCGCAGTAAAAATGAGTCCCCCTTATGGCTGGGACACAAACGCCGTAATCCTTACTATGGCCGACTGGCCGGGACGAGTCGACACAAACGAAAAACTTATGGAAACGGCAAGCAGTATGGTTTTCTATACCATGCACTTGGACTATCCAAAGCTCTTCACAGAATTGAAACGACACTATCCTGAAAACACATCTGTGGCTATTGTTTCCTATGCAGGCGACGGGAAACGCCAGAAAGTCATAACCAGCACCATCGGCAGCTTCTTCGATGAGGTAAACCTCAAGGATATTCCCGTAGACAAACACATGCTGCTTGTGGGCAAGTTTCTTACGGTGGGCCAGGCAAGAAAGGACGGATTAGCCAGCGGCAGGAAATTCATTGAAATGATGCGTTATGAAAATCGACAACGCGATGAGGATACAAAAATTGACAATTGACGATCATAAATTGAAAATTGGCTATCGTGGTCATGGAGGTTTTACGCTCGTTGAGTTATTGGTGGTGGTCTCTATAGTTGGGATATTTCTGTCGATTTTGCTACCCTGCCTGAGCCGCGCGCGGGCAACATCTAAGGAGGTGGTCTGTGCCGGCAATCTCCGGATGTGGGGACAGGCGTTTCACCTTTATGCCAATGATTACGACGGTACTCTACCTCACACGGACGACCGTGCCCGCAACCGTCCGCCGGACGTTTATGACCCAGCTCACCCCGAGCACGAGTGCTGCTACATCGACCTTTTGCCGGAACTTTTGGGCAGACGTCCGTGGCGAGAATTCCCCAACGGGTCCAAGCCGGTCAACGACATCTGGCAATGTCCCGGTGCAAAGCCTCTGCCGGACTCGGCCTACAGTCCCAGCTATCAACCCTCGGTGCAGGGCTATCACAGCTATGCGATGAACTCGTACTTAGAGCACGATTTCGAGTTTGGAAGGTATAAACAGTACCCCAGCTTCCTCAAGTTATCTTTGTGCCGGGCTCCATCGCGAACTATTCTGATGTTCGAGCAGACGCTCGACCCACAGCAAGGCTACGGCCAACAAGGAGGCCATTCAATGGCCGGTCGATACACCGCTGAAGATGCTCGTGCCCTGACCGAGCGACACGCCCACATCCGCGGTGGACTTGGTGGCAACGTCATCATGCTTGATGGCCACAGAGAGTGGAGGAACGATTTGTGGGACGAATCGCTGGGTAACCCTCGGATACCTTCGGAAAACGATCTGACCTGGTTCCCTTATTAACTTTATAAGGAGGAGTGAATTATGAAAGCACGATGTTTATATTTGGTCAGCTTAATCATTGCTGCCAGCCTTCTTATGCTGGCTACGCCGGTGGAAGCTGATATCGTAGAAACGTTTGCCATCAATGTGGATACGTATATAGACAGTCGTGTTCCAACATACAACTATGGTGTTGCAACTACCGCCAAAGTTGTGGTCAACGGTATAGACGGCTCATTGGCACGAGCTCTATTCAAACTGCCAGACGGTATCTGGTCAATTTCCGAAGACCAACTGATCTCGGCAAAGGTTTGGTTCTATGTCTGGATGGATCGAACTGCAGACCGGACCGTGACACTGCATCCTCTGATTAGAGGATTCGTTGAGGGTACAGGTGATGGGACGCCCTCTGGTGACGGCGCAACTTGGCAAACCTATGACGGTACGAATTGGTGGACATGCACGGGGGGCGACTATGACGGAAGCGTCTTCGTTGACGCAGATAAGTTATCGAATTGGTTTAGTTGGGACATCACCGGTCTATGGGACAACACAAATCTGTGTTCGTTTGGAGCGATGCTCAGGATGAATGACGAGTCCGACCCAGGTTACCCGAACATGCCTCGCGCGCCGTTCACAAGCAGTGATGGCCCAGCCAACGAGCGCCCTTACGTCGAAGTTACCTATGTTGATTGGCTCAGGGCCGATATAAACCGTGACAGCGTAGTCAACTTGGTTGATTTCGCTATATTGGCATCAAACTGGTTACAGAAAGACCGTTCTGTTGATGCCGATATAGCTCCCGCAGGTGGTGACGGTATTGTTGATGCTCTCGACTTAAATGAGTTAGCCTCACACTGGTTGGAAACTGCTGGTACTGACCATCTATGATCGGTGTTTTCAGCAAAAAAAATCATCGGTTAATAAGCAAAGAATGAGTGAACATGGATACTTCGAAAAAAAACAATTCGGACAAAAGAACGTACCAAACTGCTTGTGAATATTCGCATACGCAGGAGCTGTTAAATAATCTTCCCTATATAGCTATGATTGAATCTGGATTTTCGATTTGAGTTTTTCGATTTTCGATTTACAATCGCCAGTCGGCAATCGAAAATCGGCAATTAGTTGGAAATTCTTATGGAGCCTTATTATGGTAGGTCAGTTGTGCAATTACTGGTGGGTTTTCGTCCTATTAGGTATCTGTGCAGGTGTTCTTAGCGGTACGTTGGGATTAGGCGCCGGGACTATAGTTGTCCCTGCGTTAGTATTGCTTTGCGGCTTTGGACAGAAAAGCGCTCAAGGGACGGCTTTGGCAGTTATGGTTCCAATGGCACTGGTTGGCGCCCTGTGGTACTGGAGAAATCCAGAAGTCAAAATGAATGCCGCGGTTATCGGCTTGATTATATGTGGTGCTCTGGCTGGAGCACTATTTGGCGCGGAGTTGGCCAGCCGCTTACCGAGTCACATATTACGCAAAATGTTCGCAATTTTCCTAATAATAGTAGCTGTCAGAATGTTTATGGGCACGTCACGACCGAAAAAGGCATATCCCGGTGATAGTGTGACAGCTAAGAAAGAAATAAACTTAGTTGAACCTGAAGGTGTAGATAATGAAGCAGGAAAGCAGTAGTACGACTGTGCGTATTTTCAGCGCCAAGGCGTGCGCAGCGCCTTTGGAAAAGGCCGCCAAGTTGTTTGAAAGACAGACCGGTATCCAGGTACAGATCAGTGTATGCAGTCGTCACTGTGCTAAACCAGTTGCAGAGGAGGCTACGGGAGAAACCGGCGGCGACGATTTCCTGATGGAAATTGCCGACGCCCGGATACATGACCTTGCTATAGCAGGAGCAGAGTATTTACTTGACGATGGCGAGGTCAGAGGAATAGTGCAAAGACATCAGCGTCGTACCATTGCCTACCGCAGCTCAGCTATTATTGTCCCTGCAGGAAATCCCAAGAAAATACGCTGCGTGGAGGATATGGCTAAGCCAGGTGTTCGGGTTGCCGTCTCGGTCATAGATTGCCTGAAAGGGTTGTGGGAAGATATCTGTGGACGATTAGGCCTTTTGGATAAGGTTCGGAAAAACATTTGCTATTACGCCAACGGCTGCGTTGCTATTGTGGAAGCGGTGGCAACTGGGCAGGTCGATGCGGCTTTCGGCTGGACAGCTTTTGAGCATCTTGCTCCAGAAAGAATAGAAATCATTGAGATGCCCAAAGAACAACAGGTATTAAGAGGAACATGTGTTGGGCTGTTGTCTTTCAGCAAAGAGCCTGAGGCAGCGGAACAATTCATGGATTTCTTAGCATCTTCGGTGTCACAGAAATTCTACGAGGAATATGGATGGGTTATGCAAAACCCAAAGTGAGCTAAAGTGCCTCCAACCGTGTTTCGTTTAGCGGTTGCGCTACTCGTTTCGTTAAACGTCTTACGTTAAACGCAACCGATACGAGCTGCGCAACCGAAACCGTAAAACGAACTTTAGGCACTTTTTACGGAGCTATGTTATGGTTTTTCTGGAAAACTTTTACAGTTTTTTGCTCTTAGCTCATCTGTTCGCCACATTTGTTCTTGTTGGCAGCATGACACACAATCTGTTTCGTGTGGTGGACTATCTACGGGGCAGATTTAACCGAGAAAAATTGGAACTACTGTACGTCAAAGTGTCCTTGTGGGCTTATATAATTGTTTATGCCATTGGTGCACTGATTTATCCTGCTTTTAGGGTTCGTATTCGGCCGGAATTCGATCGGGATATTCCGTGGGCCACCGGACTGTTTGAGGTCAAGGAACACTGGGGGGCTGTGGGATTGGCATTGTTTTTTGTTTACTACTTTCTGCGCAAAAGCTTCCAGCCGAATAGTGAAAAGGAAAAACTATTCCTTTATGTGCCAGTGTGTTTCCTGCTGAACATAATTCTATGGTACAAGGTTATTGTTAGCTGTTATCTGACGCTACTGAAAGGGTCCTGGTAATGAAAAAATCAGATGCCAGCTATATTCTTGGCTCTGTTTTTGTGGCGTTAATGGGTCTGTTTTATTGCTGCACGATGTGGCTGCCCATCCCCTTACCACGATATTATCCTTTGCAGCACTGCTGGAAATGGGTCAACCAAAAAGGTGTGCCTTCGCAGGGCTGGTACGGTATGCAGGGCTTTGCTTTTTTGACAGCGGGCGTTGTTACCCTCGTGGTGTATTTTCTTCTAAAGCGTGCTGGCGCCGCAGAAAAAACTGTCAAACCAGCTATAATCAGACTGCTTGGCGTGGTGGTGACCCTTATTATAGTAATCTGCATGGCGTATATGCTCTACTACGAGTTCGACAGGTGGAGCATTTTAAGCAACTAAAAACTCAAAACTAAAAACTCAAAACTGAACATGACATCTAATTCACCAATGCGAGGCTGGCACGATAGTATTTTTGCTGCGGCTTTTTTTCTGTTTATGGCTGTTTTTATAATTTTTATCCTGATATTGCTAATCAGCGATATTTTCTATATTGATAAAAAAGCAGTTATTGAAGTTATAACCAGCAGGTATATCCGTCACGCTCTTTGGATGAGTATCTGGACAAGTTTTACAACTGCTGGCATAGCTTTATTTTTTGCCGTTCCAACAGGATACGTGCTGAGCCGATTTCGATTTCCTGGCCATGCTTTGGCTAACAGTATTGTGGATTTACCCATCGTATTTCCTCCGCTGGTGGTTGGCCTTACGCTGTTAGTGTTCTTTTCGCAAACGGCTCTCGGCCGATGGATTCAAGAAGACCTGGGTTTGGAGTTTGTTTTTCAGCCCAAAGGCATTGTGCTATGCCAGTTTGTAGCTGCCGCCAGTTTGGCTATCCGTTCCGCGAAAACCGCCTTTGATGATGTTGACCGCCGGCATGAGAACGTGGCCCTTACCTTAGGCTGCACCCAATGGGGTAGTTTTCGCCGTATTTGTCTGCCGCTGGCCTGGAACGGTATTATCGCTGGCGGTATCTTGACCTGGGCCCGTGCGTTCGGGCTTTTCGGGCCTTTGATGATTTTTGTCGGTTCTTTCCGCGGCAGAACCGAAGTTTTAAGTACTACCATCTTTCTCGAACAATCGGTGGGCAATCTTGAGGTGGCTCTGGCCATAGCATTATTGCTCATATTTGTGGCATTGATTGCTATAACTGTTATTCGCCTTATTGGAGGTTCAGCAGTAGCGAAATTATGATTCGTACAGAGCAAATTTCTTTCCATATTGGCACGTTTGCCTTGCAGGGCGTAAGTTGCCAGATACCAACGGGGCAGTACTTTGTTCTATTGGGACCACCTGGTTCGGGAAAAACCATCTTCTTAGAGTGTCTGTGTGGTCTAAAAAAGATCGATTCGGGCAGGGTATACATTGACGGACGCGAAGTCACTGCTCTGGAACCTCGTGCACGTAACATCGGTTATGTGCCCCAGGATTACGCCCTTTTTCCGCACCTTTCGGTCGAACAAAACATTGCCTTCGGCTTACGTGTCCATAATTTTAGCCACAAAGACATAATGGACAGAGTCACAGAAATTGCTGACTTGTTAGAGATTCGGCACCTATTACCACGCAGAATTGAGGGACTGTCCGGCGGTGAAAAACAGCGAGTGGCCTTGGCGCGGGCCTTGGTTTTGCAGCCGAAGGTCTTGCTGCTCGATGAGCCTGTTTGTGCTCTGGATGAAGCCACGCGGCAGGAGGTCTGTGCGCAACTGTTCCGCATTCAGCGTCGGCTCGGCCTGACTACCATCCATGTCAGTCACAACCTGGAAGAGGCGTTTTCTGTGGCAGACCGAGCCGCTATATTGCACCAGGGTCTGCTGCAGCAGGTCGGCACACTTTCTGAGCTTTTGCGTGAGCCTAATAGTGAGTTTGTCGCCCGCTTTATGCGGTGCGAAAACATCTTTTGCGGCCAGGCGGTACCCCCGTTCTTGCTTTCGCAAGAAAGCACGGGGGCCGGCAGTTGCGATACCAAGGTGAAGGTTGGTAATATTCAATTGCGGCTATCGGGCCGATACAATGGTCAAGTCAAATTTACGATTCGTCCCGAGGATGTTCTTGTTTTCTCTGGTTCTGGGGATGATGTCCAAAATGAAAATGTAGTTCCTGCCAGGCTCCAGCGCTGGCGTGACTGTGGCAGTTATGTTAGAATAGAGCTTGACGGTCCAGTTAATCTGGTGGCACATATGACCCATGCTGCGTTTGCCGAACTACAAGCAAAACACAGGCCTGATGTGATTGTTATGCTACGCCCTGAAAATATACATGTTTTACCCGGATTTTAGATTGTCGATTGCCGATTGACGAGTTAGAATCAGAAATCGAAAACTTGTGGTGAGCGAAGCCGAACCATCGGCAATCGTTAATAGGCTTACAATGAGTAAATCTTCTAAATTATTTGTAGGGTGGGCTTTGCCCACCATTTCTTTGTTGGTGTGCGGAGCACACCCTACGAGCGCCTGCAGATTCAATGTCCGAGAGGTTGGCTTCGTTGACCTGGGCATCCAGCCGTATTATTTTTACTGGTTTGTCAGTCAGGATACACCGAAAGATTTCGTTTCCAGCTTCAAGGAAGTATCTGACGCTGCCTTTATGGGCAGTAATATCCAGAGCGTGATAATTGATGTTAATCAACCAAAAGACCATCCGGCGATGAAATTTTTTGCCTCTGCGCAGGGAACCCGCCCTGCGGTAATCCAAGCAGGGACTTTTCCTGCTGCGGTTTTAGTCTCGCCAGATGGTCAGTCACTTCTCGTGCCCATTGTCGAACCTAATCATCCCTTTAGTCAGACGCTGTCGTCGGCCCTTGACAGTATCCTCTCTTCGCCGAAGCGTAAGGAAATCCTCCAGCAGGTAAGTAAAACCTACGGCGTGGTACTATTGATTGAAGGAACGGATGCTCAAGAAAACCAAAAGGCAAAACAAGCAGCCGCTGCTGCCATTGAGCAAGTACGTTCGCAGATGGAATGGCTGCCCAAGCCCATCGCTCATGCACCTGTCCTGGTCGTTGTTGAGCACAAATCACTTCGAGAGGAAAAGATTTTGCTGTGGAGCCTGGGCCTGGATGCGGAAAAGATAACCAAGCCCCATGCAGCGGTGCTCTACGGAAGGGCTCGATGGCTCGGACCAATGTTTGTGGGTGAACAAATAACCGAAGATAATCTAACTGCTATTCTTTTCGTGGTCGGCGGAGATTGTGAATGTGGACTTGACCAAAGATGGCTGCAGGGTACGATGCTGCCGGCTAAATGGGACGAAAATCTGCTGCAGCTGGTAGCTACGACTTTAGAATTTGATCCTGAAGACCCTATGGTAAAGATGGAAATAAGCTGGATAGTAAGAAGGGGTTATTATTCTTATCCTGATGTGCCTTCTGGCTACCGTGAGCTGGTCGCAGATGAACCTTGGCCGACGGCAGGTGAGTTAGATGCCAACATCATAGCGCCGAATGAATTACAAATTGCGAATCCGCCAAAGGAGGATAAGCGAATTACCGCTCCCCGCCTTCGCGGGGACAAGCTTGCCCCTGCGGAAGCAGAGGGCGGGCAGGAAGGTTTAGCCTTAAAAAAGCCATTATACCTCATTGCTGGTTTAACGGTCTTAATCGTAGCCAGTGGTTTACTTATTGTCGTGCGGCGGGGGCAGCGAAATTTATGACTACAGCCAGCCTTATCCTCAAGGAAATCATTCACCGCAAAGCCAATTTTCTACTGGGCTTGTTAGCAGTTGTGGCAGCGGTGGCGTTATTTATATCATTTTTCACCGCTAGTTATGCTTCCGAGCGTGAGACAGCTCGTTTGATGCTCTCGATGGGCTATAATCTCCACATCATACCGAACGGTACGGATATGAGCGAATTTTTGCTTACCGGCCTGACCGATAAGACAATGCCGCAGCAGTACTTGGAAAAGCTCGCCTCCCCAAAAGGATTTTCCTACAATCATCTGTTGGCTATCTTACAGAAAAAAATATCGTGGAGGGGCTTGGACGTGATTTTGACCGGCCTGGCTCCAGAAATCTGCCCGCCGGGACAAGAAAAGCTCCCGATGACTGCGACAATCCAGCAGGGCACAGCTTACCTCGGCTATATTGTAGCAGAAAAACTCGGCCTGAAAAAAGATGATACTATAGAGATTAACGGCAAGTCTTTGAAGGTAGCTAAATGCCTGTTTGAGCAGGGAAGTCGCGATGATATTCGCATACAATGCAATCTTCAAGATGCGCAGGAGATTTTGAACCTACCCGGTCAGATCAGTGAAATCCAGGCGGTGGACTGTCTTTGCTTTGTCCCTACAGATAACCCGGTAGCTATACTGAGGAAAGAGATTGCCAAGGTAACGCCGGATGCGCAAGTGTTTCAAATAAAACCTATTGCGACAGCTCGCACAAAGCAAAGACAATTGATAAAAAATGTATTTGCCGTTATCATGCCGGCTGTCTTGATTGCCTGCGGAGTATGGATTGGCGTACTGGCGATAATGAATGTCCGCGATAGACAAGCCGAAATCGGCATTATGCGGGCCCTCGGTTACGGCTCCGGCAAAATTACAGCACTGTTTCTGGGAAAAGCGGCAATAATCGGCTTGCTCGGAGCGATCGCGGGGTTTTTTGCAGGAACAGCTTTGGCTCTGTATTTTGGCCCGGATATATTCCAGCTAACAGCTAAAACTGTGGTAAAACCCCAGTTGTCTCTGCTTATATGGTCACTTATCGCCGCACCCGTTTTCGCTGCGGTTTCCAGCTTTATCCCAGCAATGATTGCTGTAACTTACGACCCCGCTGTTACGCTAAGGGAAGAATAGATATGGTTTATCTTGAAAACGTAGTGAAGACCTACCAAACTCGCAGAGGTAACGTTAAGGCGCTGGATGATATCAGCCTGCGAATAGATAAAGGTGAATTCGTAGTTATCTCTGGTCCTAGTGGCAGCGGAAAAACAACGTTGCTGATGACCATCGGGGGTATGCTGCGGCCAACCAGCGGCATTGTCTCTGTCGAACAAAAAAATCTCTATGCGATGAGCATACGGCAGCGAGCAAAATTCAGGGCTCAAAACATCGGTTTTGTGTTCCAGATGTTTTATTTGGTGCCATACTTGAGTGTCACTGAAAACGTTGTTCTTGCCGCCGGGCCAAATCGCAAACCTGTCGGCAGCGCAGCCGAAGGATCGCAAACTTGTGGGCAGCGAAACCGAACCATCGTAAATCGCAAATGGCTAAATGAATTGATAGAGAGATTAGGTTTAGCGGACCGAAATTATCATAAACCTTCGCAGCTTAGCGCCGGCGAGCAGCAGCGCACCGCCATAGCCAGGGCGTTACTTAATCGTCCGAAGATTATTCTTGCTGATGAACCTACCGGCAATCTTGACCCGGATAATGCCGCTACGGTGCTAAGGTTTATAGCTGACTTTCACCGAGATGGTGGCACCGTTATCCTCGCCACCCATGGGCCGATAGCGCAGCAATTCGCCGACCGAATAATTCATCTGCGAAATGGTAAAATCCACCATTGATTTTAGCGAGAATCCAATCAACTAATTAACTAACCGACAGGTCAACCAGACCCATCGCAGCAGCTTGTTTGACCAGCTCGACCAAGTTATCGACGCGAAGCTTTCGCATTATGTGACTGCGGTGCACTTCCACAGTTCTTACTGAACGGTGTAGTTCGTTAGCAATTTCCTTGTTGCTCTTACCATCCAGAATAAAATGCAAGACCTTTGTCTCAGTCCTGGTAAGCAATTTGGCTACACGTGGATTAGCACCAGTAGATTGTCTTTCACTTAGCAGATCACCCCTGCTTTCGCGGGGGTCGCGTGAGGTTCGCTCAAATTCCGCCACACGCCTGCGCAAGGCGCTTAACTCTTGGACCAATTCCGATTTGGTCTTCCACTCCTCCGGTATCATGTCCTTTGCTCTCTTAATTAACGCCCATTATTCCTTGCTCCAAGGCATATAGAGCAGGATTAAAATCGCGTTTGCTTAAGTTGACTAAGCTAACTTAGTCGCCATGAAAAATTTAATTTAGCAGATTTGGCTAAAATAGTCAAGAAAAAATTTAATTTGTCCATCGCGATCCATACACTCACAAACCACACGCTCATGTGTGTGGATACATACCTCACACGTAAGTGTAAGATATTAATAGTACTTACGTTATTACAAAGACAGGATTGGTCCCAAACCATTTTGTGAGGAATTTTTTTTCTTAATCCCTCTTTATATATCATTGAGAGAAAGGGTGGTTGCGGCTATCAGCCGGTTCGTCCCTCGTCATCCTGACTGCGCAGGGCATGCGCTGAATCACGATTCTCGTCTATTGCTGTGGATGCTTGTATCGAAACTCGTTTTGGAAGCTCGATTCTTATATCTCGACCAGCTTCTACCGGCCAGCTTCAAGCTTCGATACAAGCCTCGACACTTGCAAGCCAGCTTCTAAAACGCCAGCCTCGAGGGACTAACACAGCGAGTATATATAGCATTTTCTGCTACCTGGTTTTTAAAGCCCGACAAAAAACCAGAAGACAGAATTCAGAATTCAGAATTCTGATTACTGACTACTGAAGAGAAATAAGAACTACCAAAATCCAGGCTGAAGCTCTGCCGTCATTTTTGCTGCCTTCTTGGTAGATGGCTTCTTTACTTCAGTGATATCTGTTACTGATTTCGGACGTGCTGGTTTTGGACATTCGCCCGTCCAGCAGTAAAGACAGAGCTTGTCGCGAGGCCGACCGATCGCCTTAACCATGTCATCCACGGTCTGGTATCTTAGTGTTGTGACAGTTAAATCGCAAGCAATCCATTCCACCATGCGTTTGTATTTTTCGGAATTTGCGTCTAAATACTGCGACACATCTTTTAGATCATGGCCTTCCAGGCTGCGAATGGCTCTGCGGGCAGCAAGCTCGCCAGTTGAGCGGGTGGAAAGATTAAATCTGCATGGAAACATCAGAGGCGGACAGGCTGGTCTTATGTGTACCTCTCTGGCGCCGCAATCCCAGAGTTTTTTTATAGTGAAGTTCCTAAGCTGGGTTCCCCTCACGATAGAATCCTCGCACACGATGATGCTGTTACCTTCAATTACTTCCTTTATGGGAATAAGTTTCATCTTTGCAATGAGGTCCCGTGTCTGTTGCGAGGGTGGAGTATAGCTCCTGCCATATCCTGGTGTATATTTGACAAGAGGGCGTCTGAATGGCTTGCCTGATTCCATTGCATATCCTAATCCATGAGCAATTCCTGAGTCAGGAACTCCTGATACCAGGTCAACATGGATATCTTTATCGCGTTTGGCAAGATACCGGCCACATCTTTCCCTGACTATTTCTACATTTATTCCTTCGTAGCTTGATGCGGGAAAGCCAGCGTATATCCAGAGGAACGCGCAAATCTGGTTTACTTTCTCTGTGCCGGGCTTTCTTTGGACCATGCCATCTTCGTTAATGAGAATTATCTCTCCTGGTCCAAGGTGTTTGACAATCTCAAATCCGTTGTTTGGAAAGGCGCTGGTCTCGGTAGTCACCGCCCAGGCATCGTGGCGTCTGCCAATAGTCAGTGGCGTATATCCAAATCTATCTCTTGCTGCATATATTCCAGCTCGAGTCAGTAGTACCAGTGAGCAAGAGCCCTCTATGACATCAAACATTTTCTCTATACCATCTATTAGATCGTTTCCCCGGTTGATTAACTTTGCTATCAATTCTGTGGTGTTAACAGCTTTCCTGCTTACCTCGCTGAAAGAAATACCTTTTCTTAACAGTTCTGCTGCCAGCTCTTCAGCGTTTTGGACCATTCCGTTGGTGGCTATACAGAATGGTCCAAATTTTGAGATTAGATAAATGGGCTGTTCATCAAAGGCACTGATGACACCTATGCCTTTGTTGCCGCTCATACTCTTATAATCGTTGTAGAATTTTGATTTGAACTGGCTCTGACTCACATCATGTATCTGGCGGGTAAAATCATCTCCGAGGACTGCCACGCCGCCGTATTCTGTCCCCAGGTGCGAATGATAATCCGTGCCATAGAAAAGAGTTTCTGCGCAGTTGTCCTTTGAGACCACTCCAAAAATGCCACTCATATTCTTTCTCCTTTATCTGGTATCCCAGTTCACCTTGAATGAATACTAAGCCATATACTTGAGAGTCTCAGTTTATTTATGGTATCGCTGCCGCAAGTAGAAGTCAAGTTTTTGCTATCCCCGCCTGTCTTTGACGGGCTGGGAGGGGCCCAACGACGATTTGCCTGTTGGGCAGCGATTGGCGAGCATAAGATCCCCCGCTCTGAAGCCCAGTCTACAAATTATTTTTTCAAATTGTGTAGGCGCGGCTTCTTCAAAACGGTACAATTTTATAATTATAAATTTGAAATTCCCACAGATTAGGAGAGTGCTATGTATCGAGAATCGAGAATCGAGAATCCAGAATCCGGTACGCGGCGCGCATTTTTGAAACGCATGGCGGCTTTGGCCACGGCGCCATACATCGTTCCAGCTTCGGTATTGGGCCTGAACGGCGCCGTTCCGCCCAGTGAGCGGATTGTGCTTGGGGGGATCGGCATCGGACGTCGCGGCTCACACGACCTAAACTGGATGCTGCCGGAACCGGATGTGCAATTTGTAGCGACCTGCGATCCCAACAAAGAGCGTCGTGAGGCCGTCAAACAATTGGTGGACACCCGTTATGGCAACAAAGATTGCGCCTTATACAGTGACATCCGCCAGTTCCTAGCAGAGCGCACGGACATCGACGCGGTGCTTGTCACCACCGGCGACCGATGGCACGCGCTGGCCTCGGTCATGGCGATGCGTGCAGGCAAGGACGTGTTTTCAGAAAAGCCGTCGTCCATGACTATCGCGGAAGGCCAGGCGGTGGTGGAAACCGCAAAACGCTACCGACGCATTTATCAAACCGGCACGCAACGGCTCAGCGAGGGCAATTTCACCTTCGCCAACGAGCTGATCCGCCTCGGTCGGCTTGGCAAGGTGCACACCGTCCGCGCTCACATTGCCCCGTGGGATGCAGCCGAGATGAGCCACGAGTGGCTACCCGCGGAGCCTGAACCACCCAAAGACCAGATGGACTGGGACGAATGGTTGGGCCCATGTCCCTGGAGGCCGTACAACGTTGCCTATACACAAGGCCGCTGGCGAGGCTACTACGATTTTCATACCAGTTGCATCGGCGAATGGGGCGCGCATACCTTCGCTCAGTGCCAGGTGGCCATCGGCGCAGCAGACACCTCGCCTGTTGAGTATAAGTATGTACAGAATGAGAGCGGTGACGGCATGGTCACGCTTTTTGCCAACGGCATCAAAATGATTCTGGAACGCGACCTTGAAAAGAAAATCTGGCGTGGCTCGTGCGGCGTACGCTATGAAGGAACCGAGGGCTGGGTCTCGATAGCCGATGGCTATTCCAAACCGGATGTCTCCCCACCTGCTCTTATGGATGACTTCAGGAAGATTGTATATGACTACATGGCCCGCACCCAGCGACCGATGAGCCATGTGCGTGATTTCTTCGACTGCGTCAAGTCGCGTCGCCAGACTGTGGCCAATCCGGTCGTCATGCATCGCTCTATGTCCACGGTGCACGCGGCCAATATCTGCATGTGGCTCAAACACGATATGCGCTACGACCCCGTCAAAGAGGAATTCGTCAACGACCCGCAGGCTAATCGGCTGCGCAGCCGCGCAATGCGTGAGCCGTGGATTATCTGAGGACCAACTTTATCCCGAAAGGAAATCAACCATGTCAAAGTCAAAAGTAAACTTAGCACTGCTTATCGCAATGCTGTTAGCCGGTGCTGTTCAGACGTTCGCACAAACGGTCCCACCGAAGGAGCATGAGGCCAAATTGATTGCCGTGCTGAAGTCGGACGCTCCGCACAAAGAAAAGGCCGATGCCTGCCGCGAGCTTGCCATCATTGGCACGAAAGACGCTGTTGCGCCATTGGCTACGCTACTTGGTGACGAAAAACTCTCGCACATGGCCCGCTACGCTCTGGAGCCGATCCCTGACCCGTCTGTGGACGAGGCCTTACGTGACGCGATTGGCAAGCTCAAAGGCCGACTCTTGGTCGGTGTAATTGGAAGCATCGGTGTGCGCCACGATGCACAGGCAGTCGGCGTGCTTACCAAAATGCTGCAGGACGGCGATGCAGAAGTGGCTCAGGCGGCAGCGAGGGCGTTGGGCAAAATCAGTAACCTCGATGCCGCCAAGGCACTGCAACGGGCCTTGCCAAATGCGACTGCGGCCAATCAATTAGCGTTGTGCGAAAGCTTATTCCGTTGTGCCGAAACACTTGCTGCTAAAGGTCGGCGCGACATTGCCATTGAGATTTACGACCAATTGCGTGCCTTGCAGGCACCTCATCAGGTTCGTGCTGGGGCTCTGCGCGGCGCAATCCTCGCCCGCGGCAAAGAGGGCCTGCCTTTGCTGCGAGAGCATTTGCGCAGCGATGACTACATTCTGTTCTCTCCAGCCGTCCAGGCCGCTGGCGAACTGCCGGACGCCGAAGTGACCGAGGCGTTGACCAATGTGCTGAAGGGCCTGCCTGCCGACAATCAAATCCTGGTAATCCAGACACTCGGCAAACGCAGCGATGCTGGGGCGTTGCCGGCACTGTTTGCTCTGGCCAAGAGTGCAGAAAAACCGGTTCGTATCGCAGCGATTCGGGCTGTGGCGGAGATTGGCCATCCATCTGCAGTGCCTGTGCTGGTGGAATTGCTGGCCGATTCCGATAGTCAGATTAGCCAAGCTGCACAGGAAGGTTTCGCTGCCCTGCCAGGCCATCAGGCTGACGCTACTGTGATGGCGATGCTGAACAGCA
>Ga0315312_1001384_pt1 | contig 19143 bp, 18 predicted proteins | sample TDP7_MG_FD_203629 | JGI IMG/M metagenome (GOLD analysis project Ga0315312, IMG submission 203629) | Freshwater sediment microbial communities from Lake Towuti, South Sulawesi, Indonesia - TDP7 | ecosystem: Environmental > Aquatic > Freshwater > Lake > Sediment | place: Indonesia: South Sulawesi... | reverse complement strand
GCACTTTTGTACAGTGCGGCAACGTCTTCTGCCTTCTGTATTTCCTCCTTCATTTCAGGAGGTATCGGCGCTTCGGTCTGGATGAGAATTGCGTGATTGTATTTGGCTAGTATTTCTCTGAACGCTTGGATGCTCATCACGTTGGGCGGACACATTAGGTTTAGACCGTAGTCGTCGCATATGGGGACCGAACACTTCAGCCGTGCTCTTTCATCGACGACAACGCTCTTAGCATCAAGGGAGGCTGCATCTGTTGCTCCAAGCTCTTTTGCCAGTTTGCATAGAACTTCGAGATCTTCCTCAACTTGCGACATCAAGGCTCACACCATACACTCAAGAATATCGAATATGAGGTTTTCTAGCGTGTCTTAATGAATCTGCCTCGAAAGAAATGAGTGAAGATTTCCACTGGTTTGATCTTCCGTCCGTTTGTCTATGGTTTTGTCGGGAGATCTCTACTTGGGGGCAAGCATGATTGTTTGAGTAAGCTATTTTAGCTATGCGGCCTGGTTAAGGTGAATTACCGGTGAGGGATTATGCCTGAAGAGTCTGTTTTCCGAATCGTTGCCTCGAAGAGATCTGCTCGAATACCTCCTTCGGGAATTATGGCGGCGTTTGAGAAGGCTCAGAAGATGACTGGCCTGATAAGGTTTGAACTTGGCGAGCCGGACTTCAATACACCCAGCCGCATCAGGGATGCAGCGAAGAGAGCTCTCGACAGTGGATTTACTCACTACACGTCGAGTCGAGGGCTGCTTGAACTACGAAGGGAGATAGCGAGGAAGTTGGATGAGGATAACGGGATAGTCGCGAGCCCAGATAGTGAGATAGTTGTGACCGGTGGAGCCTGCTGCGCCGTTTATCTCGCTATGCTCGCATTGGTAAACCCCGGCGACGAAGTGCTTCTGCCCGATCCTGCATGGCCTGCCTACGAACCTTGTGCACTTCTAGCGGAAGCCTCTGTTGTTTACTACCCTACAAGAGAAGAAGACAACTTCGCTCCTGACCCTCAAGCGCTAAGAGAGAGGATAACGCCTAAGACCAAGATTCTGTTGATCAATTCTCCGAACAATCCAACCGGGTCGGTAGCCAGCAGCTCTACTCTGAAGGAGATCGCGAACCTAGCAGAGGAGCATCGATTTATCGTAATCTCCGACGAGGTGTACGAGAAGCTCGTCTATGATGGGATGCGCCATCAGAGTTTCGCTGCCTTGAGCGGCATGGGAGAAAGAACCGTTACGATAAACTCGTTTTCGAAGACTTACGCTATGACAGGGTGGCGGTTGGGATACGCTGTCGCTCCAGCAAACATCGTTGATGAGATGGCGAAAATGAACCTATATGCTAACACGTGTGCGAACTCTATCGCTCAAGTAGCCGGTATCGAGGCGATTCGAGGACCGCAGGAATGCGTGAGGGAGATGGCTGAGGAGTACGATCGACGAAGAAGGTTCGTTCTCGAGCGACTCAACAAGATTAGCAAGATTACCTGTACAAGGCCTGAGGGTGCTTTCTACGTCTTTCCGAACATCAGTAGGCTGGGGATGAGTTCCCTCGACTTCTCCATGCATCTCTTGGAGGAGGGCAAAGTTTCAACAGTACCTGGAAGCGAGTTTGGAAACCATGGAGAGGGATATCTTCGAATTTCATATGCGACCTCGATGGCAAACCTTAGAGAAGGTTTAGATAGGCTTGAAGCTTTTGTGAACGAGCTAAAGTCGTAGACCTCAAGACTTTACATGAGGTCGCAACTCGCTGAGGCTAACCTCAAAGGTGCATACGTATTCGAAGCCTATTCCTATCCGTTTTCTGGCTTCATTCGTGCTTTCAGCTGCGGCAGAATGGTATTCGTCGCCTGTCGGCTGCCTGTAGACGAGCGTGTTATTTATGTTCTTTTGGTCAAGCCTTGACCCAGAAGATATCTGTGTTTCTGTGGCACATGGCAACACTTATATATCTTGCCCAATTACAGATGTGGCGAGATAGGTGCCTAGGCTATGAGAGCCGAAGCCGAACTTAAGACATTCAAAGTTGCTCACATGCTAAGCGAAAGTGGATTTATATAGTGTATATGTGTGTTACACACATACGCTTGTGGCTGGCCCAACCGGACCGGCACCGGAAAGGGTCCGTATCATGACTACGATCAATCATTCGGTTTGCATAATAGGATTGGGGGCAGTCGGTCTTCCGACAGCAACCTACTTCCAGAGTCTCGGGTGCAACGTAATTGGGTATGATATCAGCCGAAGAGCAATGGTGAGAGCAAGGGATCACATTCCAGTTGGTGACATAAACGAGATTTCTTCTGACACAGAAGTTTTCGTCATTTGCGTTTCGACGACGCTCTTGGGCGATGAGCCAGATGTGTCGAACGTAAAGGATGCATGTACAAGAATCTCGCAGAAGTTTCATCCAAAGCTAGTTTCGATCGAGAGCACTGTTCCAATTGGAACGTGCAGAAAGATCTACGATTCGATTTTTGACGGTCAAGTGAACCTTGTCCATATCCCGCACCGGTATTGGCCGGAAGATCCCGTTAGACATGGAGTCGCGCAGCTTCGAGTTGCAGGGGCTATGAGCAGGGAGAGTATGATTAAAGCGAGAAAACTCTACAGTGATCTGGGCATTCCATTGGTTGAAGTAGAGCCTATTGAGATCGCAGAGATGACGAAGATCGCTGAGAATGCCTATCGTTATGTGCAGATATCATTCGCTGAAGAGCTGAGATTGATTTGTCAAAGAAACAACGTAGACTTCAGCAAACTTCGGATTGCCTGTAATTCAAAATGGAACATAGAAATCCCAGAGGCTAGGTCGGGCATAGGTGGAACGTGCCTCCCCAAAGATATCAGATACTTGATCAACGCAGCCAAGAACAGAGGTTTTGAACCAGATCTCTTGCTCTCTGCCATTCGCACGGACAAGAAGTACGTTGAAGAGATCATGAAGCCGTTGATTTTCGCATGACCAAGACCGCGAACTTCATGTACATAGCTTCTATCCTTTCCGTCGTATTCTACAAGTTGTATACTGTTCGGGGTTTCTCAAGTGTAGATTTCTTCATGCTCTACGGCATAACCGTAACAGCTTACATTCTCTCCCGTTTCGCCCTTGCTGAACGCTACAAGTACAGGACACCGATGAAAGAGTTTCTTCCAAAGGTCAGCGTCGTCATACCCGCCTATAACGAGGAAGAATTCATCGCCAAAACCGTCTTGCATCACGTGAACTCCGACTACCCTAAAGATCGGTTAGAAATCATAGTTGTGAATGACGGTTCAAGAGATCAAACCGCCAAAGAGGTTAGAAAGGTTATCGTTGAACATCCAGAAGTATCAATCCGACTTATTGACTTGCCGCAGAACCGTGGAAAACGTCATGCGTTAGCCGCAGGCATTAGGGCGGCTAAGGGTGATGTAATCGTTACTAACGACAGCGACAGCTTCGCCCATCGTGATGCAGTTCGAAAAATTGTCCAACCACTTCTGGAAGAAAGTGTAGGAGGAGTATCAGGCCACGCTGACGTCTACAATTGGAAAGACAACCTGCTGACCCAGGTCCAGTATATCCGCTATTTCATAGCCTTTAGAGTGTACAAATCTGCCGAGTCAATATATGACTCTGTTGTATGCCTGTCTGGTTGTCTGGCGGCTTACCGAAGATCTGTCCTAATGCAGTTCCTCGAAGAATGGGAGAACCAAAGATTCTTGGGCTCACCCTGCACATACGGCGATGACCGAGGTCTCACTACATTCATACTTCGAAGAGGTTTGAAGAGCCTCTACGAGGCCAGAGCAAGAACTGAGACTGTAGTTCCAACTACAATGAGCAAGTTCTGGAAACAACAGTTGCGCTGGAAGAAATCGTGGCTACGAGAAAGCTACTTCGTTGGGAGATTCATTTGGAGGAAGCATCCGATGATGGCTTTAAGCTTCTACTCCAATGTGTTCTTGACGATTTTCTCCTTCGTTATTGTGGTTCGCGTGTTCTTCATACTTCCGGCAATTCAATCAACGCTCCCAATTTTCTACATAATTGGCCTAGCGCTAGTTTCATTCGTCTACCTCGCTTATTGCAACAAAAATGGAATCTATCAGGGCTGGATGTTTCCCATCGTATGGAGCGTGCTATATGCTCTCATACTCGTCTGGCAAATGCCGCTCGCCCTCATTACACTCCGTGATAGCAGATGGGGAACGCGATGAAAGGCGCATTCGGCCCTATTATGTTTCTACTGCTTACGTTTTCTATGAGTTATCCGCTGTTCCCTGTTGGTGAACGCGCTGTAATAATCAGAATAGATGACATACAAGACTACGGTCAAGCACCCTCGTATGCTCTACAAGAGAAAATGGTGCTTCAATATCACATCTCTGAAGGCATACCCGCCCTTCTTTCAATAATAGCGTCAAGGTTTGGAAGTGACCCGCAACTGATCGATCAGATCCAAGAGGGTCTAAGGCTGGGCATCTTCACTATAGCCATTCACGGATGGCATCACCAACCTTTCACCAACATGTCACAAGCTGACCAGACTAGTGACATGCAGATCGGAAAAAACCGGCTAGAAGAAGTTTTCGGCATTAAAGTTTTGTCATTCATCCCACCTTATGCAGAGTTCAACGACGCAACAATACAAGCTCTGAAAAAGAATGGTCTGACCCTCATGTCCGCGGCGACATACGAAGGCGACATCCCAAGGGAAGAGAATGGAATTATGTTCATTCCGCAAACGGTGACAACAGCAGAAGTTGATTCTGAAACCGACAGTTGGATGCCTCTATCATTTGAGTCGATAATCAAACAAATAGAGGAATCATGGAAAGGTTACGGCGTTGCAATCGTGGTCATACATCCAAGACAGTTCGTGGGGGCAGACGAAAAAGACAGGTGGGGGACCTACATCCAAGTGATTCAATGGATAAGAGCAAATGAGGGAAAAATAATCCGCCCTGAACCGCCAAATCCTAAGACAGGCAATCTCGATCCATTTCTCTTGTCCGTGGGATTGTTTTGTGGAATGGTTTCAACGCTCTTGATAGCCTTCAACTGGAGTGCCAAAAGAAAGAGTGGAAAGGGTCACCCCAAAGAAGAGCTGGCTTCACTAGCGACTACGGCCCCAACCCCTGTGCTCAAGTATTGTTCCGCGTGCGGAATTGCGACACCCAGTTCCGCAGCTTACTGTGACAAATGCGGCAAGAAGCAATAGGACCTCGGTGTGGAATCCCCTAAAATGTGGAGAGGATTTTCGTGTGTGCGCGCAAAATATAGGGCGGACTCAGTCTCAATCTTTCCCAACTTGGAGTAACTGCTATGCCCGCGTTGGCGCGCAGAGGAGACGTTTATTCTTTGCGAGTCTCTTGTTGGATGCGGAGCCATTTGCGACCTTTCTAGCCGTCTAGGATGTTCTCTTAGAGACCGAGATTTTGGACATAAGTTCATCGTAGAATTCTGCAGTCTTATACTTCACTTTGAGTTTCCCCTCGCATGGGGCAAAAGCGAGTGTTCGCGATACACCCTCCTTCTGATCGAGGAATTCAATTTCTATGATAGGCCTCTTGATACCTACGAATGTCTTTGTCTCAAGTATTCTTAGGTTCGTGACGCTAGCGTAGGGTATGAGGAAGAACTTGCCTCTGGGTGTGTTGAGTATGCCTAACGCCAAGAAAACGAGGTGTTTGGCCAAGGTAGCTGGCGGTCTTACGCCAAGACCATCTGGCATCAACTCGACTTCTCCAAACGCGCCAGCCGACCTCCCAACTTTCTCACTTGGAAACCAAGCGTCCAAAAATAGACCTCTAAAAGAACTAGTAGATCCGAACGCCACTATTAAGTGTCAAGGTTGGCTCGTAACTATGGTGAAGAAGGGTTGTAACGGAATTCCTCTCCTAATTTGAGGAAAACAACTATTTTTGTGTGTGTGCCCTTCATGGTGCGTGCACCGAAATTTGAACCATTGTGCGTATAGGTTCCCTGGTGAGTCCGATTGACATCTGTGTAAAGCTAGGACCTGTTGTCGGGATGTTTTTACTACTCTCCGGTATGCATGCACATGATTTAACGATGAAGGAGGCTTGGAATGTGATGGCTACATGATGTATCGAGACGAAAGTTGATAACATCTTATGAAAACATGAGGAGACCAAATGAATTGTGATGAATTCTTCAAAATCGTGTTATTTTGCTTTGAAAAGCTCATCCAACTACAAAAAAAAGGAAGGGTTTCGTTGCTACCTAGAACTCTCGCTCTGAGTAGCCGGCGATCCGCTTGTGGGCGCCTGAGTTGGTTGCCTGTCAATATAGACTGCGTATAGCATCAGAATGAAGAACGCTTGTAATAGAACTTGGAAGACTCCTCGAAGTGCAGGCTCGATCGCAAAGCCGAATCCATAGCCTGCGCCTCCTCCACCCCCGCCTCCTCCTGGGAAGATTGTCTCAGTGAACCTATCAGCGATTATGTATAGGCTGATGTATCCGATGACTGTGTAGAAGTTCCTCTTCACGAATGAGAAGCTACTTGACAGAGCCGCTAGCACCTTCATATCGCTCACGATTATCGCAGGCACCCAGAATAGACTGAATAGCATCCACAAGGCTCCCAGAGTGATGAAGATCAAGGCGACACCAGCAGAGTTAACAGCCAACCTAACCACCCTGACCAAGATTCCGAGCGGTCCTTCAGGCAGAAACGCCCCGGCGAAAGCTTGAGGCTCCGCTAGCTTCGGTAACTGCTCAATAATCTCTTTTACGATAGGTATGCCCATCGCAACAATTGAAGCCAACCCGAGCAGAGCAAGAGCGAGAAGCACAACCAGTAGAATCACTACTGCTACGAGAACTCTGCGGAAGTACTTCTTGAAGCCCGACTTGAAGTCTTCGAAATTCGTTCTGCCTGTCGTCAAGGCGGCTCGATTCATATTTCCCCATCCAGCGAAGACTGCCGAATACGCTACCAAAGCCAAGATAGCGACTATGACTGCTCCCAGTAGGCCGCCAACCATCACACTCGGCAGAATGTCGGCCACGTTCGCTGCAACGACTAGGATCGGAATGAGAACGTATGCAGCAGCAATACCAAGAGCGACTGGAACAAGGTACAGATTAACTAGAGGCGGAAGGAAAAGAAAGATATTCGCCTTCAAGGTTTCGAAAGTCTTGCGGAAGATGCTGAATAGATCCATGCGAATCAATCCCTCTCATTATCCAGCTATGTTGTTGAAGGAACCGGGATAAAAAGTAGAGGACGGCAATAAGCGTCAACTCGTTTCAGATATTTCTCGATTGACTGTCTAATGCCTTAGGGAATCCTCTTTCCGCAGTTCATGCAGAATGCAGCCCCTGCGGCCAACGCTGCACCGCATTGACCGCAGAAATTTTGATCCCGTCTACTAGGATGCTTGTAGTCAAGGATTATCTGTTCAAACTTCCAACCGTTCGCCTCAACAAGCTGTTTCACAGGATCACGGATTCTCCTGACATCGAAGTCGTACTGGAAGTTGAACAAGGGAATGTAGTTTTTCGAAAAGATTACCGTTGTCTCAATCCGTTATCTCTCGGTCAGCTCTTTGAGAAAATTTCATCTTAGCTCTCTTCCGCAGCTTGGGCAGCTCCTCAAATCGAGGGAGCAACTTCTACAGAATACCCTCAAGCATAGACTGCATTTTGCATATCCTTGCTTAATCGGCTTGCCGCAATAGCTGCAAATCGCCATCGCTGGTTACTCAAGTTGAATCCAACTCAGAGACCTATGAACATTCCTGTTATTAGGATTGAACCGTTTGAACTGCGCTGCAGCCGAAATCGCCATAACGGTCTTAGAGGGGACCTCGCGTATGAGATGTTTCAGCTTGGCAGGTAGAAAATAAGCTCTATATTGTATTTGAAGTCACTAGTTCAGCAAACTTCTCGAAGGACCTATCATACGTCTTTTCTACATCTCTTGGAAAACAACATGCAGGCAACTCTCTCATTCTCAGATGATATCTTAGACATTCGCAGCAGACGCCTTTCCTAGAGCAGGGATCGTAGCTACAGTTGCATTCTTTTAAGTTGTCCTCTTTTCTACATTCCACTTCAAACACCAATTTGACTGAATCTTAGATCGGAAATATGTTCTATTTAGGCGTCGACGCCCTCTACGCTTCATTCTGTTTTTGCTTCGATCACTATCTTTCTATTTCCTTCCAAGTAGATATCGACCTCATCTCCGATCTTGAGGCCTGTTGCTTTGACGATGTCCTCTGGCAGATAGAGTGCGGGGCGTTTTCAAGCAGCGCTTATCCTTCTTGATAGTCTGAGGGTTGGCACGAACTGTTTCGCGCATGCTTTAAGGATATCGTACTCTGTTAGAGTGAAGACCTCATCTCCACATTTAGGGCATCTTTCACACTTGACATTGCGGAAAAGGATGCCTTGATATTCGAAGTCGCACTCAGCCTCTACATAGTCGACTTTACACTTTGGACACTTCACCATTCGATCTCAAATCCTGTGCAAGGGAATCATGTAAACGACTTTAAACATACTCGCTAGAACCTTTTTCAAACGGTTGGGAAGATGTTTCCCGGATTAAGTATTAGTTGAGGATCGAGAATCTTCTTGACCTGGAACATCTCCTCGACGCCTTTCTCACCATACATTACCTTTAGGAGATTGCGCTTCAGCTTCCCGACTCCATGCTCACCCGACACGGTCCCGCCGTGTTCCACTGCGTATCTCGCAAACTCTTCAGCCAACCTCTCAGCCCTCTTCAACTCTTCGAGAGTATTAGGAAGCACATTGACGTGAAGATTGTTCTCTGATATATGGCCGAAGATCACGTACTCAAACCTCTCCTCGACCAGCCTCTTCAGATAATAATCTAGCATGGCGTCCAGATACTGGTCTGGCACAGCCGTGTCAGTTCCAACTTTATGAACCTCAGCAATCTTCCTCTTATGTGAGGCGATCACTTGATTCACAGTCTCAGGTACAGCATGCCTAATATTTGTCAGCCTCTTCCTATCAGAATCGGTTGTAGCCGACATCGTATCTTCAAGCGACGATCCGTTCTCCCTCAAGCTTACGTCAAGCGCCTCGATGAACCTCTCAAACTCATCCTCCGTATACGATTGCTCCAGAAGAACCGCTGCCACAGCCTTCTCTGGAAACTCAGGAATCTCTAGAGGCGTAGTAGACTCCTTTCTCCTCAGCACATTCAAAGAGTTGGAGTCAAAGTACTCGATCGACTCAGGAAGCTCAGCGTATGCTCTACCTTTTGGATGGTCACCACGAACTCTATGAACGAATCCTATGGCGTCGCGTTCCGAGGGAAAGAAGATTAAAGCTGTCAGTAGATTGCCTATACGCGGGGTTAAAGCCAACTCCGCTTCTGTGAGAACTCCAATGGTCCCTTCAGATCCTATGAATAGGTCGATAAGATCCATCCCTTCCTCAACATAGTATCCTGCAACAGTCTTCACATTTGGCATAGAGTAGCTGGGCAACTGGACGGTTACGCATCTGCCGTCCGGAAGCTGAATCTCGAAAGTTCGTCCGGGACCCGCGAAGACTTGGCCACGCCTTACGTCGAGTATGTCGCCATTCGCCAAAGCAACGCGTATTCTTCTTACGAATCTTCTGGTTGAACCGTACTTGTACGTTCTCGCCCCAGCCGCATTTGTAGCTATATTCCCACCGATAGTGGAGGAATCCTCAGTCGGATCAGGGGGATAGAAGTACCTTTGAGGGTCTTCAAGAAATCTTTCCAAATCCTTCTTCTCAGACTCACTGGCATGAGTTAAGAGTTCGCGAAATTCCTTTCTCTCAATCTTGGTGTGAAGATCTCTAAGGATGACGCCCGGCTGGACCCTAACCAACCATTCTCCAGTCGCAGAATCGAACCTCAACCCAAGAATTCTATTCATCCTCTCAGTTGAGAGGATCGCCCCTCTAGGCGGGACAGCTCCACCGACGATTCCAGTCCTCCCAGCAGAGACCGTCACCGGAATAGATTCAGAACACATTCTTCTTAGGAATGCGGTTATCTGCTCCTCAGATTCTGGAAAGAAGATTATCCGAGCTCGCCCCTCGCCGAATCGCGACTCATCGGTCAAGTATTTCTCGTATTCCGTTCTTACTGTATCTTCTGAGTCGATCCAGTGAAGAGAAACATCTTGCCCCGAAGCAGCACACGCAGATATCCGATTCTTCCGCTCCACGGGCAAGCTCAACCCTCTTTAACACTATAACGGATTCTTCTCAAATCTTTAAATGACTTCGCTAAATTCCACGTTTGAAAGCTGGAACTTAAGAATAGAATCATATAATCGATGAGTCTCTTTCTAAGGAAATGCCGATAGAACGTATCCGCTAGACAAGTATAGGAGAATAAGGTCCTTGGACGTCTTTGAGACCATAAGGAAGAGAAAGTCTGTAAGGTCTTATGAGCCGACACCTATTCCTGAAGAAGTTCTCACACAGGTTCTGGACGCAGCTAGGTTGGCACCTTCAGCCGGAAACGCACAGCCATGGCACTTCATCATCGTAAAAGATGAAGATAAGCGAGCTAGAATCGCTAAAGGCTGCAGATACGGAAGATTCCTAGCTGAATCACCGGTAGCGATCGTAGCTTGCGGAGACAAGAAGGCCTCTCCACATTGGTATGCTATAGACACAGCTATAGCCCTAGAGCACCTGGTCTTAGCGGCAACAGCTTTAGGACTCGGAACATGCTGGATTGGAGCCTTCAATCAAGAAGACATCCGTGGGATGCTGAAGCTTCCTGAAAAATTCGATATTGTTGCATTGATGGCTCTAGGATACCGGCGGAAGAAGCTGGACCTACTGGCTAAGATTCTCCACATGATAAGGCGTAGAAAGAAATTGGAGGACATAGTATCCTTGGAAACTTGCGGTGCCATGTATGGCGGGCACAAAGACAACCATCCCCAACCGTTCTCCATTAGAATGGAAGAACCTCACGTAAGGATCAGACTGTAAGATGTATGCGTGTCGATGTATGGTAGGACCAGATACGAAAATACCATCAATTTGAGAGTTCAAATTCAGTCGCCCGCACAAAGGGATCCACACAAAAAAATTCTTCCTTGTCCCATTGTTAGGGGAAGAAAGGAAATATTTGCTTTATCAAGCCATCCCTACTCCAAGATCGAGCCTAATCTACCGACTGGTTAATGAGACCGATAGCGACAATTGTATTTGTCTACTCTCCAAAAGTTGGGACCGGTTGCCCATGCTGAGTTTCTCAATGGAAAGACTAGCCTTTCTCCTAGTTGTGCTGATGGTTGTTCCATCGCTCTTTCAGATTCAGAGTTCACAAGCCGAGGCAGCGACGGAGCTTCTGACGAACGGCAGATTCGACCAAGGAATAGACGGCTGGGTTCCTTACCAAATCGATTCCGGCGGTGACTACGATGCTGATTATGGTTACCTTGACATGTGGGTTCCTCAGACCAACCCTGTCTCAGGGACGAAGGAGCATGGTACAGGGTTTCGTCAAGTAGTGGATCGGAGGGATTTAACATTCGATCTTACATATAGTCTGTCGATTCGTCCAGAGGTCAGCCGTAGACAATCATTCCCAAGTTCTCTAATGCCAACTTTGATCCGCTCGAGGATTGAACTGTATACATCAACCAGCGACGAGGAAAGCATCAAATTCCTATTGATCTACCACTTTCTCTGGGAGGCATCAGAGGTCAGAGAAAAGCAACCTTATACTGCTCATTTTTTGAAACCGACTGAAACTTACACTTGGAAACAGCTTGTCATAGATGTGAAGAAAGACTTTGAGAAGGAGTTCGGTCCATCGTCCAGTTACAATCTTGAAAGAATTGAGGTTTGCCTTGAGCTCGCTCAAATAAGCGTTCCGTTCTCGACTCCACATGCACTCTGGGATAACATAAGCCTGGTCGGGAAGTACGTTACGGAAACGCCCACTCCAACTCCTACCCAAACCTTCGAAACGACTACCTCTCAAATCACTACAACCCAAGGATATACAACGCCTATAATGCCAGCTCCAACCTTTCCTGCGGAGATCATGTTTTTGATTGGAGCTTTAACAGCGGTCGTGGTGATCTCGGCGGCATTGGTTTATGTTTATGAGAGAAGGCGAAGGGCATATCCGTCGAGAACAGCAACACTCCGCCCACCAGCTCAAAGACCTCCAGCCGCTAGGGAGGGTTTGAGACCTGCTCCCGCTCCTGTGACCTCCATATCTCCAGCGGTTAAAGTTCAAACGATCGAGGGCTTGATGAGTATTGACGATAAGGTGTATGCATACATCTCTGATCGTGGAGGAGAGATCTCGTGGAGCCAAGGGTGCAGAGACCTTGGCATCTCATTAGATGAGTTGAAGGCCTCTATTGAAAGATTGAAGAAAGCAGGCAGAATCGAGTAGACGCATTGAACCAATTCATTAGAACCTAAAGTCTGTAGTTCAAATCGATCAAGTTTAAGATTTTATCGTCAATTTCGCATATCTTATGCGACTAAAATGTACATCTGGTTCTTCGTCTGCGTCTTGGGCATGTTCATAACGATACCTCTTCACTTCAAATCAGTCGAACATATGGAAAACCAGAGGGAATATGGCAAGGAAAAGGGAGTCAGGATCGGCAAGATCTACGGGACAATCTCCGGAACAATGGAGTTCATATTCTTGGTGGGACTCTGGATTTCATCCCAACCGAGATTCACCATTCCGATACTTTCGAACTTATCCATTTCAATTGCTAACTTTTCGACGCCCATCCTCCATTCGATCATCTCTTTACCGCTAGTAATGCTCGGTGCATGGATCGCCATTAGAGGTGTAAAAGCAACTAGATTGGAGGTTGCGGAGACCCATTGCACGCCAAAGAGATTGGAAACAGCAGGAGTGTATTCTATTGTAAGGCATCCTCAATATTTCGGCTGGATTCTAGCTCACGTTGGAATGTCCATTCTTCTCTCCGCTTGGTATTCCATGCTCTTCACACCAATCCTGATAGCAGTTATTTATTTGATCTCAAGAAAAGAAGAGGTCGAATTGATAAGAGAATTCGGAAAAGAATATACAGATTATCAGAAGGAAGTTCCTATGATGATTCCACGCCGCGCTCTTCCCGTAGAATAGTGAGTCTTTGTTCTTCGTCTGGATAACCATTCTTCTACGGCGTGTAATAGATGAAAGTCATCTTTCCAGTCAAGACAACAGCTATTCCTGCTAAGGCATGCGATATCCAAGGAGCCACAATATTATTCGTACGTTGGAGGGTATGGCCCCAGATAATCCCAAATGCAATAGTGGTTAGAACTCCACCGAATGAAGTTACAGGCAATGTGGAGGTTGGAGTACTCTCAAATGGAGGGAAGAAATGCCATAAGCTGAAACAGACGGACGTGAAAACAAGCCCGGCCCATTTTCCCATAGCTCCTTGAAACCTAGGTTGCAACCATCCCCTGAAAAAGAACTCCTGAAAGGGACTGACAACTAGAAACCATATAAGTATACCGACGGCCAACTGCAATCCAAGCATAGGTGGAAAAGAAAGCCCCTCTTCAAAGTTAGCAACGAGAAGAATGTATAGCATGATGGCCAGCCCTGCTCCCGTTCCCCACAACAAAGCTTGCCCCAAGTTTCGTCGCGTAAGACCAATCGATGTCCAGCCCATTGTAAGCTTGGCCCAAACGAGAGGAAAGGCAACTCCAATTGCAACTACAAGAAGGAATACAGGCAGAAAAAAGCGACTTAATAGGCTGAGACTACAAAAGGCTGCATAGGCAGCGACGGACCCGATAAGACCTCTTTGATCACTAGTTTTCATAGGACCTCCCTAACATTGGTGTCCTCCAACTTCTCTGCAAGTGGACTGGCGCTCTAAGTTTTTCGACGCGAGAACACGAACAGTATTATGCCGATGACTAAGGTCCATATGACTATATCAGCAATCAAGGTCAAGATGTTGAATCTCCATGGGAAGTATTGCGGGGCTGTTACAAGCCGAGTAAGCCAAGCAAACGGATACCCATAGTGAGTTGCACCGACGAGCATAGGGGGCGTGTTAAATATCAAGCCTGTCAACAGTGTTATGATTACTCCGCCGAGGATCGCTGCAAGTATGATCTTTATCTTCATTATCTTTCACTAGACCTTGAAGAATCAATAGACTCTCCTTAAGATATTTTTGGCAGCTTAATAGGTCTGAGGCCTCTACCTAACATTCAGACAGTGACCCTTCCATGACTTGGATGCGCGTTATCTTTTCTCGGAGCTGAAAAACTATCTAGAGCTGTAGATTTCTATTCTTAGCTCAGCGAAGAATTCTCTTTTCGCCTTGCATATAGGGCAAACATAGGGAGGCTCTTCCCGGAAGACAACATAGCCGCATTGTTTACAATACCACAGTTTAGGTTTGATCTTTGCAGGCTCCGCTTTCACGGTGGAGACTGCAAGAGGCTGTGCCGAGGGAGCCTCCGCCGATACAACGTAAGCCTTTGTTTGCTTCTCCAACGGTCTCCTCTCCGGGATTGACGTAGCCAGCATTTTTCTTTCAAAGACATCTTTTCTTACATACAGTCCGCAGTAACAGTTTCCAAACTCCTCCACATCTGGGTCCCGATAGTCGCAGGGGCAGATGATATCTCTATCCAAGCTGAAGTCTCCAGAAGCCAGCCTACACGGGCAAGAGGGATAGCCGTATCTCTCCTCGTTCTTCCTAAGGCCTTCAAGCAGGTCTCTTAGGAAATCTTCATCTGGGTTTAGGTGGTATCCGCGGCTTCGAGCATCTGATTCCGCTCTCCTCCGCACATATTCCAACGTTATCGAAGTCCAAGTACCTCCTTTATCTCGTCTAGATTGAAACCTTTGATCAATCGTCTACCATCTATCAACAATGCGGGGTAGACATAGCACTCTCTGCTGGCAAGCTCTCTTTCAATCTTATCTCGTTCCTCTCCACTCTCTAGGTCAACATCCACGTACTCATGATCTATATCGTTATCCTTCAAGAACTGTTTAGTGCGCTTGCACCAAACGCAAGTGCTGAGCGCATACATCAAAACCTTGTGATTCTTGTTTCTACCTTGCACTTTGACGACGTTCACAAATCTCGCCTCTGACCAAAGTATTTGGTCCTCTGAATCTTATAATTCTACGGCATACGTAGAAATGAGCTGTTCGCAACTATCCCGGAACAACTTGAATTTCCCCTTTGGAACTGTATTGATTATCGCATCGGAAGCGCTCGTTACAGCTCTTACGAGTGTGCGCAAGTCTAAGGCGTAGGCTTTACCTTAAATTCTCCCGTCCAAACTAGTTTATCGACAACGATTGTCTGTTCTCACGACAGAAAATGCGATTGGAGAGGACATGGATGAAAATATCGAGAATTGGAAAAGAGATTCCTCCCTTCATCGTTATGGATGTCCTCGAACGCGCACAGGAGCTTGAGCGCCAGGGCGAGGACATCGTTCACCTCGAGGTCGGCGAGCCTGATTTTGAAACCCCGAAATGCATTCGCGAAAGAGCAACTGAAGCGTTAAGAAAGGGAGTGACGCGCTACACACATTCGCTCGGAGCTTACAATCTGCGATGCGAAATTGCAGAGTACTACAATGAAGAATACGGATTGCGCTTTAAAGTGAAGCCTGAAAACGTAATAGTTACAAGCGGAACCTCCCCTGCATTGCCTCTAATATTTGGCGCAATTCTTGATAGAAATGACGAAGTGATACTCTCAAATCCTCACTATCCCTGCTATCCAAACATGATTAAATTCGTCGGCGGAAAGCCGAGATTCGTATTCGTAAGAGAGGAGGAGGGCTTTCAACTCAACCCTGAAAAGGTCAAAGAGGCGATAACCAAAAAGACAAAGGCTATTCTGATCAATTCGCCAGCGAATCCAACTGGAAACCTCTTGTCTCCAGAGTGGATGGACGAGATCGCCTCACTCGGGATTCCTGTGATCTCCGACGAAATCTATCACGGTCTCGTCTACGAGGGAGAGGCAAAGTCGATTTTGGAATTTGCCAAGAAAGGCAGAGAATTCATCGCCTTAAACGGGTTTTCAAAGCTTTTCGCGATGACTGGCTGGCGGCTCGGATACATCATCGCACCCCAAGACCTTATGAGGCCAATCCAAAAAATGATACAGAACTTCTTCATATCGCCGAATGCGTTCGTTCAAGAAGCAGCGATCGCGGCGCTCAAAGAATGTGAAGAGGAAACGGAGAAGATGCGAAGAATCTACGATGAGCGGAGAAGATTCATGATTAAGCGGCTTCGCGAGATCGGATTTGGAATAACAGTTGAACCCACAGGTGCGTTCTATGTCTTTGCCAATGCCAAGAGATTCGCAAAAGATTCCTATAGACTCGCATTTGAGATACTTGAAAAGGCGAAGGTCGGCGTAACCCCGGGAATAGATTTCGGTTCGGGCGGCGAGGGCTACATCCGCTTCTCTTACGCAAATTCACTCGATAATATAAGGGAAGGTCTAGCGCGGATCGAGAGATTCTTGGCAAACTAGGAAAGTATTTCGAAAGGAGGTTTCTTGCCTTCTCAATTAGTGTAAAGTTGTGATAGAGGCCCGCTCTGGAAGATATGCCGGAACGGTGACTCTAGGAATAGGATGAGATCGACCCTTGATTACGTTCAGGGCGTTCCGCGAGTAGATTAGGTCGAATAGATCTCGGTCTTTTGTTTTATCACATCTGAAGTAAATGCTTAAGAGCCGCTATACTGCTGTCCTCTGAAATCCGGTTGCAGAGGCTGTTGAGTGTCAGATAAGAAAAGAAAGAATAGGTTGATTATCGGGATCGCACTGCTTGCGGTTCTAGCTGTAGCAGTTGCAACTGCCCTTTGGCTTTTTCTACCTCGAAATCCGAATGAACAACCGGAATTGGACGAGAAATTCCAGAATTGGAAACTTGTCATCGATGGGTTAGTGGATAGGCCTCTGAACTTATCAGTCTCGAATCTGTTGTCGATGCCGTCTACCGCAGTGAATTCTCCGCTGTACTGCGTTGGAGGCGGCACCGGATACCCAGTTGAAAACGGGACTTGGGAAGGTGTTAGACTGAAATTGATTCTAGAGAAAGCAGGCATCCGCCCGAACGCAATAAAGATAGCGTTCTACGCACCTGACGGATTCTCAACAGACCTTACGATCCAAGACGCTCAGAGGGATGATGTGATGATCGCATACAAGAAGGATGGAGAGTTCCTCAAGGATAACAACGGAAACCCAGATTTTCGTCTAGTTGTTCCTGGAAAATGGGGTTACAAATGGATAAGGGGCCTGAATCACATCGAGCTCGTCGACTACGACTTCAAAGGATTCTATGAGAGCAGAGGATACTCGGACGAAGCGAATATAGAGTAAAGAGGACTACAAGAACCCTCGAACTCCGATCGGAATAGACTCGCCAATTCAACTCACAGATATCTTCGTCGCCTTACGAGGTGCATACACGAAAATCCTATCAATTCAAGAGCTCAAATTCAATCGGACACCAAGCACACAGTTGTGATTCAATTTGGGAAAATATGGGCGTTTAACGCAAGCCGCTGTGAGCAAACTGGAAGGAATCGTCAGCCCTGAGAACGTTTCGAGGAGAATCGAGGATCTGATATGCGGGTCATACGAGGCCGTCCTCCTCAAGTATAGGCCGGACATCATCGTTCTACCAAGAACAACGGAGCAGGTCTCAAAGATCCTTCAGCTAGCCAATAGGTATCGTATACCAGTTACGCCTAGGGGCGCTGGGACGAGCGTGGCTGGGAACTCGCTCCCGATCTCAGGAGGCATATGCCTCGACATGTGCGGGATGAACGGAATCTTGGAGTTTGACCCTGACAACCAGATTGTCGTAGTTGAGCCCGGCGTTGTATGCGATACCCTAAACGACTACCTAGCCAGCTGCGGGTTCTTCTTTCCTCCGGACCCGGCGAGCAGCCCGGGAGCTACCATCGGCGGCATGGTTGCCAACAATAGCGGAGGGAATAGAGCCTTGAAATATGGGGTTACGAGGGATCACGTCTTATGGCTTGAAGCGGTTTTGCCGACTGGCGAAATAATAAAGACTGGATCGAAGACGATTAAGTCTGTTTCCAGCTACGACCTAACTAGGCTCCTCATAGGCTCGGAGGGGACCTTGGCTGTCATAACAAAGGTTGGATTGAAGGTCACTCCTCTACCTGAGGCTTACTCCGCTTCCCTATACATCTTTAAGGATATTGAAGAAGCTACCGAGACTGCTGTCAGGATCAAGTCCTCAGGCGCGGTACCGGCCATGCTGGAGTTCATGGATGATACGACCTCGAAAGCCTCCTTCGATTATGTGGGCCTGGACCTGCCTAAGGGCTGCGCAGTTCTCGTCGGCTGCGATGGACACAGAGAAGCTGTTGAGAGGGAGATCGAGACCGTTCACAACGTTGCTTTGAAAGGCGAGCCCATCTTCGCTGCGAAGGCGAGCTCAACCGAGGAGAGGGAGCGCTACATCTCAGCTAGGAAAGCAGCGCTCCCAGCGCTTTCAAGGGTGGCTCCAACAGTATGCATGGAAGACCTGACTGTGCCTGTAACCAGTATACCTGAAGCCTGTGGAAGGATAGGGAGGATACCTTCCATTCTAGGCGTACCCGGGTTCACCGTAAGCATATTCGGGCACATTGGCGAAGGCAATCTGCATCCGACCTTCCTCTTCGACGAGCGAGAGGCTGGCCAAAAGGAGGCATTCTTCAAAGCCTTGGATCTCCTATATCGGGACGTCGCCATTCCGCTGGGAGGCAGCATAACCGGTGAGCATGGAATCGGCTTCTTGAGGGGGAATTACATCAAGCTCGAATATGGCGAGAAGATGTTCAAACTCATGCATGAGATAAAGAGGGTATTCGATCCGAACATGATCCTAAATCCGTACAAAGGTAAGGGTGGGCCTTGGCCCTTGCCTGAGAAGGAGAGGACTTTTCTTGAAATCTAGAGGCATGGATAAACTTCATCCTTTAATCATGTTCAAAAGCGACTTGGACAAATGTATGAAATGCGGCTTCTGCAGAGAGCTATGCCCCGCAATCGGCTTCTACAATTGGGAGGCGAACTCACCTAGAGGCAGGCTCCAGCTATTGAAGGCGTTAATGGACCGCGAAATGCGCCG
>Ga0315312_1001383_pt1 | contig 19153 bp, 20 predicted proteins | sample TDP7_MG_FD_203629 | JGI IMG/M metagenome (GOLD analysis project Ga0315312, IMG submission 203629) | Freshwater sediment microbial communities from Lake Towuti, South Sulawesi, Indonesia - TDP7 | ecosystem: Environmental > Aquatic > Freshwater > Lake > Sediment | place: Indonesia: South Sulawesi... | reverse complement strand
TAGATGGCAGCGGAGTGGTTAACTCGGCGGACCTTGGCATACTCGGAGCAAATTACGGCAACGTCTATCCAGACCCTTAGGAATGCGTGGTCAAAGCGTACTTCAACGAGAAGTGGTGTCCAGGCGATGTGGACGGAAGCGGAACGGTTGACTGGGTTGACCAAGGTCTATTGGGAATGGCCTACGGTTCTAAGCCAGGAAACCCCAACTGGAACTCAGCAGCAGACCTAGACGCCAGCGGAGCGGTAGACTGGGTGGACCTTGCCATACTAGGAGCATACTACGGCTGGAGATACTAGGCTATATACGGCAAAGTCTATCCGGATCCCTAACATAACAATCAACTCCTCCCTTTTTTATTTGACCTTATTGTTTGTTAAATGCCCTTAACGAGTTTCCGGTTTAAAGGATGGTTGAAGTGAGCGCCTGTGTCACATCGTTAGGGGCTAGGAATTTTCTCAAGACGATGTGGTGCCAAGTTTTGCCCAGACTACAAGATGTGTCTAAACAAAAAAGCCACTAAACCCACTTAGTCATCAGTCTTTCTTGACTACGACAGCAATACGTGTACCTAGAGGGTTCCAAGGATAGTCTATAAACTTGAGCATCCATGACATTGAGAAGTAAAAGAGGGACTGTTGACTTAATCTCTGCTTTTGTAAAAGCTTTGATAGGCTCCAAGGAAGGTAAGTTCGCTCATTTCCCCAAATCCACTCATCCTTGATGGTGAGAAAGTGTCTCCAAATGAAGTAAAAGGGGCTTATTCTGTTCGGCACTACCGTGAGGATGTGTCCTCCATGCTTTATGATGCGTTTCATTTCCGTAATGGCGGCCCCTTCATCAGTTAGATGTTCTAGGAGCCCCTCACTAAAGGCGAAATGAAATGCTTGATCTCTGAACGGTAGGTTGTAAACACTACCTCTTACAAGGTTCACAGCTACCTTCGCTTTTCGTATTCGTTGCTTAGCTGTCTTGAGCGCTTTGAGGCTAAAATCTACTCCAATAACCTGCCTTCCTAGGGCTAAAGCCACACTATAGGTTGCCGTTCCGCAGCCAACCTCCAAAACGATGTCCCCCGCGTACTTACGCAGTTGTTCTAGAAGACTTCTGTTAACTTCAGGTAATCGACTCTTCAGCCAAATTTCGTCCCATTCCTCGGCTTTCATTGCTCTAACCATCCTTTTCAATTTCGAAGATGGATCCCGCCTCATTTTCATACGCGATTTTAAAATGCTTTTTATCTGCTATAAACCTTGGATTATACCCAGCATCCAATAGCCCCCTAGATAGGATGTGAGTAACGTTATAACGTTCGATTAATTCGTAAGCGTCTAACGTTCTTACAGTTATTGGCTTTGAGAGAGTCTTGGGCTCTGCATAGATTGTGATCTTAAAAGTTTCAGGTTTAAACTTTAAATGGATGTAAGGGGGGTTTAGAGAGATGCTTCTAGAGTTAGTAAGTGCAATAAACACCACGGTTTTCTTATCAGTTAGCATGAAGGTCTCATTACCTATTGAAAAATTCTCCATATGAAAATCATACCATATAAAGCCCATTAAGTCTATTTCCTCTACATTTGATGTGCCGTTAACTTCGTATGTGATTTCAACAACTGGAATTCCATATTTGATTGAAACAGACTTCTTGATTTCGAGGTGTCCGAGACCGTATATGGTCTGATAAATTGCCTCCTCACTACCTCTTTTAATCCAAGTGGAGGTTCTATTGGTTCCTTCACTCTCCCAAGAAAATAGCGGAATCGACTCCTCATTATTGAATTTTACAATTGTGAAGGAATCTTGTAAAAAGAAGATGTCTTGGTATTCCCCTTGCCATTTGACTCCAATAAGGGGTGTGGCCGTCCCTTCACAAGGCTCCATGCCGCGAGCTCTAATATAACCATTGTCAATTTCATAGGTTCCGAACAATATCAATGAAGCTGACCTAGACATCTCCGCCTCGCCTTCCGTAAAGACCCACTCAAGTGGATGTGCACTTAGGACTTTCCTATGAGTCAATCCAGTTATCCAGTAATCGTGATAGCTTGTTGCGACAATAACGGAGTCTTTTGGAGTGTTGTTTTTTATCCACATGAGAAGCTCATAATCCGATTCTTTGATGTTTTGGTACCAATCTGCCGCAAAATAGAGATGACGAAATCCAAACGCCATTGCACTAATTATGTACATAACCGTGAAAATGACAAAAACAAGTTTCTTTAGATGCCTTATATTCGAGAGTTTTATATTGCCTTTTTGCTGTACCAAATGAGGGTTCTTTCTGTTAAGAATGAACAAAATATACGTTGTTGCAATTATTAGAGGCTGAATCGAGTAGAATAAAAAGCGTGAATAATCCGTTGGTAATCCGACTAAGTACAATTGTGTAAGCAGAAAAGGCACCAAAGCCCAAGATAACAAAAACATGCTGAAGTCTTTACGTTGGTCCTTATATAACTTCCCTATACCAAAAATCCCCAACGGGAGCAATGCCCAAGAGGTGAAGTATCGGTACACATACGCTAAACCACCTAAAGTCGCACGACGCTTAAAAAAGGCTGCCTCATTAAAAACCACCGGGGGGACGCTTGAATAAACCATAATGATGAAGGGGGCAAGAGTTAATATGCAACAGAGGACGCTAAAGGACGTTGGAATAAGCACACTTTTCCTTTTAGAACCTATGGCTAATTCTAAAAGGAGGTAGATTATGATTATTGCAAAGAACACGAGGGCTGTTAGGTGATGTGTTAGCCCGATTAACGCCGAGAAAAATCCTGCTAAAACAAGATCGCGTTTTCTACCCCCTTCTATGCCGAGCATAATGAAGTAAAACGCAGTAAATGTAAACGTAAGGGCAAAAGCATTCATGTATGCGCCCCAGCCAGTCATTTCCATGTAAGCGTCATTAAAAATTGTTAGAAGTGCTGCGGCAAAGGCGAAGGATTTACTTGAGTAGTGTTTCACCATCAAATATGTGGGTAGAGCCATAAGGGTGAAAGAAAGAGCTCCCATTATCTTTAACGCGAACAAGTCTCCAAGTAGCATGGCTAAGAAACCTAAAACGATGGGGAAGAGCGGTGGATGGCCTGGAGCAGGAAACCATATGAAGCTGGTGTCTCCAGTAAGATAGATATGTGCTAAAGCAAGCCATGAGCCTGGATCGGTTCCGGGCGGGGCCGTGTATCTATTAATTGCTCCAAATCTAACGAGGAAACCGAATGATATTACTAATATGAGTACAGTCCAATCGTGCCCGAGTACACGCCTAGCCATAATTTACATCCCCAAAATCTTGGCATAGGTTTCAGCTTCTTTGGCAACTACTTCATTCCAGTCAAACTTTCTCGCGTAGTTTCGGGCAGACTCACTTAGTTCTCTGAGATTATCAGCATCCAATAATTTGCACACATAGAGCGCTAGTGAATCAATATCACCTACCGTTACTCGTGTAACGGCCCCGCAAGAGGCATAGTGATCTGTTCCAGGTATGTTGTAACACAAGACTGTGAGACCATGTGCGAGGGCCTCTGCGATAATTAAAGAAAAACTCTCTACTCTGCTGGGATAAATAAGGAGTTTACTTAGGGATAGCATAGTCGCCTTCTTGTTTTCAGGCACGTACCCCGCAATTTCAATGCTTCCCTTGAGACCCCCCTTCTCGATCTTTAATTCTAATGCTTCACGTAATTGCGGATCACAGTAGCCAACTATGGCAAGTTTCGCACTTGGACGAATAGCTATTACTCGTTCCCATACCTGAATTAGGTCAAAGATGCCCTTTTCTGGAACGAGCCTACCTACAAAAATCGCATCATATAATTTTTCTTTAAATTCACATGGTTCCTTTTCAATCGATATCCCATTCCCGACGACATAAATCTTCGACTTAACCTCCATGTCCCTTAACATCTTCTTAAGTCCCTCACTCACGGCGATGATGTTGGCTTTGTTAAATATCCTGGGCATTAGGGCTGAGTCGAAGGTCATCCAAAACGTCATAAGTAAAGAATTGAGAATGCTCATACCATGTTGTCTATGCCAATCATAGACCTTAATGGCAGAGCCTGAGAAACCCTTGCCGGGGGGAAGTTGTGCTACGATGACTAGTGGTACACCTGTTACTAGATGCATGAAATACGCTGGAAGAACTGACCAGCTTGTTTCACTAGGGGAAAGTATAAGACTAAACCGCACCTTGCGAGCAAGTTTCAGTGCTAGTAGTGGCATATAGAATGTGGAAAATAGAGCTTTTAAGGCTAACACGGAGAGGTTTTCCTCTAATCCGTCAAATGGTGTTCCAACTTCAAAGGTTAAATGGTTCGTTCCTTTAAGAAGAGACGGAGAGTTCTCTATAAGTATGTATCTAACACCGAAAGTGCTTATTCTTCTTGCCACTTCGCACACTCTATGGAAACCCCCAGTCATCCTCTCGGGCGAAGCTGGGTGATAAAAGAAAACAAGAACCAGCATCTCCAATCTCATTCACCCACTTTCCTGAGGAATTTCTCCACTCGTTCCGCAATTCTGCCCCAATCGTATTGTACCGCTAAAGAGCGAGCACTCGCACTCATTTTATTCCATCCGTTCTCGTCATTGAGTAAATCTAATGCCGCTCGAGATATGCAGTCAGCTCTTGGCGGTACTAAAACACCGTTGGTGTCGCCGACAATCTCCTTGGCTGCGTTATCAGGAAAATTCACCGTGATTACTGGCACCCCCGTTGCCATAGCTTCCAAAGCCACAATTCCTGAACCTTCCCTCTCACTCGGCAAAACGAAGAGCCAAGAACTCTTTAAGAGGTGGAGCATCTCTTCCTCTGGGAGGAATCCGTGAACATAACATCTGTTAACCTTTGATGCTCGACGCTTCAATTCAGGCAGTAAAGAACCGGAGCCCACGATGTGAAGCTCAGTTTCATACGCTTTTGCTTGGACTTTGGAGAAGGCATCGATGAGCATTTCTACGTGTTTATGGGGGGCGAGTCTACCGACATAGATTATTCTTCCCCATTTCTTTTCATAGGAACCTTGGGATAGCTTGTTGTAACTCACTCCGTTAGGGATGACTCTTATTTTCTTTTCCGGAATACCTAGTTTGATTAATCTGCGCTTCGTGAAGTTTGATACGGAGACATGGTGGCACGTTAATTTTGCTATAATCCTTTGCAAAGCAATAGTTCTCCAATCTCTAAGCCAGACCTCGCACCACTCTTGAATTAACGGTGAGGCAAAGGGTTTCGCAAACATGGAATGCAGAATGGGCCACTGATTAGAGTAGTAAACGTCAAAGTCGTTGAAAACCAGCTTCGCCGCTGTCATGGTTGAGTACTTTAACACCCCTCTTAGAGACCGTGAACTGGTTAACGTAATGTAGTTACTACAATACGCTATGCGATGAACGTATATCCCGTGAACATTCTCCTCTTTAGGAAGATTTCTTTTATACGCGATGGTAAAGACGTGAACATCATGCCCACGCTCGAAAAGCCTTTTTCCTATTTCAAGAAATCTTCTTTCACAACCAGCCATATGTGGATAGAAAAGTTCGCTCAAAATAGCTATCCTCAAAGTTTTTCACCCATGAAAACGTTCCCTTAAAATCACCTTCAATATTCGGAAACCGTCATTCCACGTACACAGTTTCGTCTTCCCCACTCTGGGTCGATACGTTATTGGGACTCCACCTACCCTTGCGCCCCTCTTAACAAGTTTTATCAGTTGCTCAGTTACGTATGGCATCCCATGGTCTCGGTAAGACAAACCTTCAAGAAACGACTTCTTAATTGCTCTAAATCCCGACTGAGTATCGCTAACTTTCTTTAGAAAGAGCACATCGAAGATCATTGATAGCAACACATTTCCAAATCTATTAAGGACGTTCATGGATCCGGGAAGGATTCTGCCCCGTATCCTGCTACCCAAGACCACATCGTATCTACCCTCGACTATTGGCTTAACGAGGCTTGATATCTCCTTGGGATCGTAGGTGTAATCGCCGTCCATATACACAACGATATCACCCTTAGCCCTCTCAACGCCCGTCTGCAGGGCCCTCCCATAGCCTACCCTCGGCTCAAATACGACCTTGGCCCCGAAGCTTTTAGCGACCTCCGCAGTATTGTCAGTTGAGCTGTCGACCACGATAACCTCATCTATTATGGGGTTGGGCACATCAGACAAGGTCTTACCTATGCTCATTTCCTCGTTCAAGGTCGGAATTATGACTGAAATGTGCGTTGAAGCAAAACTTCCTAGGGACGATTTGGATGTGTTTCCGCTTTTTTCGGTCTTCTTCCATTCTAGTGGTTTTCTCAGTAGTGCATGAAGGTGGGCAAGGGTCGAGATGGAGGCCATGAGGACCCAGTTCAGGTATAGCAGTGGGGCGTAGACCACGCTCCTAGGGTTTGCGACGACCATTGCTACTGGGGTGGAGAGGCTTAGCAGCAAGAGGGTTGTACCGATTGTCTGCTCGATTTGGGATCCAGCTACCCCACAAATGCCAAAAACGTATCCCAACAGACCGAGGGTAAGCATCATTGGCAGGAGCAGCGTGAGCTGGGCGTCGAACGATTTTCTGCTCAAGGACCTCAGAAGGTTTAGGTGCTTCCCGGTTGCTTGTATGTACCCCCTGAACCACCTCAGGCGTTGCCTTACGAAGTCCCTTAGTTTCGCGGGGGCCTCAACCCCAGCCCTTACGGGCACGTACTTCACCTTGTAACCCCTCTTCGTAAGCCTCACCGAGAGCTCCAGGTCCTCCCCCAAAGATTTGGAATCCCAGTAGTTCAGCTCCTCCAAAACGCTACGCCTAACGTACATGTGTGTCCCAAGACAGGCGACGAAGAGGCCTAGCCTGTCTTTTCCAAGTTGATGAACGTGGACTAGGAAGTCGTTCAGGACAGAAATTTTCGTTATCAAGTTCTCGTCTGGGTTGAGCGTGTACACTTCGCCTTGCACGGCCCCTACCTTCGGATCTCTGAAGTGGGGAACTATTTGTTGTAGTACGTCTGGTTCGAGGACCGTGTCGGCGTCGTAGACCGCTATTATTTCGCCATCAGCCTTTTTTGCAGCATAGTTTATGGCTGAGGGCTTTCCGTGGCTTGGGTTTTTGTGGTAGCATTTTATGAGAGATGGGTGGTTTTCCGCGTATCGCCTGCATATCTGGCTGGTTTTGTCCGTTGACCCATCCTCAACTAGGATGACCTCCTTTTCTGGGTAGGTTAGGTTTACCAAGGCCTTGAGGAGCCTTTCTATCACTTTTTCCTCGTTTTTCACTGGCACTATGATGGAAACTTTTGGCTGGTAGTCGTCGGGAGGGTCTGCATCTCCGCGTTTTCCCATCCGCATATAGCGTTTTAGGCCGATAAAAAAGGCTGGCAGATTGTATAATGTCCAGAAGAGGAAAATCGAAACGAAAAGAATTTTTAATGTGATGACACCATTCATTATGGATGAGGCCTCCCTTGGCGTGGTTCCCAGTTAGCCTTCCGCCGGGCGAGGCTGACAACCTGCTTAGCCCTTCATCCCTCCATGTGCTTTTGTGGGGCTTCTGGAGCTGGCTTGCCCGTTATTAATTGGGACGTCAGCGCTGTCAGGAGCCGCTCCATCAGCCTTTCCACCTACCATTCTAACGCTCCCGCTTGGCCTTCCTAATCGTGCACTCCACCAAGTCGCCTTCCGTGATGCCCAAGGCATCCCTCACCCCCTTCGGAACCGTGAGCCTTCCCTCCTTCCTCAGGTAGACCATGAATGGAGCCTCTTTTTCCTTGCTCGGCAAGCCCACATCTCCTAATAGGGACCTTTTTCCTATTCTATCTCCGAAAATATAAGCTTTACGTATGTTCCAGAATAATAGCCCTATCTTGCTGGTCTACCTTTCGCGAGTCGACCTTACGTCCTTGTACGCTATCATGATGTCTTGGAACTCCTTTCTGAGACCTCGCCCAGACTCTATCGCCACGTTTCCTACGGCTGAAGGCTCGTCCAGATGCAGATGAAGGATCAATTTTCTTCCCCTAGACTCCACCTTAACGTGGTATTGGCCTCTACGCCACTCCCCCCTCAGCTTGTGGACCGTCGGGAAGTCGTGGAGGTATAGTTCGCGATACCCTAGGTCGAGGAGGGCTTTAAGCAGGTCCTCGAAAACGATGTTTCGTAGTTCTCTCCTCAACTTGAACACCTTTTCCAGCAGGATAGAATTTGTCGGAGGTTGTTCCGGCTTCAAATGATATAAGTTCACCAACATTTTATGGTTTGCGTTAATAGAAATTAACGAGCAATTTTTATATAGTTTGTCTTTTACACGTCAGAAGTAGAAGAGGCCATCGCATGAGCGAAAAGAAGATTCATTATGGAGTGCGCCTACGAGCGGATCAGCTGGAGTATCTGAAAAGTGTTCCAAATCCTTCAGAGTGGATAAGGAAGGCTGTTGATGAAAAGCGAAAGCGTGAAGAAAAGAAACGTAAGGGGGAGGGCTTTTCTGATATGAGGGAGGAGGGCAGGTTCGTTGTCATAGAGGCTGAGCTTGTTCCAGAGGCCGAAGAAGTGGAGAAAAGCAAGCTTGAAGAGGAGATACATCAAGAGGTTGAGGAGGTCACGATTCCGTGGGTCAAGGAAGTTCTGAAGGTGACGGTATCGGATTCTTCTTGATTGAGCTGAAAAAACGAGAAAGGATGGAAAGGGGGAGATACGCCATGATAACGATAGACGAGATTTTAGCCATCCTTCAGGATGGCAAGTGGCACGACATCGAAGAAATAAAAGCACAAAGTGGGGCGTCAGAGCGGGTAACAGAAATTGCATTAAGCTTCCTTCAGAAATACGGATTTATAGAAAGGGATACCGGCGAACACAGGGTTAGGGCCGAGAAGCTGTATATGAATTTTGTTAAAGACATCGCTGGATTGAACGCTCAGACGAGTGAAGTGCCCTTATCTCCTTAGCAGAGAGGAGGAGCGAACCCCCATTCGGTTAGGCGCTGAGTCCATTTATGCCTTAAGAAGCAATCCTATAGAAGATTGTTCTATAAGTCTATTACAAAAGTTTTATCCGTAGGACAGACAGACAGTCCTCTAGTCTTTAAAACCGATGAAACGAACATAGTAAATCAAGCCTCGACAGAGAGGTCGAGGAGGTGGGCACCATCTAGCTTCCTGCACTCGGGAGGCAGAAAGAGGCCTGAAAGAGGAAGGAGAGGTGAAATTCCTTGGACAAAAAGAAGAAAGCCATTGCCTTCACCGCTTTCGCCGTATTCATAAGCCTCCTAATCGTCATCTCCCTATTTTTTGTAATTAATATGTCTGTCTCCCCGCCCGGCAAAACAATAGTCAAGAAGTTTGTCTATCCAGATGGAACATCAATAGGAGCAGGTCTAACCGTTGCTTTGGACGGGGTGACAGCCACTACAGGCGCAGACGGGTCCGTAACGTTTGGAGGCTTAGTAGATAGAACATACACAATTACATGGAGTTGGCAAGGAATAGCATATTCAGAAACGGTAACTATAGACTGCACGAAGATAATTTGGGAGTTCACTAACGAAGTACCCTACTGGGAGATATGTAAGACCTTCACGTATCCAGACGGAACGCCAATCGAGGGCCTATACGTTACAATGGACGGATGGTCGGGCTATACAGACCCAAGTGGAACCGTTTCCTTCTCAGGAGTTAAAGCAGGCACCTACACGATTTCGTGGAGTTGGCAAGGAATAGCAGACTCAGAAGACGTAACCATAACGTTCGATACGCCATCCCCTGTAAAGAAGACCAACGTTCTACCATTCTGGACTGTGTGTAAAACATTCGTCTATGACCTCGAACACCTAGGCTATCCTCCGGTAGTTGGTCTAACCGTCACCTTTGATGGAAGAACTGGCGTAACAGACGAAACTGGAACAGTATGCTTCGAGAACGTGGTAGCAGGCACCTACACGCTTGGGTGGATGTGGTGCGAACAATCTGCAAGCGAAGAAGTGATCATTACATTCGACACACCATCACCTGTGGTGGTGCCAGAGAATAAATTACCAGCGAAATTCATTAAAGTTCGCGTCTTCTGCGAAGAAACAGGCTCACAGGTACCGGCAGGCTTAAAAGTTTCGGTAAGCGACCTAGCAGGCACATTCACAGACATAAAGTATACGGGTGCTAATGGTACAGGCTGGTTCGGTTCTGGCTATCCAGATGGAACCTACATAATCAAGTTCTACTGGTGTGGAGAACGCACGTATGAAGTCATTATCGACTGCACAAAACAGTACTGGGTCTTCGACTACTATGTGCCTAACCCAACAATTACTAAGACCTTCCTATACGATATTGATGGTTATCCGCCAGTAGTTGGCTTAGAGGTGAGCCTCTATAGGGGCGAAGAGCTTGTAGTATCATTAGAGACAGACGACACTGGAACAGTCGTGTTTGACGGACAATATGTTGCAGTCTGCGAAGACTACTACCTCAAGTACAGTTGGGGAAGCACCGAGTGTACAGAGGGTCCCATCCACTTCGCATACGCAGACGGCGAACTACGTGTATGCCTGTGGGAAAAGACGAACTATCTTGAGCCGAAAGGCGGTGGAGACGAAAAACTACGCTTGGCTGAGTGGGTTGAGTAAGCCTCGCCCACAGCCATCAAGTGATAGTAAAATGAAATGGAAACGTCAATTTTCGTGGTCTTGTCCAAAATGTTACGCTACAAAGACAGCCACTCATGCGCCTAAATGTTCGAAGTGTGGGACGAAAATGGTTCCTCTGATGAGGGGTTGAGAACTTTGAAAATAATAATATCTCGAGTGAGAAGAGGGAAGAAGCTTGTTGTCGGGATGGTAGCGATTTCTCTCATAGTGCTTCCTCTGCTAATTCCGTTTCTGACCGGTTCTAACTTTTATTAATTCCAACTTGAGACGAAAACTTTAAATTGTATCTTACGATTAAAGATATTGAGAACTTATGCGTAATAACCCTAGCAAGTTGGCTTTTACGTGTTTTCTTTGCACATTTCTGATGTTGGCAAATGTTAGAGGCACAACGACTGTGCAGGTTCTAGTTTCCAACGACGGCGAAATTATATACCCCCCAGACAATTTAAATTCCACAAATCAGGGGAGTGCGACTAATTTGACCATACCAACCGAGCTTTACATTTGTGTTCCAAGACGGTCGAGTAATGGGCCATTCCTTACAAACATCTGGGCTAATCTAATTAGAAAAGATACAGGAGAGGGAATTGGTGGAAAGCGGCTTCTTTCTTTTCTGGATGATGTAAACGTTAGTGTGCAATACACAGCTAAAGAAACAGGTTATGCTGGACCCTTCGACATCAACCCTAAAACAGTAGGTTTACACAGAACTTGGGTTGAGTTTCCAGGAGACACCGAATTTGAGCCATGCGAGAGTGAAGAAATAATTCTGAAGGTAGACCCAAATCTGACCGACTTAACAGAACACACGATGGAAGTAACCCCAGTTTCTGGAGATGCACCACTCACAATTCAAGTAACAGGATTCATTGGAATGTACCCTAAGAAACCAATCGGCTATAGTTTACCGTTAGATTTGATGGTTTTCGATAAAACTAGCACAAAAACGCTTCAGCCAGTTAAGTCATTTATGAGTAATCCAGACGGAACATACACTATTGAATATACGTTCGCAAAGCCCGGCTCATACTCAATCTTCGTCAACTTCTTAGGAGACGATAAATATAGGAGTGATTGGAGTAATGATGGTGAAACTACCGTAATAACCGGTACTGTCAGGTAGCTCACTTCACCCACTTCCACCACCCCTCCTGCAACCGGTTAAAATACATGCGACGATGGAATATCGGCTCGTCGGTCCAAGCGACACAAAGCCAACGCCAGCAGACAGTTACGCAATAGATTCTGAACCCATTGAAGTTGGAGGCGTCGAGGGCAAATTCTGGTTGAATACAAAATCTCCACCTAATCTTGTATTTCAGAGGTGGGGGTAGTTCACCTATTTCAGAATCGCTAACGGGGTTCATAATAGGGACACGTCTCATATTCGTAAGGTGCGTTACAGAATTTCTTCAGTTTTAGACACCATGCGATACGTTTCGCTCTATGCTTGCATCTTCTTTTTGGCAGCTCATCTGGGTTCCTTCCGGTTAACTCCTTCCTTAGAAGGTTGAGGTTCCGTCTGACCTTGTTAAAGACTTCCATGTCTTTTCCTCTTTTTTATCGATCACAGTCCAACAAGCATAGGAGGTCTTTCACGTTTTCACCTTCTTTTTCTCTTTGATAACACTACCGCCAATGTTGAAACCGTGATAAATACGATGATTAAAGCGACTGGTGTAAATTCTGGGATACTGTCTATATCTTGTTCAACGATTATAGTGTAGTCATCCATGTTTAGCAAAAGAATCTCCAAGTAGAAAGTTCCGCTGTTATTATAGATGTACTTGTCTCCACTTCTACTAAAGTAACCGCTTTTGTAGATAAGACCAATAGATTCCCCTCCCTCGAAGATTTCTATCATAAGTAGGGACTCAAACGGAGAACCGACTGCGGTATAACTCCATCTGATTCGCCAATCTACATGAGGGCAGTTGAAAGGCTCTGTTGTGAATTGCTCTGGGTCGGGAAATGCTGAACCACTCCATCTAACTACTTCAACCCAAGTAGTAGCCCTAACTGAACTTATCGCCATAAACAGCACTATTACGCTCGTGAGTAAGGCTAAACTCGTTATTTTCTTTTTCACGTTTTCACCTCCTTTCTCCCCTTCACTCTTATTCCTACACCAGCGAGTAGAGACACAAATCCGAGCGCAATGAAAAACACATAAAACCACATTAGTCTGTTGAGGTCAGCAATTAGATAATGGCGGTTTGGGTCTATCCCCACGAGTTCAAATGTATAACTTAATTTTTCGAGGTGGTAGTTAGTATGGAGCCAACCAAAAAATCCAAGTATAACAAATATCATCCCCATTCCAATATGGATACCGAAAGCGACTTCTTTACGCATTTCTATCTTTCCTTTCATCCCCCTTCCCTCGGAGTTTCAGGTAAATAAGAAAACGCTAGAAGCACTATTCCTATCGGTCACAGGTGCTTCTCGATATGCTCTTTAAGGAAACCCATCTGAATGAGAAGATAGATTGTTGCTGACCTCATAAGTTCTGCTTTGCTTTGAAAGACTCCAGACGCTACTATTTTTTCTAGTAGTTCGTTTAACTTTTCGTCTACGGTTACTCGTAACTCTACCATGTTAGGTCACTGGACTCTCGGTCCTAACCTCATCTATTACGGTCTTTTGCAACATCTGACTCCGGCGCAGCTGTATTTCCCCTAGTCCTATGAAGATGCGGTACTTGCCGATTTTCAGGTGGAGGCTCCAGATCTCGCGGAGGTTGGCTTTTGGCTTACTCACATATTACCCCCTTACTCTCTTCGTAAACCACTTCCCTGATTTTGTGGGGCTTGCTAGACAACGTAAAAGCATGCGCCTCAACGCATCTGGTTACTTGGGGTAAGATGCGAGGTGCACGGGCCATGTTGGCGTCGTCCAGACAAACTTTCCACCCCTCTTGAGTTACTGCTTCGAAGGACTAGAAGTATGTCTGTCCGTCCTACAGATAAAACTTTTGCGATTGAATTTAGAATCCACGCCACTCTTTCTTTGCAAGGGCGCACCCCAAAAAGAAAAATGGGCTATTTAACTTTGTCCAACGCAAGTTTACAATTGCTACAGCTCATGTGTGGTTTCGAGTCATCGATGGCATCGAAGGAGACCGAGCACTTTTCTCCGGAAATTTTACAGTATGTGAAACCAGACACGGTATGTACGTCTAGAGAGTTTCATGGATGTTCATACCACCCCGACGAGTTTTTCTCTTTTCAGGGCAATCCAGAGATGCTTCAGTTGAACGAAGGTTTTGGAGAGTTTTTCAACGGCTTCTTCTATGTCGTCGTCGGGCTTTATGTCTCCTACGCCTAGTGCTGCCCTCAAGACAAGGATGATGAGTTGTCTCCGTTTTCCCTCGATTGTTTGAGTAGGTACTAGCTTTCTCTATGAACTCAAGGACACTCAAAGATTTTCATCCACTTCTTCTACTGCTATGTCCTGTGGCTTTGCGTCTTCTCTCCGGCTTCGTATGCTTCTTCCGCGGTGTCATAGAGTTTGTCTTGTTTAACCCACATTCTAATCAGTAACCGGTATTTCAAGTTTTCACCCCAAATTGGTTGCGAGGGCCGGATTTTCAGGAGGAGATAGCTTGAAACTTATCTCACACTCCTTTTGAACCGGCGACCTCTGGCTTATGAGGCCAGCGGGAACATCCTTGCTTCCCTACCTTTATTGAGTTCAGTTAAACTTCGCAACGGTTCTCCTTATTTTTATGGAGACATGGGGAAGCTTCCGAAAGGCGTTCCCTACTCTAAGCCTCCAAATGTAAGTTGTTCCATCACCTCGGAATTTTTTTATTTTTTGTCTCCAGAGCCTAGTATAGACACCTAGCCCTCTAAGGGTAGCCTCGATTTTACCTAGAATAGCGGGGTCTTTCATTGTAATAACGGTGTCTAACTTGTTGCTCCAACCGTCTGAATCAATCAATCCAGATATTATTCCAATTTCAAAGCAGAGGTTCGTTTGTTCACCCTCCAGAAACTCTTTTGCTATTTGCGGTAGAAAACTCATTAGATTCTTGGAGTTTATTCTTACTTGTAAACAGTAGCCTCGAAGAATAATGCAGTATGGATTTAGACCCAACTGTTTCAACAGGGTTATCAAGTATTCCTTTATGTCTTGGTCTCTTTTAGGATTGAGCGAAAACTCAGTCCTATAGTGCCTATACCCATCGTTATGGGCATAGCCGTCGCCAAGATATAACCCTACGATGTAGCCGAGTTCTTTATCGTTGATTTGATTGAGCATCAGTTTTTTAGCCTCTGGCACGTATCTACCTCGCACCCCAGAGAAAAAGATGGATTATGGCAGTTTTATTAGTTTCGCCGTACCTTTGATGTAACTCGAAGGCTTACAAGATCGTGCTCGGCATGTTTTGCGATGAATCTTTGTCTCTCTCGTTTGTCCAAAGCCTTATTTCCATAGCGAATCCAAACTGCACCACAAGAACATTCTATCCTAACTAGGTTTCTAGCACCTTCTAATTCCGAGATTTTCAAGTTTTTCACCCCAAGAGAAAAAGGAAGAGAAGGTTAGATGGCTGACCTGACTACTTTGCCGGCTCTGACCTCTATGACCCTGCAATCTTCATTTGTACAAACCCATTTCCCATTTTTGTATGTAAGAGGTTTCTTACAATCAGGGCATAACGCGGAGACGTCAACACTGGCGCCTTTGTTCATAACTTGAATCTCAGCTTTTCCAGGTAATATTGTTTCTCCAGGTGATGATGCTTCTTCAGGCTGAACTAACTTCTCCAGTCCGAGTATCTCCTCGAAATTAACATTCTTGGCTCGTCTTGTTTGAATGTCTCTTACGTTTACCATTATTGGATGTGCTACAAGTTGACCAACAATTAGACATTGACCACGATCAAAATTCTTGACTCGATTTAGCTCTAAAGTACTTATGTACGGCAGCATTCTGAGAACTTTTCGGCTGCCGTCATCGTAGACGTGAAACACTACTGCACTGTTGCATTGACTTCTCAATTCTAACTCTAGTTGAGGGGGACGTTGAGTAGCGAGTATCAATCCAATTCCGTATTTGCTGCCACGTTTTGCGATGTCTATTAGTGTAGCCTTGCATTGAGGATCGCCTGTTCCTTTCAAGTAGTCTGGCGCATATATCTCGGCTTCATCCACATCAACCAACACTGGAAGAATCTCAAGAGCTTTTACGTCGTTTTCAGCATACTTGTAATCTTGCTCCTTTGCGCTCATGAGTTGACTTAGAACTTCATATGCTCGTTTTGCCTTGACCTGATAAGGTAATCCTTGGAGGTTGTACACTACTGTTTTCCTTTGTTTTATGTATCCCAAGAGGTCGTCAAACTTTAGCTCTTCTGCCACTATCGCGTCTGGGCTAAACTCGTTTAGGTGGATTAGTTCACCCTGAGAATCAATGACTAGGGAAGGAATGCGCTGTTTTAGAAATTCTTCTTGAAGGACGGTTTGTAGATGTGTTTTTCCCATCGATGTCATTCCAGCAATTAGGACATGGATGAAGAATGGGTTGACCATCAACTTTACCGTTCGACCTCTGGTCGACTTTCCAATCTCTAGATAACCTGTATCTAAAGGCGTTAGTAACATGTAGAGCTCCGCATAGGTTTTCGGCATTCCCCCGTCAATATCCAATATTTTGAAGCTACCGTGAATTCCCTTAAATGGGGCACTCTTGAGACTGGTGACCTGGCACATGACTCTTCTGCGATCGGATCCTATATTGCCTGCTACATAGTAGTAGACGAAGTCTCCAACCCTGACCGTTGGCATAAACTCTGCTTTTCCCACTAGACCTTCAACCGATAATACTCTTCCAACAAGCGTTTTAATTCACCCCACAGAAAAAGAGGAAGGAATTTTTTGATGTTTGATACGTTGAATGAGTGTGGTGTATCCGCGTCTTAATCCACCCATTCGCTTTAGGGCTTCGACTCTGCTGATTGGTTGATATTGTCCACCGCATCCACATGGGCCTGCGTAGTTACTGGGTATTACGTTGGAGCATTGGCTACATCGACTGAAGAAGTGGACATTACTCTGCATAATTGTTTCCCGTCTTTTCAACTCTAATGTCCACAGTTTCTTAATGAGCTGGTCCCTATAGCCGGTTGGGTTGATTACCCATTTACCATCTACTTCTTGAGCTAGGTCGAGTTTCTGTAATTTCGCCAAAGCATCCTGAACAATTTTCATTCTAAACCTGAATGCTTCCAAGATCTCTGCGGTGGACATCGGCTTTTGGATCAATGCACCTAACACCAATATTTCCGAAGAGGTCAGTTCCCTGCACGCTTCATAGAGCAGAGCATTCATAAAATATCCTAGTGCAAGGCGAGCTCGTAAGTCTGGTCTCCTTATATCAAACTCTTCGTAGAATCTGTTCAATGACGCTTGATTAATGATCCACAGTCCAAGCCAAGTGAAGGGCGATGTGGGCTTCGGAATCCTGTGAAAGTATGTAGATATACCGAGCTTCGCCAGATGTTCTCTGAACGGTTCGAGGAACGCATAAGTTTCTTTTTCTTCGGCTCCGGCGAATCGTAATTCCACGTTCCTTACAATGTGACCCTTGTCGTGTGTATAGAATGAAGATCCTAATTGGCTGCCGTTACTGTATCCTTCGATGAACGCGTGGAGGTTCTTGGAGTCATTTTTTATCCAATCTGGAATGATAAGCCCAAATCTTCGGTTGGGAATTTTACCACCTTTCCCTGCTTGTTTCAGCTGGACCGTCGGCAACCCGAATTTCTCCATGATTTCTCTGACAGGGCGAACCAAAAAGAACACCTTTCTCGGTTGATTGCCAACACCGGCTCGGAGATTCTTATCCAACTTGTGGAGCCGCCCCTTTTTTGCATAGTAAATTTCTGTTAATGGAGGAACATAGGCAATTCTGGACAGCAATGGTCTGCACTTTTCTTCGTACACTCGAGCGTCCACACGGAATCTAACGCTTCTCTCCTCGAACTGGAATCCTTCGTGCCTGAATCCTGAACCGTATCTTGTTCTTGTTATCAGCCCACCACAAGAGAACCATAGTCCGAAGAGCCATGCCCAATCCTTGTTAGCAACTACCGGAAACCTCATAGGAAATTCTACATGCCCAGACCAATGGTTTCGGACTTCAATTACGTTTCGCTCCATCTCTTCTAAGGGTAAGCCAGTGATTTCGTGAATCTTCTTGAACTCCTTGATGTTAACGAAGGGTCTGTGTTCCACCCTATATCTATCGGAACCATGCCAATCCACTTTAGGATAAAGTCTTTCAGCGATTTTGTGGTAGGGATGTCCTTCTCTCAGGGCAATTAGTTTGACTTCCTTCTCCATAATGAACTCTCGTTGATGGGGTTTTTTCCACCCATAACCCATCCTAGGACGCTTGTCTTTCACACGGATTTTCTTTTTCACTGTCAGGTTTCTGATCCTGTCAATGTAACTGTCGTTTAAGCGAACCTCTATTTTTTCGCTGAAATCCCACACATGAAACATAAGTGTCTCTTGCATCTTGCACCCCATCAGAAAAAGAAGGGGAGGGATTAGAACTTAATGTCGTAGTCGCTACCGTGTTTCTCGAGCCATTCGTCAAGGGCCATCCTCAGTATCTTAGTTTTTATGGCGTGCGGCATTTTTCCACGTTTGTTGGCAACCGCTAAGCAGTAGCCGTTGAGCTTCCTGCTTTGCCTAGGCAGGAGCGTGAGGGAAAATCTTTCCGTTTCATTTTTTCTACTGGGCATTTTAATACCCCCACTTTTGCACGAAAGAAAAAGGTGTAAGGCGGTGTTAAGCTTTACGCAAATGTTGAAGGGAGAACCCAACATGAGCCATAGCTTTCAAGGAGAACATCTGTGGTTCATAACTGACCTCTCCGACATCTTTAGACCTAGTTTCTCCAACCATTTGACACGTTATGTAGTAGCAGAGAAAGTGGTCCTGCATGTACTGTTCTTGGAGTTCAGCCATCCGTTCCATCTCGAACACGTCGAGGGTCTGAGACAGCATGTGGATTAAGGAGCGAAGATGTTTCTTATTTTCCCAGTAGGTCAGCGAATTATCAATTTCCTGGTAATCTAACCCGTATTTGTCACATAAGTGTTTAAGATGTCGAAGTTCAAGAGCATTCAAACCCAAGCACCCCAAAAAGAAAAAAAGGGAGGGTTATTTGGAATGTGCGATTTTTGCTAGTGCGAAGCGTGGAACAGGCTTTATTGATGCCCCAGCCATGATCTTGTCTATGAACTGTGTGATTTTCTCCACTATTTCCTTTTCTTTGCCTTCAGGTGCATAGTAGGATATTTTGGTGCAATCATTGCTTGTTAAGTAGAGTTTATATTCAACATCGAAACCCCACCCATCTATGTACCTCGTGCTTTTTTCAGTGTAAGCTATATGGTTTGCATAGAAACGGATTAGGTGCTTATCGGTTTCAACTGTTGATAGCCTGCCGCCATAGATTACGATTCGGACATCTCCCTGTAGAGGGACCATTAAAGCCT